>Ga0335397_10000488_pt1 | contig 51563 bp, 37 predicted proteins | sample MAT04_FD_205740 | JGI IMG/M metagenome (GOLD analysis project Ga0335397, IMG submission 205740) | Freshwater microbial communities from Lake Fryxell liftoff mats and glacier meltwater in Antarctica - MAT-04 (spades assembly) (version 2) ...
GAGGCGACCGCGCGCCATGAGCGAGAGCGCGCGGATCCGCTCGAGCCCGAAGCGCACCGGCGGCTCGATGCCCTCGATCGCGAGGCCCTCGTCGACCATCGCCTCGACCGCCTCCCCGCGCGCGCCGGTGGCGAGCGCGATGCCGGCGCGAAAGGCGAGCATCTGCGCGCGTTGCCAGCCCGCCTCGAGCTGCGCCTCGTCGAAGGCGTCGAGCAGCGTGCGCGCGTCCTCGTACGCGCCCATGTCGACGAGCGTGAGGAGGCGTGCGGAGATCATGAGCCACTCGGCCTTCGCGGCGCTCGGCGAGGCCGGTAGCTCCGCGGCGCGGTCGAGGATGCGAAGCGCGAGATCGAAGCGGCCCGCGGCCCGGTGGGCCATTGTTGAGTTGTATAGTACACGTAATGCGCGCGCCCGCGGGAACGTGCCGAGAGGCATCGCCAGGAGGATGTCGAAGGCCTCGCGCGCCCGCTCGTCGTCACCGACGCGCGAGAGGAGGAGCGCGTAGTCCGAGAGCACCGTGGCGCCGGTGCGCGTGTCTCCGCTCCGCTCCGCGAGCTGACGCGCACGCGCCGCGTGCTTGAGCCCCGCGACGTAGTCGCCCCGCGCGCGGAGGATCTCCGCGAGCGCCAGCTCGCAGAGCGCCGTCTCCCGCTTCGAGCCCGCGGTCCGCGCGATGCGGAGCGCCTCCTCGGCGAGCCGCTCGGCGTCGTCGACCTTGTCGTCGTAGAGGAGCGCGAGCGCGAGGAGCCTCCGCGCCTCGGCGCGCGACGACTCGTCGCTCCGTGCAGCCCCGGCCGGCCCCGCGGTCTTGCCGCGACTCTTGTCGGCGGCGCGCACCGCGTCCTCCGCGAGGGGGCGCAGGCGCGTGAAGTCGCCGGCGTCGAAGGCGTCCCGGGCCTGGAGCAGAGGCGAGCTGCGCGGGTTCATGGGTCTCCGGAAAGTGGACACTCTCCGCTGCGCGGCGTCAAAGGATCGCGGAAAAGCAGGCCCCCCGCCGCGATCTCGCCCGGGTCGTGAAACCGCGCCGCGCCGCGGGCGTATCCTCCCTTCGTGAGGGCTCGATGAACAGGCGCCTGCTCGTGCTCTGCACCGTCGGCGTCGCGAGCGTCGCCTGTGCGAGCGTCGCCGTGAGCCGGATCGGCATGGAATCGAGCGCCGAGGCCGCGCCCGCGGCGACGCCGGTGACCGTCCCGAACGCCGCGCCCCCCGGCAGGACCGAGCCGAACGCCGTGCCCGTGCTGGTCGAGCTCTACACCTCCGAAGGGTGCTCGAGCTGTCCTCCGGCGGACGGCGTCCTCGCTGCGCTCGAACGCACGCAGTCCGTCGCGGGCGCGCGCATCGTGCCGCTCGCGATCCATGTCGATTACTGGGACGGCATCGGCTGGCCCGACCCCTTCTCGAGCGCACAAGCCACGCAGCGACAGCGCAGCTACGCCCCGCTCGGCTCGGGCTCGTACACGCCGCAGGCGGTGATCGACGGACGCTCGGAGACCATCGGGAGCCGCAAGGCGATGGTCGAGCAGGCCATCGGCGAGGCCGCCAAGCGCCCTCACGCTGCGCTGGGGATCGAGCTCGGTGCCCGCAAGAATGCGGCCGCCCCCGTCGAGGTGACCGTGAAGGTCGGTGCCCTTCCCGCGGGCTCTGCCTCGGACGCCGAGCTGCTCGTCGCGCTCACGCAGAACGCGGTGCGCGTGGCGGCCCTGCGCGGCGAGAACGCGGGCAAGACGCTCGAGCACACCGCCGTGACCCGCCAGCTCGTCGTCGCCGGCGCGGCCCCCGCGACCGGCGGCTCGCTCACGGCCTCGCTCACGGTGCCGCAGGGCCTCGCCGCGAAGGACCTCCGCGTCGTGGCGTTCGTGCAGGAGCGCGCGAGCCGCAAGGTGCTCGGCACGGCCACGCGCGACCTCGAAGCTCCGTAGGTCGCCCTCGGTCTGCTATCGTGGCGACCGTGTCCGAGGACTCCGCCGAGCCGCTGCTGAAGATCGAGGACCTCCGGGTCGACGTCGACGGCGTGCCCGCATGCGACGGGCTCACGCTGCAGACGCGCGGCGAGCGCGTGCTCGTCCTCGGCGCGCCGCGCGTCGTGTTCGAGGCCACCTGCGGCCTCCGCCCCGTCGTGCGCGGGCTGCTCCGCGTCCGAGGCAGCGAGGCTCAGGCCGCCGTGCGTGGCGCGATCATCGCCGGCGCGCCGCTCGACCCGCTGCTCCCCCTGAAGTGGACGGCCCTCGACTACGTCACGTGGAGCTCGCGTCTCGCCGGGAACACGTCGGTCGACGCCCGCAGGCTCGCCGGCGAAGCGCTCGCGCTCGTCCAGCTCGGACCGATGGCGAGCTCGACCCTCGAGCGCATGGCGCCCCACGCACGTCGAGGCGTCGTCCTCGCCGCCGCCGTCGCGACCGGCGCCTCCGTGATCGCGCTCGAGGACCCGCTGGCCGCCCTCCCCGAGGAGATCGCCCGGGCCTTCGCGAAGGTCATCGTGCAGGCCCTCGGCGATCGCTCGTGGGTCGTCTTCGCCGCACGGGTCTCGCTCACCTCGCCGCTCGCGATGAACGCCGACGAGGCGCTCATGGTCTCCTCGTCACGGCTCGACGCTCAGGGCCCGCCCGCCGAGATCGCCGCGCAGGCTCGCCGCTTCGTCGCGCGCATCCACAGCGCCGGCTCCCTCGACGACCTGGGAGCACGCCTCTCGGAGCGCGGCGCGACCATGGATGTCCAGGGAGCGCAGGTCCTGCTCGACCTCGGCACGTCGATGACGACCGCGGACCTCCTCGGCCTCTGCGCCGAGCTCGATGCCACCGTCGTCGAGATGGTGCCCGTCGCACGTGCGCTGACCTGATCGGCCCCGCCGGCGCGCGGCTCGCGTGGTAACTTCCCCTGATGGACAAGGACGACTCGGATCTCACGTCCGCCGCGAAGCGAAGCGAGCTCGTCGGACGCTCTCAGCTCGGCGGCGGTCGGCTCGGTACCTACACGGTGCTCGGTGCGGTGTGTGGAGTCGTACCGCTGCCCTGGGTCCCCGACGCCACCGTCCGCCGCGTGCGGGGCGCGCTCGTCCACGACCTGACGTCGCGTCATGGCCTCTCGCTGACGCACGAGGCACGCACGATCCTCATCGAGCCCAACGGTACCGAGGGCCCGCGCGGCTTTCTCAAGCAGGGCGCGACGTTCGCGATCTCGAGGGTGCTCGGTCGCATCGGGCCGTTCGCGTTCATTCCCCCCGTGCGCTCGGCGCTCGGCACCTACGTGCTCGGTCACCTCCTCCAGCGCTACCTCGAGACGGCGCGCACCGCGCGTTCGGTCCGCATCGACATCGAGGAGGCGCGCCGCGTGCGCCGCGCCATCGACCAGGCGCTCATCTACGCGCTCACGACCGAGGCCAAGGGCTCCCGCGAGGACCCGCCCTACGCGCCCGAGGACCTCCGCGAGGGGAGCGAGCAGCTCGTCGACGGAGTGCTCATCTCGATCGCAAGCATGCCTGGCTGGCTCGTCCGTCGCCTCGATGCGGCGTTCGACGAGGTGCTCACCACCGTCCGCGCATGAGCGACCCCCGCAGCGTCATCCGCAAGGCTCGCCGCATCGTCGTCAAGATCGGCTCGAGCTCGCTCGCGCGCGACGGCGGCGCGTACGGGCGGCTCGCCCTCGCCGTGCGCGCGCTCTCCGACGCCGGCAAGCAGGTCGTCATCGTCTCGAGCGGCGCGATCGCGCTCGGCACGAAGAAGCTGGGCTACCGTGCTCGTCCGAAGGAGATGGCGCGCCTCCAGGCCGCCGCTGCCGCCGGACAGAGCCTCCTCATGCGCGCCTACGAGGAGGCCTTCGCCCACGAGGGCCTCGCCGTCGCGCAGGTGCTCCTCACGCACGCCGATCTCGCCGATCGGACGCGCGCGAACAACGCGCGCGCGGCGCTCTCGGCGCTGCTCGATGCGCGCGCGGTGCCCGTCCTGAACGAGAACGACTCCGTCGCCGTCGAGGAGATCAAGTTCGGCGACAACGACGAGCTCTCCGCGATGGTGACGCCGCTCGTCGACGCCGACGTGCTCGTGCTCCTCTCCGACGTCGACGGGCTGCTCGACGCGAAGGGCAACCGCGTCTCATTGATCCGCGACGTCGTGGCCGAGGCGCTCCCGCTCGTCCGCGCGAAGAAGAGCGACGTCGGGACGGGCGGCATGGCGAGCAAGATCGAGGCGGCACGCCGCGCGACGCTCGCCGGCGCGCACGTCGTCATCGCCGATGCCCGCAAGCCGGACGTGCTCACGCGCATCTTCGCCGGTGAGGACGAGGGCACGGTCTTCGTCGCCTCGGCTCACCGGCTCACGGCGAAGAAGCACTGGATCGCGTTCACGCTCCGGCCGCGTGGCGACGTGTGGCTCGACGCGGGCGCCGCGTCGGCGGTGCGCGGCAAGGGCAAGAGCGTGCTGGCGATCGGCGTGTCGGGCGTGCGCGGCGACTTCCGTGCGGGCGACTCGGTGCGTGTCCTGGCGCCCGACGGCACGGAGCTCGGCCGCGGCCTCGCGCGCTGCAGCTCGGTGGAGGCCGTCGTCATCGCGGGCAAACCCACGAAGACCACGGAAGACCAACCGGTCCTGATCCACCGCGACGACCTCGTCGTCTGGTAGTCGCGCCGCCGAGAGTCGAGAAACAAGCGGAGGCGCGGAGGGCGCGGAGATATCGCGGAGGGGTGTCGCTGCTGTCCCTACCTGGACCCTTCCGGGATGCTCGGGAAGTTCCGCAGCGGAACTTCCCTGCGCGGTGTTCTTCCACCTCTATCCCGTCCTGCGGGCCTCGATCCGGACGGCACCAGCGTCTCCTCAAACCGGCCCGGATGGACGGTCGATGGGCCGGGAGACGCTGCCGCCCGGAGGAGAGGTAAAATTCGCGCAGGGAATTGACGCTGCGGCAATTCCCGAGCATCCGACGAGCGTCCAGTCCGCGATCGAGGCGGTCCCTCCGCGATATCTCCGCGCCCTCCGCGCCTCTGCTTGTTTCTCGGATCCTGCGACAGCGCCTACGGCGTCGCCGGTGGACCTTCGATGGCGCCGCGTTCGCCCGGGGCCTTGTTGAGGCCGAACGGGGGCTTGTCGCGGCTGATCGTCGACGAGGCCTGCGTGACGAAGTCCGGCTGGAGCGCCGCGTCGAGGGCGCGGCCGCTGATGGCGCCGTGGCACTGACCGCAAAGCGAGCCGAAGAAGTCCGCCTTGAACGACTGGTGCGAGTACTCGCCCGGTGAGAACTCCATCGACTCGCGCTGGTAACGTGGGAGGCCCTTCTCGCGCGACAGCTTCGTGTCGGGGAGCTTCAGGACGATGGGCAGGCCGCCCGGGATCGTGAACTTCGTCGAGCCGTCGGACTCGAACGGCACGCTGCCGATCAGCCGGCGCCTCACGTACACCTTGCCGTACGCGTCGGTCGCCACACTGGCGCCGCCCTTGTCGAACGAATCGACCTCGAGCGGAGGCGGCATGTCCTCGTAGATGGACATGCTGTCGAGGCCCGGGTCGATCAGGCGACCCGTCGGCGTGTTCTGGAACACGAGCGACGAGAAGACGCGCATGTCGAGCACCGTGATCTCGGCCTCGGGCTTGCCCTCGTAGATGATGACGTGGCCGTTCGGCTCGTCGAAGGTCGACTTGAACACGGGGCGAGCGAAGCGCCCGTAGACGCCGACGGCGTCGACGTCCGCCGCGCCGGCCTCGCCGAGCAGCTTGGTCTTCGCGCCGGTCGTCGGGCTCATCACGTAGACGTCGTAGTCGCCGCCGAAGGCCGCCGCGTCCGCCGCCTCGCCGAAGCTCACGAGGATGAGCGCGCCCGGGAGGGCGGCGGGCGACGTGTACAGGCCCGACGTCGGCTGCCCGGGTCGCGCGTTCGACGCGCCGTCGGGCAGCCTGAGCGAGTGCAGGAAGAACGCGGGGTCGAGGAACTGCGGCTGCGTCGAGTCGATGACGCCCGGGTCGACAGGGTAGTCGGCCGGGTCCGTGCTGCGGAAGTCGATGCCGAGCGAGCGGTTGAAGACGCCCAGCGCTCCGCCGCCGTGCGGCGTGCCCGGCACGCGGAAGATCGTGACGAAGTCCTTGTCGGCGAGCTCGGCGACCTCCATGGCCTCCGGGTAGCCGATCGAGCCGCGCTGCGCGTAGAGCGGATGGTAGTCGCCGCCGTCGAGGTTGATGCGGCGGAGCGCGAGCTGCGAGAAGCCGGGCGCGCGCTTCTCGGCCGTCATGATGACGCGCCCGTCGCTCATGAAGCTCGGGTGGCGCTCCAGGTTCAGGAGGAACGTGAGCTGCCGGATGCGGCGCGGGCCGCCGGGGCCGGGCTCCGATACGTACAGGTTGGCGTTCGGCTTGGTGGGGTCGGCGGGGGTGCGCTGCGGGCCCGAATAGTCGTACGGCGCCGTTGCGAGGTTGCCGCGCGTCGACGCGAAGACGAGCCGCGGCTGGCCGTTGTCGGGCGGCGCGTACGTCGGATCGAAGTCGTGGATGAGCAGCCCGTTCTGCGACGGCGGATGCGCGCCGATCTCCGCGTTCTTCGCGCAGGCCGTGCCGTCGGCGTTCATCTCGTAGATCGCGAGCGATTCGGAGGCGCTCGAGCGCGCGGCGAAGGCGATCTTCGCTCCGTCCCACGAGACCTGGGGGCGCCGGATGTCGGCGGTCGCCACGCTGAGCCCGCAGCCCGCGGTGAGCGAGGTCTCTGCGCCGGCGCCCGTGAGAGCGCCCGCCGTGACGGTGACCGCGGCTCGCCGCACATCGGCGCCGGGCGAGTACACGTCGAAGTCCTGCGGGCGCGTGACCGTGCCGATCGGCCGGCGCACGTAGACGACCGCCGAGAGCGGCGCGAGCTTGTAGACGTCGCGCTCGCGCTTCAGCCACTCGGCGAGCACGCAGTAGCCGGGGATCTTGTCGAGGTCGCCGTTGTCGTAGTCGTACTTCGCGTCCGCGCAGAGCTTCGGGTTGGCCGTCTCCGTCTTGAAGTCCTCGAGGAGCGGGCCGCCACGGTGCGCGATGCCCGAAGGCTTGTCGCAACCTCCGACGCTGCAGACCTCCGGCCGATAGAGGTTCTTCCGGACGATGCGGCTCGCGTTCGGGTCCTCGCTCTCGAGCGAGAGCTGCGCGAGCGAGAGCTCGTAGTTCTTGCGCGTCGCCGAGAGCGAGAAGCTGCCGCCCGAGCCGCCGCGGAGGCGGTAGTCGTGGAACATCGTCGCCGAGTGGCACTGCACCATCGTGCAGCCCTTCTTCACGAGGAGCGGCTGCACTTTCTGCGAGAAGAAGGCGAAGCCCGGGTCGGTGGTCTCGACGACGGGCGGCCCATGCGCCTTCGCCCACTCCGTGAGCGTGGTGTACCCGCTGGCGCTCGGCGAGGTGAAGATGACGCCACCCTCGTGGTACGCGCCGCCCGCGGCCGGGGAGAGCGGGCGCCTCAGGAGCTCGCTCTGCTCGGGGGTCTGCGCGAGGTATTCCTCCGACACGAGGTAGTTCCACCGGAGCTGCTCCGGGGAATCACCGCATGTAAGATACAACGAGTTGGCGAACGTGCCGTGGCAGTTACCGGCCGCGCAGCTCGAGCCGCCCTGGCCCGCGCCCTGCTTCCCCGTGAGAACGGGATTCACCTGGTCACGGAACTGCGCGAAGTCCGCGCGGGCTGGGTCCTTCGTCGGGTCGAAGCCGGCGCGTGAGGGCACGAACGCGTTGCACGGCTGCCGCTCCACGGTGGCGGGCGGCTGCCCCGTGTTGTTCTCGGTCGCGCCGTTCTGGATCCAGCGACGGAGCGTCGAGTACGCGCTGCCGGTCGGGTCGAGGATCGAGCCGCCGGCGTGCTTGATGTCGGTCGTGATCGCGACCTTCTTGCCGTCGTAGGTCTGGACCTCGACCTGGAACGGGTCGACGTTCTTGATCAGCATCGCCGGCTGGCCGTACGGGCCGTAGTCGACGAGGAGATCGCGGCGCTTCGCCAGGTTCGCGAAGCTCGAGACGTCGAGGTTTCCGAGCGCGTTGCCCTTGGCGTCCGCGACGTGGCAGCCCGCGCCCGTGTTGGTACGGACGCACGACGTCGTGAGGATCGGACTGATCGTCCGATCGAAGTACGTCGTCGATTCGGGCTCCTTCGTCGTGCACGACGCGGGCGCGAGACCGACGAAGGCGACGACGGTGACGATCAGGCCTGGAAGAAAGCGCTTCACGTCCAAATTCTACACGTTCCTCGATCGGAAAGACCTCTACGAGTCACCTCGTAAAGGTCTTCCGAGTCCTGGGGTCGCGCGGCCGTCCTGGCAAGGACCGCGCTCGCGGACGAGCTAGAGCACCGAGTCCCTCGACACAGAGGAATCGACCGATTGCGCTTGCAGGCGCGGAAGCTGAGACCTGAGTGCGGTCCGCGGAAGTCGAACGCTTTCTCGAGCGTGTGGTTGAACCCGTGGCGTCGTGGCGACCGGAAACCTTGCCCTCATCCCCGTCCCTTCTCCCGGAGGGAGAAGGGTGCCGGCAAGCGTGTGCGGGGCATCGCGCATGGGACCGTAAATGAAGCACGGTAGTGGACTCCGAAACGGCGCGTTCTCTCCAGAGAGAGTGACAGGCGCGACCGAAATGGATCGCGTCAACGTTGTGGGCGGATCTCGAACCGCCACCAACGCCCCGATGACCGCCGGCCCCCCTCTCCCTTCGGGAGAAGGGATGGGGATGAGGGCAGGTCTTCTGGTTGTGGCGCCTGTTAGATGTCGACGGACCAGAGCCCCAATCGGTCTTCCTCTGCGTCGAGGTACTAGCTGGGAGAGGGCGATTCTCGTCCCTCGAATCGCGCTCGGAGACTTAGGCCGCGAAGAGCTCGCGAAGCGCCTTCGGCGAGCGCACCGCGCGCTCGCAGGTCTCGAGGATCCGCTTCATGTCGAGCTCGCCGTCGGCGCGCGTGTACTTCTCGATGCGCCCGATGGTCTTCGTCGTCCCCTCGCGGACGAAGTCCATGATGCCGTCACGGATGGCCTGCTCCGGGAAGGGGGGCAGGCTGTGCGTGACCTCCTCGTAATGGTCGTACATGCGCTTCATGACGACATCGAGGTCGATCTTGAGCTTGCGCATGGGGTTCACGAGCCCGTAGGTCGCACACGCGAGCATGAACGTGGTCGCGAGGTTCTTCACGAGGATCTGCGACCGGCGCTTCTTGAACTCGGGGTAGACCTCTCCGAAGAAGCGCTGGCCGGCCGCGATGTGACGCGACTCGTCCTTGCCGATCAGCGCGATGATCTTGCGAACCGTCTCGTCCTTCGCGACGTGGTTGATCTGGTGGAAGATCTGGTTCGCGAGGTGCTCGCCGATGATGTTGATGTTGCCCATCATGTACGCTACGTCGGTGCGGTCGACGACGCCGAACGAGTAGAGCGCGCGGACGAGCGGTGCGGGCTCGCTCATCGGGCGACCGGTGATCTTCGGGATGAGACGGCGAAGGGCGTCGTAGTGCTTCGCCTCCTCGAGCGCCTGCTCGACGAAGTAGAACTTCGCCTCCTCGGAGCGCACCATCGTCGAGATGTAGCTCGCGCCCGTGACGGCGGTCTTCTCGCCCGGGCAGAGGAACGCGAGCATCGCGGCGATCGGCTCGGCGTACTCCGGGTCCTCGCGGACGGGCTCGTCCCACGCGACGGCGGTGGGCACGGCCCAGAACGACCTCTGGCCGAGCTCGAAGATGTCCCAGCCCTTCTTGTTCTGGCGGGCGCTCGTGTTGTCGAACACGCCTCCGCCGAACAGAACGTGCTTCCACGAGAAAGAAGCGGTGTCGTTGGTGATGCCCGCGGCGCGCTTCCTGGCCATGTGAGCCTCCCACCGAAAGCGTAGCTCCCGAACCGACCTACAGGGAAGCGGCGGCGTGCGAACCGACCATCGGAGAGGTTGTGCCGTGTGCTCACACGGCCTACGTGAGATGAGGTGGCGTCCATGTCGTCGAAAGCCGGGGTCAGCGATGGCCTGCGACCCCTTGCCGTTCCGGTCGGTCCGCGTCTCGAGAAGGTGCTGACGGTCGCGTATCGCGCGCGCCGCGCGGTTCTCCTCGAGGGCCCCACGGGCGTCGGCAAGAGCGAGATCATCCGGCGCGTCGCCGAGCAGCTCGGCATCGAGACGACGGTGCTCGATCTCAGCCTGCTCGAGCCGCCCGATCTCGTCGGTCTCCCGATCGTGAAGGAGGGCCGCACCGAGTATGCGCTGCCGCACGTGCTGCCTCGCGACGGCGCGGGCATCCTCCTCCTCGAGGAGCTGAACCGTGCGGAGCGATACATCCAGCAGCCTGCGCTCCAGCTCCTCTCGGCGCGCCGCCTCCACGAGTACGAGCTGCCCGCGGGCTGGGTCTGCGTCGCGACCATCAACCCGCAGACGGCCGACTACCACGTGACGGCGCTCGACAAGGCGCTGCGTGCGCGATTCCTCCAGGTGAGCGTGCGCGCCGACCGCGCGTCGTGGCTCGCCTGGGCCCAGACGCGCAACATCCATCCGGGGGTCGTCGCGCTCGCCCACGCGCACGAGCGCATGCTCGACGACGTGCCGCCGCGCACGTGGACGTACGCGTCGGAGCTCCTGCAGGCCTTCACGCCCGCCGAGCTCGAGGACGGCACGCTGATGCGCGACGCGCTCGGCGGGTATCTCCCGGCGGCGTGGGTCGAGGCGCTGCTCGCGTCGAAGGCCTCGTGGGGCTCGCGGCTCGAGCTCGACGTGCGCGACCTCCTCGGCGCGTATGCGCCGGGCTCCGCGCTCGCGAAGCAGATCGCCGAGTACCGCGATCAAGGGAAGACCGACCGCCTCGACGAGATCGTGCAGCGGCTGCTTCCGCTGCTCGCGGGGCCCGAGGCAGGAGTGCTCGCGGCGCAGAAGCAGCTCACGCTCGCGTCGTTCGAGGCGCTGCTCGGCGACCTGCCGGGCGATCAGCGCGAGAAGCTGCAGGAGGCCATCGGCGGCAACCCCACGGCGTCCGTCCTCGTCGACGTCGACCCGACGGATCTCCTCGCCGGGTTCGCTGGCGGCAGCGCCGAGAAGAAGCTCGCGTCGTGGCGGAGCGACTCGAGCAAGCAGCATCGGATCGCGCTCGCAATCACCGGCCTTCGCGCCTTCATCGAGCAGCCGGCGCGCCTCGTCGAGCTGAAGCGGAGCAACGTCGCGCGCACGAGCCTCGGGCATCTCCTCGTGCAGCTGCACGAGCGCCACGCGATGCCGCTCGTCGAGACGCTGAAGCGGGTCGGCATCATGCCGGTGCGGCCAGGGGGCTGAGCGAGCGATGAACGCTCCGTCGAATGTCGCGAAGGCGACGCGTGGCGAGCTCGAAGCGTGGCTCGACGGCTTCGTCCGCGATCCGGCGTTCCTGGAGGCCTATCCGTACTACGCCGCGATCCTCGCGAAGATGACGCCGGTGGCCGATCCGTCGGTCTCGCGCATGGCCGTCTCGCTCTACGACGGGCGCTTCTACCTCCACGTGAACGTCGACTCGTTCATCGCAGAGCCGCAGTTCCTGCGAGGCGTGCTCCTCCACGAGGTGCACCACGTCGTCCTCGGTCACCTCACGCATCCGAAGTTCGCGGAGTGCGAGGAGCCCGAGCTGATGGACCTCGCGATCGAGATGTCCGCGAACGAGTACATCGAGGAGGAGCTGCCGCCCGCGGTCACGTGGCGCGGGTACTCCTCGGTCGGGATTCGCGCGGGGCAGAGCACGCGTGAGCGCTACGACATCCTGCTCCGTCACATGCAGGGGACGGGGTCACGGCCCAAGCCCGGTGCCGGCGAGCCGGGCTCGGGGACCGTCGACGATCACCGGCATCTCGCGCGCGGCGAGAGCGCGGCCGGAGGCGTGGCGCAGACGGCGCTGCTCATCAGTCGTGCGGTCGCCGAGGAGCGAGCCGAGCGAGCGGCGAAGCGGCCGCCACCGCCGGAGCCACCGCCGACCACGCAGCCGAAGAAGCGCGGGAAGAAGGCGCCCGTCCCGCCGCCGGAGCCGACGGTCGCGTACGACGACGACGCGGACGACGACCAGCCGAACGTCTCACGCCGCTATCTCATCGCGGGCCGCACTGCCGGCAATCTCATCGAGGAGCTCTCGGACACCATTCGCGCGCCCGACGAGGTGATGGACTGGCGCGCGGCGCTCGCGATGTTCGTGGCGCGGGCGCGCGCTCCGGTGCACACGTGGTCGAGGCCGAGCCGTCGCTTTCCGACGCGCATCTTCGAGGTGCCCGGGCGGAGCTGGGTGCCGCGACGCAACGCGGAGCAGCGGTTGCTCGTGGCGATCGACACGTCGCTCAGCATGACGAAGCAGGAACTCGAGGAGATCGCGCGGCAGCTCGTGGTGCTGTCCGAGCGCGTCCACGTGACGATCGCCGAGTGCGACGTCTCCGTCGCGCGCGTGTATCCGTTCGCGGGGCGGATCGAGAACGTGGTCGGGCGCGGCGGCACGGATCTGCGCCCCGTGTTCGCGCACTCGCTGCTCGGGGCGCACGATGTGGACGGCGTCGTGTACTTCACCGACGGCGACGGCCCGTTCCCGAAGGAGCCGGCGCCGGTCCCGACCTTGTGGGTTCTGACGAAGCCGATGACCTTCAAGTGCCCCTGGGGCCAGAAGGCCTTCCTCCGCGCCCCGCGGACGTGAGTCTTCGCGACCCGGCGGAGCTCATCGGAGCGCGGCGTCGATCGCGGTCGTCACGAAGAAGCCAAGGCTCACGTACGCGTTGCAGTCGAAGAACGCCTTGCCGATGCGCGCGAAGTCGACCGGCCCGGCGCTCGCGTCCTTCGGGCGCACCAGGCGGTGCTCGATCACCAGAACCACCGCGACGATCGCGACGCCGCCGAAGAACACCGCGCCGCGATGGAGCACCACGCCCGTGCCCACGAGCGACGCCACCGTCACCACATGCGCGAGCGCCGCCATCGTCATCGCGCGCTTCGCGCCGAACCGTGCCGGCACCGAGTGGAGCCCCTCGCCGCGATCGAAGTGCTCGTCCTGCAGCGCATAGAGCACGTCGAAGCCGAAGAGCCACGCCAGCACCGCGACCATCAGGAGCACGATGCCGAGCCCCGGCGCCGCGCCCATCGCCAGCCATGCGCCGCCCGGCGCGAGCGCGAGGGCGAGGCCGAGCCACGCATGCGCCGCCCACGTGAAGCGCTTCGCATACGAGTAGCCGAGCAGCACCATGAGCACCGGCGGCGCGAGCAGCCGCGGCCAGCGCCCGAGCGTCGCGGCTATCCCGCAGAAGGCCGCGCCCGCCACCAGCGTGAGCGCGAGCGCCTCGCCCGCGCGGATGCGCCCCGCGGCGACCGGACGGGCCTTGGTCCGCGGGTTCTTCGCGTCGACGTCGCGGTCGGCCCATCGGTTGAAGGCCATCGCGCTCGAGCGTGCCGTCACCATGCATCCGATGATCGCGAGCACGCGGAGCGGCGTGAGCGACTCGTGCGGGACCGCCAGCGCGAGCACCACGGCAGCGGCCGCGAACGGCATCATGAAGATCGTGTGCGAGAAGGTGACGAGCTCGCCCCAGCGACGAATCAGCGCGATCATGACGTTGTTTCCGCGGTGCGCGGCACGAGAATGCGCCGCGGCAGACGAAGGTTGGAGAGAAGAAACGCGGCGCCATCGACGCCAGGGCCGACCTCGCCCTCGACGGCGAGGATCCCCGGCCGTGCGCCCTTGGCGAGTCGACCGAGGTCGGTGCGGCCGAGCGCACGTGCGCCGTTCCACGTCGCCATGGTGACGAGCTCGTGCGCGGGCACCCCGGGAAAGCGATCGGCCAGCGCCCTGGCCTCGGCCAGCACGTCGAGCGACGCGTTCGAGGCGAGCGAGTCGGTCCCGAGCCCCGCCTCGATACCCGCGCTGCGCACCGCGAGGAGCGGCGGGAGCTTCATCTCGATGTGCAGGTTGGACCGCGGACAGAGCACGACCGGCGAGCCCTTCTCGGCGATGCGCGCGAGCTCGTCCGCGCGCGCCTCCACGAGATGCACCAGGAGCACGTTCGGCGACAGCGCCCCGACACGCTCGGCGTAGTCGAGCAGAGGCACCTTGGGCCACTCGGGCCGCTGCTTCGCGCGCGCGAAGAGCCACTCCGGCACCGGCCCGTCGCCCTGCTCGATCGCGCGACGCTCGGGCGCGTGCTCCGCGAGATGAAGGCTCGTCCGCGCGCCCATACGCTCGACGGCCTCGAGCAGAGCGCGAACGGCATCCTCGTGCGTGGTGTAGAGCGTGTGCGGTGCGGGCGCATACGCGAGCTCGCGCGTGGGCCACGAAGGCACGCGCTCGTCGAGCTCCGCGCGCAGCCCCTCGACCCGACGGAGCACCGAAGCGCGGTCTTGCCCGAACACCTCGTGGAACACGCACCCTGCGATGCCCCGACGCGCGAGCGTCTGGACCGCGGCAAGCGAGTTCGTCACCTCACCGACCGCGACCGTTCCGCAGCGCACGAGGTCGTCCACGGCGGCGTCGATCGCCTCGCTGTCCTCCTCGGGCGACATCTCGTGTCGATGAGCGATGAGCGCATCGATCCAGCCGACGAAGCCGCGACCGCCACCGACACGCCCGCGCATCGCCGAGAGCTCGATGTGCGTGTGGGCGTTGACGAGACCGGGCAACAGAACGCCGCGCACGCGAACGAGCTCCGAGCCCGCATGGCGCGGCAGGAGCTCGGATGCCCGCCCCACGTCGAGCACGTCACCATGCTCGCCGACGACCACCGCGCCGTCGACCAGCGGCAGCGTGTCCCCGGGGAGCACGTGATCGGCGTGGAAGATGCGGACGGTCATCGGCGTGCAGGTGCCCTGAGAGACGAGCCGGCTCAGCCCGGCTCGTTCAGCCAGTCGTAACGGACGTTCCGGCGCACGGGCTTGAAGCCGGCCTGCCGGATGCGCCCCTCGATCTTGCTCGCGTTGATCCCGAAGGTCGTACCCGCGCTCGAGACGACGTTCTCCTCGAACATCACGCTGCCGAAGTCGTCGGCACCGAAGCGCAGCGCGACCTGCCCGACCGCGGGGCCCTGGGTGACCCACGAAGCGCCGACGTGATCGACGTTATCGAGCATGAGCCGCGCCACGGCCTGCGTACGCAGGTAGAGGTGCGTTCCGTTCTCGCCGGGCGTGAGGTGGGTGCCCTTCTCGAACTGGTAGTCCCAGCAGAAGAACGCGGTGAAGCCGCTCGTCTCGTCCTGGAGATCGCGGATCTTCACGAGGTGCTGGATGCGGTCCTCGAGCGAGTCGACGGTGCCGTACATCATCGTCGCGCTGGAGCGCAGGCCCATCTCGTGGGCGACGCGCATGACGCCGAGCCACTCCTCGCTCGTGCACTTCGCCTTCGCGATCTTGCGACGGACGCGGTCGACGAGGATCTCGGCGCCGCCGCCGGGCACGGAGTCGAGCCCCGCCGCATGAAGCCGCTCGAGCACCTGCAGCACGCTGAGGTTCTCGAGCCGCGCGAGGTGGAGGATCTCCTCCGGCGAGAGCGCATGGAGGCCGAGCCGGTACTCGCTCTTCATCCAGCGGAAGAGGTCCTCGTACCAGGCGATCGGCAGCTCGGGGTTGAGCCCTCCCTGGAGGAGGATCTGTACTCCGCCCGCGTCGACGACCTCCTGCAGCTTCTGACCGAGCTGCTCGCGCGTGAGCACATACCCCTCGGGGTGTCCGACGGGCCGATAGAACGCGCAGAAGCGGCAGCTGGTCGTGCAGACGTTCGTGTAGTTGACGTTGCGATCGACGATGTACGTGACGACGCCCTTCGGATGCTTGCGGCGACGCACGGCGTCCGCTGCGAGACCGAGCTCGAAGAAGCTGCCCTCGCGGAGGAGGCGCTCGCCCTCGGCGGCCGAGAGACGTTCACCGTCGGCCGCGCGTGACAGGACCGTATCGAGCGACGGCCGCGCGCTGGACTTCGGGGGCTCGTCGAAGCGCGCCGTTGCGCGCGGAAGAAGGCCGGCCTGCGCCGCCTCGCCCCAGAATCGCTCGAGGCCGCGGAGCTCCGCGTCGCCGAGGTCGTAACGGATCGACTCCGTCAGGTAGGAACGCAGCGACGCGGGGTCGAGGCCGGAGCGCGCGGCATGCTCCTCGGCGATCGCATCGACGCGCGACAGGCCCTTCTGCTTCGCGACGCGGAAGATGTCCTCGTGCTCGGCGTCCACCGCGCCGGAGCGCGCGAACCAGGCCGCGAAGACGAACGGAAGCCCGGTCCACTCGAACCAGTCCTCCGCGAGGTCGAGGCGATGCGAGAAGCGCGTCTCGACGTCGAGCGCCGCGTCGCCGATCACGAGCGCGCCCGTGCGGCCGTTCACCGAGGCGATGGCCTGCGTCGGGTCCGTCGCGAAGAGATGCGGCGTGAGCTTGCGGCGCGCGAGCAGGAGGCGCGCGAGCACGACGCTCGTACGCGACGAGAGGTCGAGGGCGATCGACTCGAGCTCGTGGATCGGGCGGTCCGCGACGATCGCGACGCTGCGCACCTTGCCGCGCGCGCCGATCGCCATGTTCCGCAGCAGCCGGAGGTCGCCCATGGTCGCGGCGGCTGCGACGGGCAGGAGCCCGACGTCGGCCTCCTTCTCGGCAAGCGCACGCGCGAGCTCGCTCGGACGAGCGAGACCGAGATCGAGCCGCGGGTCGTCCTTGAGCGACTCCCAGAGCGGCCTGGCGTTGAGGTACGCGACGCCGAGCGCGCGCAGCTTGTTCGTCGTCGTGCTCACGAGGGGACCTGCTTCCCCTGCAGCACGGGCAGCCGCGACCGCACGCGCTCGCGCGGCTTGAGGGCCGCCTCGGGCACCTCGGCGCGCGCATGCTCGCGGACCACGTTGTAGAGCGTGTCTCGCTCGACCGGAATGCGGCCCGCCTCGCGAATGAGGCGCACGAGCTCCTCGTACCCGAGAGCGCCCGGGGAGGTCGAGCCAGCGGCCTTGTAGATCGTCTCGTGGACGATCGTGCCGTCGATGTCGTCGGCGCCGAAGCGGAGCGCGATCTGCGCGACGTCGGGCGTGAGGCTCACCCAGTAGGCCTTGATGTGATCGACGTTGTCGAGCAGGAGGCGGCTCACCGCGATCGTGCGCAGGTCGTCCACGGCGGTCGGCGCGGGGAGGTTCTTCATGCCGTTTCCGTCGGGATGGAACGCGAGCGGGATGAAGGCCTGCAGGCCCTTCGTCTCGTCCTGGAGCTCACGCAGGCGGAGGATGTGATCGACGCGATGCGCGAACGTCTCGATGTGCCCGTAGAGCATCGTCGAGTTCGTGCGCATGCCGAGCCGATGTGCGACGCGATGGACCTCGAGGTACTCGGCGGCCGTCGCCTTGTCGGGGCTGATGCGATGACGCACGTCCTCGTCGAAGATCTCGGCGCCACCGCCCGGAAGGCTCTCGAGGCCCGCCGCGCGGAGCTTCACGAGGACCTCTTCGTAGGTCATGCCGTAGTGCTGCGCGAAGAAGTGGATCTCCACGCCGGTGAAGCACTTGAGGTGCACCGTCGGGTCGATGCGCTTGAAGCCGCGCAGGAGCTCCTCGTAGTACGAGAACGGAAGCCCCGGGTGCAGGCCGTTGACGACGTGCACCTCGGTCGGCGGACCGCCCGGGTCGTTCATGCGCATCTCGAGCTCGTGCCAGGCCTCCTCGAGCTTCATCGTGTGCGCGCCCGGCATGTGCTCTTCGAGCTTGGCGAACGAGCAGAACAGGCACGAGGCGACGCAGACGTTCGTCACCTCGACGCGCATGTTGCGATTGAAGTACGTGCGATCGCCGTGCCGCTTCTCGCGGACCTCGTTCGCGAGCGCGCCCACCGCGAGCAGATCCGGCTCGAGGAAGAGCGCGATTCCGTCCTCCTCCGTCAGCCGCTCGCCGCTGCGTACCTTCTCGCGAATTGCCAAGAGCTTGGGAGACTCAGACACCGGCCACCTCCTGCGAGGGCTCACGCGTGCGCGTGGACTCCTCTTCGATATCGACGAACACCGGAAGCCGGCCTGCATGTGTGACGAGCGCGCCGATCTCCTGTCGCTTGATGGAGGCCAGCTCGACCATCCCCTGCCCCTTCACCTTGAGCTTCTCGTCGGCGTAGATCGGGAGGCCGCTCTTGCGGGTGATCGGGCCACGCAGCTCGCTGGCGCCGAAGCCCAGCGCGACCTGCGCGAGCTCCATCCCGCACTTCGACCAGTCGACGCCGATGCGCGGGCCGCTCAGCGCCGAGATGCGAGCGATGGCGACGGCGCGAAGGAACTCGAGCTCGGATGCGTGCGTCGAGGCATCGACCCAGGTGATCTCCGCGTCGCCGCCGGAACCTCCACGCGGCGCGTTCTCGTGGATGCGTACCACCTCGCCCACGTCCTCGACCCGGACCGCGTCTGCAACGGCGCCGAGCACGAGCAAGTCGGCTGCGCCCCAGGACGTGACGGTGCTGCGTACGGACTCGAGATCCCCTGCCCTGCGCGCGGCGAGCACCGGCAGGAGGCCGGCCTTTGCGATCGCTTCCTCGATGAACCTGCTCACGACTTCTCCTCGGTATCGCCCCAGCGTTTCAGCATGTCGTGCTCCAGGCCGAGCTGATCCAGCGTGCGGCCCACCACGGTGTCGATCGCCTGCTCCAGGGTCTTCGTCTTTCCGTAGAACGAGGGCATCGCGGGCTGGATGATCGCGCCCGCACGCGCGAGAGCCGTGAGGTTCTCGAGATGAATCAGGCTGAGCGGCATCTCGCGCGGGACGACGACCAGCGTCCGGCGCTCCTTGATCATCACGTCCGCCGCGCGGGTGAGCAGCGTGTCCGAGATACCGTGGGCGATGCGCGCGCACGTGCCCATCGAGCAGGGAACGATCGCCATGGCATGCCAGCCGGCGCTCCCGCTCGCGAAGGGCGCCTTGTAGTCGCGCATTCCCCAGACCTGGAAGCGCGCGGGGATCTCCTCGCGGATGTCGCCGCCGCACTCGAGCGCCCAGACCTCGGCGGCCGTCGAGGAAAGGCAGACGCCGACCTCCACGTCGCCGTGGAGGCGAACGCGCTCGTCGAGATAGGAGAGGAGCCGCTTCGCGTACGGCGCGCCGCTCGCGCCCGTGATGCCGATGACGATCTTGCGCTTGCTCATGTCCTCGCCTCGCGGTTCGGCTTCGTGTGCCCGTTCGCTCGCGACGTCGTCTTCGCGGTCGCGGTCGCCTTGACGATCGCGGCGACGCCCATGGTGAGGTCGGTCGACGTGACGGCCTCGAAGCCCTCCTCGGCGAGGAGCGCCTCGTACTGCGCGCGCGTGACGAAGCCCGCCATGCTGTCGGCGAGGTACGCGTAGGCGTCGCGGTCGCGCGCCACCACCGCGCCGAGCACGGGCAGTGCTGTCTTGAGCGCCGCGGCATGCACCGCGCGCGTCCGCAGCAGCTTCGGAGCGAAGAGCTCGAGGGTCACGAAGGTGCCGCCGGGGCGGAGCACGCGGCGCGCCTCACGGATGCCCGCGCGGAGATCGGCGAGGTTCCGCATGCCGAACCCGCAGATCACGGAGCCGAACGAAGCGTCGTCGAACGGCAACGCGAGCGCGTCACCGACGATGCGCTCGGTGCGCGAGACCTTGTCCTTGCCGCGTTCGAGCATGCCCGCGGAGAAGTCGCACGCGACGATGCGTTCACCGGGGAACGTCGCCTCGAGCATCGCGGAGAGATCGAGCGTGCCCGCGCAGAGGTCGAGCACCGGACCGACGCTGGCCCCTCCCCTGTCGAGGAGCGCGATCGCCTTCGTGCGCCAGCGCTTGTCGATGCCGAACGACATGAGCTTGTTGAGCACGTCGTAGGTGGGCGCGATGCGGTCGAACATCGCGCGGTTCGCGCTGGCGTGCTCCGGCGCGTCCTTGCGTGCGTCGAGCCGCGCGACGGGGCGGCTCTTGCCGGTCTTCGCCGCCACGGGGCCTGCCGCGGCGATCCCGAGCTCGCTCCAGATCGAATCGACACGCGCCTTCACGGCGTCGCTCTGCCGAGCGACCTCCGGCCACTCCCGCTTGTAGCCCTCCTCGGCCCACTTGCGCGTGCCGTCGATGGCCATCTTCCCGCCGTAGAGCGCCTGGTTGGCGCCGTGATCGAGCTGATCGACCGGACCGTCGACCATCGAGATGTCGCGCTTCGGGTCGAGGTTCGCGAGCAGGCGCCAGGCGACCTCGGCGGTGTTCTGCACGTCGACGTCGTCGTCGAGCACGCAGATCACCTTCGAGAAGGACATCTGCCCCGAGCCCCAGAGGCCGTGCGCGATGCGCGACGCGTGGAACGGGTACTGCTTCTTGATCGAGAGCAATACGAGGTTGTGGAACGCGCCCTCCACGGGGAGGTTCATGTCGACGACCTCGGGGAAGATCATGCGCAGCAGCGGCAGGAAGAGCCGCTCGGTGGCCTTGCCGAGCCATGCGTCCTCCATCGGCGGCGGGCCCACGAGCGTCGCGGGATAGATCGCGTTCTTGCGATGGGTGACGGCCGTGACGTGGAAGCGCGGGAAGGCGTCGACCGGCGTGTAGTATCCGGTGTGATCGCCGAACGGGCCTTCGGCGAAGAGGTCCTCGCTCGGGTCGACGTACCCCTCGAGCACGAAGTCCGCGCATGCGGGCACCTCGAGGTCGACGGTCTTGCAGCGCACGTGCTCGACGGGCTTGCCGCGCAAGAAGCCGGCGAACATCCACTCGTCGATCCCGTCCGGGAGCGGGGCGGTCGCGGCGTAGGTGAGCGCCGGGTCGCCGCCGAAGGCGACGGCTACCTCGAGACGCTTGCCGAGCTCCTTCGCGCGGCGGAAGTGGCGCGCGCCCGTCTTGTGGATCTGCCAGTGCATCCCGGTCGTGCGGCGATCGATGCGCTGCATGCGGTACATGCCGATGTTGCGCGCGCCGGTGTCCGGGTCCTTCGTGATGACGTTGGGCAGCGTGAAGAACGGACCGCCGTCGTCGGGCCAGCAGGTCATGACCGGGAGGGACATGAGGTCGACGTCCTCGCCGAGCTGCACGACCTCCTGACACGCGGCGGAGCTCACCTTGCGCGGCACGGCGCTCGCGAGCGCGGGCAGCTTGCCGGCCATGTCGGCGAGCTCACGGGCGCTCTTCGGCGCGCGCGTGTGGACGAGCTGCTCGATCGTCCGCGCGTGCTCCTCGAGATCCGCGACGCCGAGGGCGCGTGACATGCGCCTGCGCGAACCGTAGCCGTTGATGAGTAGAGGGAAGCGCGACCCTTTGACGTTCTCGAAGAGGAGAGCGGGGCCGCCCGCCTTCATCACCCGATCGGCGATCTCGGCGATCTCGAGATAGGGGTCGACCTCGCGCTGGATGCGCACGAGCTCGGGCGTGGCCGTCCCCGCGCCCTCGCGCTCGAGCGTCTCCACGAATGCCCGTAGCCCGTCGTACGCCATGGCTTTTCTCTCCCGACCACAAGTTTCAAATAGTTTTGAAGGGTTTATAGACCCCGGCTCCCGGGGGTCAAGACTCGTCAGGGTGGGCTACAGAGGATCCGATTTCGCGATCTCGCCGCTCGAAACTATTGACCCTTTTGATGTATGTCCACGACATACCTTTCGCTACCAGCCAGGGGACCATGAAGAAGCTCTTCGCCCTCGGACTCGCCGTGATGCTCGGGACGGGATGTGCCGCCAGCACCGACGCGGGCGACGACCCGTCGGCCGACATGGACGGCGAGGCCCAGGACGAGGTCGTCTCGGCCACCGAGCCGCTCGCGATGCCGAAGCCGGTCCTCACCTTCCTGAGGACCCAGGACGTTCAGAGGTGCCGCCGTTCTCGCGCGAGGTGCTCGCCGACGAGGACCTCGCGGGGGTGCTCGCCTTCTTCGGCCTCTAGCTCAGAACCCGACGCCCGTCAGCTTGAGGGCCGGCGGAAGCGGTGCGCAACGCTTGGCCGTCGTGGTGACGCCAATGGTGCCGTTCTGCGTCCCGTTCGACGTGGGGTTGAACGAAGCGTTGAGGGTCGCGCTCGCGCCGGCATTGACCGTCGAGGTCGTCGGGTTGATCGAATACTGGGGGCCGGACTTGGTGAGCGTGATCGGCGCCGCGAGATTGCCGTCGTTGACCACCGCGTAGGTCTTCGTCAGAGACTTCGTGGTCTTGACGCTTCCGAAACCGAGCGTGGGCGTCGGATTGAACGAGAGGATCGCGCCCTGTGCGGTCATGTGGAGCGACGCCAGGACCGTGGAGCCGAGCGAGGGAATCGAGACGGTCACCGCATCGGCGTAGAGATCCGCCGCCGTCGAGGAGGTCGCGGGGATCGCCTTCGGGGTCACCTTGATCGTCACCGAGGCGCCCGACGCCAGGCTGCCGCTCACCGGCGTGATGGCGTAGTACGCCGTCGCGAGCGACGCTGCCCACGTGAAGGTCGCCGGGCTCGTGTTGGTGAGCGTGATGTTCTGCGCGGTCCCGGTGCTTCCGCACGACACCAGGCCGAAGTCGACCGAGCTGGGCGACAGCTGCGCCCCGAGCGCGCCCGTGCCGGTGAGGGTCAGCGGCGCCTTGAGAGGAGCGCAGAGCACCGTGCCCGCGGCCACGGTCATCTCCGCGGTGCCGCTGTAGAGCTGTGAGGCGGTCGGCGCGAAGCGCGCCGTCGCGGTGTAGTTGGCGCCGGCGCCGACCACCTGGTTCTGCGGCGAGACACTGAAGACGACCGGGGCCACGTTGAACGAGACCGTCGCCGGCGCATTCCCGGCGTTCGATACCGTGACGTTGGACGTGGCGGGCGCGGAGACGAGAACGCTACCGAAGTCGATCGCGCCCGTGGACGCCTCGAGGATCGCGCCGCGAGCCGTCATGAGGAGGTCGACCGTATGAGGGTCGTCGCCAGGAGCGTCCGTCGTGATGGTCAGGGTGTCGCCGTAGAGGTTCGGCGAGATCGCCGACGTGGGCGGGATCATGTTCGGCGTGACCGTCACCTCGACGAACGAATTCGCGGCGACGTCGCCGCTCGTGGCGCTCAACGTGTAGCTTGTGTTCGCGGTCAGCGTCGCCGTCCAGTGGAAGGAGCTGACCAGGCTCGAGTTGAGGATCTTGATCTTCTTGCCCGCCGCGGCGGTGCCGCAGTCGACCAGGCCGAAGTCGAGCGAGCCGGGCTGAACGAGCGCGGCGCTATCCGTACCGTTGCCGGTGAGCGTGAGCTCCGTGGGGTTCGTACCGCAGAGCGCGCCCGTGACGACGAGCGCAGACGTCCCGGCAAAGCTTGCCTTGCTCATGGGCTTGAAGCCGGCGACGAGCGCCGGCACCGCCGCGCCCGCAGCAACGGTCACGGAAGCCGGAGACCCCGTCCAGGCGAGCGTGAAGCCGCCGCCCGCCGGCGTGATCGCGCCGAAGCCGACCGTGATCGCCCGGTTGCCGGTGTTCTTGAGCGCAACGGGGATGGGCGCTGCAGCGACGCTGACGGGCGTGTCTCCGAACGACGCCGTGAGCGGAACGATCGAGATCGTCCCTCCCGCGGCGGTGCGCTTGATCGGGACCGCAACGACGGCATTCGTCACGTCGTTCGTCGTGAGGGTGAGCAGGCCTTGCGCGGTATCGCCGGCTCCGCTCAGGGAGGAGACGGCGGTCGATGCGATCGTCAACGTGGCAAAGGCGCCGGGAGCAACCGTTCCCGCGCTCGCCCCCGTGACCGAGAAGTCCGGTGTCGGAGCGAGGCTCGCCGTCCACACGAGCGGAGCGCCGCCGGAGTTGGTGATCGTGAGCACCTTCGGCGCGGGCGCGGCAGCGCCGCAGGAGACGAGACCGAAATCGATCGCCGCCGTGGAGAGGGAGGCGTGCGCGGGACCTGCGTCGACGGGCGTGCTCGTGTCGGCCGCGGCATCCGGAGTCGCGACGTCCGGGAGATCACCAGCCTCCGCGATGCCCGTGTCCGATTCGTCGAGAACGCGATCCGGAAACCCGATGATGGTCCCGCAAGCCGCGAGGAGCACACCGCAGATCAGGACCAGCACCACGCCGAGCTGCTGCGCACTGGAAACGCGGCCCATTCACACACGCTAGCATGGCGAACGCTCGCTCAGAACCGCGCCCCGAGGGTGAGCGCCGGGCCTGCGCCCGATCCCCCACCGGCGCGCACACCGAGGCTCGCGTTCTGCACACCCTGCGAGGGCTTCTCACGACCGCTCGGCGCGGTGAGGAAGAGAACGAGGCCCCCGGCGGCGAGGGCCCCACCGGCAATGAAGGAGATGGTCGAGATGGTCGCGGCATCGCGGCCTTGCTTGTCGAGACGGATGCCCTCGGCGTCGCAGAGGCTGCCATTGCAGTGGGCGGCGGCGTCGTCGTTCTTCGAGGAGGCCTGGAGACCGAACACCGTACCCACGGCGACACCCGCGAGGCCCACGCCGGCGATGGCGAGGCCGAGCACACGCTGCGTACCGCCGCGTGGCGCCCCTTCGGCCGCAGGTGCCGCGGCGGCCGCCACGGGCGCGCGCTCGAGCTCGGAGATGGCGATGGTCTTCTGCGCGGCGACGCGGTCGAAGACGACGTCGCGCGTCGCGGTCAACCGTCCGGGAGCGCTCAGCCGGAGCTTGTGCGGGCCAGGGTCGATCGGCGTGGCAACGCCCCACTCGGCGCGAGCGACCGCGCGGCCATCGAGCTCGATCGTCAGTCCGTCGACCGCCGCCGCGGCCGGCACGTGGACGACGAGCTTCGAGACGTTCGGTGCGAGCCTCTCGGCCGACTCGTTCGCTCGCTTCTCGGCGTCGGCACGTTTCGCGGCCGCGGCGCGGATCGCGGCCTCCTTGTAGGTGACCCACGCGCTCGCGACTCGACCGCTCCGCTCGTAGCACTCGGCGAGAGCGAAGAGCGTCCCACCGTTGGGGGACAGCTCGTTGCTTCGTGCGAGCTTCGGGCATGCCTCCGCGAGCTTGCCGCGATCCATGAGGGCGATCGCCTCGTCGAAGAGCACCGTGGCGGTCCCCGTCGTGGTCGCCTCCTGCGCGCCGACGTCGGGCGCGACGAGAAGGAGCGCAGCCCCCGTGACGACGACAGCGAGAATGCGGGAGCGCAGCATCATCTCGTCGATCACCAGTCCGTACGTCGGAGCGAGGGAGCCGGCGCGGGAGGCGCGACGGTGTCGGGCGTGACGGGACCGTTGGTCGAAGCCGCGACGGGCGAGGCGGCGCCCGCCGGAGCATTCGCGCCGGACGCGAGCGAGGCCTGCTTCGTGCCCGACGAGCGCACGCCCGCGCGCGGACGACCGGCCGACGATGCGCCACGGCCGCCCGTGGGCGGCGCGACGCCGAGCGCAACCGAGGCCGCGGGCTCGGCCACGGCGGGGGCCGCCACCGGGCTTGCGGCCGAGGAGGTCCCTGCGGCTGCATTCGTGGCGAGCGCGCTCGCGGGGTCTGCGGAAGCTCCAGGCGAGACCGGCGCGGTTTGCGCCGTCGGCGTCGCGCGCTTCGAGGCGAACGCCGAGAGCTTCTGCCGATAGCCGATCCCAGCACCGAGCACGGCGGCACTCAGCGCGAGGCCGACGCCCCACATGAACGCCCTTCCTTGCGACCGCGTTCGCCCTGGAAGCACGAACGTCTCGGCTGCAGCCGCACGCGGGCGCGCAGGGGGGATGGACCCGAGGAGCAGCGGCACGGAGACGGCCGTCCCGACGACGACGCCGTCACCGTTCTCGTCGATCGCGATCTCGACGGCCCTATCCCACAGCGGCACGGTCGGGGACGGGGGGCGGACGCCGAGATTCGCGAGCGCGGCCGCGAGCTCGTCGACGGTTTGAAAGCGCTTCTCGCGCTCCTTCTCGAGGCAGCGCGCGATGGCCTCCGCGAGCCCGGCGGGCGGATCGCGCAGGGCTTCCTCGAGGCGCGGAGCCGGCTTCTCGAGGATCTTCACGAAGATGTCGGGGACGCTCTCGGCGTAGAACGCGCTTCGCCCCGCGATGAGCTCGAAGAGGATCGCGCCGAGCGCCCAGATGTCCGAGCGTCCGTCGACGTGCTTCGCCGAGCGCACCTGCTCGGGCGACATGTACATCGGAGACCCCATGACGGTGCTCTCGTGCGTGATCGCACGACGGGGCGCCGAGGCCTCCGCCACCTCGATGGTCGGCGTGACCTTCGAGATGCCGAAGTCGAGGACCTTCACGAGCGCGCTGCCGTCGCGGCGCTCGGTCACGAACAGGTTCTCCGGCTTGAGATCGCGATGAACGATCCCGAGCGCATGCGCCTCGGAGAGCGCGTCGCACGCCTGGAGGATGTAGTCGATGGCCTCGCCGCACGGCAGCGCGCCACGAGTCTCGAGCTGGGATGCGAGGTCGCTCCCTTCGAGGAGCTCCATCACCATGAACGGGAGGCCCGAGTCGAGCGTCCCGACGTCGAGGACCTTCGCGACGTGGCTGCTCTTCAAGCTGACCGCCGCCCGGGCCTCGCGGAGAAAGCGGTCGGCCGTCTCCGCGTTCATGCGCGCGGTCCGCATCACCTTGAGCGCGACGCGCTGTCCGAGCGCCAGGTGGGTGGCCGAGGCCACGACCCCCATGCCTCCGACGCCGATGATCGCGTCGACGGTGTACTTGCCGCCGACCGTATCCCCCACGGTGATGGGCAGCGGCTCGCCAGCGACGAGCTTGTCGCTCTGCTCTCCGAGGAGGTTCTTCGAAAGCGCGAGCACCAACCTAAGTGTACGCAAGGTCGAGGCGAAAATCGCTCCGGAGCTCGTGGACTACCTGGCGCTACATCCGGTGCTAGCTTTCCTCCCCTAGTCCGCGGTCCGCAGTCCGCAAGGTTCCGTCGCATGAAACCCTCAGAGCACCCGGAGTTCTTCCGCTTCCCTGCCCCGGAGGGTCGGTCGCGCGACAGCACCCTCCGCCTCGACCGCGAAGGCCGCTTCTTCCACGACGACGTGGAGGTCGAGCATCCCAAGCTGCGCGACGCGCTCCACACGTGGATCGCACGTCATCCCGACGACGGGCGCTACATCCTGACGAACGGCTACGACTGGACCTACTTCGTCGTCGACGACGTCCCGTATTTCGTCCGGACCCTGCGGGCCGACGACGGCGACGCGATCCTCGTGCTCAGCGACGGGACGGAGGAGCCGCTCGATCCGTCGACCCTCACCGCGAACGAGCGCGGGGAGCTCTACCTGAAGGTCAAGGCGACCGCGAAGGGCGGCCCCTACGACGCCAAGATGACGCGTTTCGCCCAGGGCCAACTCGGGCCGTTCCTCGAGCCCGACGGCGGCTCGGGCGGAGTCGCCGTCGTCACGAGGCGCGGCCGCGCCATGATTCCTGCGGCCTGATGCGCCCTCGGTGGCCCTCGCGAAAAAGGGGCGTTGTTCCGGCCCCTTCGGATGTAAATTCTTCCGTTTTCGGCTAACCTACGCGCCGCCATGCGTCTCCTCATTGCCGACAAGCTTCACCCCCGCGCCGTCGAAGAGCTCCGCACGCTCCCCGTCGACGTCGTCTACGAGCCCGAGCTCACCCGGGAGACGCTCGAAACCAAGCTCACGGGGGTCGGAATCCTCGTCGTTCGCTCGAAAGAGGTCACGCGCAAGGCCATCGAGGGCGCGCGTCAGCTCAACCTGATCGTCCGCGCGGGCGCCGAGACGTCGACCATCGACGTGAAGGCGGCCAGCGAGCGCGGCATCTACGTCGCCAACTGCCCGGGCAAGAACTCGTCGGCGGTCGCCGAGCTCCTGTTCGGTCTGCTCGTCTCGATCGACCGGCGCATCCCGGACGCCGTCGCCTCGCTGCGCGCCGGTCGCTGGGAGCGCACCGAGTACGCGAAGGCCGAGGGCCTCATCGGCAAGACGATCGGCATCGTCGGCCTCGGCGCCATCGGTCGCGACGTCGCCCAGCGCTGCAAGACGTTCGGCCTGCACCCCATCGGCTGGAGCCGCGGGCTCAGCCCGGCGCGCGCCGCGGAGCTCGGCATCGGTCACGCGGCCACGCTCGATGAGCTCGCCGCGAAGTGCGACATCCTCACGGTGCATCTCGCGCTCAACGACCGCACGCGCGGCATCTTCAACAAGCGCATCTTCGACCTCATGCCGAAGCGCAGCATCTTCATCAACCTCGCGCGTCCCGACCTCGTCGACTACGAGGCCATGCGCGAGGCGATCACGACCCGCGGGCTGCGCGTCGGCATCGACGTCGTCCCCAACGAGCCACGCGGCAAGAAGGAGATCTCGTCCGAGCTCTTCAACATGGCGCCGGCCACCGCGACGGGCGGCTTCCTCTACGCGACGCCGCACATCGCGGCCTCGACCGACCAGGCGCAGCTCTCCATCGCGACCGAGACGGTGCGGGTCATCCGCTCGTTCCTCCTCGAGGGTGAGGTCCCGAACGTCGTCAACGTGATGAACCTGTCGACGGCGCGCTTCCAGATGGTGATCCGCATGCTCGACAAGGTCGGCACGTTCGCGAACGTGCTCGCCGTCATCAAGCGTCACGGCATCAACGTCGAAGAGGTCACGAACACCGTCTTCGAGGGCGGCGGCGCCTCATGCGCGAAGCTGCGCGTCGTGTCGCGTCCGAGCGAAGGTTGCATGGCGGAGATCAGGGCCTTCGACGAGGTCCTCCACGTCGATATCGTCACGCTGCCGAACCTCGCCTGACCGTGCGCAGGCGGCTCACGCAGCTCGCGGCGCTCGTCGCGCTCGCCGTTGCGGGGTGCGGAGAGAAGTCGAACGCGGGTGTTCCCGACGGCGGCGACTCCGCGCTGCTCTCGCGCGCGAAGGACGCGAGCACGGAAGGCGGCGCGCATGCGTCCACCGACGGCGGGCCTTCGCCGGACGACCTCGCGATGCCCCCGGCCCCGAACGAGGAGCTCGCCGCACGGATGCGACACCTGCTCGAGGCCGTGGCCCAGAACAACCCGGACCTCGCCAACGACGCGCTCTTCCCGCGCGACGCCTACCTCTCCACGCGCGACGCCCTTGACCCGCAGAAAGCCTGGGAGAAGAAGCTCTCGGGCGCGTTCCGCCGCGCGGTCGAGCGAACGCACAAGCGTACGAAGGGCATGGAGAACGCGAAGTTCGTGTCGTTCGAGCTCGGGCACTCGATCTCGCAGCTCACGCCGAAGAAGCACGACTTCAAGCGCCCGCTGTGGCGCGTGAAGCACTCGAAGCTCACGTTCTCGATCGAGGGCAAGCAGCGCCATCTCGACATCGCCGAGATGACGGCATGGCGCGGGGCCTGGTACGTGACGCGTTTGCGGTAGGTCAGGGAAGCGGAAGCGTCGACCTGACCGAGCCTGGCGTCGCGGTGCCGTGAGACGCGGCGAGCTCCTCGCCCAGCTGTTCGAGCCACGGCACGTTCCATCGCGGCGCGCGACGAATCTCGAAGCGTCGCAGCAGCACGTCGAGCTCGGCGGCCTTCGGCTCGAGGTCCATCTCGGCGACCGGGAAGAGAAGCGATTGCTCCTTCCTCATGTGCTCGCGCGAGAAGACGACGAACGCGACGGCTGCATCGGCAATGGCACGGACCTTCGCCGCATCCCAGGGCATGCGCGTGGAGGCCGCGGCGGCAACGAGCGCAGGCAGGAGCACCGTCTCCTCGCCGAGCCGCTGCGCGAACGCTTCGAGCGCGCGCGTGACCGCGTCAATCCGACGATGCTCTGATTCGAGCGTCTGCAAGAGCCGCATGGGGGGACCCCTTCGAGGCGACCCGACGAGTCCAAGCGGTTCCCGGAGACTTCGCCGGCCCGTCGCAACGCGCAGTGAGACTACTGCGGCGGCTTCTTCCGCTCGTCCTTCTTCACTTCTTCGAGAAGCTGATCGATCCGATCGCGCTTCTCCTGCCCGGCGTCGTATTCGAACTTCAGCTCGGGAGCGACGCGCAGCTGGAGCCGCGACGTGATCGCCCGCTTGAGCCGCCCCGACGCGCGTTCGAGCGCCGTCTGCGTTTCCTTGAGACGCGCATTCAAGAGCGGGCCGGGCTGCTCGAGCACGGCGAGCCGCCAGAAGATCTTCGCGAGCCGCAGGTCTCCGCTCATCGTCACGTTCGCGACCACGAGCCCCTCCAGGCGAGGGTCCCCGAGGTCGCGCGAGACGAGCCGGGCGATCTCCTGACGGAGCTGCGCGCCGACTCGCGCCGGCCTGGTCTTCGCTTCGTTCGCCATGAGCGCGCGAGCAGCCACGTGAAACGCGAACCGGGGGACGCTTGCGCGACCCCCGGCTCAGCGACTCACAGGCGCTGCTTGATCTCCTCGATCTCGAAGGACTCGATGATGTCCTTCTCCTTCAGCTCGCTGAAGCCGTCGAGCGCGATACCGCACTCGAAGCCTTCGGACATCTCCTTGACGTCCTCCTTGAAGTGCTTGAGCGAGGAGATCTTGCCCTCCCAGATGCTCTGGTTGTCTCGAACGAGACGCCCATGGCTTCCGCGGAGGATCTTGCCGGAGGTGACCATACAGCCGGCGACGGCGACGCCGCGGATCTTGAGGATCTTGCGGACCTCGGCCTTGCCGGAGGGCTTCTCGACCTTGGTCGTCGGGAGCAGGCCTTCCATCGCCGCCTTCACGTCGTCCACGGCGCCGTAGATGATCGTGTAGAGGCGAATCTCGACCTTGTTCTCCTCGGCGAGCGCCGAGGACTTTCCGGCCGGACGGACGTTGAAGCCGATGAGGATCGCCTTCGACGCGATGGCGAGGTTGACGTCGCCTTCCGTGATTGCACCCACGCCGCCGTGGATGATGGTGAGCTTCACGCGATCGGTCGTGAGCTTGTTGAAGGCGTTGGCAACGGCTTCGAGCGAGCCCTGCACGTCCGTCTTCACGATGACGCGGAGCTCCTGCTGATCGGCGGACTGCATCCGCTCGACGAGGCCCGCGAGAGAGATGCGCGCGTCGTCGCCGATGAGCGACTTGTCGCGCTTCACCTTGCGGCTGTCGGCGATCTCCTGAGCCTTCTTCGGGTCCTTGACGGCGTGCAGCGGATCGCCGGCGCCGGGGACGTCGGAGAGGCCGAGGATCTCGACCGGCGTGGACGGCGGCGCCTCGTGCACCTGCTTGCCGTGCTCGTTCGTCATCGCGCGGACCTTGCCGAAGCCGGGGCCTGCGAGGACGAAGTCACCGACGCGCAACGTGCCTTCCTGGATGAGGACGCGTGCGACCGGACCGCGACCGCGATCGAGGAGAGCCTCGAGCACGACGCCGTTGGCGGGCTTCTTCGGGTTGGCCTTGAGGTCGAGGACCTCGGCCTGCAGCCCGATCATCTCGAGGAGCTGCGGGATGCCGTCACCGGTGAGCGCGGAGACCTGCACGAAGATCGTGTCGCCGCCCCACTCTTCGGGCTGGAGGCCCTGATCCACCAGCTCGCGCTTCACGCGCTCGGGCTCGGCGCCCGGCTTGTCGCACTTGTTGATGGCAACGATGATCGGGACCTTGGCCGACTTCGCGTGAGCGATGGCTTCCTTGGTCTGGGGCATCACGCCGTCGTCGGCAGCGACGACGAGGACGACGATGTCCGTCGCGCTGGCGCCGCGAGCGCGCATGGCCGTGAAGGCCTCGTGGCCCGGGGTGTCGAGGAAGACGATGACGCCGCGATCGGTCTTCACCTTGTAGGCGCCGATGTGCTGCGTGATGCCGCCGGCCTCGCCGCCAACGACGTTCGCCTTGCGGATCTTGTCGAGGAGGCTCGTCTTGCCATGGTCGACGTGACCCATGACGGTCACGACGGGCGGGCGGGTGACGGAACCGGCGTCGACCGGCACCGCGACCGCGGGTGCTCCGTCGACAGCGGCCGGCGTGGCCGAGGACTCCTCACCGCGGGCTTCCGCGATGATCTCTTCCTCGGTCTGCGCGACGTCCTCGACTTCCCAGCCGAACTCGCCGGCGAGGATCTTCGCCGTATCGGCGTCGAGGGTGGTGTTGATGTGGATACCGGTCATTCCCATGCCGAGAAGGCGCATGAGGAGCTCGGTCGCCTTGAGGCTCATCTTCGCGGCCATGCCGGAGAGCGTGATGTTCTCCTCGATGCGGATGACCTTCTTGTGCTCCGACATCTCCTTCGTGGAGACGTTGACGGGGCCGCGACGGATCTGCTGGAAGCCGGGACGGCCGCGGCCGCCGCTCATGCCACCGCGACCCATCATGCCGCCGGGCCCACGCTGCTGGCCGGGGCGCATGCCCGGGCGAGCGACGTTGGCGCCTGCGCGCGGGTCGTACTGGACGCGGCGCTGCATCGCGCTCGCGGGACCACCACCGATGCCGGTGCGCGGTGCGTTCATCGGAGTCGGCATCGGGACGCCCGGACGGCCGGCCCAGTACTCGACACCCGTCTTCGGAACAGCCGACGGACGTGCGGGAACGGGCGGCTCGGACTGGACGACGGGGCGAGGCGCCTCTTCGACCACGGGACGCGCCACGACCGTCTCGGCCGGCGGAGGGGGAGTCGGAGGAGCCGCTTGCGGCGGCGCCTCGACGACGGCGGGCGACGAGGTGCGTGCCTCGACGAGGGTCTGCTTGGGCCGAGAGGGCTCGGCAGCGGGAACGACCTGCTCGGCGACGACGGCCGGAGCTGCAGCCGCGACCTCGACGACGGCCACGGGAGCCGCTGCAGAGGGAGGAGCCGGCGGCAGCTTGGCCGACGACTTGGGAGCGGGGACCTTACGCTGCGACTCACGCTCCGAGACGACGGGCGCCGGCGGCGCCGCCTCTTCGACGTGCTCGACCTTCGCCACACCGCGAGCGGTGCTCGGACGCTCACGCACCGACGGCGGTGCAGGAGGAACGGCGACGTCGTGGCTCGACGCCGGTGCGCTCCGGCGGTCCTCGGGGACCTCGCGGAGAGTGAGGAGCCGGGCGCTCTCGCGATCGGCCATCACGTCGGTCTTCGGAAGGGCACGCGTCGAGGCGGGCTCCTTCGCGACGATCTGGTTCACGTCGCGACGCGACGCGACGTCATCCCTGCGGGCCGACACGTCGGGGCTGGAGCCCCCGTCGCGATGCGGCACGGCAACGGAGCTGGGCCCCGAGTCCGTCCCCGCCGGCTTCGCCACCGCGCGACGCTTGAGGACAGTGCCCGGCCCACGCCGGATGCTCTCCTGCACGACGTCGTGCGTCTTCTGCTTCTCGAGATTTCGCTTCAGGCGCTCGACGGCGTCCACGTCGACAGACGACATATGGTTGCGCACATCGGTCACACCGATCGACTGGAACAGCCCCACCACCGCCTTGGGGTCGAGGTTCAGCTGCTTCGCGACTTCGTAGACACGGACCTTGCTCATCGATCCTCCGCCGACCACCATGCTTCGCTCCTAGCTGCGCCCGCGAACGGCAGCGCCAAACGGCGCGCGCTCCCGATCGCTTTGGCCACGCCTTCGTGAAGCACGGCGCACACGGCAACCTCGTCGCGACCAAAGATCGCTCCGAGACGCTGCTTGTTACTCCAGCCGATCGCCTTGCCTTGGGCGACCGCATCCTGAATCTCCGAGAGCTTCGCCGCTGCAGCCGCGTCAGACGCGACCACGATCAGTGCGGCGGTACCCTCGCGATACGCGGCCCGGACGACGTCCGAGCCGGAGATCGCGAGCTTGCCGCGGCGTGCGCCGGCGAGCAGCCCCTCGATTCGGCGATCTGCCGCTTCGAGAATCTGCTCACCCAACGACTCCACCGTGGTCAGCGTCCCATCGACCTTGCATTTGAAATGTTTCGCGAAGCCTCCGCGGAGCGCCTTCTGCGCGCACTCTTTCGAGGCGTGCATGTGGGCTCCGCGGCCGAACCGCGAATCGGCAAGGTCGACGGCGAGACTCCCGTCGGCCGGGTCGAGAACGACACGAACGAGGGCGTCCGCGAAGTCGCGCTTGGCGCAACCCGCGCACTGACGTCGTGAACCGGGCTTTTCGCCCTGCTCACCACGCTCGTCGTGCTGTTTCGTCTCGGCCATCACGTTTTACTTCTTCTCCTCTACTGAGCTTTGGGTCCTGAGCCTGCTCGCACGTGCCTCTTCAGGCCGTGGGAGCTTCCGCCTTTTGGGCGGCGGCGGCGGTCGCCGCTGCGCTCTTGCGAGCCGCGTCGATCTGCCTCCACTCGTTCTGTAGGAACTGCTCCGCGCCCTGCTTGAGCGCGCGCGCCTTCTTGATACCGAGGCCGGTCTTGATGGCGAGCTTGTCCTCGTCCTCACGCATGATCTCTTCGACGCTGCGGTAGCCCGCGTCCGCGAGGAGCTGCACCGTGCGTTCGCCGACGCCGCGAACGAAGAGAAGCTTCTCTGCGTCCGTGAGGGGCTCGACCTTGCTCGAGGCCGCGACGATCCGCTCCTGACGGAGCTTCTCCATCGTGGTCTCGGCCGCACCGCGGATGATCTCGGCGTTCTCGGGACCGACGCCCTGGATGCCGCCGATCTCTTCGCTGGTCGCCTCGGCGACCTCCTCGAGAGCGCGGAAGCCCATGCGGTACATGTTGCGCGCGACCTGCTCGGTCACGCCGTCGATGCGCCCGAGCTGGGCGATCGCCTCCTCCTCCATCTGCTTGAACTTCGACTCACTGATGATGTCGAGCTTCCAGCCGGTGAGGTGCCACGCGAGGCGGACGTTCTGCCCCTTGCGACCGATGGCGAGCGAGAGCTTCTCGTCCGGGACGACGAGCTCCATGCGCCCGTCGGCCTCGTTGACGATGACCTTGTTGACCTCGGCAGGCTGGATCGCAGCGCAGACGAAGCGCGCCGGATCGCGGTCCCACGGGACGATGTCGATCTTCTCGCCGCGGAGCTCCTGGACGACCGCCTGGACGCGCGAGCCCTTCATGCCGACGCATGCGCCGACCGGGTCGACGTCCGCGTCGCGGCTCATGACGGCGATCTTCGAGCGCGCACCCGGCTCACGGGCGCAGGCGACGATCTTCACGATGCCTTCGTAGATCTCGGGGACCTCGCTCTCGAAGAGCTTCTCGACGAGCTTGCCGTCGGCGCGCGAGAGGATGATCTGCGGGCCGCGGGCCTCGCGATCGATGTCCTTGAGGAGGGCGACGATGCGGTCGCCGGGGCGGTACGTCTCGCGGGGGGTCTGCTCGCGGAACGGCAGGATGCCCTCGGCGCGACCGAGGTCGACGATGAGGTTGTTGCCCTTCTCGAAGCGACGGACGACGCCCTTGATGAGCTCGCCCTTCTTGTCCTTGAACTCCTGGAAGATGAGGTCGCGCTCTTCGTCGCGGACGCGCTGGATGAGGACCTGCTTGGCCGTCTGAGCCGCGATCCGTCCGAAGGACGAGCGCGCCTGCTTCACCATGAGCAGATCGCCGAACTCCTTGTCCTGGTCGGCCGCCTTCTTGGCATCGTTCGGGTGCCAGAAGATCTGGAAGCCGAGCTCCTCGCCGATCTCCGCCTCGAGGCCGGCCGCCTTCGCGTCCTCCTCGGCGATCTCGCGCTCGTCGTCCGACACGTCGTCCACGACGGTCATGAACTGGAAGAGGTCGATCTGACCGCTGTCCTCGTTGAACGTGGCCTGGAGCTCGCGGTTCGGGCCGAACACGCTCTGCGCGGCCTTCAGGATCGCTTCCTCGATCGTCTTCACGAGACGGTCGCGATCGATCCCCTTCTCCTTGGCGACCATTTCGAGTGCCTGGAGAAGGCTGCCTTCGCTGGAGGGGGCTTGCTGCTGAGTTGCCATGGCTTTCCTCTTCGTCGAGGCGCTGCTCCGGCCTCGAGTCGTGTCTGTCGAGACGGGACCTTGATCGTTTGAGAGCATCAGGTCTTCCCCTTTTTCTGCTTCTTCGCGCTGGTGACCGGCTTGGGCATCGGGCCGAACTCGAACACGAGCCGGGCCGAGACCACGTCGTCGAGGGGAACGGGATACGTCTTCACGCCGTCTTCGAGCGTGAGGATGTTGCCGTCCACTGCGCCGAGCTTGCCGACGAGCACCTTCTGCCCGCCGACTCCTGCACGCAGCTTCAACTTCGCCTTCTCACCGGCGAAGCGAACGTAGTCCTCCGTCTTGCGGAGGGGGCGCTCGACGCCGGGCGAGCCGACTTCGAGGTGATAGCGACCCGGAATAGGATCCGCCAGGTCGAGCGCAGGGCTCAGGTCGCGGGCGATGAGCGAGCAGACGTCGAGATCGATGGCCGCGGCCTTGGTGCTCAGCTTGTTCGCCATCGCGCCGAGCTTCTCGACGTAGATCCGGAGGACCCAGCCGTTCTCGTTCTTCAGCTCGAAGTCGCAGAGCTCGGCTCCGTGAGCAGACACGACGGGCTCGATCACGGCGAGAAGCCGCGCTCGGTCGATCGTGGGAGTGCTCTTGGGGGCTTCTGCGTGCATTAACAGGGCTGAAAAGGAGGGGCGAACGATGGACAAAAAAATGGCGGGCCGCGTAATTGGGGTCCGCCGAGCGTCCAACCAATTTGGGGTCGCATAGATAGCTCGGAACCGACCTCCGATCAACCCGCCTACGACAAGTCGGTCAAACGAGCCGATCAGGCGCGTCAAGGGTCGAGGCGAAGAAGCTCAACTTCCCTGAATTGCTCTGGTTAGTGGCACTTCGAGGGCACGCGCGATGCACGCCTCCCCTCCTCATGAGGCCCTCGCGTTTGCTTCCGATGATGGTCGCCCTCGCCCTCCCCGTGCAGGCGCTGCAGCTCCAGGGGTGCAGCAGCGACGACGCCACGGCCATGGCCCAGGAAGGAACGGTCTCCGGACCGACGCCCATCGGCGCGGGTACGGGAGGTGGCGGATCGCAGTCGTCGGGCGGCTCGACCGGCACCGGCGGAACCGGCGGAACCGGCGAGATCGTGAGCGACGCCGGCGCCGACGCGAGCACGGGAACGGGAACAGGAACAGGAACGGAGATCGTCACGGGTGACGCGGGTACGACCGCCACTCCGCCGACGAGCAACGTCGGCAATGGCAACAACGGCGCGACCAACGGCAACGAGGTCACCGGCCCCAACGCCGGCGCGCAGGGCAACGGCGCCGCCACGAACGTCGGAACGGGAACGGGAACGGGCGGTGGGATCCCCGGCGCAGCTGGCCTCGGCTCGAACGGCACGGCTGGCGGCGGCGGCAACGGCAACGCGAACGGCTCCGGCACCTCCGGCGCAGGAGGCACGAGCGTGGGCACGGGGCAAGGCACCGGCGGCGGTGTCTCCGGCGGCGCGGGCCTCGGAGCGAGCGGCACCGGTGCGGCCAGCCAGTCGGCAGACGCCGGCTCGGGAGCCATCATCGTCGTCATCCCGTAGAGCGCGTGATCCGACAGAGAGCGCTCAGTGACCGTGGCCGTGCCCGTAGCCACCATGACCCGGGTTGATCACCACCGTGTGATGCCCGTAGTAGCCGGGCGCGGCGCGCACGCCGACGAACGCACCGCGAGGGTAGTACGGGTCGTAGTAGGAGCCGCCGCCCCAGTAGTAGTAGTCGTCGACCGCGTGGTACGGCACCACCTCGAGCCGCTCGAACGGTGTGCGGTCCGCGACGGCGCGCGTGTCGGTCTGGACCTTCCACACGGTGTCGAAGGCAGGCAGCTCCTCGGCGTCGTCCATGCTCGCGGGGAGCGGGTAGAAGAGATCGATCGTGCGCTTGCCCGACGGCGGAACGACGACGAGCGGTCCCTCCCCTGCGTCCGCGATGGCGTAGGCCGGAACGCTCGCCCCTCCCCCCGGAAGCGAGAGCAGCTGCTCGCGCGTGTCGAGCGTCCACGGCACCGGGCTGTTGTTGGCGACGACCATGCGCATGTGGATGGCGCGAACCTCGGGCGCGTTCGTCGCGCCCTCCGCACGGAGCTTCGCGAAGCCGAACGTCGCGAGCTGGACCGAGCCCCGCGGCGCCTCCGGTGGGACTGCGTAGTACGACGCCGTCCTTCCGGCGATGGCCGAGGTCGTCGCAACGGTCGGCTGGTAGACGTAGCTGCGGTCGCATCCGCCGAGCACGGCCGTCGCCACGCCCAGCGAGCCCAGCACGAGAACGGCGACGCATCGCGAGATCATGATGCTCGCTCACGTACGCAAGCGGCGTGCGCGGGCGATCACATCACCGCGGCGGCAGTCTTGCGTTCGAGACGGCGCGCCTCGCGTCGCTCGATCGCGCTGTGTACCAGCACGAGCAACGGCGGCTGCACGAGACGCGCGACGATCGCGAGCACGAGCGCTCCGCCGATGACGACGACCGCGAGCGGCTTCTGCGTCTCCGAGCCGATGCCATGGGAGAGCGCGGCCGGCAGGAGCCCGAAGAGCGCGACGAGGGTCGTCATGAGGACGGGGCGCAGCCACTTCACGCTCGCGTCGAGCGCGGCCTCCTCGACCGTGAGCGGAACGAACGCCCCTGCCGTGCGGCCGGCGGAGGCCTGCGCGTGCGCCGCGAGCTCATCGGAGATGTCGTACTCCGTCGGGGTCTGCCCCGGAGCTTCGGGCGTGCGGACCCGCTGGAAGTGCGACACGACGAGGATTGCGTCCTGGATCGCGATGCCGAACACCGAGATGAAGCCCATCGCGGCCGACACCGAGAAGTTCAGGCGCGTGAAGAACAGCGCGAGCACGCCGCCAGCGCAGGCCACGGGGATGTTGAAGAGCACGATGAGCGTGTTCGGGACGCTCCGCACCGAGCCGTACACGAGCAGCGCGATCACCAGCAGAGTCGCGGGAATGATCAGCGCGAGACGGATTTGCGCCTCACGGAGCTCGTTGATCTCGCCGCTCCAGTCCATGTGAGTGTCGTCGCCGAGCTTGATCTTGTCGCCCACCTTCGCCTGCGCTTCGGCGACGGTGCTCTCGAGGTCGCGTCCGCGGACCGAGAACTTGATGGGGGTGTAGCGCGTGCCGTCCTCGCGGAAGATCACCGCGGGGCTGTCCTCGATCGTGACGTGCGCGATCTGTCCGAGCGGCACCGGCGTGCCCTCCGGGGTGAAGATCATCAGCTCCTTGATCGCCTCGACCGACTCGCGATACGGCGCGAGCCAGCGCACCGTGAGGTCGAAGCGTCGATCCCCCTCGAACACCTGGGTCGCCGCCTTGCCGCCGATGGCGGCCTGGATCACCGTCTCGACGTTGCCGGTGTTGAGGCCGTAGCGCGAGCACGCCTGACGGTCGGGGACGATCTTGATGCTCGGCTGACCACTCGACCGTACGAGGCCGAGGTCACGCACGCCCGGCACGGCTCCAAGCACGCCCATCGCCTGCTCGGCGATGCGTTCGTTGGCGACGACGTCGGGGCCGAAGACCTTGATCGAGTTCTCCCCCTTCACGCCGCTCATGGCCTCCTCGACGTTGTCGGAGATCATCTGCGAGAAGTTGAAGACGACGCCGGGGAACGCGTCTGCCAGCTGCTTCGACACGTCCTCGGTCAGCGACTCCTTCGTGACTCCCTTCTTCCAGTCACCGAAGGGTCGGAGCGGCGCGAACAGCTCGATGTTCTGGAAGCCCGCGACGTCGGTGCCGTCGTCGGGGCGACCGAGCTGCGAGATGACCGTGAGCACCTCGGGGTGACTCCGGTTGTCCTCGCTACAGGTCCCCTGGTCGGGGCAACCACGGAGGAGCGCGCGCATCCGCCCGACGTACTTCGCGGACTGCTCGAGGGAGACGCTCGTGGGAAGCGTGGCGCGGATCCAGAGGTTGCCCTCCTCGAGCTTCGGCATGAACTCCCCGCCGAGCGCCTTGAAGGCGCCGAGCCCGAGGATTACCGGCAGGAGCCCGATCGCGAGCGCGAGCTTCGGGCTCCGGATCGCGAACTTGAACATCGGGAGGTAGAGGCTCTTCAGGTGCCGCGTCGCGAAGCTGTCCTTCTCCTCCGCGGTCGCGGGAATGAGCTTGGACGTGAGGGCCGGCGTCAGCGTGAGGGCGAGGATGATCGCCGCGCCGATCGCGAATGCGTAGGTGTGCGCCATCGGCGAGAAGATGACGCCCGCTACGCCGGTCATCGTGAAGAGCGGGAGGAACGCGACGCCGATGATGAGCGTCGCGAAGGAGAGCGGCCGGGCGACCTGGCGTGCACCGGACTGGATCCGGCCCTGGATCGGCCCGCGTCCGTGCGTCCCGAGGAAGTGGAAGATGCTCTCCATCACGATCACGGTGGAGTCGGCGACGATGCCGAAGTCGACGGCACCGATCGAGATGAGGTTCGCCGGCGTACCGGTCGCGACCATGCCGATGAACGCCGCGAGCAGCGCCAGCGGGATGTTGAGCGCCGTGATGAGCGCGGCGCGCCAGTTCCCGAGGAAGAGGAGGAGGATCAGCGTGACGAGCGCCATTCCGACGACCACGTTCTCGAGGACCGTGTGCGTCGTCAGCTTCACGAGGTTGCCGCGGTCGTAGTACGGGACGATCTCGATCCCCGGCGGGAGGAGATGGTTCGCGCGGATGAGATCGATGCGGTCGTGGATGCCCTGGAGCGTCTTCGGCGTCTCGCCGCCGTAGCGCATGAGCACCGTGCCCTGCACGATGTCGTCGCTATCGTCGTGACCGACGATGCCGAGGCGCGGCGTGTGCCCGATCTCGACGGTCGCGACGTCACGCACGCGGATCGGAACGCCCGTGCGCGCCGCGACGACGATGGCCTCGATGTCGTGGACGTCCTTCAGCAAGCCGACGCCGCGGATCGTGTACGCCTGCTCGCCGAGCGTCAGGCGCTGGCCTCCGACGTTCTGGTTCGAGCTCTGGATCGCACCCATGAGCTGGTCGAGATTCACGCCGTACGCGCGGAGGCGGAACGGGTCGACGTTGACCTGGTACTGCTTGGTCTCGCCGCCGAACGACACGACGTCGACCACGCCCGGGACCTGCTTGAACTGACGTTCGAGGATCCAGTCCTGCGCCGTCTTCAGCTCGCGGAGGCTGTGCCCCTTCCCCTTCAGCTCGTACCGGAAGACCTCGCCGATGGCGTTCCACGGGCTGATCTGCGCCTGCACGCCCTCGGGGAGCTGGATCATGTTCAGCCGATTCAGCACCTCCTGGCGCGCGGCCTCGTAGGTGGTGCCCCAGCGGAAGTAGCACTTCACGTCGGCGAGACCGAAGAGCGACTGCGAGCGCGTGTGCTCGAGGCCAGGCATGCCGGCGAGGCCGATCTCGAGCGGCACGGTCACGTATCGCTCGACGTCCTCCGCGCTCATGCCATCGGGCTGAGCGATGATCTCGACGAGCGGCGGCACCGGATTCGGGTACGCCTCGATGTCGAGCTCCTTGTACGACCACAACCCGGCGCCGATGAGGCCGACCGCGAGCAGCATCATCAAGTAGGGCGTTCGGAGCGCCCAGGCGACGAGCTTCTCGATCATTTCTCGCCTGCGAGGAGGATCGTCCCCTGCGTGACGACGAGCGCTCCGCGCTCGGGCCCGCGGGTGAGGGGAAGCCACTTGCCCCCCTCGGCCTCGTCGACGGTGACGGGAACACGCGCGAAGACATGTCGACCGTCGGCCGACCTCCCCTTCTCGACGAACACCGCCGTCTGCTCGCCGAGACGCAAGAGCGCGCTACGCGGGATCGCGATCGCCTTGCGCTCGTCGACCGCGATGAAGAGCGTCGCGTACATCTCGGGCTTGAACGAGCGCGCGGTGTTGTCGATCGAGCAGCGCACCTTCGCCGTGCGCGTGGTCGGGTCGAGCGTGCCGGCGACCCACTCGATGGTGGCTGGGAAGGTCTTGTTCGGCATCGAGAAGAGCTTGAAGTTGACCCGCGAGCCGACCTTCACACGCGACGTATCCATCTCGTAGACGTCCGCGACCAGCCAGAGGTGATCGAGCTCGCCGACCGTGAAGAGCTCGACAGCCGTGCCGCCCCCGTACTGCCCCTGCACCTCGCCGCCCGGCGAGACGTTGCGCGCGACCACCTCGCCGTCGATCTCGGCGCGGATTGCGTACGTCTGCGTGACGCCCGCGGCCCCACCCGCACGGAAGAGGCTCGCCTTCTGCTTCGCGCGGTCGACCTCGGCCTTGGCCTTGCGCGAGGCGTCCTCCGCCTGCTCGAAGTCGCGCTGCGACGTGGCGTGGGCCGCAAGGAGCTCCTTCTGTCGCTCGAGATCGTGCTCGGCCGCGATGCGGTCGGCCTCCGCCTTGTGGAGGTCTGCCGAGGCGAGGCCGATGTCGGGCGACTCGAGGACGGCGAGAACGTCGCCCTTCTTCACGCGCTGACCGACCTTCGCCTCGATGCGCATCACGCGGCCCGAGACCGGCGAGAAGACATGGTTCACGTGCGCGTCGTCGAAGGCGATCTTGCCACTCGTGACGATGACGTCGTCGACGTCCTGCTCCTGGAGAGGCTCCACCTTCAGCTTCGCCTCGGAGATCTGAGTGTCCGTGAGCCACACCTCACCGAGCGGCGCCTCGGCACGTGCGTCGGCCGTCGCGGCGCTGCGCTTGCAGCTCGCGCCCAGGACGGCCAGGACGACTGCCACGAGGACTCCGCAACGCTTCATCGAACGAGCTCCCTTCCGAGTGCCTGCTCCAGCAGGAACACCGACGTCCAGTAGTTCACGAGCTCCGTGTAGTAGCCGCCCGTCGCCTGCACCCAGCTTCGCTGCGCATCGAGCAGATCGGTCAGCGTTGCCGACCCCGCGTCGAACTGGATCTGCGTGATGTCGCGCGCACGCTTCGCTCGCTCGAGGAGGGAGGACTCGTAGCGCTCGACGATCCGCCGCGACGTGGAGAACGTGTTCACCGCCGACTCGAGGTCCGCCGCGACGATGGACTCGAGACGACGGCGCGTCACGAGCGCCGACTGCCGCTCGGCCTCCGCGCGGCCGATCTCGCCCTGCTGCTGGTAGAAGAGCGGCAGCGGTAGCCCGAGCCCCACCGAGAGCGTCGGCGGCTGGGGCGCCGTGTCACCCGACCCCTGCTGCTGATACTGCAGGAGCAACGAGACGTCGGGATAGCGCTGGCGCTCGGCGAGCGACACGGAGGCCTCTGCCTGCGCGACCTGCGCGACCGCCTGTTTGCGGTCGGCGCGGTTCTCCATCGCGACCCGGAGGAGCGCCACCTTGTCGAGCGACGAGAGCGCGTCGGGGACGTGGAACGCGAGCACGCTTCGATCGACGGCGATCTCCGGGATGGGGCCGGTCGTGCCGAGCACGAGGGCGAGGTCGATCTGCTCTTGTCGCAGCTGCCGGAGCGCGAGGTCCACCTCCTGCTGCGCACGCATCGATTCCTGTTCGACGCGGGCGAGCTGTCCCTCGTCGATGACGCGGGGGTAGCGAACACGATTCACCTCGACGGATTTCTGCAGCGAGGCGGCGACCTCACGGGTTAGCTCGACCCGCGCCTGAGCTGCCGCGACTTGCACGTACTGGACCTTGGTCTGCGCGACGACGACGCGCTCCGCGTTGGCGCGCCCGAAGCGCGCGGCGTCGACCGCTCGCGAAGCAACGTCCTCGCGGAGCCTGCGCTTGCGCGTGATCGCGCCTTCCACGAGCCCCTGGTCGGAGAGGGTTGCGAACATTCCCCACGCGCCGGGACAGCTCGAGCAGTCCACACGTCGCGAGGGCCCGGCGGTCAGCGCGGGGTTCGGCGCCTGCCCCGCGACGCGAACCTCTGCCTGTGCGCTGCGCACCGACGCGTCGGCGAGAAGGACATCGAAGCCCCGCGTGCGTGCCGTCGCCACCGCATCGGCGAGGGAGAGCGTGAGGCTCTGCGCCACGGGCGGTGACGCGGGCGGCGCAACGTCTGCGCGCGCATCGGGCGAGGTCAATGCGACGACGGTGAGCGCGATGGCGCAACCTGCGCCATGGAGGAGTCGTCTCACCGTCATCGCTCCATCAGCGTGACACCGCCGCATCGCCCGGAGGTTAAGCACGCATTAAGAGTGTGTAACCCGCCGCTCCGCGCGGGCGCGCAACGCGCCTACGCAGGCGGACGCGAGGTCACGATCGAGCGCGTACCGGCGCGGCGCGCGAAGCGCTCGAATACCGGCTGCGCGAGGCGATACATCGCCGGCAGAACGAGCAGCGTGAGCAGCGCGGCGGAGACCGTACCTCCCACGATCACGACGGCCATCGGTCGCTGCATCTCCGCGCCCATCGCATGCGAGAGCGCAGCGGGAACGAGCCCCAGCGCAGCGAGCGCAGCGGTCATCAACACGGCGCGCAGGCGGTTGTTCGCGCCGGCCTCGATCGCCTCGTCAATCGGGAGCCCTGACTCACGCTGCTCCTCGATCGCACTCAGGACGAGCACACCGTTCAGCGCCGCTTGCCCGACGAGCGCGATGAAGCCGACCGCGGCGGCGATCGAGACCGGCATGTCCATCACCCACAAGCCGACCGCACCGCCCACGAGCGCGAAGGGGACGTTGAGGAGGACGAGCACGGCGAGCGACAGCTTCCGGAACGCGTTGAAGAGAAGGCCGAACGTGATGACCATGGCGACGGGGACGACGACGCGGAGCCGAGCCATCGCCCGCTCCTTCGACTCGAACTCGCCGCCCCAGTACATCGTCAAGCCAGGCTTGCGCGTGACCTTCTGCTCGACGGCGCGGCGCGCATCATCGACGAACGAGCCGAGGTCGCGATTGCGCACGTTCATCCGCAGGCCGACGTAGCGCTGTCCGTTCTCGCGGTTGATCGCGGCACGCCCGTAGCCGAGATGCACGTCGGCGACGGAAGGGAGAGGGACCATCGCTCCCGACTGCGTCGGGATGCGCAGCCCTTCGAGCTGCTCCGTCGTCTCGCGCGTTCCGCTCGGCAGACGAAGCACGACGTCGAAGACCCGCTCGTTCTCCCAGAGCTGCGCGACTGCGCGCCCGCCGAGCGCCGTCGCGAGGAAGCTCTGGACCTCGTACATGGAGAGGTTGAAGCGACCGAGCATCTCGCGCTTCGGCTTCAGCTGGACCTGGGGGGCCTCTCCGCTCTTGACGATTCCGAGGTCGGCAACGCCCTGCACGGTCGCGAGCGCGGACTTCGCCTCGGCGGCTGCCTGCTGCAGGTCGTCCATGTTCTGACTGAAGATCTTGAGCGCCACCATGCCGTACTGGCCGGCCATGTTCTCGTTCACGTTGTCGCGAATGGGCTGCGAGAAATTGACGTCCACCCCGGGGATCGCGGTGAGCGCCGCGTTCATCTGCTCCATCAGGGCTTCGAGCGTCGGGGTCGACCTCGGCCAGTCGCTCATCGGACGCAGCTTCACGAAGAACTCGAGGTTGTTCGGCAACGTCGGGTCGGTGCCGTCCTCCGGGCGCCCCAGCTGGCTCATGCGCGCCTCGACCTGCGGGAAGCGATCGATGATCTCGCTGAGAATGGGCTCGATGCGCCGGCCCTCGTTGAGCGCGGTGTTCGAGGGGAGCGTGAACGTGAGGTAGAGCGCGCCCTCGTTGAGCTCGGGCAAGAACTCGCTCCCCCGGGTGGCGAGGATCTGCCCGGCGAGCACGAGCGCCAGCGTCGCGACGCCGAGCACCGCCCACGGCTTCCGGAGCGACATGCGCAAGAGCGGGAGATACGCACGTGTCGCCGCCACGAGCACGGGCGACTCGCGATGCACACGATTCTTCCGGTAGGCGAAGGTGGCGAGCACGGGCACGAGCGTCACCGAGAAGACGAGGCTGCCGACGAGCGCCGCGACCACCGTGTGCGCCATCGGCGAGAAGATGCGGCCCTCGACGCGCTCGAGGAGGAAGATGGGCAGGTACGCGGCGATGATGATGAGGAGCGCGAACACCGTCGGCCGCGCGACGTCGGCGACCGCGAGCCGGATACGGCTCGCGACCGTCTCGGTGTCCTGATCGTCGGTCCGGCCCTGCATCCGATGGACGATGGCGTCGACGATGACGACCGCGCCGTCGACGATGATCCCGAAGTCGACCGTCCCCATCGAGAGGAGGTTGGCGGACATGCCGCGCGCGTGGAGATAGATGAACGCGGAGAGCAGGGAGAGCGGAATCAGCACCGCCACCATGAGCGCGGCGCGGATGTCGAGCAGGAACACGAACAGGACGAGCGTGACGAGCAGCGCGCCCTCGAGGAGGTTTCGACCGACCGTCTTCAGCGTCGTCTCGACGAGCTCCGTGCGATCGTAGAAGACCTCGACGCTCGCGCCCTTCGGCAGCACGCTGCCGTTCAGCTCCTTCACCTTCGCGCCGACGAGCTTCAGCACGCGCGACGGGTTCTCGCCGCGACGCATGAGCACGATGCCCTCGACGGCGTCATGGTTGTCGGCACGCCCCACGATGCCCTGGCGTGGCTGCCAACCGACGCTGACGCTCGCGATTTCCGAGAGGAAGATGGGGGTACCACCACGTGACGCGATCGACACGCGAGCGATCTCCGACACATCGTGGAACAGGCCCTCGCTGCGGATCACGAACTGCTCTGCGCCACGCTCGAGCACGCCGCCCGAGGCGTTGATCGACGCGCGCCTGAGCGCCTCCTCGATGTCGGCCATGGTCACGCGCTTGGCGGCCATCGCGACCGGGTCGGGGTGGACCTCGATCTCCTTGCCGAGGCCTCCGTAGCTGACCACGTCCGCGACGCCGTCGACCTGGAGCAGCGCCGGCCGCACGACCCAGTCCTGCAGGGTGCGGAGCTCGAGCGGATCGCGCGTCGGGTTGGTGAGCGTGTAGCGGTAGATCTCGCCGATGGGCGTCGACACGCTACCGAGCTGCGCGACGACGCCCTCGGGCAGCTCGACGAGCCGCAGGCGCTCGGCCGTCTGCGCGCGCGCGAAGTACACGTCGATGCCGTCTCGGAACGTGAGCGTCACGAACGAGAGGCCGAAGATGTTGATGCTCCGCGTGCGTGCGAGGCCGGGCATGCCGTTGACCGCGCGCTCGATCGGGATCGAGACCTGGCGCTCCATCTCCTCGGCGGGCTGCCCCGGGTTGCTGGTGATGACCTGCACCTGCGTGTCGGTGGGGTCCGGGAACGCCTCGATGGTCAGCCCTTCGAACGCGTAGATGCCCCACACGGCGACCAGCAGCGTCGCGACGACCACCGCGAGGCGATGCCCGAGGCAGGCCGTGACGATCCGATCGAACACGCCTCAGCCCTCGCTGTCGATCGCGTTGAGCAGGAGGAGGGCGCCCTTCACGACGACGAGGTCGCCCTCGCGCAGCCCCGAGACGATCTCGGCGCGGTCCTTCGTCTGCCTGCCGAGCTTCACCTCGCGGCGCTTGAGGACGCCAGGCGAGACCTGCACGAAGACGACGCTCTTCGCGCCGTCCGTGACGACCGCCTCCGAAGGGACCACGAGGACGTGGTCGGCGCTCGTCGGTCCGAACGTGGCCTCGACGAACTGATTGGGACGAAGGACGTGATGCGGGTTCTTGACGCGCACGCGGATCGGCACCGTCTGTCGCTCGGCGTCGAGCACGTCGCTGACGAGCTCGATGGTCCCCATGACGGGCTCCTGCCCGCTTCCCGGCTGGGTGACGGCGACGCTCGAGCCGAGCGCGAGCGACGCGGCGTCGCGCTGCGGAACGTCGCTCACGACGAGGACCTCGTCGAGGTCGGCGACGGTCGCCACGGGCTTGTCCTTGTCGGGTCCGACTTGCTTGCCGCGGATCGCGTCGAGCTGCACCACCGTTCCGCTACGCGTCGCCAGGATCCAGTAGGTCGACTCCCCTGCTTGCTTCACGGTCAGCGAGCGGAGCTTCGCGTCCGCGGCCGCAGCCGCGAGCTTTGCCTCGTTGAGCTCGCTCTGGGCGACCATGAGGTCGTTCTGCGAAGCCGCGCGAGACTCGACGAGGAGCTGAAGACGCTGCGCGAGCGCCTCCTTCGTGCTGATGGTGAGCCGCGCGGCGTTCTGTTCCTTCACGAGCGTCGCGAGATCACCGCTCGCGACCATCATGAGGTGGTCGCCCTCCTTCACGCGGTCGCCGATCTTCACCGGCACCTCGACGACGCGGCCGTCGAGCGGGGCGAAGCTCGGCGCGGTCAGCGCCTCGACCGTCTGCACGCGCGCGGTGACGGGCGCGCGCTGGAGCGGCGGCCCCGAGATCACCAGCGCCGTCTCGAACCGCATCGGCACTGCGCTCGCCGCGAGCTTCACCGAGTCCTTGTCGATGTGGAACGCCGGCGCAGGAGGCTCGGCGTGATGCTTCGTCTTGCTCCAGAGCACGCCGAACCCGACGGCCGAGACGAGCACGCCTACCACGGCGCCGACGAGCGGCCCCCGCCACGTTCCCGCGGAGGAGGTCTCGGGCGAAGGATTGCTGTCAGGTTCTCGACTCACGGTGCGGCTGGTCCCATCTCTGCGATCAGATCCACCGAGGTCTGGAAGGAATCGCTGTAGCTGTCGGCCTCCTCGACGAGCAGCTCGTCGAGGGTGCGGCGCGCCTGGATGACGTCGGTGAACGGAATCAGTCGACCGTTCGCCGCGCGTTGCAGGTCGTCGAGCACCGCGCGCGCACGCGGAAGCGTCTTCGCGATCGCCTCCTGACGCTTCTGCTGGAGTCGAAGTAGCTCACGGAGCGCCGTGACGCGGGTGACGCTCGAGCGCAGGGTCAGTGCACGCTGCTGCTGGAGACGCGAGCGGCGCGCCTCGGCGGCCTGGAGCTGCGCCTGGCCGTGATCGAAGATCGTGACGGGGAGCGAGACGGTGGCGTTGAGTGAATTCGCCTGGTTTCCCGAGACGGTGAACTGGTCGTAGGTGTACCCGAGACGAACCGTGGGGTCGGGGAGCGCCTGGGCGCGAGCGAGCTCGGCCTCCGCCACCGACGCGCGCTGGAATGCCTCGAGCGCGCGCACGTCGGGCCGCATCTCCACGTGAGGGGTTCCTTCGCTCGCCCGCTTCGCCCACGCGACGACGAGCGCGCGCGCATCCTCGGCGGATGCCATCGCCTTGCACGGCGCCCCGACATAGGCGGCGCACGCCGTGAGGCCGGCCTGCTCCTCGGCCTCGGTCACGAGGACCTGCTGTTCGCTCCGGCTCAGCTCGATCTCGAGGCGGTCGATGTCGAGGGGCGTGCCGAAGCCTTGCGCGAGGCGCGCGCGTGTCAGCTCGATCACCGCACGCTGCTGCGCGGCGAGGCTACGGAGGCCGTCGATGCGCAGCCGGGTGACGGCCACCCTTCCGAGGATGCGCGCGAGCTCGAGCGCCTGGCCGCGTGCCGACGTCTCGGCAACGTGCGTGGCGCCCTCGGCGATGGCGTTCCCACGCTCCTGTCGGGGCCCGCGCTTACCCAGTAGAAACGTGTAACTTACACCCACCGAGTAGCTCGGGATGCTCGTCAACGGCGACCCGAGGTTCGGCGGATTCGTCTCGCCGATGGGGATCGTGCCCCACGTCGCGTCGAGGACCGGATTGCCGAGCAGCCGCGCCTGGCGTGCATCGGCGCGGGCGACGTCGGCGGCGAGGAGATCGACCTGGAGCCCGGGAGACCGCCGCCGGACGAGCTCGATGAGGGTCGAGAGATCGTGCTCGGGGCGCGCGACGTACGGCGCGTCGGCCGGCTCGGCGTCGGCCCAGGCGGGAGCCGACAGGGGGCCCAGGAGCGCGAACGTGGCTGTGCCGAAGGCGGCACACAACATCCGGATCGCGGCCATCTAGCCGCGAGCCTCGCATGTGCTGGAACCTCCAAGATTAACGCACGATTAAGCTTCCGTAAGGTGGCCGGGCACCGGGATCACGATGCTAGCCTCAGCCCGGTGAAGGTCCTGGTGGTGGAGGACGACGTGAAGCTCTCGCGCTTTCTGGTGCGGGTGCTCGTCGAAGAGGGGTTCGCCGCGGACGCCTGCGCCACGGGCGCGCAAGCTCTGGCACAAGCTCCATCGGGGATCTACGACCTCATCGTGCTCGACTGGATGCTTCCCGACGTCGACGGGCTCTCCGTGTGCCGGCAGCTGCGCGAGGCAGGTCTCACGACGCCGATCCTCATGCTGACGGCGCGCGGCGAGCTGCGCGAGCGCGTGCTCGGTCTCGAGACCGGCGCCGACGATTTTCTCGTGAAGCCCTTCGAGGTCGAGGAGCTCGTCGCCCGCATTCGCGCGCTGGTCCGCCGCGCAGCCGGGTTCGCGAAGCTCGGAGTCGGCGTGCTCGAGCTCGATCGCGTCGGTCGCGAGGTGACGCTCGCCGGGCAGAACCTCGATCTGACGTCGCGCGAGTACGCATTGCTGCTCGACTTCGTGCACCACGCCGAGAAGGTGGTGACCCGCACCGAGCTGCTCTCGCGCGTCTGGGGAACGAGCTTCGACCCGGGGTCGAACCTCGTCGAGGTCCACGTGAGTCGCCTGCGCGACAAGCTCGGCGACCACGCATGGATGATCGAGACGGTGCGCGGCGCCGGCTATCGCCTCACCGCGACGCCTCCGAAGTAGCCTTCGCATGAAGTTCCGCACCAGGCTCGTGCTCACGCTCTCCGTGGCCACCGCGGTGACCGTGGCGAGCGCGTTCGGAGCGGCGTCGTTCGTCGTCGAGCGGTCCGAGGAGCGACAGCTCGACGAGGCGCTCGCCGCCGAAGCACACCTCGAGGCCGGCGAGCTCTCGATGCAGCACGCCCCCCTTCGCGTGGCGAGCCATGGAGGGCCCGCGGCGGACGACATCGGACGGCTGAAGAAGTTCGCCGTCATCTACGAGGAGAGCGGGCACGTGGTCGACATCACCTCGACCTTCGCGAAGGGTGCACCGAGCTTCGCGACGGTGACCCACCCGCCGGGAGTGGCCTTCGACTTCTGGTACGGCGCCGACCACCTGCGCGGCGTCTTCGTCGCGATCCCCGAGCACGAGCACACGGTCCTCCTCCTGGCAGCGCCCCGCTCCGACCTCGAGAAGGACAACGCGTTCCTGCGTCAGGTCATGCTCGTGGCGGCCCTCCTCTCGATCGGCTTCACGCTGCTCGTCACGTGGCGCGTCGTCCGCCAGCTGACCCGGGGCCACGAGGCGATCGCCGCGGCAGCTCGCAAGGTCGCCGACGGCGACCTCGCCGCGCGGGTGGCGCTCGGCTCGGGCGACGACGAGGTCGTCCAGCTCGCCCATGACGTCGACGAGATGGTCCGCCGCCTCGAGATCCTGGTCGAAGGCCAGCAGCGATTCATTGCGCATGCGGCCCACGAGCTCCGCTCACCGCTCACGTCCCTCTACGGCGAGCTGCAGCTCGCGCTCCGCAAGTCCCGGAGCGCCGAGGAGTATCGCGCGGCAATCGAGGAGGCGCTCGACTCGGCACGCCGGCTCAAGGCGCTCGCCGAGGACCTCCTCGCGCTCGCGCGCATCGGCGCGGAGCGAGAGCCGTCGAGGACACCCGTTTCGCTCGAGGAGGTCACGAAGGCTGCGGCCTCGTGGGTGTCACGCGAGGCCGGTCGACGCCACGTCGAGCTGACGATCGACTCCGACGGCTCGTCCGTGCTCGGCCATGCGATCGATCTCGAGCGTCTCCTGCGCAACCTCCTCGACAACGCCATCCGTCACAGCCCCGAAGGCGGCCACGTCCGCGTCGAGGCACGGAGCGAGGGCGACATGGTGCACATCTCCGTCCTCGACGAGGGCCCCGGCGTGCCGCCCGAAGAACGCGATCGCGTGTTCGACCCGTTCTTCCGGGCCGCGAGCGAACGACGACGCGACGACGGCTCAGGCCTCGGCCTCGCCATCGTGCGAGAGATCGCGCGTGTCCACGGCGGCGACGTGAGCGTCGAGCAAGGACCGGGCGGCAAGGGGGCGCGCTTCCGCGCGAGCCTTCCCGCAGCTCCTCCTGGCTGAGGGCTCCACCTCGCTGATGGCTCCACCTCGCTGATGGCTCCACCTGGCTGACACGGCCGATCGCGATGAACTAGTGCCGCCCGGCAGAAGTTGCACTGGATTCCGCCCATGACTTAGGGCGGTACGACCACTTGAACGGGCGGTCGTTCTGGAGGTACCAGGCGACGTAGGCGTCGATCTTCGCGGCGAGGTCC
>Ga0335397_10000489_pt1 | contig 51500 bp, 47 predicted proteins | sample MAT04_FD_205740 | JGI IMG/M metagenome (GOLD analysis project Ga0335397, IMG submission 205740) | Freshwater microbial communities from Lake Fryxell liftoff mats and glacier meltwater in Antarctica - MAT-04 (spades assembly) (version 2) ...
TGGAGCAAGCACGCCCTCGAGACCCAGGACGTCCCCGAGGCCACCGCCGACGACGTGGTCTGGGCCGACGCGGTGCTGTTCGGCACGCCGACCCGCTTCGGCAACGTCGCGGCGCAGCTCAAGCAGTTCCTCGACACGCTCGGCCCGGAGTGGGGCGCCGGCAAGCTGGCGAACAAGGTCTACAGCGGCTTCGTCTCGACCGGCACCGCCCACGGCGGCCAGGAGACCACCCTGCTGGCCCTCTACAACTCGGTCTACCACTTCGGCGGCCTCGTGGTCGGCCCCGGCTACACCGACCCGAGCAAGTTCGTCGACGGCAACCCCTACGGCGCCTCCCACATCTCCGCCAACGGCGCCAACCCGCCCCAGGAGCAGGACCTCACCGCCGTCGCCTACTCGGCCACCCGCGTCGTCGAGATCGCCGCCCAGCTCAACCGCGGCGCCGCGTAGCCCCGGCCCCCCCGACATAGCGGAATCCCCAGGACCCTGGCCCTGGGGATTCCGCTATGTCGCGAGGCACCCGGGCCACCCGGGTCAGTCGGGGAGGGCGTCGGCGACCGCCCGGACGGAGCGGCGGAAGTCCGTCCTGGCCAGCGCAACACCAGCGACGACCTGGTCGAGGTCCACGGTGAGGTACTCGTGCACCAGCACGTTGCGTAGCTCGGCCGACGGCGCGAGCCGCTCGGCGAGCTGCTGCGGGAGGACACCTGCCCGGGCCGCCGGCAAGAAGGACTCCCGATAGGACACCGCGCCGACGCCCAGACCGGCTGCCGCCAGGTGGGCGTTGACACCAGCCGACAGCTCGACCAGCTGGATGAGGATCCGCTCGACGGCGTGGCGCAGCATCCGGTCCTGCTCGATCGCGGCACGGTCGACGGCACCGACGCTGTCCAGGTCGTCGAGCAGCTGCCGCATCAGTCGCAGCTTGGCGTGGACGACCGCGGCGTCCACCGCGGGCGGCGTCATGAGCGCATCGTCTCGAGGTCGAGGGCCCGCAGCCAGTCCGTGTCCATCCGCTCTCCGACGGCCGCGATCTGGGCCCTGGCATAGGCCCCGGACTCGGACTCGTACAGCGCCAGGCAGCCGACCAGGGCCCGCTCGCGGGCGACGGGACCGGCCCGGTCCAGCACCAGCACGTCGACCTCGTCGCTGCCGGTGAGCCCGGTGAGCTCGTCCAGCAGCGCCAGCAGGTCGCCGGCCTCACCCTGCTCGAAGCCGACTGCGACGTCGAGGTCGCGGGGCGCGCCGCCGGGTCACACCACGCTGCCGAAGACCGTGAGGATGCGGACGGCGTGCCGCTCGCAGAGCGCGTCGAGGCGGCCGTCGGCAGCGGCGAGCTGCAGTCGCCGCAACGCAGCACGCGGGTCGGTGCCCATGTGCTCAGGGTAGGACCACCGAAAATGGCAGTGCCCCGCCAGCACCCCCGCCCCGCCCCGCCCCGCCCCATCGACATAGCGGAATCCCCAGGAGCCTGACCCTGGGGATTCCGCTTCGTCGCGAGCGGGTCTACAGGCAGCCCGCCGCCACGACCTCCAGCACCGCGGTGCCGGCCTCGTCGCTGGCGGCCAGGTCGACAGTCGCGTCGAGGACCCAGTCGCGGTCGCCGGCCGGGTCGTCGAGGGTCTGCCGGACCTTCCAGAGACCGGGCTCCTTGGTGATGGCGAACAGCGCCGGCCCGCGCGCGTCCGCGCCGGTCCCCAGCGTGTCGTGCTGCTCGAAGTAGGCCCGGATCGGGCTCTCCCAGTCGACGTCGGGGTCCAGCTCGCCCAGGTCGATCCAGCGGCGTAGCGCGAACAGCTCGACCCGGCGGAACAGCGCGTTGCGCACCAGCACCCGGAACGCCCGCTCGTTGGCCGTGACCGGCGGCGGCTTCTCGTCGACCGGCACCGACGTCGGCATCTGCTCCCCCGGCGAGCGCAGCGCCTCCCACTCCTCCAGCAGCGAGCTGTCGACCTGCCGGACGAGCTCGCCGAGCCAGCTGAGCAGGTCCTCGAGCTCCTCGGTGCGGGCCGCCTCCGGGACGGTCCGCCGCAGCGCCTTGAACGCGTCGGCCAGGTAGCGCAGCACCAGCCCCTCGGAGCGGGCCAGCTGGTAGTAGCCGACGTACTCCACGAAGGTCATCGCCCGCTCGGACAGGTCGCGCGCGATCGACTTGGGCGACAGCTCCTCGTCGGCGACCCACGGGTGGCCGCCGCGGTAGACCTCGAAGGCGGCGAGCAGCTCGTCGGCCAGCGGCATGGGGTAGCCGACGTCCTCGAGCAGCTCCATCCGCTCGTCGTACTCGATGCCCTGCTGCTTCATCTCCGCCACGGCCTCGCCCTTGGCCTTGTTGCGCTGGGCCGACAGGACCTGCCGCGGGTCGTCCAGCGTCGCCTCGACGACCGAGAGGACGTCCAGGGCGTACGTCGGCGACTCCCGGTCCAGCAGCTCCAGGGCCGCCACGGCGAACGGCGACAGCGGCTGGTCGAGCGCGAAGTCGGCCTGCAGGTCGACGGTGAGCCGGACCGTACGACCCTCCTCGTCGGGCTCGGCGAGCCGCTCCACCACGCCGGCCTTGAGCAGCGCGCGGTAGATGTTGATCGCCTTGCGGATCAACCGGCGCTGGTTGACCCGGGGCTCGTCGTTGTCGAGCAGCAGGTGGCGCATGTGCCCGAAGAAGTCACCCGGCCGCTGCACGACCTGGAGCAGCATCGAGTGGCTGACCTTGTAGGACGACGTGAGCACCTCGGGCTCGGCGGCGACCAGCCGCTCGAAGGTCGGCCCGCCCCACGACACGAACCCCTCGGGGGCCTTCTTGCGCTCGACCCGCTTGAGCTTCTTCGGGTCGTCGCCGGCCTTGGCGATCCGCTTGGCGTTCTCGACGTCGTGGTCGGGCGCCTGCACGATGACCGAGCCGGCGGTGTCGTAGCCGGCTCTGCCTGCTCGGCCGGCGATCTGGTGGAACTCGCGGGCCTTGAGGTGGCGGACGCGGACCCCGTCGTACTTGGTGAGGCCGGTGAACAGCACGGTGCGGATCGGGACGTTGATGCCGACACCCAGGGTGTCGGTGCCGCACACGACCTTGAGCAGGCCGGCCTGCGCGAGCAGCTCGACCAGGCGGCGGTACTTGGGCAGCATCCCGGCGTGGTGCACCCCGATGCCGTGGCGCACCAGCCGGGTCAGCGTCTTGCCGAAGCCGGCGGTGAAGCGGAAGTCGCCGATCAGCTCGGCGATCGCGTCCTTCTCCTCGCGGGTGCAGACGTTGACGCTCATCAGCGCCTGCGCCTGCTCGATCGCCGCGGCCTGGGTGAAGTGCACGACGTAGACGGGGGCCCGGTGGGTGCTGAGCAGCTCCTCGAGCGTCTCGTGCAGCGGCATCGTGACGTACTCGTAGGACAGCGGCACCGGCCGCTCGGTGCTCGTGACCAGCGCCGTGTCCCGACCGGTCCGGCGGGTCAGCGCCTCCTCGAACCGGCGGACGTCGCCGAGCGTCGCGGACATCAGCACGAACTGCGCGCGGGTCAGCTCGAGCAGCGGCACCTGCCAGGCCCAGCCGCGCTCGGGGTCGGCGTAGTAGTGGAACTCGTCCATGACGACCAGGCCGACGTCGGCGTCGGCCCCCTCGCGCAGCGCCAGGTTGGCCAGGATCTCGGCAGTGCAGCAGATCACCGGGGCGTTGCCGTTGACGGTCGCGTCACCGGTCATCATCCCGACGCTGTCGGCGCCGAACGTCGCGCAGAGGCTGAAGAACTTCTCGCTCACCAGCGCCTTGATCGGGGCGGTGTAGAAGCTGCGCCGCCCCTCGGCCAGGGCGGCGAACTGCGCGCCGGCGGCGACCAGCGACTTCCCCGAGCCGGTGGGGGTCGAGAGGATGACGTTGCTGCCTGTGACGATCTCCAGCAGCGCCTCGGTCTGCGCCGGGTAGAGGGCCAGGCCCTGCTCGGAGGCCCACTCCACGAAGGCGTCGAAGACGGCGTCGGGCTCCGGGGGGCTCGGGAGGCGGTCGGTCAGGGTCTTGCTCACGAGAGGTAGGAGCGCAGCGCCTGCTCGGCCGCGGTGATCAGCGCGACCTCCACGAACTCCTCGCGGGTGTGCGCGAGGTTCGGGTCGCCGGGGCCGTAGTTGACCGCCGGGATGCCGAGCGCGGCGAAGCGGGCGACGTCGGTCCAGCCGTACTTCGCGACCGGGGTGCCGCCGAGGGCGTCGACGAAGTGCTGCGCCGCTGGCGCGGACAGGCCGGGCAGCGCTCCGGGAGCGGCGTCGGTGAGCTCCACGTCGTACGGCGCCAGCACCTCGCGCACGTGGGCCTCGGCCTGCGCGACCGAGCGGTCCGGGGCGAAGCGGAAGTTGACCGTCACCGTGCACGCGTCGGGGATGACGTTGCCGGCCACGCCGCCCTCGATCTTGACGGCGTTGAGCCCCTCGCGGTAGGTGCAGCCGTCGATCTCGACCTCGCGTGCCTCGTAGCGCACCAGGATGGTCAGCAGCGGCGCGGCGGCGTGGATGGCGTTCTCCCCCAGCCAGCCGCGGGCGCTGTGGGCGCGCCGCCCGGGGATCGTCACGCGGGCGCGCAGGGTGCCCTGGCAGCCGGCCTCGACCTGGCCGTTGGTCGGCTCCATCAGCACCGCGAGGTCGGCGTCGAGCAGCGCGCGGCGGGTCTCGACCAGGCGCTTGAGGCCGTTCTTGTCGGCCTCGACCTCCTCGTTGTCATACAGCACGAAGGTCAAGTCGTACGCGGGTTCGAGAAGGGTGGCGGCCAGGTGGAGCAGCACCGCGTCGCCGCTCTTCATGTCGCTGGTGCCGCAGCCGTAGAGCCGGCCGCCGTCGCGGCGGCTCGGCACGTTGTCGGCGATCGGGACGGTGTCGAGGTGTCCGGCCAGCAGCACCCGCCGCGCGCGCCCGAGCTCGGTCCGGGCCAGGACGTTGTTGCCGTCGCGCAGGACCCTCAGGTGAGGCAGCGCGGTGAGCGCCGCCTCGACCAGGTCGGCCAGCGGGGCCTCGTCGCCGGAGACGCTCGCGACATCGACCAGCGCGGCCGTCAGGTCGACCGGGTCCTGCGTGAGGTCCAGCACCTAGACGGCCACTTCGGCATCGGCGTCGTTGGTGGCGTCGCTGTCGGGGGCGAACGCGCAGAACTCGTTGCCCTCCGGGTCGGCCAGCACCCACCAGGGGTCCTCGTGGGGTTCGGTGAGGACCGTCGCGCCGAGGGCCAGCAGGTCGGTGACCTCCCGGCCGGGGGTCAGGGTGACGTCGAGGTGGAGCCGGTCCTTGACCGTCTTGGGCTCCGGGACCCCGTTGACGTAGAGGTCGGGGCCGCCGTCGGCGACGGCCCGCAGCAGCACGTCGCGGCTGGCGCCGTCACCCTGGCCGGCGTCCTCCGCCTCACGGCCGAGCACGGCGGCCCAGAAGCCACCGACCAGCACGGGGTCGTTGGCGTCGAGGCACAGATCGCGGAAGCGGGCGATCACGGAGCAACACCGTGCTCGCGCAGGACGTCGTTGAGGGCCAGCTTGTCGTGCTCCTGGCCGGGCTCGAGGTAGCGCAGGACCAGCAGGCACGGCATGCCGAACTCGCCGCCGTCGAAGGACTTCACGCGGGTCGAGCCGACGCACACCGCCCGCTCCGGCGCCTCCCCGCGGGGCAGCTCGGTGCCGGTCTCGGCCTCGAACACGCGGGTGCTGGCGGTGAGGATCGCGCCGGCGCCGAGCTTGGCACCGCGACGGACGCGGGCGCCCTCGACAACCATCGAGCGCGAGCCGATGAAGGCGTCGTCCTCGATCACGACCGGGGCGGCCTGCGGCGGCTCGAGGACACCGCCGATGCCGACGCCGCCGGACAGGTGCACGTTCTGGCCGATCTGGGCGCAGGAGCCGACGGTTGCCCACGTGTCGACCATGGAGCCGGCGCCGACGTAGCCGCCGATGTTGGTGTAGCTCGGCATCAGCACGACACCGGGCTCGAAGTGCGAGCCCCAGCGGGCGATGGCACCGGCCACGACGCGGACGCCGGGGAAGCGGGTCTTGAGCGGCACCCGGTCGTGGACGTAGAAGCCCCCGGCGCTGCTCTGGACCATCTCGAGCACCTTGAAGGCCAGCAGGATCGACCGCTTGGCCCGCTCGTCGACGACCACCTCGTCGTCGACGACCTGCGCGACCCGGGCCTCGCCGGCGTCGAGCTGGTCCACCGCAGCGACGATCACCTTGCGGGCGTCCTCGTCGGCGGGCGACAGGTCGGCGCGGCACTCCCAGAGCTCGTCGAGGTCGGGGCTGAGGGCACTGGAGGTCATGCGCCCCAGCCTAGTGAACGGCCCTGCTCCCCCGCCGCTCAGCCCAGCGTGGCCAGCCGCTCGGCCGCCAGCGCGAGGCGGTCGTCGGAGACGGTGAGCGCCAGTCGTACGTGCTGCTCGCCGTCCTCGCCGTAGAACGCGCCGGGCGCGGCCAGCACCCCGACCCGGGCCAGCGCCGCGGCGGTGTCCCAGCAGGACTCCCCGCGGGTGCACCACAGGTAGAGGCCGGCCTCGCTGTGCTCGACGGTCAGCCCTGCGGTCAGGACCGCGACGCGCAGGACGTCGCGGCGGGCGGCGTAGCGGGCGCGCTGCTCGGCGACGTGGGCGTCGTCGGCCAGGCAGGCCTGCATGACGGCCTGCACCGGCCTGGGGACGATCATCCCGGCGTGCTTGCGGGTCTCGACCAGGCGGGCCACCAGCGCGGGGTCGCCGGCGACCAGACCGGCGCGGTAGCCGGCGAGGTTGGACTGCTTGGACAGCGAGTAGGCCACGAGCAGCCCGGTCACGTCGCCGTCGCAGACCGACGGGTGGAGCAGGCTCACCGGCTCGGCGTCCCAGCCCATCTCGGCGTAGCACTCGTCCGACACCAGGACCGTGCCGGTGCGGCGGGCCCAGGCCACCACGTCGCGCAGCTCCTGCACGCCGGCGACCCGGCCGGTCGGGTTGGACGGGCTGTTGACCCAGCAGAGGCCCGCGCCGGGCAGGGCCGTCGGGTCGTCGGTCGCGACCGCCGTGGCCCCGGAGAAGCGGGCTCCCGCGGCGTAGGTCGGATAGGCCAGGCGCGGGTGCGTGACGACGTCGCCCGCGCCGAGCCCGAGCAGGAGCGGCAACCAGGCGATCAGCTCCTTGGAGCCGATCGTCGGCAGCACCGCCTCCGGGTCCAGACCGGGCACCCCGCGACGGCGGGAGAACCAGTCCACGACCACCTGGCGCAGGGTCGGGGTGCCGTGCACGGCCGGGTAGCCGGGGGCGTCGGACGCGGCGGCGAGGGCCTCACGCGCGACCGCGGGCGTCGGGTCGACCGGGGTGCCGAGCGAGAGGTCGACGACGTCGGCGCCGGCCACGATGCCGCGCAGCGCGAGCGCGTCGTACAGGGTCGCGGGCGGGACGACGCCGGTCATGCCGGTCGCCGGACGTCCAGGCGCGCGCAGCCGTCGTCACCGCGGACCACCGCGGTGACGACGCCGCCGGCGTCGGCCAGCTCGCGCAGGGGGGTGGTCCAAGCCGGGTCGTCCATCGAGATCTCCAGCCGTCCGGCGTCGAGGTGGGTGCGAGCGGTGTCGCAGGCCAGCCGGGCGTCGTGACCGGCGGTGAGCAGGGCGACCAGGTCGCCGGCCGTGCCGTGCTCGAGCACCCGGACGGCCTCGGCCAGCCGGTCCGCGACGTCGCGCAGGGCGTCGGCGGTGGCCTCGCGGTTGGCGTACAGGAACTCGGCGGTCCGCTCCGGAGGGGAGGCGGTGATGCGGGTGAGGTCGCGGAACGACCCGGCCGCCAGGCTCCGGGCGAGCGACGCGGCCCCGCCGGCCGCGGCCGACGCCCCCAGCGCGGAGGCCACGACGTGCGGGGCGTGGCTGATCGCCGCCGCCGCCCGGTCGTGCGTGACCGGCTCGGCGGGGACCACGAGAGCGCCCAGCCGCAGGACCATCTCGCACACCTGCAGCCACTGGTCGGCGGTCGACCAGGGCCCCGGGCAGAGCACCCAGCGGGCGCCGGCGAACAGGTCCGGGCGCGCCGCGGTCCAGCCGGCGGTCTCCGACCCGGCCATCGGGTGCCCCGGCACGAGCGCCGGCGGGTCGGCCAGCGCTGCCCAGCGGTCGACGACCGGAACCTTGACGCCGCCGACGTCGGTGGCCAGGCAGCCGGCGGGGAGCTGGGCCAGCAGGTCGTCGTTGACGGGGACGGGACCGGCCAGGATGACCAGAGCAGCACCTCGTACGGCGGTCTCGACGTCGTCGACCACGCGCAGGCCCCACCCCGCCGCCTGGGCGCGGACGTCGGCAGCCAGGTCGTAGCCCACGACCGGGTGGGTCGGGTGCAGCGCCTGCGCGATCGAGCCGCCGACCAGACCGAGCCCGAGGACGGCGACCGTCACGAGCCGCCCGACAGGACCCCGCTGCGCCACGACGCCCAGCTCTGCGCCGAGACCGAGCCGAGCGGCAGGTCGTCACCGACCTCGGCGACCTCGCCGGACTCGGGGTAGCTGCCGAGCACCTTGATGACCACGCCGAGGCGACCGACGGCCTCGAGGGCGTCCGACAGCACCGGGTCGGCCAGGTGGCCGTCGGCGGCGACGATGAAGCAGTAGGTGCCGAGCCGGGACTTCAGCGGCCGGGAGGAGATCCGCGACAGCGCGACCCCGCGGTCGGCGAAGCAGCGCAGTGCGTCGGTCAGGACGCCGGTGCGGTTGGTGTCGGGGGTCAGCACGGCCATGGTCGTGTCACGGCCGGTCGGCGGGGCGAGCTTGGTGCCGAGCAGCACCATCCGGGTGATGGCCCCGGGGGCGTCCTCGACCTCGGTGCGGACGGCGTCGAGCCCGTGGGCCTCGGCGGCCTGCGCGGAGCAGATCGCGGCCACCGCGCGGTCCCCGCGGGCGACGACGTCGGCAGCGGCCTGGGAGGTCGAGCTGCTCAGCTCCACCTGCAGGCCGAGCTCGGCGACGGCCTCGCGGCACTGCGCGACGGCGTGGGGATGGCTCAGCACGACCTCGAGGTCAGCCACCTGCACACCCGGCAGCGCGGCGAGCGTGAACGTCACCGGCACGAGCACCTCACGGCGGATGAACACCGACGTGCTGCCGAACAACAGCTCGTCGAGCGTGCCGGGGACATCGCCCTCGACGCTGTTCTCGAGCGGCAGCAGTCCGAGCTCTGCCTCGCCGGACTGCACCGCCGAGATGATCTGGCGGGCGTCCCGCGCCGGTACGGCCTCCGCCTCGGGGACGGCGGCCGTACCTGCGTGGGTGAACGATCCGGGCGGCCCGAGGTACAGGAGCCGCGCCACCGCTAGTGGCCTTCGGTGTTCTTGCCGAGCGGCACGGCCATGACGACGGGGTGGTCGAGGTCGACCGGACCGACCTTGGAGGCGCCGCCGGGCGAGCCGATGGTCGTGGTCTCGGTGAAGAAGTCGACGTTGGCCCGGTAGTAGTCCTTCCACTTCTCGGGCGTGTCGTCCTCGTAGAAGATCGCCTCCACCGGACAGACCGGCTCACACGCACCGCAGTCGACGCACTCGTCGGGGTGGATGTAGAGCGAGCGCTTGCCCTCGTAGATGCAGTCGACAGGGCACTCCTCGATGCAGGCCTTGTCCTTCAGATCGACGCAGGGCTCAGCGATGACGTAGGTCACGTCCAGGTTTCCTCTCCTTGTGGCAGGCCCCTAGTCTCGCCCACGTGAGCGCACCAGACCAACCCGGGGCCGCTGTCGGAGTCCGCTACGCGCTGACGGCCGGACCCGCCGACGTGGGCGCCCGGGTCGTGGTCCGCCGGCGGCTGCCCGACGGGGCCCTGGGCGATCTGCTGGGCGAGCTGCTGCGCTGGGACGACCAGGCCGTCGAGGTGCGCGACCGGCACGGCGTCGCGCACACCGTCGCGACCGTCGACGTGGTCGCCGCCAAGCGCGTCCCGCCTGCACCCCCGAGGCGCAGATGATCCCGACGCGGGCCCGCTTCGCCGAGGTCGTGCGCAGCGAGCCGGTCGACCTGGGCCTGGCCTGCCTGCTGGTGGGCGGGGAGGTCGAGTCCGACCTCGACGTCGACGAGTCGCTCGCCGTGCTCGACGCCCTCGCCGCGGCGGCGCGGCCGCTGATCGCGCCCGGCAGCCCGCCGGCGGTCGTCGCCGAGGGCCTCCGGGTCGCCCTCGGGGAGCACGCCGGTTTCGCCGGGTTCGCCGAGGACTTCGAGGACGTCCGCTCCTCGCTGCTGCACGAGGTCCTGCGCCGGGGGCGCGGGCTGCCGCTGCTGCTGTCGATCGTGTGGATGGAGGTGGCGGCACGCCTGGACGTCCCGGCGTACGCCATCGCCCTGCCCGGCCACGTCGTCGTCGGCCTGGGCGAGGCGGAGGACGAGCACGTCGTCGTCGACCCCTTCGCCGGCGGGCGGGTGCTGTCGCCCGACGCGCTCGCGGAGCGGGTGCAGCTGATGACCGGGCGGCCGCTGACCCACGACGACCTGGCGCCGGTGCCCGCCGCCGACCTGCTGATCCGGCTGCTCACCAACATCCGGCTGCTGACCGCCCGGCAGCCCCGCGGGCTGATCGTCGCCGCGACCCGGCTGTGGGCCGTCGAGCTGTCGCTGCTGCTGCCGCGCCACCCGGCCGACCTGCGCCGGGAGCGCGGCGAGCTGATGGTGCGGCTCGGCGACTTCCTGGGCGGGGCACGGGAGCTGGAGACGTACGCCCAGGTCGCCGACGACGTCGACGACGACGTGGCCGCCGGCGCCGCCCGGAGCGAGGCCCGGCTGGCCCGGGCACAGCTGAACTGAGCGCGCCGACCGCCGTAGGGTCTGCTGGTGCTGCGCCTGACCGACACCCAGTCCAAGACCGTCCGCGAGCTCGTCCCGTCGACGCCCGGGGTGCTGACCGTCTACGCCTGCGGGCCGACCGTCTACCGCTACGCCCACGTCGGCAACCTGCGGACCTTCCTGCTGACCGACCTGATCCGGCGGACCGCTGAGCGGCGGGGCCTGCGGGTCACGCTGGTGCAGAACATCACCGACGTCGGCCACCTGCAGGACGACACCTCGATCGACAGCACCGGCGAGGACAAGCTGCTGGCCCAGGCGCGGCTCGAGGACAAGAGCCCGTTCGCGATCGCCCGGTTCTACGAGGACGCCTTCCACCGCGACCTGTCCGCGCTCAACGTCCGGCCCGCCGACGCCTACCCCCGGGCGTCGGAGTGGATCCCGTCGATGATCGACCTCATCGCGCGCCTGGTCGACGCCGGCCATGCCTACGTCGGGGAGGACGGGACGGTCTACTTCGCCGCCCAGTCCTTCGAGGCGTACGGCCAGCTGTCCGGCAACCGGCTCGAGGACCTGCGCGCCGGCCACCGTCTCGAGCAGGCCGACGTGGGCCGGGGCAAGCGGTTCCACGCCGACTGGGCGCTGTGGAAGCGCGCCGGGCAGGCCCGCGAGATGGTGTGGGACTCGCCGTGGGGCCCGGGCTTCCCGGGCTGGCACATCGAGTGCTCGGCGATGTCGCTGGACCTGCTCGGCGAGCGGATCGACCTGCACACCGGCGGCATCGACCTGCGCTTCCCGCACCACGAGGACGAGCGGGCGCAGTCCAACTGCGCCGTCGGGACCGAAGTCGTCGGGCACTGGGCGCACGGCGAGCACCTGCTGTTCGAGGGCCGCAAGATGTCGAAGTCGACGGGCAACGTCGTGCTCGTCTCGGACGTGGTCGAGCGCGGATACGACCCCCTCGCGCTGCGCCTGGCGTTCCTGTCCTCGCGCTACCGCCAGCAGGCCAACCTGTCCTGGGACACGATCGCGGCCTCCGACAAGACCCTGGCCCGCTGGCGCTCCGCCGTGGCCTCGTGGGCCGAGTCGCCGTCCGAGCCGATCGTCACGTCGTACGCGGACGAGATCCTCGCCGCCTTCGAGGACGACCTGGACACCCCCCGCGCGCTGCAGGCGGTGCGGCGGCTCGAGAAGGACGCCTCCGTGGGCGACGGCGCGAAGTTCGAGACCTTCGCCTGGGCCGACGCGCTGCTGGGCCTGGACCTCGCCCGGCTCGTCGGTCAGCCGGTCGTCGTCGCCGCCCTGCCGGACGGGGCCTCGGCGCTGCTGGACGAGCGGGCCGCCGCCCGGGCCGGCAAGGACTTCGCCGCCTCCGACCGCCTCCGCGACGAGCTCGCCGCCCTCGGCGTGATCGTCAAGGACACCAAGGACGGCCAGGAGTGGACGAGCGCCTGACGCCCGCCACCCGCCACCCGCCACCCGCCACCCGCCACCCGCCACCCGCCACCCGCCACCCGCCACCCGCCACCCGCCACCCGCCACCCGCCGATATAGCGGACTCCCCAGGACCCCAGTCCTGGGGAAACCGCTTTGTCGGGGCGTCGGGCGTCGGGGCGTCGGGCGTCGGGGCGTCGGGGAGTCGGGGCGTCAGAGCAGGGCTGACCGCAGCTGGTCGGCGACGCGGGGGCCCTCATGGCGCAGGTTGCCGGTGGTGACGCGCAGCAGCAGCACCCGGTTGTGCTTCTCGGCGATCACGACGTCGTTGCCCCTGAGCGTGTCGGCGTCCCACTGCCCGACCTGCTGGTGGTGCGTCCCGTCGACTTCCACGGTCACCCGCTGCCGCTCCCACCAGGCGTCGAGGTAGCGCAGCGTCCCTCGGCGCACCGGCCGCTGGAGCCGATCGGGCTTCGGCAACCCGTGGACGCGCAGGAACCGCAGGAAGCGCAGCTCGCTCGCGGCGTGCGCTCCGAGCTCCACGTCGTCGAGGACCACCCCCACCAACGCGCGTCGGCGCAGGCGCAGCATCTGGGCCAGAGCCATCCGCAGGTCGGGCACCCGTGTCCGCCGCTGCTGCACGGCGGCGGCGATCCGCCACTCGGCCTCCCGGTCGGACGTGGCCCAGGCCGCGGCGTGCAGCACGGCCGGTGCGACGTGCAGGACCGGCGGCTCCTTGGCCGGGTGCGCCCAGTCGGCGAGCTGCCCGAACCGGTGGGCCTCGAGCCGGAAGCGCGGCGCACTGCTGTCGACGCGGACGAACACCTGCCCCGCGACCTCACGCGACGGGTGCGTCACGACGTGCAGGACGCTCGGCGCCGGGAGCCGCATCCCGTGCTGGATCAGCGCCGCGTCGGCAGACAGGTGGGCCGTAGGACCAGCGAACAGCAACGCGGCCCACGCCCGTTGGCTGTCGGTCACGCCCCCCGAGTGGGCGACGGCCACGCCCTTGAGCACCGACTGCCAACGTCCGGACGTCAGGCGCCACTGCCACTGGTCCTCGCTCAACCCCCCGAGCCGCGCCTGGGTCCGGCTGATGACCTGGTCCTGCGCCTCCAGCAGCTCCGGCCAGGTTGTCGGGACGGGCGTACGGGCGGCATGTGTCATGGAGGTCACCGTCCCGCCAAGGACCGCCGAGCAGGGAACGCAGCAGCGATCTGGGGACAGCTCCCGACCGGCTCGCGACAGAGCGGAATCCCCAGGACCCCACCCCTGGGGAAACCGCTATGTCGGGGCGAGCCAGGCAGCGGGGGCGGGCGGGGCGAGCCAGGCAGTCGGGGCGAGCAAGGCAGCGGGGGCGAGCCAGGCAGCGGCCCCCGCCAGGGGCTACGTCGGGGCGGGGGGCTCCGCGGCCGGCGACAGCGACGGGGACGGCGACGGGACGGGCGACGGCGAGGGCGGGGCAGGGGGCGCCGGCGGTGGACCGCAGACGATGCGGGGCTGCGGGCGGTAGCGGGTCGAGAAGTCCTCGCGCCGCACCTCGGCACCGCCCTTGACGAACACGCGGGTGACGACGATGTCGAAGCCGAGCCCGCCGGAGGTGGAGCTGCAGGTGGAGCGCTCGTCGTACACGGTCTCGAAGTCGCGGACGCGGGTGCGCGGGCCGGTGACGGAGCGGACCTCGTCGTACTGCTTGGTGCCCCAGAAGGTCACGGTGATCGAGGTGCCGGTGTAGGCGGTCTTGACGAGCACGCCGTTGGGCGTGTCGTTCTCGAAGATGAAGTCCGGCTTCGGGAACGACACCGTCGACTCGCGGCCAGGCGGGTAGCGGCTGATGTAGTAGCTGTGCGGGCTGTGCTCGACGTCCTTGAGGCCGCTGAAGAACACCGTGTTGAACAGGGCGGTCGTGAACTGCGAGACGCCACCACCCACGCTGTCGACGAACTCGCCGTCGAGGATCTGCGGTGCCGGCACGAAGCCACGGGCCGTGTCGCGGCGGCCGACGACGGCGTTGAGGTCGAGCTGCTCACCGGGCTTGAGGACGTAGCCGTCGATGATGTCGGCGATCCGGTGGATGTTGGTGACGCGCGGTTGGCAGCAGGGGTGCTCGCTGGTGTAGGTCGCGAGCTGCTCCACGATCCCGAGCCCCTTGGCCATCGCCGTCGTCACGCGAGGCGCCTGCGGGGTGAGCGGTGCGGCGGCGGTGCGGGGCGCCGGGTCGGTCAGCACCGAGCTGACCGCGGCGGCGAGGTCGGGCGGCGAGATGCTGGTGCCGTCCTGCGACGGCACGACGACGGGGCGGCCGGCCTCGATGACGAAGCTCGCATCGACCGGCGCCTGGCCGAGGTCCTTCAGCCGTTCGAGCAGCCGCGCGTGCAGGGCCGGCGCGTCGATGACCGGGCCCAGCTCGCCCTGGTCGTCGGTGACGATCGTCATGGTGGCGGCCAGGTCCAGGGCCTCGACACTGACCCTCCCGTCGCCGCCGGTGACGGCGATCGGCGCGGCGAGCGCGGGGACGGCGATGTCCTGGACGGCGTCGCGCACGTCCTGCTCGCTGGTGGCGACCGGCGTGACGTCGGCAACGCCGTCCACCCGCTGGGACAGGTAGGCCTCCTCCACGGCCTCGGCCGTCTCGTCGACGTCGAGCCGTCGGCCGGTCTCGGGCATGCTCTCGACCGCCTTTCCCTCGTCGGAGAAGGCGATCGACCCCTCCCGCGGTGGGCGGTCGAAGCCCCCGGCCAGCGCCTCGAGCTCGGCCTGCAGGGCGGCCTCGTCGACCGACGGCACCGGGTCGACGTCGCGGCCGCCGCCGACGAGCAGCTTCAGCCGGTCGAGCGGTCCGACGTCCAGCGCCTCGTCGACGGTCGCCTCGACGTCGAGCTCGAGGCCGGCGCGTACGGGGTCGAGGGTGAGGACCTGCTCGTCGGCGACCAGGGCGATCGGCGAGGTGCGCTCGGTGCCGAAGGCGCCGGACAGCGCCGTGACGGCCTCGGCCCGCGACAGGCCCCCGAGCTCGAGGGTCCGCACCATCGTCCCGCGCGGCACCTCGTCCCCCGCGAACGCCACGGAGGCGCCGAACACCCCGACGGCAGCAGCGACCAGAGCCCCTCCGGCGAGCAGGAGGGCGCGACGAGAGACAGGCACAGCAGGGGCTCCAGAGGGGGCGGAAGGTCAGGCGGTGTCGGCACGGAACGCCCGGTAGCGCCCCTCGTAGTAGAGCAAGGGGTCGGCTTCGGGGTCTGGCACGCCGAAGCCGAGCACCTCGCCGATCACGACGGTGTGGTCGCCCGCATCGGCCGTCGAGACCGTGCGGCACTCCAGCACGGCCAAGGCGCCGTCCAGCACGGCCGCGCCGGTGAGGGAGCCGAACGTGTGCGGGGTGTCGGCGAACTGGTCCTGGATCGAGCGGCCGCGTCGGGCGAAGGTGCGGGACGCCTGCTCCTGGTGCTCACCGAGCACGGACACCGCCCACAGGCCCGAGGCCAGCACGACGTCGTGGAACCGGGCGACCTTCTCCGGGCAGAACAGCACCAGGACAGGGTCGAGGGACACCGACGTGAAGCTGTTGCAGGTCATCGCGTGGTGCTCGTCGGCGACGACCGTCGTGACGACGGCCACACCGGTGGCGAAGCGCCCGACCACACGCCGGTAATCGCGCGCGTCCAGGGCCGAGGTCACCCTGGCGACACTACCTAGGCCGGGCTGCGAGCACCCGCCAGCCGAGCGTTGTCGATCACGATGGCGGCCGGTCCCTCGATGAGCTTCAGCGTCGACAGGGCCGTCTCGCCGAAGGCGTTCTTCATCGCGCTGGACAGGGCCAGCACGCCCACGACCGCGCCACCGTGACCGCGCAGCGGCATCGACAGGTAGGTCGACATCCCCGCCTGCTCCGGGTGCAGGAGGTCCTCCACGTCGTCGACGACGGTGCCGCCCGCCTGGGCGATCCGGGTCGACAGCTCGTCGACGCCGAGAGGCTGCCCGCCGTACGACGAGATCGCGTCGGCGGCCGAGGTGAGGAACGCGTCGTAGTGCTCCCGCGCGGTGGGTTGCCCGACCGCGACGAACGCCTGTCGCTCCTGCGCCAGCAGGACGGCGGCCAGGTCGTAGCCCACGAAGCGCTGGAGCACCCCGAGCAGGGCGGCGACCGAGGCCTCGAGGCCGTTGGCGGTCGCCGCGATGGCCGTGACGGCCTGCGCCACCGAGCTCTCGAACAGCTTGCGGTCGAGCAGGTCGCAGACCCGGGACAGCACGTCCTCCTCCGACAGCTCCAGCGGATCGGCCCACAGCGCCGGACGCCCGCCCCGGGCTGCCGCGGCGCTGTCCAGCACCTCGTCGAGCGTCGCGGTCAGCTCGCCGGCCTCGAAGTCCTTGGTGAGGTAGCGGTCGACGCCCGCCTGGCCGGCCCAGTAGCGGTCGCTGGCGGCGTCCAGCGAGGTCAGCATGATCACCGGCACGCCGTTGGTCTGCCAGTCGTCCTTGAGCACGCGGGCGGCGATGAAGCCGGACACGCGCGGCATCTGGACGTCGAGCACCACCGCGTCGGGCTGGTGCAGGAACACGGCCTGCACCGCGCCGATCCCGTCCTCGGCGGCCACGACCTCGTGGCCCTGCTTGGTCAGCACGCTGGTGACGATGCGCCTCAGGGTGGGGCTGTCGTCGGCAATCACGATCTTGGCCATGTCGGTTACCTACCTACCAGTCTGCGGACGGTCTGGACGAGCTGGTCCTGGTCGAACTCGTTCTTGAGCAGGTACGCCGAGCAGCCGGCCTCGAGCCCTGCCTGACGGGCGTGCTCCTCACCGCGTGAGGTCATGATGATCACCGGCACGTTCTCCCAGCCGGCCGTGCGGCGGATCGTGCGGGTCAGCGCGAAGCCGTCCATGCCAGGCATCTCGACGTCGGACAGCACCAGGTCGGCCGGCTCGTCGCGCAGCCGGGCGGCCCCGTCGAGGCCGTCGACGGCCGTCTCGACCTGGTAGCCGGCGCCCTCGAGGATCACCCGCTCCAGCTCCCGCACGCCGATGCTGTCCTCGACGACGAGGACGCGCGGGCGGCGCTGGCCGGCGGGCGCGGTCCTTGTCGTACGGGAGGACGCGACCGCCACCGTGGCGGACGTGGCCCCGACGACGCGCTCGGCCAGCTCGCGCAGGTCGAGCAGGCAGACGACGCTGCCGTCGCCGTCGATGGTGGCGCCGGCGACGGAGGGGACGCGGCCCAGGAAGGAGTCGAGGTCCTTCACGACGAGCTCGCGCTCGCCCTCGAGCCGGTCGACCGCCCAGGCGACCGGCGATCCCGTACCGCCGTGGCGCACGACGAGCGCGGCCTTGGCCGCGTGGCCCTCGGCGCGCGGCAGGCCGAGCGCCGCGCCGAGGTCGAGCAGCGGGAGCGAGACGCCGTGGCGCACGACGACGGTCGCACCGGCGAGCTGGTGGACCTCGGCGTCGCGCAGGGACAGCGACTCGACCACCCCGGGGACCGGGACGGCATAGCGCTCGTCACCGACCCGCGCGAGCAGGCAGCGCAGGACGCCGAGCGTGACGGGCAGGGTGAGGACGAACGACGTGCCGGCACCGCGGGTGCTACGGACCTCGACCGACCCGCCGAGCTCCTCCACGGCGTCGCGGACGACGTCGAGGCCGACGCCGCGACCCGAGGTCTCGGTGACGGTCGGGGCGGTCGAGAAGGCCGGCAGGAACAGCAGCTCCAGCAGCGGCGGCCCGGTGAGCGTCGAGTCGGCCGGCAGCAGGCCGAGCTCGGCGGCCTTGGTCCGGACCCGGTCCTCGTCGACGCCCGCGCCGTCGTCGGAGACCTCGAGCACGACGGTCCCGGCGACGCTGCGCGCGGTCACGCGGACGACGGCCTCGTGGTGCTTGCCGGCGGCGGCGCGGGTGTCGGCGTCCTCGCAGCCGTGGTCGACGGCGTTGACGACCAGGTGCTTGAGCGCGTCGGCGACCCCGTCCAGCACCTGCTTGTCGATCTCGACGTCCTCGCCGGCGGTCTCGAGCCGTACGGCCCGACCGCTCCCGGCGGCGACGTCGCGGACGATGCGCGGCAGCGCGGCCAGGACCCGGCGCACCGGCACCATCGCCAGGCCCATCGCGCCGTCGCGCACCAGCGCCATCCCGCCCTGGTGGCCCTCGACCAGCTCGCGCAGACCCCGGACGGTCCCGGCCATCTCGTCACCGGCCGTGACCAGGCGGTGCAGCGCGAGCGCGACATCGGGCGGCAGGGCCGCGCCGGTCCGCAGGGTCGCCTGGCGGAGGGTCGCGGCCCAGCGGGCCTGCTCGGTGGCCAGGCCCAGCAGCGAGGCGGTGGTCTGCTCGATGCGCCGGGCGCCGAGGTCGGCCTCGCCGACGACGTCGAGCAGCTCGTAGACCTTGCTGGCCGCGACCCGGACCGAGTCGCTGCCCGGCCGGACGACATCGGAGGGGACCGAGGCCGGGGGCGCTGCCTGCGTCGGGACGACGACCGGGGCGACGGGCCCGACGGGCGCGACGGGCGCGACGACGGGAGCGACGGCGACGGGCACGATGGCGACCGGGGCGACGAGCGGCACGGCGGCGGCGAGCACGGGGACGGCGACCGGCTCCTGGCCGTCGACGGCGGCGGCCAGCGCCAGCACGACCGGCTCCAGGTCGGCGTCGGTCAGCTCGCCGCCCGGGAGCGCTCGGCCGATCGCGTCACCGGCGGCGAGCAGCAGGTCGACCAGATCGCGACGGACACCGAACCGCCCGTCGCGCAGCGCACCGAGCAGGTCCTCCATCGAGTGCGACACCCGCAGGACGCCGGCCAGGCCCAGCATGCGGGCTGAGCCCTTGACGGTGTGGGCGTCTCGGAACAGCCCCGCGATGACCTGCCGCGGCGCCGCGTGGTCCTCCAGCACCAGCAGGCCGGCCTGCAGCGACGCGAGCCGCTCCTCGACCTCCGCCCGGAAGGTCGCGAGCAGCTCGGGATCGTCACCCCATGCCGTCATGCAGGGAACGTCGGCGCGTACGGCACGACCCTGTAGGTGCGGGGGCGGGCACTTCCCCGTCGTTCCTGCACGGCCCGGGGGCTCCCGGCGTACGAGACCTGAGCGGGAGTCCCGGCCCGGAGCGATGGCGGGAGGGTCGGCGACGGCAGCGCGGAACTTCCCCCTGCGTTGTCATGGCGCCGAGGCGTACTGAACTGCCCCCGCATGTCGGGGCAGTTCAGTACGCACCTGACTCGGATGGGTCCACCGGACCCGGCTCCCCCGGGGTACGGGACCGCCGGGCAACTCGGGCACGCTCGGGTCAGCCGACCTTGAACTGGGCGATCGAGGACCGGAGCTCGGCGGCCAGCACGTTGAGCTGGGCGGCGGCGGCCGCGGCCTGCCGGGAGCCGACGGCGTACTGCCGGGAGACGTCGGAGACCTGCGTCATGGCGGCGACGACCTGATCGGAGGCCGACCGCTGCTGCTGCGTCGCGATCGAGATCTCCTTGGCGGCGGTGGTGGTCTCGTCGACCATGCCGCTGATGCGCTCGAGCGCGTCGACGACCCCCCTGGCGAGCTGGGTGCCGGCGCGGACCTCCTTGGCGCCCTCCTCCGACGCGATGATCGTGGAGTTGGTCTCGGCCTGGATCTCCCCGACGATCGCCTGGATCTGCCCGGCCGACTCCTGCGAGCGCTCGGCCAGCTTGCGCACCTCGGAGGCGACGACGGCGAACCCGCGGCCGTGCTCACCGGCGCGGGCGGCCTCGATCGCGGCGTTCAGCGCGAGCAGGTTGGTCTGGTCGGCCAGGTCGTCGATGACGTCGAGGATGCGGCCGATCTCGTGGCTCTTCTCTCCCAGCGACAGGGCGCGGGTGGCGATCGAGTCGACCCGGTCAGCGATGGTGTCCATCGAGTCGACCGACGCGCTCACGGCCGCCCGACCCTGCTCGGCGTAGCGAAGGGTCTCGGCGGCGTAGCGCGCGACGGCCTCGGAGGTCTCGGCGATCTGCGCGGCGGTGGCGGCGAGCTCCTCGATGGTGGAGGTGGTCTCGCTGACCGCGGAGGACTGCTCGGTCGCGGAGGCGGCGTGCTCCTCGGCGGTCGCGAGCAGCTCGCCGGCGGAGGCGCCGATCTGCTCCCCGCCGCTGCGGATCTGGCTGACCAGCACCCGCAGGTTGCTGATCGTGTGGTTGAAGGCCGAGCTCAGGCCGCTGAGCTCCGCGGTCTCGTCGGCCGCGTCGACGAACAGCGCGAGGTCACCGTCGGCGGCCCGCTCGAGGTAGGCCGACAGCTCGATGACGCGCGCCTCGAGGGCCGCCCTCTCGGCCAGGGCCTCGCGACGCAGCGCCCAGACCGCGGAGGACAGCGCCGAGTCGTACCAGGCGATGATCGGGAAGGCGGTGCCGACGACGACCAGGGGCGCGATCGCGCTCTGGTCGAGGTTGCCGGCGATCGCCGTGGACAGCACCAGCCCGGTGGTGGCGGCCAACCCGAAGATCCCGGCCTGCCAGCTCGGCATCGAGACGGCAGCGAACAGCACCGGCCCGAGGAACAGGATCCAGAACGGTCCGCGCACCCCACCGGTGACCGAGGCGCTGCCGGTGGCCCAGGCGGTGTAGCCGATGAGCATCAGGGTGCGGGCGCTGACGACGTTGTCGCGGGCGAGCGACCAGCTCCGCTCGAGCGCCGGTATCACCGTGATGCAGCCGATGACCAGCGCCCCGAAGGCCGTCCAGGCGTAGAACACCCCCAGGTGCACGACGACCCCGGGCGGCGGCCCGAGCCGGTCCATCAGCGTGGCGCCGACCGCCGACAGGACGAGCGTCAGCCAGGCCATGACCGCGGCAGCACGAGCGATCCGGGTCGAGAAGTGCACGGGTTCCCTCCAACGGGTGTTGCTCTGTCCGTCGGCGCGCGAGAGCCCGCGCTGTAGTGATCAGCCGGCGCGTCGGGCCCGGGGCAGCGTGTCGGCGAGGGCGAGCACTGCGTCAAGGTCGATCAGGCCGTACGGCCCGTCCGCGTCGGTGACCTGACCCAGCAGCAGGCCGCCGGCGCTGTCGGACAGGTGCGCGAGCGCCGGCTCGACGGCCTCCGGGTCGGGTGCGGCGCCACCGGCGACCGCCTCCACCAGCAGTCCGACGCGCACGCCCCGGTGGGCCAGGACGACGAGCCGGCCGCGACGGTCGAGCCCGCCGGTGCCGGCGCCGAGCAGCCCGCGCAGGTCGAGCACGGCCAGCACCCGGCCGCGCCAGTTGGCGACCCCGGCGACCCAGGCCGGCAGGCCGGGCACGCGGGTCAGCACCGGAGGGCGACCGACCTCGGCGACCGAGCCCATCGGCAGGCCGTAGCGGCAGCCGCCCAGGCGCACCAGCACGAGCTCTCCGGGGCGGGTGTCGGTGTCCACGCTGACCCATCGGCCGCACCGGGGCCGGGGTGAAGGGGTCAGTCGCGGGGGCGGGTGACGTGCATCCCGTACGCCACGGCGCTGCCGACCGCGCCCAGCAGCAGGAAGACCAGCCCCTCAGTGCTGCCGGGGACGACCAGATCGCCCTCGCTGCGGCGGCTCCCGAGCAGGAACCCGATGGCCAGCCACACCCCGCCGGCGAGCGCGATGCCGGGCTTGCCGACCAGCGAGCCGGCAGCCCGCCCGAGCACGGCGTTGCCGACCAGCGCGATCACCCACGACACCGGGACCAGCGTCGCGCCGATCCGGAACGGCACCAGGAACGCCCCCCACAGCGCCAGCAGGACGGTGAGCAGCAGGACCAGGAAGAGCCCCGCGGTCCGGTCGACCCGACCGGGCCGTACGGGGGCAGGCCAGTCGGGCTCGGTCACACCTGCGAGCCTAGTGAGGCTCGTGGTCAGCCCTGGGTCGCGGCGACCTCGGCGGCGGTGAGGTCGACGACACGGGGAGCCGCGGCGGCCCGCTCGAGCACGTCGGTGATCTCCCTGCCGACCAGCTCCTCGCGCTCCAGCAGCGCGTCACGCAGGGCCTCGACCAGGTGCCGGTGCTCCATGAGCAGCGCCTTGGCGACCTTCTTCTGGGCCTGCAGCAGCCGCTCGACCGCGTCCCGGCCGCGGTCGTCGGCGAGCACCCGGCCGACGATGTTGGTGTCGCTGAAGGAGCTGTTCTGGATCGCCGCGTAGGACAGCAGGCTCTGGTCCATCCCGTGCGCGCCGACCATCTCGGCGGCGGCGTTCGTCGCGTAGAGCAGGTCGCCGCCGGGACCGGTCGAGACGTCGCCGAAGAAGATCTCCTCGGCGCACTGGCCGCCCATGGCGATCTGGATGAGCGCCTGCATCTCGGCCCGCGACCGGGTGAAGACGTCCTCACGGTCGCCGTGGGCCAGCAGCCCCAACGCCCCGCGGCGCTTGATGATCGTGAGGACCTCGAGGCGCCGCTCGGGCGCGGTGAGCCAGGCCAGGGTGGCGTGGCCCGCCTCGTGGGTGGCGATGAGGCGCCGCTCGTGGGGGGTGTAGGCGACGGGCTGACCCATGCCGACCTCCTCGACGAGGCGGGCCCGCTCGACGTCGTTCCAGGTCAGGGCGTCCTCGCCGCGGCGGACCGCGTTGACCAGGGCCTCGTCGAGCAGGTGCTCGATCATGACGGGGCTGTAGCCCTGGGTGACGCTCGCGAGGGTGTCGCGCAGCTCGAGGTCGTCGAGCTCGTCGGTGTGCGCCTTCTTGCCGAGGTAGTGGTCGACCAGCTCGCGGCGGCCGGCCTTGGTGGGCATCTCGAACGTCACCCGGCGGTCGAACCGGCCCGGCCGCAGCAGTGCCGGGTCGAGACTGTCCGCGCGGTTGGTGGCGGCGATCAGCAGGATGTTGGTCGGTACGACGTCGGGCCGCTTCAGCTGGCGGTGCGGCGCCAGGAACAGGTTGAGCCGGTCGATGAACCAGCCGCGGAGCCGCTGCCCCCCGGTCGGGTTGTCGAAGGACTGCATCTGGACGAGCAGCTCGTTGACCACGCCGCCGGTGCCCTCGCTCGCGAAGGCGCTCGTGACGGTGCCGGTCGCCGCACCGGTGGCCGCGAAGTGGGACGGCAGGCAGGCCGTCCCCTGGCAGCCGGCCAGGCTCACCCCTGAGCTGCCGTCGACCGACGTCATACCCGAGCTGACCCCGCCACGCGACATCGCGATCGCGTCGATCTCCTCGATGAAGCCGATCGCTCCGCCCTCCTTGCGGGCGGCCTTGCGCAGCGCCGTGAAGTAGGAGCGGATCTTCTTGGCCGAGGCGCCGTACCACATCGACTGGAAGCTGGTGGCGCTCACGAACAGGAACGGGACGCCCGCCTCACGCGCCATCGCGCGGGCCAGGTAGGTCTTGCCGGTGCCGGGCGCGCCCTCGAACAGCAGGCCGCGACGCGGGGTGCCGCCCATCTCGTCGCGGAAGGTCTTGTGGGCCAGGAAGAGGTTGAGCGAGCGGACGACGTCGTCCTTGACGCCGTCGATCCCGACCACGTCGTCGAGCGTGGTGGTGATCTGCTCGGGGCGGTAGATCACGTGAGGTGACCGGCCGGCGAGCACCTGCTGGCCGACGACGAGTCCGAGCAGGAGGGCGAAGAAGATGACGATGACCAGCAGGAACGGGTCGATGGTCGGCAACGGGACGAACCCGGCCCCGTCGTAGGTCACCGCACGCCACCAGAGCAGCCCGACGACGACCCAGACCACGGCGGCGAGCTTGACCCAGCGTGACCGTCGCAGGCGCTCGCGGGAGGAGCCGACATCGGCACCGGCCATGTCGAGGACCCGACCGCCGGCAGCACCGATCAGCATGTCGAGGCCGGCGGTCCGGGTGCGGGCAGGATCGGTCACGGGGGTCCTCCGGAGCAGCGGGCGAGTGAGGCTGGGTGCCTCGTCCGGTGTGTCCAGAGTCTGTCCTGACTACGCCACGTAGTCACTGCGGAGCAGGAGGATCACCCGTACGGCCCATCAAGGGGGACCTCAGGGCGGCCGACAGGCGGCTCAGGCCGTCTCGACGCCGGCGAACAGATCCGGCTCACGGCCGTGCTCCCCCGTACCGCGGCCGCGCTCCCCGCGGGCCAGGATGAAGTACTCGGTGCCGAAGGCGCGCTGGCCGACGTTGTTCGACAGCGCGAAGAACGGCCCGTCGACCGCGATCTGCGTCCTGTGGGCACGCATCGCCGCGACCTTGGCCTCGAGCTGGTCCCCCGCGTCGACCTCGGTGGTGACCTGGTCGTCCGGCACGCCGAACGGCAGGTCGTCGGCGGAGTCGACGCCGAAGAAGTTGGTCTCCCCCGACTCCTTGAGGTGGTCGATGCCGGCCTGCAGCACGCTCTTGGGGAAGGCCGTCCAGTAGAGCTTCGCGGCCTGCCAGACCTCGCCGAGCTCCGGGGCGTAGGCAGGGTCGGCCGCGGCGTCGAACGCCGCGACCGTGACGCGGTGGGCCTGGATGTGGTCGGGGTGGCCGTAGCCGCCGTTGCTGTCGTAGGTCACGACGACCTGCGGGCGCACCTCGCGCACGATCGCCACGAGCGCGCGCACCGCCTCGTCGAGGTCGGCGCGCCAGAAGCAGTCGGGGTGGTCGTTCTGCGGCGTGCCCATCATCCCGCTGTCGCGCCAGCGCCCCGGCCCGGCCAGGAAGCGGTGGTCGCTGACCCGCAGTGCCTCGCAGGCTGCCGCCAGCTCGCCGATGCGGTGCTGGCCGAGCGCGTCGTCCCTGTCGCTGGCCAGGTGCGCCAGACCCGGGACGAGGACCTCGCCCTCCTCGCCCAGCGTGCACGTCACCAGCGTGACCAGCGCCCGCTCGGCGGCGTAGTGGGCCATGGTCGCTCCGGTGCCGATCGTCTCGTCGTCCGGGTGGGCGTGGACCAGCAGCAGCCGCAGCGGGTGGTCCAGGGCAACCATGTCGACGTCCTCGGTCACCTCGTCCAGGGCGTCAGCCGCCGCGGACAGGACGGCGGCATCGACGTCCTGCTCGAGGCGCTCACCGGGCTCAGGGGGCGGCAGGGTCGCGTCGGTCATGGGCTCAAGCCTATTCGCCGACCCGACGAGGGGATCGTGTGAGACTGACCGTTACGCGCCGTTCTGCCATGATCACGCTGTGATGACGACCGAGCCCCTGCGCACGAGCCTGGCCGAGCGCATCCGCTCCCTGGCCCGGGTCATGGTCGTGTCGGTCGTGGCGACCGCCTTCCTGAGCACGTCGGTCCTGCTGGGCCTCGTGCTGCTCCTGGCACCGCAGACCGACCGCTACTCCCAGGGGACCCGCGCCGTCCGACTCGCCCACCTCGCCATGCTCGACCAGGAGACCGGGCTGCGCGGCTTCCTCGCCACCGGGGAGGACCGGTTCCTCGAGCCCTACGAGCGCGGCCGCGCCGACCTGGCCAAGCACAACGCGGTCGCCCAGGTGTCCTTCGCCGACCGGGAGGACCTGCAGGAGGCCTTCACCGAGGTGGAGCGCCGCCAGCAGGTCTGGATCACCCAGTGGGCCGAACGCGCCCGCAGGGGTGTGCCGGCGTCCGCCAGCTCGTCGCAGACCCTGCTCATGGACAAGATCTACTTCGACGACTACCGGTTGGCCCAGGCGTCCGCCGAAGCCCGTGCCGACGAGCTCCGCGTCGCCGCCGCGCGCCAGGAGATCGCCGTCCTGACCGCAGGGCTCGTCCTGCAGCTGCTGATCGGTGTCGTGGTCGCCGCGGTCGTCCGGCGCGAGTACATCGCGCTGCGCGAGACCGTGGTGGGGCCCGTCCAGGGGCTGCTGGGCACGATCGGCCAGCTGCGCGACGGACGCCTGGAGGCGCGCGCGCCTCGTGACGGGCCCGACGAGCTGCGGCAGATCGGCGACGGCCTGGAGGAGATGGCCGCTGCGCTGGCCCGGGAGAGGCTGCTCGGAGCGGCGCGCGAGGCACAGCTGGACTCCGCCCGCGCCGAGGCCGAGGCCGCCACGGCGGCCAAGTCGGCGTTCCTGGCCACGATGTCGCACGAGATCCGCACGCCGATGAACGCGGTGATCGGGATGACCGGGCTGCTGCTCGACACCGAGCTGACCCACGAGCAGCGCGACTACGTCGACACGGTGCGGGGCAGCGGCGACGCCCTGCTGATGATCATCAACGACGTCCTGGACTTCTCCAAGATCGAGTCCGGCGAGCTGGACCTGGAGCTGCAGCCGTTCTCGCTGCGCGACTGCGTGGAGAGCTCGCTGGACCTCGTCGCAGCGCAGGCCGCGGTCAAGAAGCTGGACCTGGCCTACGAGCTGGACGCGGACGTCCCCCCGGTGCTCGTCGGTGACGTCACGCGGCTGCGGCAGGTGCTGGCCAACCTGCTCAGCAACGCCGTCAAGTTCACCGACTCCGGCGAGGTCGTCGTCGTCGTGCGTCGTACGGACCAGCGCGACCCGACGGCCCTGGCCCTGTCGGTCCGCGACACCGGCATCGGCATCCCGGCCGACCGGATGGACCGCCTGTTCCGTTCCTTCAGCCAGGTCGACGCCTCGACGACCCGGGTCTACGGCGGGACCGGGCTGGGCCTGGCCATCAGCCGTCGGCTCGCCGAGGCCATGGGTGGCCGCCTCACGGTCTCGAGCGTCGTCGGCGAGGGCTCGACGTTCCTGCTCGAGGTGTCGCTGCAGGCCGGTGACCAGACCGAGGACGAGCTGCTGGTCGCCCCGGCCGAGCTGCCCGGGCGCCGGGCGCTCGCGGTCGACGACAACGACACCAACCGCACCATCCTGCGCCGCCAGCTCGAGGGCTGGCGGATGCACGTCGACGACTTCGCGACCCCGCTGGAGGCGCTTGCGGCCGTGGATGCCGGGGCGGTCTACGACGTCGTGCTGCTCGACATGCACATGCCCGAGATGGACGGCATCGGGCTGGCCGCACAGCTCCGGAAGCGGGCCACCACCAAGGACCTGCCGATGCTGCTGCTGACCTCGCTCGGCCATAGACCGCGCGCGGCCGGGGCGCTGCACCTGCTGCACCTCACCAAGCCGGTCAAGGCCGCCGCGCTCCGGCGGGTCGTGGCACAGGCGCTCGGTGCGGCGCACGCCGCGGCGGGGTCGGCCGGAGCCGTCGACCACCACCGTCCCCTGCGCATCCTGCTGGCCGAGGACAACGTCGTGAACCAGCGTGTCGCCACACTGCAGCTCGAGCGTCTGGGCCACCTCGTCGACGCGGCGGGCAACGGCCAGGAGGCGGTGCACGCCGTGGTGGATGCCGTCAGCAGGACGCCGTACGACGTGGTGCTCATGGACGTGCAGATGCCGGTCATGGACGGGCTCGACGCGACCCGGCGCATCCGGAGCGAGCTGCCCCGCCAGCGCCAGCCGCGGATCATCGCCATGACGGCGAACGCCCTCACGGAGGACCGGGAGCGCTGCCTGGCCGCCGGCATGGACGACTACCTCTCCAAGCCCGTGCGCCGGGAGGAGCTGGCCGCGGCCCTGGAACGGGTCGAGCAGCCCGAGCCGGACGCGACGACGTCCGCGCCCGCCGAGGCCGCTGGAGCACCGGTCGATCCCACGGTCCTGGGCGCCCTGCTGCCCCGGCTCGGCGACCGGGCCCCGGCCTTCTTCGCCGGGCTGCTCGAGGCGTGGGAGAACGAGGCCGCTCGCGCCCTCGCCGGTCTCGACGACGCCGTCGAGCAGCAGGACCTGCCGGCCGTGGGACGGCTCGTGCACGTCATCCGTGGTGGCAGCGCGTCGATGGGGGCGGTGGGCCTGGCCGAGCTCTGCGGCCAGGTCGAGCAGGCCGTCCGCGGCGACGCACCCGTCGACTTTGCCGACCTCGCCGACGCCCGGGACCGGGTCCGGGCCGCGGTCGAGGTCGCGCGCGCCGGCCTGGTCGCCCTGGCCCCCTGCGCGCCTGGGCGGGACGAGCACCCTCAGTTGAGGGTCGGGTCCGGCGGGTAGCTCGCGGCGAACGCGATCGGCGGGCCCTGTCGGCGCAGCACCCGCTGCCACAGCTGGTCCGGGCGGCTGTCGAAGGCGTCGGCCGGCAGCGCGTCGAGCACCCACCAGGCACCCTCCTCGACCTCGGCCTCCAGCTGGCCGGGTGACCAGCCGGCATAGCCGGCGAACAGGCGCACCTCGGCGATCGTCGCCGACAGCGACTCCGGTGGGGTGTCGAGGTCGACGGTCCCGATGGCGCCGCCCGGCACGCCCTCGATCTCGGAGTAGGCCGCGGCCGACGGGCCACCGACGCGCCCGTGGCCCAGGCAGATCGCCGAGCCGGGCTGCACCGGGCCACCGGTGAACACGACCGGCGGGCCCGCGGACAGGTCGACCCACGCGGGGAGCACGTCGTCGACGTCGGTCCCGGTCGGGCGGTTCAGGACCAGGCCGAGCGCGCCGTCGTCGGGGTCGACCTGCAGGAGCAGCACGACCGTACGGGCGAAGTTGGGGTCACTGAGCGCCGGCGTCGCGACCACCAGCTGGCCTGCCCTCACCCGTGCTCCCTCCTGGCTGCGCTAGGCGAGCGCGGCCTTGGCCTTGCTGCGGAAGGCCTTGGCGCGCTCGCCCTGGTCCAGGATGACCTTCCGGATGCGCACCGTCGAGGGGGTGACCTCGACGCACTCGTCCTCGCGGCAGAACTCGAGCGCCTGCTCCAGGCTGAGGGCCTTGTGGGGGATGAGCGGGACGAGCACGTCCGAGGAGCTCTGGCGCATGTTGGTGAGCTTCTTCTCCTTGGTCGCGTTGACGTCCATGTCGTCGCTGCGGGAGTTCTCCCCGACGATCATGCCCTCGTAGACCTCGGTGCCGGGCGGCACGAACATCGTGCCGCGCTCCTGCAGGTTGGCCAGCGCGAAGCCGGTCGTCGGACCGCTGCGGTCAGCGACCAGCGAGCCCGACGGGCGGGTGCGGATCTCGCCGTGCCAGGGCTCGTAGCGCTCGTGGACGTGGTGCAGCAGGCCGGTGCCGCGGGTCTCGGTGAGGAACTCGGTCCGGAACCCGATCAGGCCGCGGGCCGGGACGATGTACTCCATCCGGGTCCAGCCGGTCCCGTGGTCGACCATCTGCTCCAGGCGGCCCTTGCGCAGTGCCATGAGCTGGATGAGCACGCCCTGGTAGTCACTGGGCGTGTCGATGGTGAGGCGCTCCATCGGCTCGTGGATCTTGCCGTCGACCTTGCGGGTGACGACCTGCGGCTTGCCGACGGTGAGCTCGAAGTTCTCCCGGCGCATGACCTCGACGAGGATCGCCAGCTGGAGCTCACCGCGCCCCTGGACCTCCCACGTGTCGGGGCGCTCGGTGTTCTCGACGCGGATCGAGACGTTGCCGACCAGCTCCTTGTCGAGGCGGTCCTTGACCTGGCGGGCGGTGAGCTTCTTGCCGCTCCGGCCGGCCATCGGGCTGGTGTTGATGCCGATCGTCATCGAGATGCTGGGCTCGTCGATGGTCATGAGCGGCAGCGGGCGGGGGTCGTCCGGGTCGGCCAGCGTCTCGCCGATGAAGATCTCGGGGATGCCGGCGATGGCGACGATCTCGCCCGGGCCGGCCGACTCGATGGAGACCCGCTCGAGGGCCTCGGTGCCGAGCAGCTCGGTGAGCTTGACCCGCTCGACGGTGCCGTCCTTCTTGCACCACGCGACCGTCTGGCCCTTGGTCATCGTGCCGTTGAAGATGCGGCACAGCGCCAGGCGACCGAGGTACGGCGAGGCGTCGAGGTTGGTGACGTGCGCCTGCAGCGGCGCGCCCTCGGTGTACTGCGGGGCCGGGATCGTGTTCTTGATGACCTCGAACAGCGGCTCGAGGTCAGGGCTGTCCGGGCTGGTGCCGTCGGCCGGGCGGGTCAGCGAGGCCTGGCCGGTCTTGGCCTGGCAGTAGACGATCGGGAAGTCGATCTGCTGCTCGGTCGCGTCGAGGTCCAGGAACAGCTCGTAGCACTCGTCGACGACCTCGGCGATGCGCGCGTCCGGGCGGTCGACCTTGTTGATGATCAGGATGACCGGCATGTTCTGCGCCAGCGCCTTGCGCAGCACGAACCGGGTCTGCGGGAGCGGGCCCTCGGACGCGTCCACGAGCAGGGCGACCCCGTCGACCATCGACAGGCCGCGCTCGACCTCACCGCCGAAGTCGGCGTGACCAGGGGTGTCGATGATGTTGATGAGCAGGTCCTTGCGACGGACCGCGGTGTTCTTCGCGAGGATCGTGATGCCCTTCTCGCGCTCGAGGTCCATCGAGTCCATGACGCGGTCGGTGACCGCGCCCTCCTCCTGCTGGTGGGCCGTGTAAGCACCGGACTGCAGCAGCATCCCGTCGACCAGGGTCGTCTTGCCGTGGTCGACGTGGGCGATGATCGCCACGTTCCTGATGTCGTCGCGCATGGGCACAGCGGTACTCCGATGATCGGCGTCTGGGGGGCCGAGCAGGGACAGCCGGCCCTCCCAGCCTACCGGCGGGCGCCCGCGGCTCGTTGGGGCCACCGCCTCCCCCGGGGCCGCCGATCTTCCCGTCGTACGGTCCCGACCGCGTGTCGCGCGGGCACGGGGGGAAGATCGCCGCCGGGTGGGCCGGTTGCGGCAGACCGCTCAGGACAGCAGCAGGCGCAGCTCCTCGACGAGCGGCAGGTCGACGGGCAGCCACGCCACGTCGTCGAGCTCGTGGTGACCCAGCCAGCGGTGCTCGTCGTGGTCGACCAGCGCGGGCTCGCCGGACACCAGCGTGCACAGGTAGACCCGGAGCACCGCCGTCTCACCGATCAGCAGGTCGGCGCCGAGCCGCACGCCGATCGCGGCCTCGACCTCGAGCTCCTCACGCAGCTCGCGCCGCAGCGCCTGCTCGTCGCTCTCCCCGGCCTCGACCTTGCCACCGGGGAACTCCCACATCCCGGCCAGCCGCGGCGGCTCGGTCCGGCGCGAGGCGAGCACCCGGCCGTCGCGGAGCAGTGCGGCGCCGACGACGCCCACCCGCTCGACGTCCACCCGCGCGACCTGGTCCACGGCAGGGAGCGTAGGCCCGGGCGCCACTAGGGTCGCCGCCGTGGGAGCCCAGGCCGCTGCGCTGCTCGACGCCGGCGGGCCGGTGGGCGAGGTCCCCTCGAGCGTCACCACGACCGGCTCGCTGCAGCTCGCGGCCCCCACGCCGTACGACCTGGACCGGGTGGCGCGCGGTCACGGCGGGGTCGGGCTCGCTCCCAGCGCGTACGACGGGACCCGGCTGCACCGGGTGCTGCGCCTACCGGCGGGCGAGGCGGCCGTGGTGGTGTCGCCCGACCTGCGGGTCACCTGGAGCGGCGCGGCCGACGCGGCGGAGGTCCGCCGCCAGCTCGGGGTCGTGCTCGCCCTGGATGACGACCTGGGCGCGCTGTGGGACGCGTGCGACCGGCTGCCGTCGCTGTCCTGGGTCAGGGCCGTCGGCGCCGGTCGCGTGCTGCGGTCACCCTCGGCGTGGGAGGACCTGGTCGGGACGCTCGCCGCCACGAACACCTCCTACGCCGCGACCCGCCGGAGGGTCGGCGCCCTCGTCACCGGGGCCTTCCCGACCCCGGAGCGGGTCGCGCGGCTCGGCGAGGACGGGCTGCGCGCCGCCGGCTGGGGCTACCGGGCGGCGGCACTGCGGCGGTTGGCGGAGGGCATCGGCAACGGACTGGACGTGGAGGCATGGCGCGGCGGCGATCTCGACGACGAGCAGGTGCTCGCGCGACTACGGGCGCTGCCGGGCTTCGGACCGTTCGCCGCGGCCACCGCGCTGCCGCTGATGGGCCACCGGCCACGACCCCTGGTCCTCGACGGCTGGCTGCGCCAGCAGGTGCCCGACATCGAGCGCTTCCGGGTGCTGGGCCGCTGGGCCGGCACCGGGCTGTGGCTCGAGGTCACGGCGGCACGCGGACGGACCCGCCCGCTCCCCGACGGCAGCGTCGGACGTGGCGGGGGAAGTCCCACGTGGCGAGGAAGTCCTCCGCCGCCCCGACGCCGGCGGTGAACAGCCGCTCGGCCGTGGCGGCGTCGAGGTCGAAGTCGACGACGGAGACGCCGTGCGTGGGGACGAACACGGTCCGCTCGACGGTGCAGCGGTCCTCGAGGTAGACCGAGCCCTGGTCGGTCAGGAGCGTGTCGAGCGCCGCCAGGCCGATGTCGATCGGACCCGAGACCTCTCGGGTCACCGGGGGTGTCGGCGGTCGGGTGGTCAGGCGCACGCCGAACGTCGGCCAGCGCGGCTCCTGGCTGTCGGCGCGGTCGAACAGACCGACCGGGAAGTTCGACAGCAGCCCGCCGTCGACCCAGGTGGCGTCCCCGCCGCGGGTCGGCTGGCGCACCGGCCGGAAGAAGAACGGGATCGCCGCGCTGGCCCGGACCGCCCGCGCCACCGGCACCTCGTCGACATCCTGAACGTCGTAGTCCGGCAGGTCCCACGGCAACCGGGCCAGGCGCTGGCGCGAGAGGTCCGAGACGGTCACGACCAGGCGGTAGGCCCGTGACGCCGGCAGCCCGTCGGCCGCCGGGTCGTCGGGCGGGATCCGCAGGTCACCGAAGGTCCGGACGCCCAGCTCCGCGAGGGCGCCGGTGAGGAAGTCCTCGAGGTAGCGCCCTTCGTACAGCCCGTCGTGGACCAGGAGCGACAGCCCGCGCCCCACGAGCGGCACCCGGCCGAGGCCGCCCCGGTCACGGAAGCGGCGGTAGTCCACGGTGCGGACGATGTCGGCCAGCCGGTCGACCGGCTCCCCGGCAGCCTGCAGGGCCGCGACCAGGCTCGCCACGATCGCCCCCGCTGAGCTGCCGGCGACCCGGGGGAAGGAGTAGCCCGCCCGGTCCAGCGCTGTCACCGCGCCGACCAGGCCGATCCCCTTGACCCCGCCGCCCTCGAGCACCAGGTCCGCGTGAGCCCTGTCCACCTGACCCCTGTCCACCTGACCCCTGTCCACCTGCATCCGGCCTCCTCTCTCCAGAACCTAGGCGCGCCCACCGACAGGATGAGAGCCTGCCCGCCATGCACCCCCTGCTCGCCGACCACCGGTCCGAGGCCGCCCGGGTCCTGTCCGAGGAGGTCCACGCCTACTACGCCGGCGGGGCCGGGGGACAGGTGTCGACCGGGGACGCCGAGGACGCCTGGTTGCGGTTGCGGTTGCGGCCGCGGGTGCTGCGCGACGTCTCCCACGTCGACACCGCCGTCACGCTGCTCGGCACCGATCTGGCCACGCCGGTGCTCGCCGGGCCGACAGCGGCCCACGGCCTGGCCCACGCCGACGGCGAGAGCGAGACCGCACGGGGGGTGGCTGCGGCCGGGAGCCTGCTGGTCGTCTCGACCCGCGCGTCCCAGCCGCTCGAGCGGATCCCGGCCGGTCCGTGGTGGTTCCAGGCGTACGTCGTGCGTGACCGTCAGCGCACGCTCGACCTCGTCCGCCGGGCCTCCGACGCCGGGGCGACGGCGGTCGTGCTGACCGGTGACGTGCCCTACCTGGGCAACCGCCCGGGTGCCAGCCGGCTCCAGCTCCAGGTCAACGCCCCGGACGACGGCGACGTCGCCGACCCCTCCGCCGGGCTCGAGGTGATCGGCGATCTCGCGGCCGCGTCCGGACTGCCCGTGCTGGTGAAGGGCGTCCTGCGGGGCGACGACGCTCAGGTGTGCCTCGACGCGGGCGCGGCGGGTGTCGTCGTCAGCAACCACGGCGGCCGTCAGCTCGACCGGGCGGTCCCGACCGTCGACGTGCTCGCCGAGGTGGTGGAGGCCGTCGACGGGCGTGGACCGGTGCTGGTCGACGGCGGGCTGCGGTCCGGGCTCGATGTGCTGTGCGCGCTCGCGCTGGGCGCGGACGCGGTGCTGCTGGGCCGGCCGGTCCTGTGGGCGCTCGCGGCCGGCGGCGCCCCGGCGGTGCAGGCGTGCCTGGAGGCGCTCACGGCCGACCTCTCCCACGTCATGGGGCTGGCCGGGGCCCGCTCGACCACCGAGCTGCGCCCCGACCTGGTCAGCCCGCGGCGCGCTTGAGGGCGTCGGCCGGGAAGGCCTGGGCCTGGATGCAGAGGCCGCCCCAGGCATCGAGCCTCGCGACCACGTCGTCGAGGTCGTCGCCCAGCCCGGCCACCAGGTACTCGCTCGCCAGGTCGGTCGCCGCCTCCAGGTCCTCGCGGGCAGCGGTGCCCGCCGGGGTCAGCGCGTCGCCGGCCACCCAGCCCCGCGCCTCGAGGGTGCCCACCGCCGCGGCCTGCGCCTCGGGCGACCAGCCGCGGGTCGTCGTGTACGAGCCGAGCGCCATGCCCGTCCAGAGCTCGGTGAGGACGTTGGCCTCCACGGCGCTCAGCCCCGCCGCGACGACCACGGCGGCGTGCGCGTCACCGCGGTACTCCCTCCCCAGCTCGCAGCCCCGCTGCAGCCGGCCCGCAGGGTTGTCGGGCAGCGGTCGGTCGCGCAGGCCGGCGAACAGCGGCCGCCCGTGGGCATCCAGCCCGGAGACGACCGCGAGCAGCTGCTCCGCGACCGCGCTGACGTCCTCGCCGGCCAGCGCCTCCGCCAGGCTCGCGGAGGTCTCCCGGTCGCGGATGTCCAGGACCTCGTCGCGGGTCAGCGCGGCCCGGCCCGCTCCGACGAGCGCGCCGACCAGCCCGGGCTCGAACCACGCGAAGGCCGCGGCGGCGGTCCCGGCCGTGGGGTCGCCGAGCGCGGCGGCGCGTCCCCATACGTAGGAGGACAGGAAGTCCAGGCCCTTCTCGGCGAGCGCCTCGTTGACCCGGCGGGACCACACCGGGTGCATGGCCACGGGCTCCGCGGCGTCGCGCAGGCGACGGGCCGGGCCGGCCGCCGCGACGGCGGCCGGCACCGGCGTGCCCTCCGGGCGGGCGGGGAAGGACGCGTCGACGACGTCGTCGTAGTGCAAGAGGCACCTCCGGGGCAGCAGGCCGCCAGTGTGACCTGCGCCTCCTACCTGTGTGCGGCCGCCTCGGGCGTCCGGCCCGGCCGGCGCGCCGTCGTCCGGGACACCTCGAGCAGTCCGAGCCCCACGGCGATCACCACCAGGGCCAGGACGCCGCGTGGCGGGAAGACGTGGTGCAGCAGGAAGGGGTAGCTCGCGAGGACCACGACCGCTCCCCCGCCCAGCGCGAGCGGGCTGCGGGTGCGCAGGTAGAGCACCAGGGCGGTCAGGGCGCCGGCGGCGGCGAACGCGTAGACGCCGAGAGCGCCGAGCCGATCGCCGATCTCGTAGAGGTCGCCGATCGGGGGACCGGGCTCGCCGCGACGCTGCGCCCCCAGCACCTGCTGGGGAGCACCGATGCCGGCGATGGCGTCGAGCGCGCCGTACAGCACCGCGTACACCACGGCCAGGCCGCGCGCGCCCCACGCTGCCAGACCCCGCTCCCCGCGCAGCAGCACGAGCACGGACCCGGCCAGCAGCGGGAAGGCCAGCAGCAGGACGAGGTGTGCGAGGCGCCAGCGCTCGGCGGTGTCCGGGGTCAGCAAGACCGGGTGGGCGAGGCCAGCGGCGGCGATCACGAGGGCCGGGAGGGCGACGAGCAGGGGCAGGGCGAGCCGGGACCGGAGCACCCGCCGCACGCTACGGCGGGCTGCGCGGCCTCGCCCAGCCATGACGTGGCACGCTGCGCCGCATGGTTCTCGAAGTTGCCCTCTTCGACATCACCCCCGGGTCGGAGCAGGCGTTCGCCGCCGCCTTCGGCCAGGCCCGCGCTCTCGTGGAGGACACGCCCGGCTTCCGCTCGCTGCGCATGACCCAGGGCATCGAGACCCCCACCCGCTTCGTGCTGCTGGTCGAGTGGGACGCCGTCGAGGACCACCAGGCCTTCCGGGACAGCGACCGCTTCCCCCGGTGGCGAGCCCTGATCGGCCCCCACTTCGCCAACCCGCCCCACGTGGAGCACTTCACCGACCTGTGAGGTTTGCGCCGGATCACGTGACCTGGACGTCACCTGGGCGGAACCTGCTGGACGCTTTGCCCTGGCAACGTCATGGGCACCCCGTTCGGACAGGAGGGCCCATGACCGCCCCCACGTCGACCTCGACCGTCCCCACGCAGCGCCGTCGCCGACCGCGACCACGTCCGCCCGAGGCGCCCAGCTGGACCTGCGACAACTGCACGCAGGCCAACAGCGGCCGCCGGCGCCGATGCGTCGACTGCGGGACGTCCCACTACTGAGGACGACCGCGGCCCTCAGACCGGACGACCAGAGCCCCGTACGACGGCCCTAGCCGACCCGGCCGACGACGTAGCTGGTCGTGTAGATGCGCTGGAGCTTCACCACGTCACCGGAGCGCGGCGCGACCCAGAAGCGGCCGTCGCCCGCGTAGATGCCCACGTGCCCGACCCGCCCGGCGGTATGGGTGAACACCAGGTCACCGGGCTGCTTGGCGTCGTTGGCGATGCGCTGCGTCGCGCGCAGCATGTCCTGGCTGGTGCGCGGCAGCGTCTTGCCGGCACGGGCGAAGGCGTACGTCACCAGGCCGGAGCAGTCGAAGGAGTCCGGGCCGACCGAGCCGTAGCGGTAGGGCTTGCCGGCCTGCTGGCTGGCGATCCGCACGGCCTGCTGGCGGAAGTCGGCGATCCTGACACCGACCTCGGGCGAGATGCCTGTCGTACGGGTGGCAGAGCCCTCGTACAGCGCCCGCACCCGGGTGGTCGAGGCAAAGCCGAACGGCTGCCGGGCCAGGCCCTCGGCGTCGGTGATCATGCGGCCGACGTACTCCCAGCCGGAGGCGGCCCAGCGCTCGACGCGGACGGGTGCGTCTCGGACGTAGGCGCCGTCGGCCATGAGGCGCACGCCGATGACGTGGGCACCCGGGGAGACCGCGCCGGTCGGGCCGGAGATGCGCATCGTCATCCGGGCGAGGGCGACGGGCGCGACGGCGACCGGGGCGGTCGCTGCCGGCGAGACCGCAGAGGCCGCCGTCGGAAGGGGGTCGGCCAGGGCCGGGGAGGCGAGGCAGAGCGTCAGCAGCACCATGGTCGCGGCGACCGACAGGGTGCTGCGCGTGGGGTGGAGGGCCGGCGTGGCGTGCGTGGCGTGCGTGGACAGACCCATGGCGCAGCGACCCTCTCGACGCCTACGAGGTGAGCTGTCGGGCTCGGGCGGAGAGTGCCCGGCGCACAGGTGTGCGCTTCGCCCCAGGACCGCATCGCTGCGGCCCGAGGAACCTGGGTCCCCCGCTCCCGCCCGGGAAGGTGAAGGGGCGTCGTGATGACCGTGGGCGGGATTCGGCGACCGGTCTGACGCGTGTCGCGCCACTTTGCATGACGAAGCCGTGACAGGCACCCCCCGCACGGGTGTCAGTCGTGTGACAAGCATCACTTCGGGTTTGCCGCGACGGGTCGTCCACAAGCTCGTTGCACGCACACCAAGACGTCGGGGGCATCGCCTAGCGTCGCCGTCGTGCCCGCCCCCCGTCAGCCCGCGCCGTCGTCGCCACGTCCCGCCCGGAGCGGGGATGCGTCCGGGACCAGGGATGCACAGCGAGCCCGGGTCTACCGGGCCGAGGACGCCTGGGCGCACCGGCTCGACGCCGCGCGGCAGGGCGCGGTCCTCGCCACCGTCGGAGGGAGCAGCCTGCTCCTTCCCGGCGAGCGGCGCCTCGGCAGCCTCGCTGCGGCGCAGGACTACTGCGCCCAGGTGCTCGAGCTGGCTGATGTGGTGGGGACTGTCGGCGAGGTGGACCCTCCGACACTTCGGCCGCGACGAGGGGTGCGGGCTGCCCACTGGGAGCCGCCAGGGGTGATCGCGCTGCCGGTGCCGGCGCACGGCGAGCCGTGGGGCCTGCGCGAGACCGTCCTGCTGCACGAGCTGGCCCACCACGTCGGCGAGACGACCGCCAGGTCCCACGGGCACCGCGCGCCGTTCCCGGCGGTGGTCCTGCTGCTCGTCGCGGCGGCGCTGGGAGAGCAGGCGGCGTTCGCGCTGCGGATCGACTACGGACACCACGACGTGGAGGTGGGGACGCTGTGACAGCAGAAGGCAGGACGCAGGCGGACGACGCCAGCTCAGGCGGCCCGGCCGACCGACTGGTCGACCGGATCGGCAAGCTGCTGGCGCAGGCCGAGGGCACCGACAACGAGCACGAGGCGTCGGCCTTCGTCGAACGTGCCCAGCAGCTGGCGACGGCGCACGCCGTCGACCTCGAGCTGGCCCGGGCCCGGCAGCGCGCCCGGCACGACCGCGGGGTCGAGGAGCCGCTGGTCCAGGAGCGGGTAGAGGTCGGTGCCCGCGGCAAGCGCGGCAACCGCCACCGGGTGCTGCTCTACTCGACGGTCGCCCGGGCCAACGACGTCATGGTCAACGTCGCCCACGACAGCACCTACGTGCTCGGCTTCGGCCACCGCGCCGACCTCGAGGTGGTCGAGCGGCTCTGGGCCTCGCTCGCCGTGCAGATGACCGCCCACGCGCAGCGCCGGATGGACCGTGGTGAGCACCGCGCCGCCGGCATCGCCGGTCAGACCTGGCGGCTGTCGTTCTACGACGGGTGGGTGCAGGCCGTCGGGACCCGTCTGCTGGCCGCGCGGGAGCGGGCTCTCGCGGCCACGGTCCCGGAGGGGTCCGGCGCACCTTCGGCAGCGCTGGTCCTGCGCAACAAGGCCGTACGGGTGCAGGACTACTACGCCTCCACCTCTGAGGCGCGCGGGTCCTGGCGGGGGCCGTGGTCGGGTCGCACCCAGGTGAGCGGTCGGGCTGTCGCCGCGGGACAGGCCGACGGCGCCCGGGCCGACCTCGGGCAGCCGGGGGTCCGCCAGCGCGGCCAGCTCGGCGCCTGACGTCGTGACGCGATCCCGCCAGACAAGGTCGGCTCCGGGCTGCAGGATGGGGGTGTGGACGAGGAGCGCTGGTGGCGCGCGGTGCAGGGGCAGGACCCCCGCTTCGACGGGTGGTTCGTCCTCGGGGTCGTGACGACCGGCATCTACTGCCGACCGAGCTGTCCGGCGCGCACCCCCAAGCGGGAGAACGTCCGCTTCCACCCGTCGGCGGCCGCGGCACAGGCGAGCGGCCTGCGTGCCTGCAAGCGCTGCCGGCCCGACGCCTCCCCGGGCTCACCGGCCTGGGACGGCCGCTCGGACCTCGCTGCCCGGGCCGCCCGGCTGATCGCCGACGGCGTCGTCGACCGGGAGGGCGTCGACGGGCTGGCATTCCGCCTGGGCTACAGCCGCCGGCAGGTCGAGCGGGCGCTGCTCGCCGAGCTCGGCGCCGGGCCGCTGGGGCTGGCCCGTGCTCAACGGGCGCAGACCGCCCGCACCCTTGTGGAGACGACCGACCTGCCCTTCGCCGACGTCGCCTTCGCCGCCGGCTTCGGGAGCGTTCGGCAGTTCAACGACACGGTCCGCGAGGTCTTCGCCGGCACCCCGGGCGAGCTGCGCCGGCGCCGGGCCGGTGGCTCACCGGAGGCGACCGGGGTCACGGCCGGGTCGATCAGGCTCCGGTTGCCTCACCGGGCGCCGCTGTGGCCCGACAGCCTGTTCGGCCACCTCGCAGCCACCGCCGTCCCCGGGGTCGAGGAGTGGCGCGGCGGCGCCTACCGCCGGACGCTCAGGCTGCCCCGCGGCAGTGGCCTGGTCGAGCTGCGCCCGACGGCCGGCCACGTCGGCTGCCGGCTGACCCTGGCCGACCTGCGTGACCTGGCGCCGGCCGTCGCACGCTGCCGGCGGCTGCTCGACCTGGACGCCGACCCGGTCGCGGTCGACGCGCTGCTGGCGCAGGACGAGGTGCTGGCGCCCTGGGTCGCCAAGGCACCCGGGAGGCGGATCCCCCGCACCGTCGACGAGGGCGAGCTCGCACTGCGCGCCGTGCTCGGGCAGCAGGTGAGCACCGCCGCGGCCCGCACGCACGCCTCCCGGCTGGTGCAGGCGGTCGGCGAGCCTGTCGAGGACCCGGCGGGCGGGCTGACCCACCTGTTTCCCACCGCCGAGGCCGTGGCAGGGGTCGACCCGGAGGTCCTGGCCCTGCCGCGGGCCCGACGGGCGACGGTGCTGCGCCTGGCCCGGGCCCTGGCCGACGGCGAGGTCGACCTCGACCCGGGCGCCGACCACGTGCACGCCCGCGCCCAGCTGCTCGCCCTGCCCGGCATCGGCCCGTGGACCGTCGAGACGATCGCGATGCGGGCGCTCGGCGACCCGGACGCGTTCCTGCCCGGCGACCTCGGTGTCGTCGTCTCCGCCCGGACCCTCGGGCTCGGGGAGGGTCGCGCCCTCATGACCCGCGCCCAGCGCTGGGCGCCCTACCGCTCCTACGCCGTCCAGCACCTGTGGGCCGTCGGCGACCACGCCGTCAACCACCTCCCGACAGGAGACCCCGCATGACCCGGCACGCCGTCCTCGACAGCCCCGTCGGTCCGCTCACGCTCGTCTGCGACGACGAGGCGACCGCCCTGACCGGGCTCTACCTGGCCGATCAGCGCCACCTGCCCGACAGCGCCCGGTTCGGCGCCCGCGACGACACCGCCCTGCCCGCCGCGCGCGAGCAGCTGAGCGCCTACTGGGCCGGTGACCTGACCGACTTCGACGTCCCGCTCACGACGGTCGGCACGCCGTTCCAGGTGGCCGTCTGGGACGCGCTGCGCAAGGTGCCGTACGGATCGACCTGCACCTACGGCGATCTCGCCGCGGCGGTCGGCCGACCCACCGCGGTGCGCGCCGTGGGCGCGGCCAATGGCCGCAACCCCGTCTGCATCGTCGTCCCGTGCCACCGGGTCGTGGGCGCCGGCGGGGTGCTGACCGGCTACGCCGGGGGGCTCGACCGAAAGCGCTTCCTGCTCGACCTCGAGGCAAGCGCGTGACCACTACCGCCCTGGAGGTCGAGCGCAAGTACGACGTCGACACCGACCTCGCGCTGCCCGATCTCGACGGGCTAGGCGGCGTCGCGAGGACGACAGACCCGGCGGTGCACGACCTCGTCGCGCACTACGTCGACACCGCTGACCTGCGGCTGCGGGCCGCCGGGGTGACGCTGCGCCACCGGTCGGGCGGCGACGACGCCGGCTGGCACCTCAAGCTGCCGCTCGGCGACGACCGGGAGGAGCTGGGCGTCCCGGGGGACGACCCGACCGCGCCGGTGCCCGAGGAGCTCCACGCGCTCGTCCGGGCGCTGGTCCGCACCCGCCCCCTGGCGCCCGTCGCCCGCCTCACGACCAGGCGCACGGTCCGTCGCCTGCTCGACGACGCCGGCCTCGTGCTGGTCGAGATCGTTGACGACGAGGTGCGCGGGGAGCTGCTCGGGGTCGACCAGGCCTCGCCGGTGGTGTGGCGGGAGTGGGAGGCCGAGCTCGGGACGGCGCCGCGGAGCCTGCTCGACGAGGTGGAGCGCCGGCTGCTGGCGGCCGGCGCCGTCCGGTCGAGCACCGGTTCCAAGGTCGGCCGCGTGCTCGCCGCCCGCCCCGTCGAACCGGGCGAGCCCGCCTGGTGGAGCGCGACGTCGTCACGCCCGTCCAGCGCAGGCGAGGTGGTCCAGGCCCACCTGCGCGCGCAGGTCGAGGAGCTGGTGGCCCGCGACCCGCAGGTGCGCCGCGACCTGCCGGACGCGGTGCACAAGGCCCGGGTCGCGACCCGGCGGCTCCGCAGCGCGTTGCGCACCTTCCGCCCGCTGCTGGACCGCGCGGTCACCGACCCGTTGCGGGTCGAGCTGCGCTGGCTGGCCGGCGTCCTCGGTGAGGCCCGCGACGTCGAGGTGCTGCACGCGCGGCTGCGGCGCCTGCTCGCCGCGGAGCCGCCCGGGCTGGTGATGGGGCCGGTCGCGGAGCGGGTCGAGACGGTGCTGGGCCAGCGCTACCGCGACGCGCACGTTCGCGCCGTCGCCGCGCTCGACGACCCGCGCCACCTGGCCCTGCTCGACGACCTGGTGCGGCTCGTCGAGGCCCCGCCGTTCCGCGATGCCGCGCGCGGCCCGGCGCGCGAGGTGCTCGCCCCCCTGGTCACCCGGAGCTGGCGCCAGCTGGACCGCACGATGCGGGCAGCCGAACGGGCCGACGGCCCCGAGCGCGATGAGCTGCTTCACGAGGCCCGTAAGCGCGCGAAGGCGGCCCGCTACGCCGCCGAGTCGGTCGAGCCGGCCTTCGGCCGCGACGCCACCCGGTTCGCGCGCGCCATGGAGGAGCTGCAGGAGGTCCTCGGCGAGCACCAGGACGGCCTCGTGCTGCGAGGGGCGCTGCGGGAGCTCGGGGCGGCCTCGAGCCGCTCGGGAGAGAACGGCTTCACCTTCGGCCGGCTCCACGCGCTCGAGCAAGCGCGCGCCGAGGCGGCCTACGCGCGGTGGCCTGAGGTCCGCCGGTCGGCCTCCCGCCGGCGGCTGCGCCGCTGGCTGCGCGCGGCGACCAGCGGCCGCTAGCCGACCTCACCGCACCGACACGAGGGAGCCGCGGGGACGGCCAACCTGGACGAACGGTCGGTCCGGTGGCCCTGCCCTCCTCGTGCCCGGCAGCGCGTGGTGAGGTTGGCGCCGACGGAAGGACGTGTCGTGAAGGTTCTGATGGTGGCGCCCCCCGGCGCCGGCAAGGGCACCCAGGGCGTGGTGATCGCCAGCCACTTCGGCATCCCGCACATCGCGACGGGCGACCTGCTGCGCGACCACGTGGCCCGCGAGACCCCGCTCGGGCTCTCGGTCCGGACGTTCCTGGACCGCGGCGAGCTGGTGCCGGACGAGATCGTCCTCGACATGGTCCGCCAAGCCCTCGAGCGGCTCGACAGCGACGGCTACGTCCTGGACGGCATCCCCCGCACCATGCAGCAGGCGAAGGCGCTGTACGAGATCGCCGTCGAGCTCGACCTCACCGCGGACGTCGCGCTGCACCTGAAGGTCGAGGACGACGAGCTGGTGCGCCGCCTGCTGGCCCGGTCAGTCGTGACCGGGCGCTCCGACGACACCGAGGCCGTCATCCGCCACCGGCTCGCGCTCTACTACGAGGTCACCCACCCCATCCTCGAGTGGTACGACACGCGCGGCATCCTGGTATCCATCGACGCCCGGAGGCCGGCCGACCAGGTCGGGCGGCACATCCTCACCGCGCTCGAGGTGCTGCGCCAGATGATCGACGGGCGCTCGGACGTCCCGCGTCGCGCAGTCGACCTCACCAGCCTCGGTGCGGCCTTCGGAGCCCAGCCGACCTGACCGGCGCTAACGCACGGTCAGGGTCACCGGGACGTTGCCGCGCGTCGCCCGGCTGTACGGGCAGACCTCGTGCGTCGCCTCCATGAGCTGACGCGCCGTGTCCGCGTCCAGGGCAGGGACTTCCGCTTCGAGCTCGACCGCCAGGTCGAAGGTCGTCGGGCCGCCCTTGTCGAAGTGCACCTTGGCCGTCACCCGCGCGCCCTCCAGCGCGTCGGGCCGCAGGCCCAGCGGCCGCAGCGCGTGCCGCATCGCGCTGCGGAAGCAGGCCGCGTCGCCGGCCGCGAACAGCTGCTCAGGGTTGGTGCCGGGCCCGTCGTCGCCGCCCATGGAGGCCGGCCGGGAGAGCTCGACGTCCAGGCGCCCGTCGCTGGCGTGCGCGCGTCCGGTCCGCGGTCCCTCGGCGGTGGCCTCGGCGGTGTAGAGACGATCTGTCACATGTCCTCCAGGTCAGTCGTGCGTCGGACCGTACGAGATCACTGCAGGGCGAGCTCGGACTGCACCGCCGCGACGGCCTCCCGGGGGCTGGGCAGGCGGCCTGAGGACAGCACGGCGCCGTCGACCAGCAGCGACGACACCGCCATCCCCTCCCGGACCGAGCGCAGCAGCGCAGGGCCACGCAGGCCGCGGCGGCGACCTCCGGACAGCAGGACCGGCAGCAGCCACAGCCAGTTGGACGGCGAGACGACCTCGACGGAGACGTCCGCCGGGAGGGCCGCACGCAGGGCCCGGTAGAGCTCGGCGACCTCGTCGGGCGGTGGCGCGTGCCGGTGCTCGCCGCCGCCCTCGTCGAAGGGCCGCACGTCGCCGCTGCAGCACCCACCGCCCCCACCGGCGACGGTGCGGGCGCCGCGGACCAGCACGACCGTGTGGCTCACCGGACGTCGCCCTCGGACGACTCCCCCCTCGGGCGGTCGTCGGCGGGCGAGGACTCGTTGGCACGGGAGACCGCCGAGGCGGGCGCCGCTCCCCGCTCGCGCAGCAGCGGTCCGGCAGCGGCCCGGTCCTGGAAGGCGCTCCGCAGCGCCAGGCCGGCCTCGACGATGAGCCACATCGCCAGCACGAAGATCAGCGCGTCGACCGGGGCCAGCACCCACTGGTCGGCCTCGACGAAGTTGCGCAGGTTCTCGATCAGCGCCCAGGTGGTCATGGTCAGCAGGAAGACCAGCGGCACCAGGACGGCGGTGGGGTTGCGGCCGCTGCGGGTGACCCAGACGGCGATGACCGCCAGCGCCAGACCTGCGGTGAGCTGGTTGGTCGTGCCGAACAGCTGCCACAGGACGCCGAAGGTGTAGCCGGCCTCGCCACCGCCCGGCAGCAGGGCCATGGCGAGCGGGATCGCCACCGCGACGGCGGTCGCGAGGGTCAGGTTGCGAGCCAGCGGCCGGATGCCGGTGATCTCGCCGATCTCCTGCACGACGTAGCGCTGGAGCCGTACGCCCGTGTCCATCGTGGTGGCGGCGAAGCTGATGACGACGACCGCCGCGAAGATCGTGGCCAGGTCCAGCGGGATGCCGATGTTGTTGGCGAACTCCGCCACGCCGCGGACGAAGTTGCCCGTGGCACCGCCCGAAGCCGTGGCGAAGTCCGGGTAGAGCGCCTGCCAGTCGGCCTGCGTCGCGGCGACCCCGGCGGTCGTCGCGAGCACGGCGCCGGTCGCCAGCGAGCCCTCGCCGACGGCGCCCATGTAGCCGACGTACCGGGCGTCGGTCTCCTTGTCGAGCTGCTTGGACGTCGTCCCGGACGACACCAGCGAGTGGAAGCCGGAGATCGCCCCGCACGCGATCGTGATGAACAGGAACGGGAAGAAGCTCGGCGACCCCTCCGGCACGTCGTTGAGGACCGGCGCGACGATCGTGTTCATCCCGACGATGACGCCGAGGCCGATGACGCCGAGGGCGATGAACAGCTGGTGGCTGTTGATGTAGTCGCGCGGCTGCAGCAGCACCCACACCGGCAGCCGCGAGGCGACGAAGGTGTAGGCGAACAGCAGCACCACCCAGACGTTGCGGGTCTGCTCGACGCCGAGCGCCTCAGCCAGCCCGTCCAGCTCGATCGGGAAGGCGTTGCCGACCAGGATCAGGGCGTAGAGCAGGATCACACCGGCGATGGAGGGGATCAGCGCCGACGACTTGGTCCGGTAGATGTACTGCCCGATCGCCATCGCCAGCGGGATCTCGACCACGATCGGGATCACGGCGCCGGGGTTGGCGACGAACAGGTTGCCGATGACCACGGCGAACACGGCGTTCACCAGCGTCAGCAGGAAGAAGATGATCGCCAGGAAGAGCATGCGGGCGCGCGCGTTGATGACCGTGCCGGCCAGGGTCCCGATGCTCTTGGCCTTGTGGCGCACGGAGACGACCAGCGCACCGAGGTCGTGCGCCCCGGCGGCGAAGATCGTGCCGAGCACGATCCAGGCCAGCGCCGGGCCCCAGCCCCAGAACACCGCGATCGCCGGGCCGACGATGGGTGCGGCTCCGGCGACGGAGGTGAAGTGGTGGCCGAACAGCACGTGCTTGTTGGTGGGGACGAAGTCGACCCCGTCCTCGAACTCGTGGGCCGGCGTCACGAAGGCCGGGTCGAGGGCGTAGACCTTCTGCGACAGGTAGACCGAGTAGTACTTGTAGCCGAGGAAGAACAGCACCCCGACCACGGCTGCGACGACGAAGGCAGGCACGGCTCTCCTCCTTGCACGGGGCGACCCGAACAGGACGCCGAGTGACAGACTAGCCTTCGGGTGTGATCCAGCCCACAGACCACGCCGCTGCGGTCCGGACGGCCGGACTCGCGGAGCTGGTCTGGCGAGCCCCCGGTGGTGGCCCCCCCGAGGTCCTCGGCGTGGTTCCGCTGCTGCTGGGCGACCAGCCGGCCATCGCGCTGTCGTGGGCGTACGAGGACCAGGCCCGCGCCGCCGCCGCGTCGCCGGGCGCCGCGCTCGTGCTGTCCGAGCCCCGGTTGAGCGGCCGGGCCTGGACCCCGCTGGTGGCGGTGGGCCGGTTGACGCTCGTGGAGGACGGCGACGGCGACCTGTTCACCGAGCGGCTGCTCGACCAGGAGCTGCGCAAGCACCCGCCGGCCCGGGCGCTGGCCGACTCACCGCTGGTGCGGCGCGAGCACTGGTGGTACCTGCCGCGCCTGGTCCTGCTCCTGGAGACCGAGCAGGTCGAACCGGTCGGGCGGCGGGACGGCCCCCAGCACGCCGTCCTCGCGGTGGACGACGACGGGCTGGTGGTGCAGACCGTACGGGTCGCGGACTGGGACGCCCCCGAGCTGGCGCTCAGCGGTGGGCCCGACGCCCAGGGACCGGCGGTGCTGGTGGGCCAGGAGGTGTCGGTGCCGGACGCCGAGCGCTGGACGGTGCACGCCACGACCGGTCGCTACGCCGACGGCCGGCTGGTCGACGTCCACCCCCCGCCCACGCGGGCGCTGGAGCCGGTGGCGGGGCTGCTGGCCCGGGTGCGCCGCCAGCGGGCCCTCGAGCGCGGCTGCGTCCGGGCGCTGCACGCTGCCGGGCACCGCTGACCGAGCCGGCTCACCCCCTCACTGGTAGGAGATGAAGACCGGCGTCGGCTCGACGGCCAGCGTGCGCTCCGGCGTCATGGTCGGGCTGTCCTCGTCGTAGAAGTTCTTCCACCCGAACACCATCCCTGCGGGCGGGTCGCGCAGGATCACGCTCCACGTCTCGAGCTTGCTGCCGGTCGGGCCGTGGCCGTCCATCTGCGTGACGACGGCGAGCTCGTCCCGGTCGGCGACGATCTGGTCGCGGTCCTCCAGCATGTACGTCTTGAACTGGTGCAGCAGCAGCATCTTCTGGGGCAGGCGCCGGTCACGGACGAGCGCGGCCAGCCAGTCACCGACGCCGTTGACCTCGGCCGCGCTGACACGTCCGACCTGACGCAGGTGCCGCTGGCCGGGCGCGAGCCGCCACTCGGGGTCGAGCGCGAGCCCGACGTGCGGCAGGGCCAGCAGCTCCTCGTAGCGCTTGGCCTGGCTGAGGAAGTCGGCGTAGCCGGGCTGCAGGTCCAGCACCACGTAGACCCCGTTGCGGGCCGCGGCGTCGACGTAGGGCCGCAGGTGGTCGATCGTGGACTCTGCGGAGTAGTCGCCGTCGGCCCCCGGCACCGCGTCCGCGATGGTCGCGATGACCTCGAAGGTCGGCACGACCTGGGTCTCGGTGTCGACCGCGGCGTACTGCGAGGCCAGGTCCACCGCCCGGCCGACCGACGCCTCGGGACCCTGCTCCCCGAGCACGCCGAGGCGGTCGGAGCCGGGGTGTCCGTAGAGCGCGATGTACCGCTTGCCTGGCAGCACGAGCTGTCCCCCGCCCGGCAGCTCGACGCCGGTCGCGGCGGTCTCGACCCGGGTGGCGAACTGCGCCGGGTCGCCGAACGAGCCTCCCAGCCCGAGGATCCGGTCCGGGGCGAGCTCGGCCAGGCGGGCGATCACGTCGGGGTAGGCCCGCGGGTCGGGACCCGGGACGACGACGACCTCGGCGCCGGCGGCGCGCGCGGTCGCGACCGCGGCGGTCCTGGCCGGGTCGTCCGTGGTCAGCATGACCGTCCCGTCGGCGGAGCCGGTGGCGCGTACGTCCGGCAGGCCCTCGACGTCGCCGCGACCCGCGTCCGCTTCGCCGGCGGCGAGCAGGGGGACCTCGCCCTTGCGGTCGAGGGCTGCCACAGCCCTCAGCACCTCGGGGTCACTCGCCGGCGTCGACGGGCCGAGATCAAGACCGGTCAGCTCGGCCAGGCGCTCGTCGTCCCCGGGCGCGTGGACGGCATCGACGTCGTCGAGCTGCCCGGCCCAGGTCGCGGCCGCGGGGCCGACGGTCAGCACGGCCGCCGGCGCGAGCCGGGCCACCTCAGCCCGTACGGTCGCCGAGGCCGAGCCGGCGGGCGCGAGCAGCAGCGGGACTCCGAGGGCGACCGCGACGGAGGCGGCCCGGGCCTGGGAGGGCAGGTCCCCGTCGCCGGCGAGCACGACGACGGGTGCCGACTCGAACAGCGCCGTCGTCGTCGCGGCCGCCATCTCGGGAGCCGTGGTCCCGGGGACGACCGTGGACGTGGGCGGGACCCGCAGGCGCACGCCGGCGGGCTCGACCTCGGCGTCCGGAGACGGACTCGCCGACGACACCGGGGGCGCCCCGCTGGACTCCGAGGCAGCGCTGCAGGCGGTGAGGGCCAAAGCGGGCACGAGCAGGACGGTGAACAGGCGGCGCAAGGGTCGGGTCCGATCCGGAGGGGTCGGCGAAGTCAGGCGGGCCCAGGGTACGTCGGGGGTCCCGCTCCGTCGGGAGGCTCGCCCCGGTCAGGTCGTCGCGTCGAGGCAGAGCACCAGGACGGCGACGTCGTCCTCGCCGGAGGCCAGCGCCTGCACCAGGCGGTCAGCCAGCACCTGTGCGTTGGCCGCGCCGACCGCCTCGACCTCCCGCAGCAGCAGCTCGAGCCGGTCGTCCAGCGAGGTGCGCCGGTCCTCGACGAGGCCGTCGGTGTAGAGCAGCAGGACGTCGCCGACCATCAGGTCGCGCTGGTGGTCGTGCCGGACCGTGACGGCCTCGACGCCCAGCATGAGGTCAGGAGGGGTCTCCAGCAGCTCGGCCCGGCCGTCGCGGAGCAGGACCGGCGGCAGGTGCCCCGCCGAGGACCAGCGCAGCCGGCGACCGCCCTCGAGCGTGGCGTACAGGCAGGTGCCGGACAGCTCGGGTGCGAGGTGGGCCAGGACCTGGTCGAGCCGGCCGAGCGACGTCGCGGGCGGCTCGTTGCGGTCGACGGCCAGCGCCCGCAGCAGGGTCCGGAGCTCGGCCATCCTCGTCGCGGCCTGCACGTCGTGGCCGGTCGCGTCCCCGACGACGACCGCGAGCTCCCCGGAAGGCAGCGCGAAGGCGTCGTACCAGTCACCGCCGACCGCGAGCCCGTCACCGGCCGGGGCGTAGCGCGCCTCGAGGGTCACGCCGGGGACGACCGGCAGCCGCGGCAGCAGGCTGCGCTGCAGCGCCGTCGACACGCTGCGCTGCACGCCGAGCAGCCGCACGCCGTCCAGGGCCAGGGCGGCCAGCGAGGCGAGATCCGACAGCAGGTCCACCTCCGCAGGGTCGAATCCGCCCGACTGGCGCCCGAGCACGAGGACCCCGAGCAGGACGTCGCCGTTGACCAGCCCGAGGATCAGCGCGTCGGCGGTGCCCAGGCTCTGCGCCAGCTCCCCCTGGTGGCGCAGCGTCGGCTCGCTCGAGGCGGCCATCGCGGCCACGTCCGGCGCTCCCAGGTGCAGCAGCCGGCCGGGCGCGTCCACCAGCGTCGCGAGCAGGCCCTTGGCCGCGGCGGACGACCGGCGGGCCCCGACCCCACCGAGCCCTGCCGGCAGCGTCAGCGGCCCTTCTCCGCCCAGCGCGACGACGCGCGTCACGAGATCCGGCGGCTCGAACAGGTCGGCCAGGCACCAGTCGCCGAGGGCCGGGACGGTCAGTCCCGCCAGCGCCTCGAGCACCTGCTCGGCCGTCATGCAGGTCGGCAGCGTCCGCACGGCACGCCCGAGGACGTCCTGGTTCACCGCTCCTGGACCTCCATGTCCCTCGGACCGTAGCGCCGAGCAGGCTGCGCCGCGGCGCTTCGGCGAAGCCGTCACCACTGCGTGACCGGCGGGCAGGGCCGCCGGTGGGCACTAGCGTCCCCGTCATGCGCAGGAGGACCACGTGATCGCCCGCCCGCTCGCCCGTCTGATGGCCCGGGGCAAGCCGCTGGTGCCGGAGAGGGCGTGGCCGCTCCTGCTGACCCTGCGCTCGGCACGGGGCAGCGGGCCGCTGGTGGGGCTGCCGGCCTTCCGGCGGGTCCTCGTGCTCGCCGCGCACCCCGACGACGAGAGCATCGGCTGCGCCGGGACGATGGCCCTGCTGGCGCGGGACCGGCGGGCGCACGTGACCGTGGCCTTCGCCACCGACGGCGAGGCGACCATGGGCGCGGCGAGCGCCCCGGAGGAGACCGGCCGACGCCGCGCGCAGGAGGCGCGGCACGCCTGCCGGGTCCTCGGGGTGGAGAGCACCCGCTTCCTGGGACTGCCCGACGGTGGGCTGTCGAGCCGTACGGACGAGCTCGGGAGCCACCTGGCCAGGCTGGTCCGGGAGCTCGAGCCCGAGGTCGTGCTGCTGCCCTGGTTCCTCGACGGCCACCCCGACCACCAGGCGCTCACCCCGGGCCTCGCCCGCGCCGGCCTGCCCGACGACCTGCAGGTCTGGGCGTACGAGACGTGGACGCCGCTGCCCGCCAACCGGATCGTCGACGTCTCCGCCGTGGCGGACCAGCGGGACGCCGCCCTGGCGGAGCACGTGCTCGCCGCGCAGGCGTTCGACCTGACCGCGATGCAGGGGCTGAGCCGCTGGCGATCGGTGCACGGGCTGATGGGCCGGGGCCACGCCGAGGCCTTCCTCGCCGGCTCGCTCGGTGACTACCTCGCCCTCGCGGCGCGGGTCGAGGCGGCGGCGTGAGCGACCTGGTGCTGCGCCGCTCCGGCCCTCACGAGGACGCCGAGATCCGCGGCGTGCTCGCGACCTCCTTCCCGGACAACCCCAAGACCCGGGCCGAGGTGATGGCCTGGCAGTACTGGCGCAACCCGTTCGGCCAGACCTGCTCCTGGGTCTGGGAGGACGCCGGGCAGGTCGTCGCGCACTACGCCGCCTACCCCGTGCCCGTGACGCTGGCCGGCCGGCGGACCCTCGCGGGGGTCGGGGTCGACGCCAGCGTCGCGCCGAGCCACCAGGGCCGGCGGCTGTGGACCCCGCTGGCCAAGGCGGTCTACGCCGACGCGGCCGAGCACGGGATGCCGATCACGATGTGCTTCCCCAACGTCGCCTCCACCTCCGGGGCCACCAAGGCCGGGATGGAGCCGGTCGCCCGGCTCCGGACCCTGGTCACCGCCTACGACGACACCTGGCTGGCCGAGCGCTTCCGGCTGCCTCGTCCGGCCGCCCGGGCGGTGCGGTCGGTGGCCTTCCGGCTGGCGGGCTCCGGGCTGGTCGCCCGGGAGGTCGACGAGCTCCCCGGGGACCTGGACCGGTTGTGGGAGCGGGTCGCGCCGGCGGTCGCCTACGGCGTGGTGCGCGACGCCGCCTGGTGGCGCTGGCGCTACGCCGACCACCCCGACGCGCCCTACCGCGTTGTCGAGGTCCGGCGCGACGGCGAGCTCGTGGGCGCCGCCGTCACGCTGGTGCGCGATGCGTTCGGTGGGCGCTTCCTCAACGTCCTGGAGCTGCTGACCGTCGACGTCGACGCCGGCCGCGCGCTCGCGGCGGCAGTCCGCGCCGGGGCCGACGACGCCGTCGGGGCCGCGCTGCTCGCCGTCCCCGGGAGCCAGCTGGAGGCGCTCGCGGCCCGGTCGGGCTTCCGCCGGCTGCCGACCCGGCTCGAGCCCAAGCCCGTCC
>Ga0335397_10000491_pt1 | contig 51302 bp, 50 predicted proteins | sample MAT04_FD_205740 | JGI IMG/M metagenome (GOLD analysis project Ga0335397, IMG submission 205740) | Freshwater microbial communities from Lake Fryxell liftoff mats and glacier meltwater in Antarctica - MAT-04 (spades assembly) (version 2) ...
CATGGCGACCACCGTTTGTTTGAAAGAACCACAGGATTTATCTCAGTTTAGACGCCACGGAATATGCAATGTTTACGAAAGCATTTCCAAATCTACCCTTGTATTTACCCATAACGGGAATTGCTGCACCCGCACGGCAAAACCTGCGGCATAGAATTTGAAATTTACGGAACGGGACAAGCTTTAGGGCTTGTCCCGTTTTTTTATTTCTTCCCCATTTCCACTACCCTTATTCATGAAAAAGCAGGTGACAGTCATCTTTGACTATCTTTTATTCCTTTGCCACTTCCACTGCCACCTCGATGATCCTGTCCAGTCGGAAAGTGCGCTCGGCTTCGCGGGTGTGACAGTAGGCTCTCAGGTAGATGTAATCAGCTAGTCTGATGTATCAATTCCTTGAAGGTATTCAGTTCAGATAACATGCGTTGGATGCGTTCTGCGTGCGCTTCAATGTCTTGTTCCAGAGAAGCAGGGTCTGCAAGAGTAATTTGCCCTTCGATATATTCAAGCCATTCAGACGCGTCGCGTTGATTTCGCCAGATGCCTTTTGGAGATTTGATCAAAACCATCACGCGCAATTCAGAAACAGCCACGTCTTCCACGATCCCATACCAATGCTGTACTTTTACAGGCGCGCCGCGTTTTAACCATTCAGGTTTATTTGTCATTTTTCCATCCATTGGAAAGTAACCTTTCTGCGAGTTTGATCGCCGCTCGTCGTGAAGTGGGATGAAAGCCAAACTGATTCAAGATATGGACAAGAATGTAATGCTCACCAGAAGCCGATGAACCCTCGTCAGGATCAGGCGTGCGTTGAAATTGGTCGTTTAGTTTATCCCATTGCTCACGAGTTAATTGGGGTTCTTCGCTTTCATTATTCATATTCTAATTATAGTCCATACGAATCAAAGCGATTGAGAGGGAAATTTATTCCTTCGCCACTTCCACCGCCACTTCGATGATCCTGTCCAATCGGAAAGTGCGTTCGGCTTCGCGGGTGTGACAGTAGGCGCGCAGGTAGATATAGTCGGATAGTCCCAGCACTTCCTTGGGGGAAATCCAGCGTTCTGAAACTTCGCCGTCTTTGTCCATGTATTTGATGAACAGGCGTTTGCCGCTGTTGAAGGCTTCGCTTAGTTCGGTCGGCAGGTATACGCCTTCCTGCGGCCAGGCAGGCGAGTTGTAGATGCCGATGTAATCATCCAGCGGCTTGCCGTTGGGTTTGAGCATGTCCATCATCGCAAAGAAAACGGTTTTCACGGTCAGCGCGTCTGATTGGGCGCGTGAGGTTTGCAGGTTGGTTGAGACGCAGAATGCCTCTGCCACAGCATGTAAACTATATGATTCCAGGTCAAAGTTATCACGCGCCAGCACGAGTGTGTCGATCAAATTTGGATATTCTGCCGTCAGTCCCAATTTGCGATATTCGTTATCGAGGAATTGCAAATCGAACTGCGCGTTATGGCAGACGATGATCGCATCTTTTAACACGGCTTCAAGTTGATCGGTCACTTCTGCAAAGAGCGGCGCGGCTGACAGTTTTGACTCATCCAGTCCGTTGACGTGAAATGCCGCAGGAGAAAGCTCCCGCTCGGGGTTGAGGAGCAGGTTCACGGTGGACTTGATCCGCTTGCCCTCGGTCAGGACAACCGCTATCTGGCAAATCCGATCCCCGAACCAGGGTGAAAGCCCGGTGGTTTCGATATCCAAAAAAGCGAAACGTGCGTTTGAAATGTCAATCATGGCGCTATCTTACCATGTCACACCTGCACTTGCGCCGTACGCCAGTGCGGTGAGCGATCTCTTAATAACAGGAGATTGCTTCGGGCAAAGAGCAAGTGCGCCCTCGCAATGACGGAATCCCGCAAGTTGTAGTATATTTTCACCCCTCAAAGGAAAAATGATTTATGGCATTAATTAGTTTACAGGATGTAAGCCTCGGCTTTGGCGGACCGCGGCTTTTTGACGGCATCAACTTGCAGATCGAGCAGGGCGAGTGGCTAGGTCTGTTGGGGCGCAACGGCATGGGCAAATCCACTTTGCTCAAGTTGGTCAACGGCGACATTTTGCCGCAGAGTGGAAGCGTCTCGCGCCAGCAAAATTTACGCACGGCGTATTTGCCGCAGGAAGTTCCCGCCGACGTGGTTGGCAAAGTTTTCGACATCGTGGCGGGCGGACTGGATAAGCCGTACGTCCACGATGAACATCATTGGCAGGGACAGCTTCAAGTGGAGCAGGTCATCTCGCGCATGCAGTTGGATGCGGATGCGCGCTTCGAAACCCTTTCAGCGGGGATGAAACGCCGCGTCATGCTCGCCCGAGGCTTGGTACGCGACCCTGAGCTTTTGCTTCTCGACGAGCCTACCAACCACCTCGACATCGCATCCATTGACTGGCTTGAAGGTTTTCTCAAACGCTGGGGCGGTACGCTGTTGTTCGTCACGCATGACCGTGTCTTTCTGCAAAGGTTGACCACCCGCATCGTTGAACTGGACCGCGGACGGCTGTTCGATTGGAATTGCAGTTACACAACTTTCCTCGAACGCAAGGAATCCATGCTCACCGCCGAAGCCGAGCAAAATGTGCTCTTCGACAAAAAGCTGGCACAGGAAGAAGTTTGGATCCGCAAAGGTATTGAAGCGCGGCGCACTCGCAACGAGGGACGCGTACGCGCGCTCAAACGTCTGCGCGAAGAACGGCTTGCGCGGCGCGAGCGTCCGGGCAAAGTGCGGATGCAGGTTCAAGCAGAAAAACGCTCTGGCAAATTGGTGATCGAAGCAGAAAATATCAGCTACGCATTTGGCGACCAGCCCGTCGTCAGTGATTTCACGACCACCATTCAGCGCGGTGACAAGGTCGGTATTATTGGTCCGAACGGCTCCGGTAAAACGACTCTGCTGCGTTTACTGTTGGGCGAGTTGTCTCCGCAAAGCGGCACAGTGGAATACGGCACGAATTTGGAAATCGCATATTTCGATCAACTGCGCGCGCAACTCGATGAAAGCAAATCGGTGCTGGATAACGTGGGGCAGGGCAGTGACAACATCACCATCAACGGCAGGTCACGCAACCTGAATGTCTATCTCGAAGATTTTCTTTTTTCCAAAGACCGCGTCAATGCGCCGATCAGTGCACTTTCGGGTGGAGAGCGAAACCGCCTGCTGTTGGCGCGTCTGTTTGCCCAGCCAGCAAATCTGCTCGTGATGGATGAACCCACCAACGACCTGGATGTGGAAACGCTGGAAATTCTCGAAGACCTGTTGCTTGATTACGACGGCACATTGCTGCTGGTCAGCCATGACCGTGCTTTTCTGAATAATATCGTCACCAGCACACTTGCAATGGATGGCACGGGTCAGGTCACTGAAACTGTCGGCGGCTACGATGATTGGCTGCGGCAAAATGAATCAGCGAAGCCGGAACCCAGGGCGCGCAAAGCAACTGTCAGCGATGCCCAGCCCGTCTCCGTGTCCACATCCAAAAAATTAAGTTACAAGGAACAGCGCGCACTTGAATCCCAAAAGCGCGAACTCGCCGAACTGCCGCAGCGCATCGAAAATCTCGAAGCCGACATCCATTCGCTGACTGTGGAAATGTCCGCTCCATCTTTTTATCAACAAGACAGCGCCGAGATCGCGCGGGTGGTCAATCAATTAAAAGAAATGCAGGATGAACTGGCGCAGGCATATCACAGGTGGGAAGAGTTGGAGAAATTGGGACTGTGACAAAGTAGTTAAAGGCTCTTCAAAATTGCGCTTCGACTACGCTCAGTGCGAAGTAAAACAAAAAAGTCCCTCAGGCTCAAATGCCTGAGGGACTTTTTTGTTTTAAGGTATTCGAAATTTATTTTGCAATACCCAAATAACTTTGCATCACGCGTTCATCGTGAAGCAGGTCTTGTCCTGTGCCTTCCATGTTGATCGTGCCAGTCTTCAATACATAAGCACGCTGACAAATTTCCAACGCAAGGGATGCGTTCTGTTCCACCAGCAGGATGGTGAGACCCAGTTGCTGATTCAAACGTACGATGGTTTCAAACATCAAGTTGATCACGATCGGCGCAAGACCCAGCGACGGCTCGTCCATCATGAGCAGTTTGGGACGGGACATGAGCGCGCGTCCGACTGCCAGCATCTGCTGTTCGCCGCCGGAGAGCGTCCCGCCGCGCTGGTTGATGCGTTCTTTCAGGCGCGGAAAGAGTTCGAAAACCTCATCCATGGTGGCTTCAATTTCGCGGCGGTCATTGCGGGTGTAAGCGCCTACCAACAGGTTTTCCTTTACGGACAAGGGGGAGAAAATACGCCGCCCCTCAGGAGCCAGGGTAATGCCGTCTTTTATAACGTCATGCGGTTCCTTTTTGAGCGCTTCTCCCTTAAATGTGATCGTGCCCGAGGTAAAGGGTTTGACTGCCACGATGGATTTCATCAGCGTGGATTTTCCCGCTCCGTTCGCGCCAATCACAGAGACGATCTCGCCTTCGTCCACGTGCAAGCTGACCTGATTGAGAGCGCAAATACCGCCGTAATGCACAACCAGGTCTTTAATATCAAGCATGGGTGTTTTCTCAGTCATGTTGTTTTCTCTCTCCCAGGTAAGCGCGGATCACGTCGGGATTGTTCTGGATTTCAGTGGGAGTTCCCACCGCCAGCAGTGAACCAAGATTGAGCACGTAGATGCGCGAATCGCGGCATAGGTCCATGACCACGTTCATATGGTGTTCGATCATGATGATGGTGTAATGCATGGTGGTATGTATTTCGCGGATAAGTTGAACCAGGTCATTGCACTCATCGTCGTTCATGCCTGCGGCGGGTTCATCCAGAAGCAGCAGCTCGGGTGAGGTTGCCATGGCACGCGCCATTTCAAGCCGGCGCTGCAAGCCGTAGGGCAGGCTCGAGGCGCGGGCATGTGAATGTTCTTTCAGGTTGACAATTTCCAGCAGTTCCATGGCTTTTTTACGAGTATCAACTTCGATCTTGCGCGCGCGTGGGGTGCGCACAAAGGCTTCTGCCAGGGAATAATGAGGCTCGCTATGCAGCCCCAATTCGACGTTTTCATAGGCAGTCATTTGCGGGAACAAACGAATATTTTGGAAGGTGCGGCTGATACCCAACTGACAGATGCGGTCGGGCGTTTTTCCCAGGATACTCTTGCCCTTGAAGTTGATTTCGCCGGCAGTGGGTTTGATGGCGTTGGTGATCAGGTTTAAGATGGTCGTTTTCCCGGCTCCATTGGGACCGATCAACCCGACAAACTCGCCCGGCTCAAGCGCAATGGTCACGTTGTTGACAGCCCGTACGCCGCCGAAGTCAACTGTTAGGTTTTTGATATTGAGGATTTCTTCGCTCATAACGGCTTATCCTTCCTGTGACCCGGCTTGTTTGCGGCGGAAAATTTTATTCCACCACACGCGCGCGAACTCGAAGTTCATTTCCACATAGCCCAGCAAGCCTTGCGGGCGGAAGATCATCACGATCACAAATAGGAAGCCGTAGATGATCAAGCGCCATTCTGCAAAGGAACGCAGAAGTTCCGGGAACAGAACCAGGATGAAGGCTGTGATGACCGGACCGATCAAAGATTGAATGCCGCCAAAGACAACCGCCGCCAGCAGGTCTGACGATTTTGTGATGGTGAAAAAGGATGGGCTAAGATAGGCAAAATAGAAAGCCAGCAATCCTCCCGCCACCCCTGCGTAAAATGCGCTGATAAACAAAGCGATCATTTTGGTCTTTAGCAGATTGACTCCCATCATTTGTGCCGCAACTTCATCCTGACTGATGGCGATGCAATTTTTTCCGTATTGCGAGGTCACAAACATATGTACAAAAAAGAGCGCCAGGATCACAGCAATGACTACAACGCCGACGGTTGTGTGGTTTGGGATTGCCATGTACCCAAAGGCTCCGCCAAGTTTGATGCTTCCAATTGTTTTGGTATTGTTGAGCAGCAGACGGATCGATTCAGAAAAACCCAGGGTGGCGATGGCAAAATAGTCGCCGCGCAACTGACTGCGAAAGGCTGGGTATCCAATAATGAAACTGCACAGTCCGGCGAAAGTGCCTCCTATCAATAGCGCTATTGGGAAAGGCACATTAAACTCTTTGACCATGATCGCGCTCATATAGCCGCCCAGCGCCATAAACCCTGCATGCCCGATCGTAAATAAGCCGGTATAGCCTGTGAGTATCGCTACTCCCAGTGCGGCAATGATGTTGATTCCGCCCAGGATGATAATTGTGTTGATATAGCCCATGATTTCACCGTCCTCTCTTTATAGTTTCTCGTCAATGTTCTTACCCATCAATCCGTTGGGGAAAAACAGCAGGATGATGATCAGGAACAGGAAGGAGAACAGGTCGCGGTAGGTCGAGGAGATGTAGCCTGAAACCATGGTTTCAAGGATGCCCAGGATCATACTGCCCACAATTGCCGCTGGCAGGCTTCCCAGCCCGCCCACGATACTGGCGATCATGGCTTTGATGGTGACAACTCCCATCATGGGGAATACGGCATATTTGATGCCGTAAAAAACACCTGCGACAGAGGAGAGTACCCCGGTGATGGCAAAGACGATCATGGCAACAGAATTATTGTTGATGCCCATCAAAGAGGCGGTCAGGATGTCAATGCTGCTGGCTCGAATTCCCAATCCCCATTTGGTGCGATAAAGAAATATCCATAACAAAGCCAGCACCCCAAAGGAGATACCGCCAGCTAAAAGATCCATTCGACCAATGGAGACTCCCTGAATAAAAATGGGTTGCAGGTTCGTGACAGGGAATTTGCGGAATGTGCCGCCGTAGATCAGGTTGATGATATTGACAGTCGCCAGGTTGACGCCCATGGCAGAGATCATCATGAACAGACGCGGCGCTTTGCGCACGCGCAACGGGCTGTAAGCCAGTTTTTCTGTGCCTATTGAAAGAATAACGGTCAGAATAATTGAAAAGATCGCGGCTAACCAGAAGGGCATAAATAATGAGCTAATTCCGGTAAAGGCCATGAAGGCACCAAATGCCATGAACCCGTCGAAGGCCCAATTGGTGAAATTATATACGCTGTACACGAGAGCATACCCTACCGCAAGAAGAGAGTAGATCGCGCCGATTGAAATACCGCTCACCAGCTGTTGGATGAATAATTCCATAAGATGATTCCCTTTCCAAAATCAAAAGGGGTGTTTGCGGCGTTTGCAAACACCCCCGGTGAAAACCCCTTAACGTTTACTTCGGTTGGAAGGTTTCAGTCAGTACCCATTTGCTGTCTTTGATGGTCATGATCAGCAAAGGTTTGTTGTGCGGGTTGTGCGTATCCGGTTCCATGGTTACCTTGCTGGTGAAGAGTTGCACATCAGTCATGGATTCCAGGGCATCGCGGACAGCGGTCGGTGTAACGTCACCCTTTTTGGCGGCTTCGCCAATGGCGTGTTCAATTGCCATCAAAGCATCCAGTCCATAATAGGTATAGATATTTGCCTTGACGCCGGGGTGTTTCGCTTCAAAGTCAGCGTTGAATTTGGCAAACGCAGGGTCCACATCTGAAACGCCTGTGGTCACGATTGCGCCTTCGAGTTGAGGACCGGCCATGTCAAGCAGTTCAGGCACGAATACGCCGTCGCCGCCCATGATCTGGACTTTCAATCCAAGCCCTTCCGCCTGCTGTGCAGCCAGACCAATATCCTTAAATGTATAGGCATCGACCACGAGCAGGTCAGCGCCAGCATCTTTGATCTTGGCTAATTGGGCGCGGAACTCAGCGTCGCCTTGTGTGTAGCCTTCTTTTGCGACGATCTCGCCGCCCAATTCAACGAAATGCTTCTCGAAGAATTGATGTAGACCGACAGTGTAAGGTGATGCAATGTCTGTCAGAAGCGCAGCTTTGCGCAAGCCAAGTTTGTTGTAGGCGAAATCTGCCTGGGCATAGCCCTGATATGGATCAATGAAGCAGACACGGAACATGTAGGGATGCAGGGTTCCATCCTCAGCAACGGTCACGTTGACGTTGGAAGCTGTTGTGGCGACCATCGGCACTTTGGCGGCGTCGGCAATATCTGAGAGAGGAATACCAGCGGACGACCAGGAAGGTCCAATGATGGCTACGGCTTTATCCTGATCCATCAAACGCTTGGCAACTGCCACAGCATCGGTTACCTCTGAACGGGTGTCATAAACGACCAATTCCAATTTGTAGCCGCCAACCCCGCCTTTTGCGTTGACTGCATCAACATAATCCTGCATGGCAGGTACAGATGCGGCACCAACGTAAGCATCTACGCCGGTCTGCTCGGTGATAAAACCGATCTTGAGTACTTTCCCTTGCGAGCCACAACCTGACAGGGCGGAAACGAGCAGGACGCCTATCAAGAGCAAACCCCACCACTTACGGAAAAACTGCACATTTTTATTCATACTACTTTTTCTCCTTGTGTTTATATTGGACAAAAATCTGACAGGATCACAAACGCTGAAGGCGATTTTCAGCATAATGTCATGTAGTAGTTCGATTTGTTTTTCGGCTCAGGCAAAAGTACAATCTCTTCTTTTATTTTACTATACCTTATTTTTTATATTTTTTTCTGTTCAAGCTCCCCAAATATTCCAAATTGTACAAGTGTTTGAAGTGCTTGTCAATCATTCGTGTTAATTTGGGCATTCATCTACTACTGCTCACATTGTTGCTGAAGAATAATCGATTTTTTATACAAGGGCGTTGTGTTGGGGTAAAAAAATACCCCTGTTTTTACGTGCTAATATCTTTATTAAATTTCTTTTTTTGATCCACGACTGAAGAAACAACGAAACCCTGCTTGTAATTCATTTTTCATCTTGTGACAAATGTCACCTAAGAATCTGCGCAAATTAACTTTCCTTTAATCTTTTTTTGTACTAAAATATAAAATCCAAGATATTTGGATAAGATTATCTAAATTGTCGCAGAATCAACTTAGGAGGTGTGACCTACATAGTACACAATAATAAACATTACATCATAAAAATATCATCTATAAGGAGAATGATAAGAAATGGCACTCAAAAAATTACTTGTACTAATTGGTTTGTTGATCGTAACGGCTGTTGTATTAGCCGCTTGCGGTGGCGTTGCCACCACTCCAGCCCCAGTGGTCGAACCTACTAAAGTCCCTGCTACTGCAGTCCCCCCGACCGCTGTTCCTACCGTTGATCCCGCTGAAGCGATCAAGCCCATTTTCGCTGCTTCGGGTCATGCGGATGCTGCTGCCCAAGCCTTCACCCATTGGGATGATGCAAAAGCCAATCCCGATGGCATCCCGACCTTCTGTGCGAAATGCCACAGCGAAGCCGGTTTTGTAGATTTCATTACTGACGGCAAGGTGGATGCGGCAGTAAAGGCTCCTGGTGTACCGTTCACCTGCGCTACATGCCACAATGATGCCGCCAAGGCGTTGACCTCGGTCACATTCCCATCCGGCGCAGTCGTCGAGAACCTCGGCCCAGAGGCTCGTTGTATGACCTGTCACCAGGGACGTGAATCCAAGGTAAGCGTGGATGCCAACCTTGCCAAGTTTGGTGAAGCCCTTGACCCCGACGCCGTGCCCGCTCCTTATAAGGACGGAGACAAGGATGTTGCACTTGGTTTTCTCAATGTCCATTACTTTGCTGCCGGCGGCACACTCTACGGCTCACAAGTTCAAATGGGCTATCAATATGATGGTAAAAAATACGACGGCAAAAACCAGCATGTTGCTGGCTTTGACACTTGTCTCGGTTGCCATGACCAGCACAGCCTCAAAGTGAAAGTCGAAGCCTGCGCTGAATGCCACCAGGATGTCAAGACTGTGGAAGACCTGCAGAATGTCCGTGAGCCTTCCTCCGCCAAAGATTACGATGGTGATGGTGATGTCAAGGAAGGTATTGCCATGGAAATCGCAGGCTTGCAGGAAACTCTGTTAGCCTCAATGCAGGCTTATGCCAAGGAAGTTGCTGGTGATGCGATTGTCTATAGCCCCGATGCATATCCTTACTTCTTTGTAGACACAAACAAAGATGGAAAAGCAGATAAAGACGAAGCCATTTTCCCGAACGCTTACAAGAAATGGACTCCCCGTCTGCTGAAAGCTGCTTATAACTATCAGGTTTCCATCAAGGATCCCGGCGCTTTTGCTCACGGCGGCAAGTACATCATCGAGTTGATCTATGACTCGACGGAAGATTTGAATTCCAGTGCCAAATTGAAGACCAAGTTTGATGTCACCACTCTGGCCCGCAATGATGCCGGCCACTTTGACGGCTCTGCTGAAGCCTGGCGTCATTGGGATGCTGCAACTGATACCAAACCCGCTTACACCGTTGAAGCTGCATGTGTCAAGTGCCATAGCGCCACTGCACTGCCCATGCTCCTGGCTGGCAAGACTCCTGAAGAAATTGGAGAACAGCCTGCCGGTAACGGCTTGATGTGCGTCACCTGCCACGACGGCGCGAACTTCCCGGCCCGCTATCCTGTCAAAGATGTGACCATGCCTTCCGGCAAAGTCGTCTCCTTTGGAGATGGCGAAGATGCCAACCTGTGCTTGGAATGCCATCAAGGCCGCGAGTCCAAGGCTAGCGTTGACAAGACCATTGCTTCCTTCAATGCGACCGACATGGATGCCGTTCCCGCCCCGTTGGAAAAGGATGGCAAGAAGACTTTCCTTGGCTTCAAGAACATTCATTACTTCCCCGCTGGCGTGACCATCTTTGGCACAGAAGCTCAGGGAGCTTATGAATTTGATGGCAAGACCTATGTCGGTAAGAGCACCCATGCAGTTACCAAGTGTACTGACTGCCACGAAGTCCATGCCTTGGAAGTCAAGATGACCGCTGAAGAAAAAGGCTGTGTCATGTGCCATGCTGGCGTTACCGACCCGACGACCATTCGTATGGGTGCCCCGGATTATGATGGCGATGGTAATGTCACCGAAAGCGTTAACGACGAAATCCAGGGACTGCGTGATATTCTTTACAAGCAGGTCCTGGCCTACACCAAAGCCAAGAAACTTGATGGCATTGCCTACAGTGCGGTTGCTTATCCATATTTCTTTGCTGATAAAGACGGCGACGGCAAGGGCGACAAGGATGATAAGGGTGCTTCTGTCCGCTATAGCAGCTGGACCCCGAACTTGCTCAAGGCTGCCTTCAACTATCAGTACGCAACCAAAGACCCGGGTGCATTTGTTCATAACCCGAAGTATGTAGCCCAGATCCTGATCGACTCGATCGAGATCATGGGCGGCGATGTGACCAAGTTTGCTCGCCCATAGTTGTCATAAGTAATAGCAATAAAAAAGCGGATGCCTGGATGGCATCCGCTTTTTTATTGCAGAATCGGGGGATTTTGCATTTATTAAAATCACATTAATTCAATGATATTCAGCACTGTCGAATTTCTCTTAATAAAAATAGAATAAGCCATAACGAAAATTGTGAGAAATAACACATAAATTGTCTTTAGATTTTTTTTACCATTGTCCCCACTCTTTTCAGAATTCAATAAAGAGGAGAATGTAATAATGATGAAACCAATACTACGTCTTAGGAAACCAGTTTGGATGACATTTGCCCTGGTTTTTGTGATTTGCACAATATTTGGAATGGCGATCAGCATGACTCAGCCCGCGTCTGCTGCTCAAGCCGCAACAGCCACCCCCACTGTCGGAGCAACCCCAGAGCCAAGTTACGCAGGCTCTGAAAAATGTGCGGTCTGCCATCTGGATATTCATACAACCTGGTCCAGCACATTACATTCCCAGGCTTTCTCTTCCCCCATCTTTCAAGAGGATTGGGTAAAGCAAAGCTCTGCTGCTTCGTGTCTGGAGTGCCACACAACAGGCTTTGACCCAAAGACCGGAAAATATGCCGAAGAAGGCGTGACCTGTGAGTCTTGTCATGGTCCCTTGCAGCAGGATCACCCCAAGAACCCGATGCCTGTCACACCTGATTACACCTTGTGCGCGAACTGCCACAAGACCACCACGGATGAGTGGCGTGCCAGCAAGCATGGACAGGTGAATATTAATTGCGAGTCCTGTCATGATGTTCATTCACAGAAACCGCGCGCGGATACAGTCAACGAACTGTGCGGGACATGCCATAAAGATACTGGTTCATCCTTTACGCATGGTACTCATGCCAATTCTGGATTGCAATGCAACGATTGTCACATGGCTGCCTCTTCGCACACCAGTTCTACAGGTGGGTTATTTGCCACGGGTCATACCTTTGCCGTAGGTTCAGAGGCCTGCATTAATTGTCATAAAGATACAGTTCATACGCGCGATACCATCGTCCAACTGACGGGGCAAAACACTGGCGATGCATTATCCCAGAAGGAACTGGCAAAGCAGGTGCAGGATCAGGAGCAAACCATCAAGAGCCTCGAAGCGCAAGGCTCGGTTCGCCTTTACACAGGTTTGATGCAAGGCGCTATTGTTGGCTTGGTCATCGGCGGAACTGCCGCCTGGGTGGTTGCCCGTCGTATGAAAATTGTGGAGGTTGAAGATGATGGAAAAGAAGAACAAATCTAAGAAGAAAAAAATTGTTCTCGAACTGACGCGGAGTGACGTTCTCAAAGTAGCCGCCGCAGCTCTTGGTTCCATTATTGCCGCGCCTCTGCTTACCACCGGTCCGTTGTCACCCTTTGGTCAGCTCAAACAAAAACAGTTGGAAGGCCCAGTGGAGGATGGCCACGGCGCCACAGGTGAATATCACTGGGGCATGGTGATTAGCCTCGATCAGTGCATTGGATGCGAATACTGTATGCGCGCCTGCAATGCCACGAACGATGTACTTGAAGGCTCTCCCTGGAATGTGGTGATCGCTGAGAAAACAACCGCAGGCAACACCTTTTTCCTTAGCCGCCCATGTCTACATTGCCAGAATGCCCCATGTGTAGAGGTCTGCCCGGTCAAAGCGACCTACCATCGTGAGGATGGTTTGGTGGTCATGGATTATGACCGTTGCATCGGCTGCCGCTATTGTCAAGTGGCTTGCCCGTACGATGCGCGTCAGTTTAACTGGGAGGAACGCACCGACGTCAATCAATACGTTCCAGCATGGGGCGAGCCGGAAGTGGAACGCCGCCCGCGCGGTGTCATTGAAAAATGCACATTCTGTATCCATCGCATTGATTCAGGACTTGCGAAGGGACTCATGCCCGGTAAAGACCGTGAAGCCACACCGGCTTGTGTCAACATCTGTCCGGTGGGAGCGCGCACATTTGGAAATCTGAAAGACCCGAACAGCGAAGCCTCTCAACTTATCGCGACAAGCCCGACCTTGCGCCTGCGCGATGACCTTGGGACAGATACCAGCGTTTACTATATCTCGCCAAAGGAGGGCATGTAAAAATGACAACTTCAGCATTGGAACGCAAGCCCTTTCGTTTGCCTATTAGCCCAGTCTTTCTGATCTGGCTGGGTTTCCTGTCCGTTTTACTTTTGATCGGCGTGTACTCAGCCATAGCCGTGTTTATCAATGGCTTGTACATTACCAACATGAGCGACGCTGTTCCCTGGGGATTATGGATCACAATTGATCTGTCTTCCATTGCATTGGGCGCTGGTGCGTTTACACTTTCAGCCATCGTGTATATTTTTGGCATCAAACGTTTGCAGCCAATCATCCGCCTGGCGGTGCTGGTTGGTTTTGCAGGATACACCTCTGCCATGTTGATGCTGTTGGTGGACATCGGCCGCCCGGATCGATTCTGGCATCCGTGGGTTTTCTGGAATGTACACTCTGTGCTTTGGGAAGTTACGATGTGTATCACGGTCTACCTGCTGATTCTGGTGACAGAGTTTGCGCCGGTTATTGTTGAGACAAAGTTCTTTGACCGTTGGCCTGTCCTTCGTAAATTCGGCCATTTCCTGCACAAGTTGACTCCGTTTCTGGCAGTGCTGGGATTGGTCATTTCGCTCTTGCATCAGTCATCGCTGGGTGCGACCTACGGCATCATTAAATCGCGCCCGTTCTGGTTTAAACCGAGCATGCCGATCATGTTTGTTCTCTCAGCCATCGCATCTGGACCTGCTGTTACGGTGGCGGTCGCTTATGTCCTTGAGTGGGTGACCGGTAAACGCACCGTGCCGCATAATGTCTTGCAGATCGTCACGCGCTTCTGCGGCGTAGGTTTGCTGGCTTATGGATATATTAAATTCTGGGATATGGCGGCAGTGACTTATTATGGACGCACTCCCGGAGTGAGTTCTGCGTTTGCGCTTCTGCAACAACAGACTCCCTACAGCTTTAGCTTTTGGGCAGGCGAAGTGATGCTTGGCATCCTCGTTCCTGCGATCATGTTCCTTGTGCCGCGCTTCAACAAAAATCCTGCGGCGGCTGTATTGGGCGCCGTTTCCGCCATGATAGGGATCATCATGCATCGCTGGAATGTTACGGTCGGCGGATTGTTTGTTCCCGTTTCCTATTCTCCGGGGACAGTTTTTCAACTGCCGCCTGGAACTTATTTCCCTGCCCCGGTGGAATGGGGCGTGGCGATCCTTGTGATCGGCTATGCACTGATTGTGCTCACTCTTGGGGCTTACTTCCTGCCGCTTTTTGAAAATAACGAACATTAATCTTTGAAAATTGAATCCCAAAAAGATGAGCAGGTGTCTATAGCACCTGCTCATCTTTTTGCTATACTCATAACAAGTTTGGGTTATACTAGCCAATATATATCTATACACTCATGTTTGGAGAATGCAATGCCAATCACTTACACTGCATGCAGTTGGGAAGTTTTGCCGTGGAGGAAAAGCAATGAATGAACCCTCTACCAATTCATTTTTTGTGGTTTTGCTTTTCATCTTGCGTTGTATCGTCCCGCTCGCCATTTTGTTTGGGATTTCCTACTTGCTTCGCCGCCTAGGATTGGTCGCGATTGAAGCCCCCGAACCAAATGAAGAACCGGCGGAAAAATCAACGAAAGACTCTGTCAAAGCCGTTTTATCCCCCAAATCGACAAGCACAACCCAGTCTTCTAAAAAACCAAAAAAACAGAAAGTTTCCCCGCCCAGGAAAAAATCTGTAGGAAAAAAAAACGCCAGGAAAACAAAGACTGGAAGTTCAAGGAGTCGTAGCAAATGACAACGCGTTACCTTCGTCAGCAAAAATTCTGGCTGATTGTTGCAGGCGCATTTGTCCTGTTGTTCAGCCTCTCGTTTGTATCGCCGGTCACCGCACATCCTCCGGCGCAGGAAACAGAGAAGTACTGTCTCTCCTGTCATGGTGACAAAACTTTGAGCATGACCCTGCCCAGCGGCGAGGTTCTGTCTCTTTACGTTGCGCAGGATGATATCAATCATTCCGCACATAGTTCCGTCGGGATCGAGTGCGAAGCCTGCCATAATAATATTTCAGAATATCCCCACCCCGCAATAAAATATCAAAACAAACGCGAACTTTCACTCGCCTATTATCAAACATGCGAGAAATGCCATTCAACAAATTACGAGAAATCAAAAGACAGTATGCACGCCAAGTCTGCAGAGGCTGGGAATCTGAATGCCCCTGTTTGCACCGATTGTCATGGCGCGCATGATGTCCAATCGCCAAACCAACCGCGGTCTCTTATTTCAGAGACCTGCGCAAAATGTCACGCTGAGATCGTGGAAACATACAAGCAAAGCGTGCATGGCGCGGCGTTAATGAAAGATGAAAACACGGATGTGCCTGTTTGCACCACCTGTCATGGCGTGCATAATATTCAAGACCCGCGCACCAATCAATTCCGTGTGGCAGAGCCTGAACTATGCGCGGGATGTCATGCTGACCCTAAACTGATGGGCAAATATGGCTTATCAGCAGATGTGTATAGCATTTACAAACGCTCCTGGCATGGCGTGGATGTTTCTGTCTATAAAGCAAAGTGGCCCACCATCTGGCATGACAGCGCAGTGTGCGCCGATTGCCATGGCGTGCATGATATTCGTTCGACAGATGACGCGGCTTCCAAAGTGAACCCCGCCAATTTGTTGAGCACCTGTCAGAAATGCCACCCCAGCGCGGGTCCAAACTGGACCGGTGCCTGGACCGGCCACAATCAGATCAGCCTTGAGCGGACGCCTTTCCTGTACTACGTGGAACAATTCTATTCATCCTTTGCCCCATTTGTTTTATGGGCTTGTATCATCTATGTGATCCTGCAAATCATCCGTGCCACAGTTGATCGTGTAAGGAGAAACGTGCAATGAGCGGAAAACGCACCAATCCCTCCCAAACCGCCCGCTTCGCGCAGGAAAGGTTATTCCTGCGCTTTACACTTCGGCAACGCTGGGAGCATGCCATTTTATTATTAAGCGGTTTGGTTCTTTTATTAACTGGACTGCCGCAAAAATATCGTGAGTTTTCACTGAGCCAGGATCTGCTGTCCACGCCAGATCGGGTGAACCTTATCCGCCAGATCCATCACATTGCCGCGATCATCCTGGCTTTGGAAGTCGTTTATCACATTGTCAGGATCATCGTTTTGCTGGTACGCCGAAAGTTGCCCGGTGACCTACTTCCCACCTGGCAGGATGTGCGCGATGCGGGGCAGATGCTCCGGTATTTACTTTTCCTGCGCAAGGACAAGCCAAAATTCGGCAGATATAATTTTGAGCAGAAGGTAACCTATTGGTTCGTCTTCTTTAGCATTGCCATTATGGGCATTAGCGGCTTCATCATCTGGTTCCCGGTGCAGTTCACTCAATTCCTGCCGGGCGGGGTGGTGCCTGCCTCAAAACTGGCGCATAGCACCGAGTCAATGGTGTTGGCGATCTTTATTATTATCTGGCATGTCTATCATGTGCATATAGAGCGTATGAATTTGAGTATGTTCACGGGCCGTGTAAGTGAAGATGAAATGCGCGAATTCCATGCAAAGGAATATGACCGTCTTGTTGCCGGCGAAACCTCTTCATCCGCTCAGACTGGAGAGGAGAAGTGAAGCGACTACGCACCGTTCTTTTCGTGACGGGGCTGGTGATCTGCATCGTCAGTTTTGGATTCGCCTTCTCGGAAGCCTCAGCAGGCCCAGGTCAAAGGGTTGAAGCGGCAGTTCAGTCATTTGCTCCTTCACAGGTTGAAGATAGTGTTTGTCTGGCTTGTCACAACAAAGATGGCTTTAGTGTGAAATTGGACAGCGGCGAAACACTGTCATTGACGATCAACACTGATGCCTATAAGCAAAGCACACACGGTTCAAATGATGTGACTTGCGTTACCTGTCATTCAGATATTGATGGCTTTCCCCATCCGAAACGTACCACCGAGACCTTGCGTGATGTGAAGTTGAAGTATTACACATCGTGCCAGCAATGTCATGCCAAGCAATTCACTCAGACCTTGGACAGTGTGCACCAAAAATCCCTGGCGGCTGGTAATAAGAATGCGGCTGTGTGTGCCGATTGTCATAACCCGCATACCCAGAAAAAGATCATTGATGATCTAGGTACGCTTCTTCCCTACGCCCGCCTGCAAATTCCTGAAACCTGCGCCAAGTGTCATAGCGCCATTTATTATACCTATAAGGAAAGCGTGCATGGCAAGGCATTAACCGAAGGGAATCCGGATGTGCCAACCTGCATTGATTGCCATGGCGTACATAACATCCAGGATCCAACCACAGCCACCTTCCGTAATAGTACACCGTATTTGTGCGCCAAGTGCCATACAAATGATGCTCTTATGTACAAGTATGGTTTATCCACTCAGGTGCTAAACACATACGTCGCTGATTTTCATGGCACGACCGTGGTGCTTTTCGACAAAACATTCCCTGACCAGCCGACCAATAAACCTGTTTGTACAGATTGCCATGGCTTTCACGATGTTGCTCGCGTGGATGACCCTAAAAAGGGATTGAGCGTGCGTGAGAACCTGCTTGCACGCTGTCAGAAATGCCACCCGGATGCAACCGCCAATTTCCCGGATTCATGGCTTTCTCATTACATTCCATCACCTGATAAATACCCGATGGTGTATTACATCAATCTGTTTTACAAATTTTTCATTCCGGCTGTGTTGATCCCCATGTTGATTCTTGTCGTAATGGATTTCGGCCGTATGATGATCAACCGTTTTCGTAAACCAAAACCAGTTGAAGTAAAGAAGCATCCTGTAAAGACTAAGAAGTCTAAACCTGCCGACGAGGAGTCCCGCCATGACTAAACCTACCGGGGACTCGAAGACCAAAACGTATACCCGTTTTGATAAAGTTCAGAGTGTCCAGCACATCATATTTTTGATCTCCTTTTCGGTGCTGGGCTTTACTGGTTTGCCGCAGAGATATATGCTTTCGCCGATCAGCATAGGCTTTTTTAATCTATTCGGCGGTATCGAAAATGTGCGCCTCATCCATCATACTTCTGCAATTGTGATGATGATCGTCAGCGTATTTCATGTTTTGGAAGTGTTCTATCGTGTGTTCGTATTGCGGACCCCGATCTCAATGATCCCGTGGATCAACGATGCCAAGCATGTATATGATGATGTTATCTACTATCTGGGGCGTAGAAAACACAAAGCCTATTATGGGCGTTATTCATATGCCGAGAAAGCGGAGTATCTGGCGGTCCTGTGGGGAACTGTGGTTATGGGACTGACCGGTTTCATGATGTGGAACCCGATCTCCACCCTGCGATTCCTTCCCGGCGAAGCGGTGCCTGCGGCAAAGGCCGCGCATGGCGGCGAGGCGGTGCTGGCTGTTTTAGCCATTATCCTCTGGCATTTCTATCATGTGCATATCAAACACTTTAATAAGAGTATCTTCACGGGGAAACTTAGCCGCGAAGAGATGGAGCATGAACATCCTGCCGAACTGGCAATGATGGATGCCGGTGAACACCATGACCCGATCCCGGCGGCGGTGATTCGCAAACGTCAGATGATCTATACGCCAATTGCGATTGCGATCCTGGCCATATTCAGTTATGGGTTCTATTACTTTATTGGATATGAGACAACTGCGGTCACAACTGTTCCGGCTGGGTCAACAGTTCAAGTTTATGTTCCGCAGACGGCGACTCCAACCCCAACCCTAGCTCCGACCGCTACTGCAACCCCTACCACAGTGCCTTCTGCTACTCCTGCCATCTCTGCTACTCCTGGTACTGAGAATGCGACTGCCACTTCCGCTTCTTCAACACCTTCTTCAGTGACCTGGAATTCTGCAATTGGTCCCTTGTTCACGTCAAAATGCTTAATGTGTCATAGCGCGACGGCGAGCGGTGGTTTGAATTTATCAACATACACAAATGCAATGAAAGGCGGTGCGTCTGGCCTAGCATTTGCGCCCGGTGATTCAGCCAGGAATTTGATGATCGTTAAGTTTGAAGGCGGCAAACATCCATACGCCGTTCTCTCGCCAGAGGAATTAACCTTGATTAAAACCTGGTTGGATGCGGGCGCGTTGGAAAAATAAAACCATTTGATGTAGGAGTTTACAATGGTAAGCTCCTACTGTTATTATTTTATTGGAGGTGTTTATGAAAAAGTTAATGGAACGAATTGGGAAATTCTTCGTGCCTAAGCCGGGTTCTTCCCGCTGGACGTATATATTACCGTACCTGGTTTTGATTATTCTGTTTATTGTATTGTTTGCAGGTGGTACGTATGGATGGGAGCGCACCAACTCCACTGAATTCTGTGGTACTGCCTGCCACACCATGCCGCCTCAGGGCGTGACTCATGCAAATTCTCCACATGCCAATGTTACTTGTGAAGAATGTCATGTCGGACGCGCTTCATTCGTCGACCAATTTATGCGCAAGTCGCAGGCGCTGCATGAAATTTACTATATGACCTTTACCCTTTACGAATATCCGATCCGCGCCAAAGCCTTGCGCCCGGCTCGCGATACCTGTGAAAAATGCCATCTGCCGTCGACCTTTAAGAGCGACAGTCTGCGTACCATTAAACATTTTGCCAATGATACTGAAAATACTGCATCCACCACCTATCTTGTTTTGAAGACAGGCGGCGGCGATAAACGCGAGGGACTTGGCAAGGGCATCCACTGGCATATTATGAACAAGGTGGAGTACTATTCCACAGATCCTTTAAGCCAGGATATCCCCTACGTGCGCGCCTACAATGATGACGGCACGTTTACGGAATATACCGACATTGAGTCTGGTTTTGACCTGGCTACCGTGGATGAAAGCAAACTCACGGAAATAAGCTGTACCACCTGTCATAACCGTGTGTCGCATAATTTTAAGTACCCTGCGGACTCAGTTGACGATTCCCTATCGCGCGGCGTGATCGACCCGTCCATCCCATCCATCCGTCAGAAGGCTGTGGATGTGCTGACCATCAAGTATGAAACGCGCGATGGCGCAGTAAAAGCCATCGCTGCCCTTGAAGAAGATTACAAGAATAATTTTTCTGATTACTATAACCAGAATACCGAAACAATCCAAAGGGCGGTCACTGAACTTCAAGCCATCTATGACCGCACCGTCTTCCACGATCAAAAAGTTGATTCGACGACACATCCTGATAACCTTGGGCACATCAATTCGCCGGGCTGTTTCCGCTGTCATGACGGCAAACATCTTGATGCGGAAAATAAAGCGGTGCGTCTCGAATGTAACCTCTGCCATTCCATCCCGATTGTTTCCGGTCCAAAGGATTTGGTGACCAAGATCGAGATCAACAGCGGCGGGGTCGAACCTGATACGCATCTCAACCCCAATTGGATCAACTTGCACAATAAATCCATGGATCAGTCTTGCGCGCAATGCCACACCACTGAGGGTGCAGGCGGCACGAGCAATACTTCTTTCTGCTCGAACAGCGCCTGTCACGGAAGCAAATTCACCTATGCCGGGTTTGATGCCCCTGCCTTGCGTGAAATATTGAAGGATCAAATTCCCACCCCCACTCCTGTTCAAGCAACACCAGCACCTGAAACACCCGCCTCATCTGCTTCGTCCAGTTATGATACGAATATTGGCGCGCTCTTTACGACCAAGTGTGGAGCCTGCCACGGTGCTGCCGCATCCGGCGGATTAAATGTCATCACGTATGCAGACTTGATGAAGGGCGGCAAAGACGGCGCAGTGATCGTGCCGAACGATTCTGCCAATAGTTTACTGGTCAAAATCCAGAGCGAAAAACATTTTTTCAACCTAACGCCTGAAGAATTGGATCTCGTCAAACAGTGGATTGATGCCGGAGCGCTCGAAAAATAAGATAAAGAAATAAAACTCAAAAGGAGTCCATTTTGGACATCATAACGGTCTACTTTCTCTACGGGCTATCCTTTTTCAGCATGGGGTTAGCCGTCCTGCTGGAAGTAGATCGTTCTTCTGAATTGGACTTCGCGCGCGTTTTGCGTTATCTCGCCGGCTTCGGACTGGTGCATGGTATCCATGAGTGGTTGGAGATGTTCCTGCTCATCTATCCCCAGTCGCAGGCACTATCCATTTATCGCTGGGTTGGGACGGGGCGGGTCGTCCTACTTGCAATCTCCTTCCTGTTCCTGATCTCCTTCGGCGCGCGACTGGTCGTCGGTCCCAAGCGGACACGGCTTGCCTGGCAGATGTTGGGCACCATCGCCTCCATCTGGACTGTGGGACTGGTCTGGCTGTTCCTGACAGAGCCACCAGACGTTAGCATCGTCGCGGCTGATGTCTATACTCGATATTCTCTTGCAATCCCTGGCGCGGCTTTGACCGCCTGGGGATTGTTTTTACAACGGCAGAAATTTCTACTGGCCGGGATGAAGGGTGTCGGGCGCGACGTGATCATTGCCGCGCTGGCGTTTGGGTTATATGGCGGTATTGGTCAACTCTTCGTTTCGCCAAGTATTGTGTTCCCATCGAACTTTCTCAATTCCGAATCCTTCCTTGCATGGTTTGGCTTTCGTATCCAACTTTTTCGTTCGGCGGCGGCTTGTGTTTCCGCTATTTCGATCATCCGTTCCCTGCGGGCATTTGAGGAAGAGACTCGCCGTCAGATCGAGAGTCTGAGGCAGGCTCAGTTGACTGAGCGCCGGCGGCTGGAGGAATTGCGCGAAGAGTTATTGCGGCAGACTGTCCGTGCTCAGGAGTTGGAACGCCAGCGTATTGCCCGCGAACTGCACGACGAGATCGGTCAGATGTTGACCGCCTTGGGGCTGGGTTTGCGCGCCATCGCAGACAGCGCAGCATCGCACCCAGAGCGGGTGAGCAGGCAGGCGCGTGAGTTGCAGAATGTAGTGGCAGGTGGACTCTTTGGACTGCAAAATTTGATTACGGGACTACATCCGCCGCAGTTGGATGATTTTGGTCTGGTGGCGGCTCTGCGCTGGTACAGTGCCCAAGTTGGGGAGCGGTTCGGTTTTACGGTGACAGTTACCAGCCAGGGAGAGGAACCGGACCTCTCGCAGGAAGTCCGCACGGTTCTCTATCGCATCATCCAGGAAGGGCTTACCAATATCATCCGCCATGCAAAGGCAGATCACGCGGATGTGCTGGTTACTTTTTCGGATGACGAGATACGCATCCGAGTCGAGGATAATGGCAGCGGCTTCGACGTGAATGCCACGCTGAATCAGCATGGCTATCCGTGTTGGGGACTGCTTGGGATGCAGGAGCGCGCTTCGCTGGTGGGCGGCACGTGCGCGATTACATCTGAACCTGGGTTGGGCACGCGGATCGAAGTGATCGTTCCGTTTGAAAAGGAAACGCATGGCTAAAATTCAACTTTTACTTGTGGACGATCATGCTGTTGTGCGTAGCGGCTTGCGGATGTTGCTGGAGAACGAGGCGGGTTTTGTGATCCTAGGCGAGGCTGGCACTGGACAGCAGGCTTTGGATCTGGCTGACCAATTAATGCCGGATGTCGTTATCATGGATATTAGCCTGCCCGATATGTCTGGCATCGAGGTCACGCGCCGGCTCAAGCAGGCGCATCCTAAAATGGCGGTTGTGGTATTGACTATCCATGAGGGTGAGCAGTATTTTTTCGAGATGCTTCAAGTGGGGGCTTCAGCGTATGTGCCCAAGCGCGCCGCCCCTGATGATTTGATCACTGCCATCCGCGCGGCGAACTGTGGCGAGATGTACATCTATCCATCGCTTGCCAGACTGCTCGTCAACGACTTTTTGGCGCGCGCCGGTGAAGGCGGGGAAGGGGGCGAAACCGCCACAATGAACGGATTGACCCCGCGCGAGCAGGAAGTCATCTCTCTGCTAGCTGATGGCAGAACAAATGATGAGATCGCCAGAAAACTGGTCATCAGCCCGCATACGGTGGCCCGTCACCGCGAGAATTTGATGGGCAAATTGGGACTTCATAACCGCAGTGAACTGGTTAAGTACGCGATCCGCAAGGGGTTGATCAACCCATAAGTGGGGTTAACGCCCTACTATAAAATGACCATTATCGCCTATTGTCAGGCGGACTTCTTTTTCGTATCCTGTAAGTGAAAGAAAAACCGATATTCAGAAAAGGAGGTTGCCATGCGTAAGATAGGTTTTGTAGCGGTATTTTGGACGTTTGCGCTTGCCATCCCGTTTACGATCATCGCCCTGGCGGGAATCGCATACATTGACTTTCACTTCAGCGAGATTGCCCAGTCGATTGCCCAGTTTGAGACAGCCACCTCAGCCACGGGGCGCGGCTGGCTCGTGGAATTCTCTGCGCGTTCCCCCGAGTTCGTGGGGATGTTGGTCGGTATGACTGTGATCCTGACCATCTATCTATTCACGCAACAACCTGCAAGGAAGATTAAAGTAAAGAAGTAAACCGTTGTGATGAACCCCATCCATTGAATTTCATCGCCCGCCTAAACAGCGGGCGATGCGCGTTTTTGAAATATCTGGCATATAATTCCAGCGCCTGCAAAGGGCATGTGATGAAGAAAATCTTTGCCCGCTATTTGGAAAGTTTTAGACAAATTGAACCTCAGGAGTATTCATGACTTTATCATTTAAATTCGGCACAGTGGGTTCTCCCTCTGGCACGCCTAAAAAACCGGGCGGATCAGTCGGAGCGATTGAATTCAGCAGATCGATTGGATTGGATACGCTGGAACTTGGCTGGGTGCAATCGGTGCGCGTGACCGAGGTGACCTGTGCTTTGATCAAAGTTGCGAGCGAAGAGCATGACGTGGCTTTGAGTGTTCATGCGCCCTATTTCATCAACTTGAATGCAGGCGATGAGGAATGGCCAAAATCACGCAAACGTCTCATGGATGCGGCGCATTATGGCTATCTTGCGGGCGCAACGGATATTGTCTTTCACCCGGGTTCGTATTTTTTGAATGACCCGCTTGAAGTATTGAAGATTGCCATTCCGCGTTTGCAGGGTTGTGTGGATGAGTTGAAAAAGAACGGCGACCATGTGACCATCCGCCCTGAGACGATGGGCAAATCGGCCATGCTGGGTTCCTTTGAAGATGCCGTTGCCATGAGCAAAGCCGTGGATATGGTGCTGCCCTGCCTGGACTTTGCCCATTTACACGCTCGCCCCGGCGACGGCACGATGAACACCTACGATGAATGGTCGCGGCTGTTGGATTTTTACGGCCGCGAACTGGGTGAAAAAGCATTCAAGCGTTTACACATCCACCTTTCCGGCATTGAATATGGTCCCAAAGGTGAAAAGAATCATCTGACTCTCGCCAATGCGGATTTGGACATGAAAGCCTTGTTCAAAGCCTTGAATCACTTTGGCTGCGCGGGACGCATCATGTGTGAAAGTCCCATCATGGAAGAGGATGCGCTAAATATGCAGAAGGCGTGGATGAAGATGAGTGGCGAGAAAGTATAAGGATGAATTATGAATTATGAAGGATGAAAGAGCGCGGACATGAAAGATAATAAAGCCAAATTCCCCTAAACGATGCTCAATTCTAGTTCGCCTTTTATTAACCAAAATGCCCTCGAGTTTCTCTCGAAGGCATTTTTCTATTTTCCAGGTTTGTACTCAAACCTATGACCGTGAATCTCCACATACGGCTGCCAGTGTTTGTAGCTGATGGCGCGGATTCTTCGTCTAACTTCATCTGCGCTCATGTCTGCTGTGATTCTGAATAGCTCTTCAAATTGTTTGCGCGAGAATGGCGGACGTGTCCATGTTTCATTTGAGACAGGCAATTCCTTCCCTTCCGCCATGATCTGCACGATCTCGAAGAACAGCGCCATTTGATTTTCGTATGTCCGCTTTAGGATTTCTTCCACGCCGTCTTCGGGGTAAACGGGGAAACGCCTGGCCTTGATGATCCTGCCTGTGTCCACTTTACCTGCCATGTGGTGACAGGTGACGCCGTATTCCTTCGCATCTTCGTACAGGGCGAAGTTGTTGCATCCGATGCCTGGGTATTCAGGCGAAGCGGGGTGAAAATTGATCGCGGCGATTCTTGCGTGATCCAATAATTCCTGTGGAACCACCCAGCGCGAAAGATACGATATGATGAAATCCCCTTCCCATTTGCGGATGTCTTCGGGTAGCGGGTCGCCCCATTTGCCGAGACAATATGTGACATGCGAAAAATGTTTCTGGCAATATTCCAGCGCGCGCGCGCAATCGGGGTCGTCGGCTTTGCCGAGGAAGAGCAGGGAAATGTTAGGCATGGGATTAATTATAGTCGCGCGACCAGTCCAAAGTCAGAGGGAAGAAGCGAGAACATGTGCGCGTTGTAAACCTGCGTCCCAACCACCATCCTGTTGAGCAGAATCCCCTCATCATGTGCGCCAATCTTTTCAGCCACGCGTTTGCTGGGTTCATTCCCGACCGCGATGACGATCTCGGCGCGGATCAATTTTATCTTTTCAAATGCGAATCGCGCGGCAAGCTGCGCGGCGCGTCCGGCGATTCCTTCTCCGTGGCGCGCAGTGCGTACCCAGTAGCCGAGATTGCAGAAATAGTATACAGGATGAATGTGACTCAAACTACAGCCGCCAATGATGCCGCCTGTTTTGGCGTCGGTAATCGCAAAGGCGTACAGCGATCCATTTGACCAATAGGTGCGCGTCAGCGTTATAAAGTTGAGCGCTGTTTCGTTTGTGTATTTTTCATTCGCCCACGACATCCACGGTTTTAACTCGGGGATCGATTCCTGCACGGCTTGATGCAGGAAGTTTTCCTCGCCGAATTCAAAGGGACGCAGGGTGATCATACCATCTGTTAATTTTATGAATGGAAGCATTGTTTCTCTTTGATCAGTTCTCATGTCCCCCTTTTTTTGGGGAGAGGGCTAGGGTGAGGGAGAACTTCGCGTGAGATACCTTAAATAAAAAACGGAGACACATCGTCACTGAGTTTGTTTTCCCTGTGATTTGCGCCTCCGTGGTCAGATCAAAAAAACTTAGGACGTAATATATTCCCTCAAGCTGTGTTGCACTGCATACGCGGCAGCTTCAGCGCGGTTGTTCACGTTTAATTTTGAGAGAATACTCGAAACATAATTGCGGACTGTGCCTTCGCCCAGGAATAAATTCTTGGCGATCTCGCGGTTGGTCTTGCCTTCGGAAACCAACAAAAGCACATGCTTTTCCTGCTGGCTTAAATGTGAGAAAGCCGAAGCCTCCTCTTCCTTCACCGCGCGCCGCACTTCCTGAAAGACACGCTGCGTAACGGCCGGGTCAAGCAGGGCTTCACCGCGTCCAACGGCTTCGATTGCCTTGATCAGTTCTTCGCTCCCAATTTGTTTGAGCACATAACCTGAAGCGCCCGCGCGAATAGCCGAGAACAGCATTTCATCCTCAGCATAGGATGTGAGCATGAGCACCTTCGTCTCTGGGAATTGATTTACGATTTGCTCGCAGGCATCAATACCCGATGTGCCAGGCAGGCGAATATCCATTACCACCACGTCTGGTTTTAGCGACTCTACCTGCTCCAGTGCTTCACGCGCCGAGCCAGCCTCCCCCACCACGTCAAATTGAGGGTGACGCTCCAGCAGAGACTTCAAGCCGATGCGCACTAATTCGTGATCGTCTACAAGAATAATTCGTTGCTTTTTCATGATGTTATTTTACCTCTAAATAGGTAGAAAACGAGTAAGTTTCACTTGTTTATGCTTTTTTCAAGGTTAGCAAATGTTCTTCGATGTGAGCCAGACTCCGCTCCACCCACAACTGCATAGCCAACCCGCCGCCCTGGGCTTCGTGGCGACTCTCGCGTGACCATGCCTCCTGCGGCAGGGCGCGCAAGGTAGCGCACACATCATCCACATTTTTAATGAATTCATCCAGAATCTCTGCCAGAGGTTCCTCTTGATTGTAGTGCGCTGCCATCCACTCATCCGCGTCAAAATTTTTGAATACAGGGTTATCCTCGTTCAGCGTTTGGGTAATGCGCGCGCCGTAGATCAACTTTGCTACATCCCGCGTGTGCCATGCAATTTGATGCAGCGCCCATTCGCCTTCCGCTTTTGTAAAAGGGTCACTGACCGCTTCGCAGGCGGCGCGAAATTCCCGTGCGGCTTCCTCAAATCTCTTGACCAACTTCACGCGATACTCAAGTAATTCCTTCACTTTGCCTCCATGCTTCCAGTGTTGACATTACATCTTTGACTATAGCGGCTGAATTTTCAACCGCGTAAACACGAATTCCATGCAGACTTAATTCCCGATCTGCCTGATGCGACAACGCTACCAGCCCTGCCATGCTGGATAGATAAGCCCCCGCCTCCGGCTCCCGCTCCGCGTCTCCGCCTTTGCCTGTTCCTGTGACGATATTCAGAATCACCCCTTTGCCTTTTTTCGATGCCCGCATCATGCGCCCCGTAGACTGGGTCATCAGGAATGCGCCGGTGAGGTTAACATCCAATGTGCGATGCCAGTCCCATTCATCCATGTCCAGCAGGGGCATATGTGGTTCCACTGCCGCGTGATTGACCAGGATATCAATATCGCCGAAGTCCTCCTCCACGCTGTTGACCAAATATTGCACGCCAACTTTTTTGGCAACATCTTCAATATAGGCTTTGGCTTGTCCGCCGCGTGCGACAATCTCCGCGACAACCAATTCCACATTGATGGGGGAAATATCATTCGCGGCAACCACTGCACCGCGTTCTGCAAATGCCAATGCCAGCGCACGCCCCGCGCCCTTCCCCGCGCCTGTGATCAAAACAATCTTATCTTTTAATTGATTCATCTTTTACCTTTCAACATGTAACCTGTAAACTTGCAACTTGTCTCACTCACAAACAGGGATCGTATCGGGGTTTACGTTTGCGTTCAAAGCCAAACCGAAATACGGTGTGGGGTCATATGTGTTTTTGATCTCGAGTTCATTTTTGAATTTACCGAAGCCGTCATCTTTCACAACTGAAATATGCAAATGCACACCAACCGGATTACTTGGGTCGCCTGAATAATTTCCCTGATAGCCGAGGAATGTGCCAGCCTCAACGTAAACTTCCGCAGTGCCTGTGGGGAATTCTGACGAAATAAAAGAGTTGCCCTGCGGGTCTGCCATGTGAGTATAGTACACCCAAACCTGTCTCCCTGCTTGAAGCGGATCATCCGGCACGCGGATGATCACGGTGGATGTCCAATCTGACTTGCGGGTGAGGTAGCCGGGGTACGCTGCGACAACAGGCGTTACGCCCACCTCTGTCCCGGCGAAAATGTCTATTCCGCTGTGACGATGACCGGGTTGGAAGGAATCGTCCCAGATAAAGCCGATCAACCCGTCGGTGGGGAAAATGAACGGGGCGTCGCCGCATCTCGTCCCGGCAATCATCATCAACTCGGGTCGTGAGGATGGGTCACGAAACCAATCAAAGACTTGCGCGGTGCGGGCGGAACTTTTTTGATAGCTAAAGAATAGATAAACTCCCGCCGTCGTGACTGCGATAAGAAGAGCGATGTAAATAAGTTTTTTGAACATTCAAAATATTATACTCATTTTATGCGAGGCAGTTATTCATGTTCCAAGTTTGGAAATTCCACCTTGATTTATTTCATAAAGTTTGCGATAATATAATAGACATTACAAAAATGCAAACTCGAAAAAGCAAATCCGCTGTGAGGTGGAGACGCAAAGTCATGGGTCTGTGTGCAGGCATGCAGCAGATCGCCAGACTGCCGAAGGTAATTTTGCTTCGGCAGTTTTTGTTTAACTGTTGAGGCCAGGAGGAGCGTTACACAGCGATACACCATACATAACGTAATTGAACGTGCCGGTTTGCAAGCAATATCATCAAACTTTCTGAGGAGAGTGTTTTATGAAAGCAAAATGGTTTAATACGTTTTTGATCGTTGTAATGTTAATGATGGCGATTGCCCCAGCGGCTAGCGCTGCGCCCAAGCCGCCTGTAATAAATGATGATCTGCAATTAGGATCTGCCACAGATGACGCTGCACATCCATTAGGTACGGAACAGCGTGAGGCCAAACAACTGGCTTTTGAAGCTGAAATGAATGGGAAAACCCATGGTCACACTCATGAGGTTCATAAAAAGCACTATGTCGAGCTGGATCGCACAGGCGAAGATACGATCTGGACGATTATTGGGGAATTTGGCACTCAGATTCACCCCTCCTATGGCGGAGTGGAAGGTCCTCTCCATAACCAGATCCCGCAACCTGACCGCAAAGTAGATAATACAACAATTTGGACACCTGATTTCAACCAGCCCTACTTCACAAAACTTTTGTTTTCTGAAGCGAAAAATGATGTTTCGATGCGCAAATTCTATATCGAGCAGTCATCCAATCGTTATACCGTTAATGGCGAAGTTACCGATTGGGTAACAGTTCCTTATAACGAATCTCGTTATGGTTCGAACTATTGCGGCAGCATCGTCTGTATGACCACCTGGCGCTTCGTAAATGACTCGGCGGATGTCTGGTATGCCAATCAGATTGCTGCCGGTAAGACCCCCGCTGAGATTGAAGCTTATCTGGCGAAATTTGATGTGTGGGATCGCTACGACTACGATGCCGACGGAAACTTCAATGAACCCGATGGTTATATCGACCACTTCCAGGCTGTTCATGCTGGTGAAGGTGAAGAGACTGGCGGTGGCGCACAAGGTACAGATGCGATCTGGAGTCATCGCTGGTATGCCTTCTATACCAACATTGGCTTTGATGGCCCAGCCTCCAACCCGTCAGGCGGCGTTCAGGTCGGCGATTCCAATTACTGGATCGGTGACTATACAGTTGAGCCAGAGAACGGTGGCGTAGGCGTGTTCTCACACGAATTCGGTCACGATCTCGGACTACCCGATTTGTATGATACATCCGGCAACACCGGCGGCGCAGAAAACTCAACCGGCTTCTGGACATTGTACTCGCAGGGTTCCTATGGAAGCACCGGCAAGCCCGCAGATGGCATTGGCACCAAGCCAATCCACATGAGCGCTTTGGAAAAAATAATGCTTGGCTGGTCAAACCTGAAAGTAGTCAGCTATGATCAGAAGACCAAGGTAAAGCTTGGCCCCGCAGAATACAATACGAAGGCAGCTCAGCAACTCATGGTCTTGCTTCCGGATAAGCAGTTGGACTTTATGATTGGTGACCCTTATTCTGGCGGTTATTTCTACCACTCCGGCTCTGGGAACGACCTCAATAACAGCATGACTCGCGATGTCACCCTGCCCGCAGGCGCAGTATCCTTGACTGCAAAGGTTCGTTATGACATTGAGTTCGAGTGGGATTATGCCTACTTGACTGTTAACGGCGTCGCTGTCCACACCGATTTGTCATCAGCCGATAACACCAACGGTCAAAATTTGGGCGAAGGTATTACGGGTTCAACCAGCGGTGCCTGGGTTGACTTGAATGCAGATCTTTCTGCTTATGCAGGTCAAACTGTCACCCTTGGTTTCCGCTACTGGACTGATGGTGCAGTGGCAGAAGCCGGCTTTGGCGTGGATGACATCGCCATTACCGGTCTGCCCACTGATGATGCAGAGACCGAACCAGGTTGGACCTACGTTGGCTTCAACCGCACAACCGGAACCGTCTCACAATCATTCTTCAATGCCTACATTGCTGAATATCGCACCTACGAAGGCTATGACGCATCACTTAAGACCGGCCCGTATAACTTTGGGTTCCTCGATAACCCAAGCCTCGGCAATTGGGTTGAACACTTCCCATATCAAGATGGTCTGCTCGTCTGGTACTACGATGAGTCATTTGCTGACAACAACGTGGGCGACTACTGTCTCTCCGGGCGTTGCGGCGGACTCTTCCTGCCAGTTGACGCGCATCCCGATCTTATGGTTCGCCCCGATAATGGCATGGTCTGGCGTCCACGCGTACAGTCTTATGACTCTACGTTTACTCTTGATAAGACCGATAAGATCTGCTTACACGCCAATAGTATCAAGCAATGCTATGGCGGCTTGAAAGCAAATCCATTGTTTGATGACACCAAGAGCTACTGGGTTACGCCAAATCCGGCCATTGGTAACTTCGGCTGGGCTAGTGTTCCACTCCCTGGCATTGGCGTCACGATTCGCGTAGAGAAGGTCGGTGGCGGCTTCATGGAAGTCAAAGTAGCGCCCAAGTAATAAACCCAATCCAACCATTGGAAACTTTGGTTATATAGTTTACAAGTTTTAAGTAATAAGAAAGAGGTCTTCAATCTCGAAGACCTCTTTCATTTTGCCAATTTTTAGGTGTGATTAAATATTTTTGGCTTCAGATACCATTACTTGATCGGTACTCCAATATTTGGATCTAGGGTTGGTCCAGGAATGGTGTTGGATGATTCGCCCGGTTCATCGCTCAGTTGAGGGCATAAGATAAACTTGCCCGTCATGTCCATATTATAGATATATTCCATTCCATTTGCTTGCAAACGGACTTGATATCCAGGCACTCGGACAGAAGCATAAACTTTGCCCGGACTCGGGCATCCCAAAGCGGTATTTGGCCAGGTGATCTCAACTGTCTTGATTAAGGAAATCTGGTTCGCATCAATTTTCAGGCTGCCGGCAAGGTCTTGCTTTGCAATTTGGATAAATTTGTCAACTGAAGGCGGATTGGAAGTCATGTCTGGAGTCTCCGGTGTGCGGGCTAATTGTATCGGATTTTCAGGCAAGGGTGAAGAAATCACCTCAGTGGAGATTTCCTGCGGATTCAAAGGTGTGGGGTCTGTTGATTGTCTGACCGAAACCTGGGAACCGCCACAACTTCCTAAGGCAAGCGAAAGCAGGGAAATAAGCAAAATCCAACGAGTATTCATAGCGTAATCTCCTTTTTCAGGGCAAGTTCAAATCGTTTTTGGCACGCATAGGCGGCTGTCTTATTCAAGACGATTCTAATGCGTAAAAGGTTCCCCGGACTCTTTCACATGTCCTCTTTTCATTTTCTTTATTCACCTTATGCCGACTCCAATCCCGAAGGGATGAAACGAACAAAATCAGGCAGTATAATTCGGTCATTCTTATTTCTGGAGTAAACACCGTGCGTGTTAAACATTTCCTCTTTACCATTCTCATTCTCGTTGTCTTGAGCGCCTGCAAAGGTTCTGCAACAGAAACAATTGCGCCTCCCACCGCCGTGCCGACGAACACAGCCCTGCCCGCGGCTACGATGATCCCCACGCCTTCCACGCCGCTGGCGGTTTTGGTTTTGCCCGCGGATATGGACAAGTCCGCATCCGATCTGTATCAAAAGACGGTCTATGGACTGGCGCAGCAATCCGGCTTTCGTTTTCAGATACGCAACGCGCTCCTCCCTGCCGACCTTGCCGACCCAACTTTGAAAGTGGTGATCGTGCTGCCGCCTGACCCAGGTGTAGCAACTCTCGCGCCCACTGCGCCGGGTGTGCAATTCCTGGCTGTGAATATTCCCAACCTCGCCGCAGGCGGTAATTTGAGTGTGCTTGCCGGTGATTCGCAAGTGGAACTGCCCGCCTTCCTTGCGGGCTATGTCGCTGCGATGATCAGCGACGAATATCATATCGGCATGATCATTCCAAAAGATAATGTGGAGGCACAGCGCGCCTTCAACGCTTTCAACAATGGCATGATCTACTACTGCGGTTTATGCCGCCAATTTTATATTTCTCAGATCGGGTATCCAACCTACATTGAAGTCCCCGCCGACGAATCCCCCTCGCGCTACGGCGGGTATGCCAACGTGCTGATCAATGACCGAAAAGTGTATGCGCTTTATATTTACCCTTCGCTGGCAGACGATGACTTCCTTTCGTACATCGGCACGCAGGGCGTCTACCTGATCGGAAACTCCATGCCAAACCCGCGCCCCGGCGGTTGGGTGATGACCATCAGCCCAGACACGATCAAGGCGATACAATCCGCCTGGCCAAATTTGATCGCAGGTCAGGGCGGAGTAAACGTTCAATCTCCGCTCGGAATTGCAGACGCGGACCCAGACATTCTCACCCCCGGTAAACTCCGCCTCGCACAGGAAGTTCTGGACAGTTTGCTTGCAGGCAGAATCCTGCCTACCAACCCGTAAAATAGAAACGCGCTCCGCAAGGGGCGCGTTTTTGTAAAACGGAGTGCAAAAGTTCTGTTTTTGCACTTTCGGAAGCGGAACTTCAGAATCCCGAATCTATCTTTCCCCATTCCATTCAATATCAAAGGTAGATGCCTCAATCGGACTAATTCCCTTTTCGCGCGCAAGTTTCCAGTAGCCCAGCAGGCTTCTGAATTGAAGCAAAAATGGCAACGGGTCTGTGTAATCGAGGATCACATCGCTGCTGGCGAAGAATGTTTTTAGCCATTGTTTCACTTTTTTTTTCTTGAACGCCGCAGGCAGTCCATAGATCAACATGGCGGTGGAGAGCATATGAGAATCATTATGGATCGGAGTGATGCAATCCATGTATGGATTGATAAACGCTTCAAAAAATTGTGGATGCGATGCCAATAAATGCACGCCGCTCGTGGCACGCGGATTACATTCCAGCGCGTAAATTTGCCCATTGGGAGTTTGGATAAAATCAAACGCGATCTGCCCCGTGAAATGATTTCTCGCAACAAAAGTCTTGACCCACTGAAAAATAGTGGGGTGATCCATATGCTGAAAAACGATCGTCGCGCCCTGCCCCGCAGTAAACGTGGACGGATAGGCGGTGTGCGCAGTGATGTGTCCATTGTGACAAATGCTGTACGTGCAGAACTCCATCCCTCTGATGTACCCTTGCGCAACCCAGGGAGCGTTTGCGTGAAACGTCAGCGTGGAAGATGCCTCTCGAAGCGGCGGCAGGATCAAGGTCCGCGAAGCGAAGCGCGAATACGTCGGCTTGAGGACAAGTTCCTGCCAGTGGGCGTACGCGTGCAGCAAATTATCCATCGACGTGACCAGCATGGTCTCAGGCATCGATAAACCATAATCTGCCGCATCGACGATGAATTTCCATTTGTTGTGAACCTGATCCAGTTTTTGGATCGACTCTGTAAATACTACACAGGGAAGTTCCTCGCGCCGCATGGCAATGTGGAAAATTTCTTCACAGGTGGGAATCAGCAGATCGATTTGATTCTGCTCAATGATTTTTTTCAACGCGACGATAAACGCATCCTGTTGCTGACGTGGAGCGGGCACGACAAAATTAGCCTTGATCGCCGCTGACGGTTGACTCAAGTGCCCGCGCAAACTTTCAGCCATAAAGACCGTGTGCCCCGCGCGATGAAAAGCGCGGGCAAGTTCGAGGGCAGCGGGCGCGCGTCCGCCAGTGAGGAGAATATTCATCAGAAGGTGAGTACCAGCCCGCCGATGGACAACCCCGCACCCGTGCCGACCAGCAAAACTTTTTGCCCACGTTGAATGTTTTCATCGCGAACCGCCTGATACAAAGTGGCGGGAATGGAAGCCGCCACACAATTGCCCAGTGTTTCGAGTGTGTTCATTATTTTTGATTTCGGCCATCCGAATCTTTCAAGCATTAGCAAACCCACCTTGCTTGCCTGATGCGGCACGACCACATCAATATCCAAAATGCTTTTGGAAAGCCCGGGATACAACTCATCTAAAAATTCATGGGCAATGCCGCGTACCATTCTTAACACGGCGGGACCATCCATGTGGAACAGGTCATCTTCGGGATTGTGATTCGCAAAACTCGGATGCCGTGCCGAACCGCCGCCCATGATGGCGGTCAGATATGCGCCTTCGCCGTAGGTCTTGAAATGCGCGCGATGAATCATGGACTTGTCGCCTGCGTCAGGTCGGGTCACAACTACCGCCGCCGCCGCATCCCCAACCAGCGTGGCAGATTCGGGTTCCTTTGGGTTGATTCCGCATGAAGCCACATCCGCGCTGGCGATCAGGATATTTTTGTATCGTCCGCTATGAATAAAATTTGAAGCCACATCCATCGCTGCGATGAAACTCAGGCAGGTGGTATGCACTGTCATGGCAGGGATTCCAGATTTCCCCAACCCCAACTGACGCTGGATCAACGACCCCGTATCGGGGATGGCTTGCTCGGCTGTGCCAGAAGCATTGATGATGAGGTCAAGCTGGTTCGGCTTGAGTTTGGCTTCGTCCAATGCCTCACGCGCCGCCTCCGCCGACATGAAGGATGATGTTTCCTCCGTCACCCAGCGGCGTTCACGCACGCCATTGCGCCGCTCTACCCAGCCCGCAGACAGTCCGCACAACGCTTCCACTTCCGCGTTTGACACAATTCGTTTGGGCAAATATCTTCCAAGCCCAATAATTTTGAGGGGGATGTTGACTTGCATAGGTTCTCCTGTTTACTATGTCATTGCGAGGAGTGTTCTTGTTCTCCGCGACGAAGCAATCTCCTGTTATGTTAGGGATTGCTTCGGGCAAAGAGCGCCCTCGCAATGACATGATATTTTTGGTTAAAAATCCATCTTCTGAAAATACGGGATCGCGTACTTTGAAATCGCCTGAATCAACTTCCAGGGTCTCTGCCGCCATGCGGGTAGATGTTTGTGATACACAGCATTGTACTCAATCACAGATTTTCCGCCGCGCAGCTTCTTGAATTTTCCCACACCGCCGCTGGCATGAACGAGCAGGTTTCGTTGCAATCCTTCCTGTAAAGTAATTAACGTCAACAAACGATATAAACCTTCCTCTTGCGGCAGGCTTGTATCATACCCGAACAGCGGCTGAGTCATCGCGCCATTGCGGATGAAGAATCCCATCACCGCGTTGATCTGTCCGTCACGTTTCAAAGCGCGCAGATGCAAAACCTCGTTGTCGCGCGCGAGTTTCATAAACTCAAATGTGAATTGCGGATTGTAGTAGGAGTATTTTTCAAGATAGAGCATGTTATACAAATCCAGTGAACGAGCCAACTCTTCATCCGACAGTTCATTGCCGTCCACGATTTCATAGCCATGCTTGCGAAGCACACGCACATCTTCTTTATATTGACGTGTGCGGCTCGCTTCTTCTGCATGCATGTACCAGACCTGTCTGCTCAACACCATCTCGTATTCTTTTTCTTTTAGGATGTCCACCAGATGCGGATTTTTTCTCGCGTCCACAGAGCGGAATACGATCACGCGCTCTGGAAACCACTTCGGCAGCGCTTCGCTCAACGCCGATAACTGGTCGCTGTTTACTGACGGATACAGATTCGTCGAAAGCAGGTAGTTGTTGACATAAGCCACCTTATCCAGATCGGCGTTTCGAAAATACCCTGCAATGGGAACCATCAGCAATTTGACCAACGCCTCGACAAGCGGATTGTTGAGATGTTTCACTTCTTCATATCCGCCATATGAGACATAGTGACTGTACGGCGAAACGGTGTAACTGTTATTAAGATGGAAATCCGAGAGCGTGATGGGAATAATGACATCATCCACTTTGGCGAGCATCAATTGCGTGTTGTAGACATTCTTGATGTACTTCTGCGCGCCGTCCATCATCATCGGCAACAGATACCGACGCGCATAATCGCCATCTTCAGTTTGAGGAAATGTCAGGGTGTGGATGTTCTCGCGGGTGAATAATTCAGGTTTCATAAAAAATCCCGAAGGGATGAAATGATTCTAGCTGTAATTTGTCATTGGCATCATAATCCCGAAGGGATGACATGGATTTGAAATACCTTGCCACCCCTTCGGGGTTGATCAAGCCGTTTCATCGTTTTTATAATCATGTCACCCCTGCGGGGGTTTCCAATGCGCGGATCGTCTCTTCGCAATGTGATGGGATGACATGCGTTTCAGGATGTGTGAGGTGATAGGCATGTAAATTTCCAAGTGTCTCGCGGTAGGCTGCGGGGTCGGGGAAAAGTAAATTGGCAACCTTGTGCGGCGGACGATTCTCGACGATGGACTGCTTCAACCATGCCGCATCTGCCACGAAGAAAAAAAGTTTGCCGTTCTCATCGCGGACAAAGAGTCCCATTTGACCGAGGGCGTGACCAGGCAGTTCCACGCCAATAATGGATTGGTCGCCGAGCAGGTCGTAACCCGTCTTGAATGGCGCGTATTCCTCAGAGAGCAAAACAGGCTGGGACATATCCACTTCCTGCGAGCGGGAATCAAAATCCGAGGGGATCAGTCCGCGCAGGAAGGCGTGCTTCATATCTTCGGAAGGCGGCTGTCCGCGCAAATGCCCAAAGGCGTGAGGCATGTACACGAAACGGGACCAAGCCAGGTCGGGAAGCGAAGCGATATGATCTGCATGGAAGTGGGAGATGAACACGTGAGTGATGTCTTTTGGTCGAAGGTCGAAAGTCAAAAGTTGATTGACGACCAAATCTTCCTCGCGCAAAGTGACGGGAGTCATCCAGCGATAAAAACGCTTCGGGAATTTTTTCGTCTCATCAAAAAAACGGTAGGAGTAACCCGTGTCAAAAAGCATCGCGCCAAAACGCGGATGCCGCAGCAGCGCAAACATGGCGGGGAAGTGAATGCTCCGCCAGCGTCCGCCGTGAATGGCGATGTGTTCGGGTGCGGTGCAATAGCCCGCGTGAAGAATGTTGATTTTCATAGGAATATTATGTCGTTGCGAGCAGCGCTCTTGTTCTTGCGACGAAGCAACCCCCAACTTAATGAGGAGATTGCTTCGTCGGGAAGATCACTCTCCTCGCAACGACATGGACTCCTTCCACCAGCGCATAAATTTCTCAACACCTTCATCAATCGAAACTTTAGGCTGATATCCAAGTTCATTTCTCGCGGCGGATATATCGACCGAGGTGCTGTTCGCCATCATGCTGACAGAAACACGCGTCAGCGGCGGTTCGGGGTGCGTGGGGATGAGGGTGTAAATCAACTCCAGCACGCTCGCGGCGGCGTTCGCGGTTCGATAGGAAATCTTTCGTTTGGGATGCGGCAGATCAAGCTCATCACAAATACGCTCGATCAACTTCCAAATTTTGACAGGCTCGTCGTTTGAGATATTGTATTTTTTGCCGAGCGTGTTCGCAGGTGACTCGGCGCACAGTAAAAGCGCATCGACAACATTCTCGATGTAGGTCAGGTCAACGACATTTTCGCCATCACCCAAAATGGGAAGTCTGCCCGATTGTAGGCGCGGAATCAAGCGCGGAAAGATGACCGTGTCGCCAGGTCCAAAAATCGCGCGCGGACGAATCGCAATCGTGGCGAGTCCGCGCGCAAACGCCTCGTCAAGTTCCTGCTCGGCAAGGATTTTTGTCGCCGCGTAATTGCTGACAGGTTCAGGAAGTTCATCCGTTTCCTTCACATTCACACGCGACGAATATCCAAAATAAAGACTGGGCGTGGAAACATACACCAGCCGTTTCACTTTTTGTTCCTCGCATCCACGAATGACATTTCGCGTGCCAATCACATTGGCTTGATAAAACGCCTCAAAATTTCCCCACGGAGAGGGTAGCGCCGCGCAATGAAAAACAATCTCCTGATCCTTGCAGGCGGCGATCATGGAGCTTTTATCTTTCAGGTTGTGTTGAAGTACGCGCAGCCCTTCCCTTTCGAGTTGATCCAACTTCGCCGCGTTGCGCCCAAGCGCGGTCACATGCCAGCCCATGTTATGCAAACGGCGAGTCAATGCACCGCCGAGAAAACCTGTCGCGCCTGTCACTAAAACTTTCATGGCAGGAAGAAAGGTCGAAGAGCGCGGGCGGCGAGTTTTGCCAAATCTTCGCGGATGATTTTTGAATTATGCCGTACGTCGGTTGGAAATTTTTTCATAAATAAAAACTCCTTTATTTTTGAAGCCTGCGGATGCATCTTCGCCAATTCGATCAACGCGCTTTTGATTTTATCTTTATTTGTTCGAACGCCCTTCTTGAGTTCCACCCACAGCACAGGCGATTGATCCACGCCAACCAGCGCGGTGCGAAACACAAGCGGGTGAACATTGAAGATGCCCTCAATTTGTTCGGTGAACAACACGCCCTCATTCGTAATCACGCGATGCGACTTGCGCCCACAATACCACAGCCACCCCTGCTCATCAAAGTATCCCACATCGCCCATGCGGTGGATGATCGCATCGCCAGCTTGGATTTTAGACAGCCGATTCGCTTCTTCTCTTTTGATGTAGAACTCGGTCACTGCCGCGCCTTGCACTGTGATTTCCCCAACGACATTGGGCTTCACTTGGAGATCGTCCTGCCATTGGTCGATTGCTGAATCGCTGATTTCAATGATTCGCACTTTCGCCCCGTGGACAGGCTTCCCCAAACACACGCCCGCGCCCTTTGCAGATTTCTCCCGCACTTCAAATATTTCGCGGCTCTCAATTTTAGCAATCGGCAGAACCTCAGTCGCACCGTAAATGCCAAAGAGGTCGGTTTCATCATTTAATAATTTTCTGAAATCTTCCTGCAACTGAATCGTCGCAGGCGCGCCCGCCGTGATGATTCTTTTTAGACTCTGGAGTCCAGCAGCTTGCTGCTGGAAATTCGCCAAAATATCCAGCACCACAGGCGAAGCAAACATGTTGGTCACGTTGAATTTCCGAATTGCATTCAACACTTTTTCGGGGTCAGTTTTCCCCGGCACAGGAAAAGTAATATCAGGAATCACAGAGGTGACTCCGATCAACGCATCGATCAAGGCGTAAAGTGGAAAGGCGGGCAAGTCAATTTCATCGGGTGAGATGTTGAAAGTCTCAACCAGCATATCCAGTTGCGCGGCAAAATTCACATGTGTGTAAAGCACACCTTTCGGAATGCCCGTGCTTCCGCTGGTGTAAATGATGGCGGCGGAGTTGGTAATTGGTAATTGGGGATTGGGGATTGAGGTTTCACTTTTCAACTTTTTACTTTTTACTGACTTAATCGTGAGGTTATGCTTGACCGTATCTTTTCCCCAGCCAAAGATAATTCTTAAAAAATGTGTAGGTGTATTTCCGATAAAAATATCGGGTTTGGATTCGTTGAGACATTCGCTAATTTTTTGCAATCCAATGGCAGGGTCAAGGATGATGGGGACGACTCCAACTTTCAGCATGGCAAATGCCAGGGCGAAGAAATCAGCCGAGGGCGGGGTCATCAAGGCGGCGGTCATGCCTGGGGTGACGCCATCAGCCAAAAGTCCAGTGGCGAAGCGTTGGGTTTCATCCGCAAGATGTTGAAAAGTGACTGTTTCCCATCGTTCATTGCGCGGAGAAAAAAAGATAAATGCGGGCTTGTCAGGGTGGCTTTCCGTGACAAGTTCCAGTCGGGAGATGATGTTCATTGTTTGTAATTGTATCTGCTAACCAGGATACGCGCGCCCTGCCTGCACCGGCGTATAATAACCTCATGCTTCCTGTCCCGTCCATCTCGGTCATCATCGTGTGTTGGAATAGCGCTAAATATTTACCGCGCTGTCTCGAGAGCCTGGATGCGCAGACCTTTTGCGATTTTGAGGTTGTGCTGGTGGACAATGGTTCAACGGTTGGCGCGCTCGACGACTTTGTAAAAAAATATCCCCGCTTGAATGTTCAGCTCAAGGAACTGGGACAGAACTTCGGATTTGCCGTCGCCAACAACATCGGCGCCCGCCTCGCGTGCGGACAATGGCTCGCCCTGCTCAATGCGGATGCCTTTCCTGAACCTGATTGGTTGAAGCGTTTGGTTGATGCCGCAGAAGTTTATCCCAATTCTTTTTTTGCATCGCGCCAGATTCAAGAAAAGAATCCAGGTTATCTGGATGGGGAAGGCGATGTCTACCATGTGAGCGGCTTGGCTTGGCGGAAAGATTATGGGTCATCTGTTTACCCGCTGAATGAACCCCAGGAAATCTTTAGCCCCTGTGGAGCGGCGGCGTTCTTCCCTCGACAGGCATTTCTGGATGCGGGTGGTTTTGACGAGGATTATTTTTCATATCACGAAGACGTGGACCTGGGGTTTCGCCTGCGTTTACGTGGATTAAGTTGTGTGCTGGTTCCTCAGGCAATCGTTCAGCATGTGGGTTCTGCGAGTACTGGCAAGCGGGGCGACTTTTCTGTATATTACGGTCATCGTAATCTGGTATGGACTTATTTCAAAGACATGCCGTCAGTGTTGCTTTGGTTATATCTTCCACTGCATATCGTAGTTAATTTTTTCTTTCTGATCTATTTCACGCTCAGAGGTCAGGGCAGTGCAATTTGGCGCGCTAAAGTGGATGCGTTACGCGGTCTTCCTAAAATGCTGAAAAAACGCCGCACTGTTCAACTTCAAATGCAAATCTCGATTGCCGAAATTCATCGGGTTATGTCTCGTAATTGGCTGACACCATTTTTAGAATTTCTAAAACGAAAGAGTGAATAATTCATGGCTGTAGATGTTTCCATCTGTATTGTTTCCTATCAAGCCCGCGACCTGCTGCGCGAGTGTTTGCGTTTTATTTACGCGACGGTTGACTCGCTCTCCTTTGAGATTATCATTGTCGATAATCATTCCGATGACGGCACCGTTGAAATGCTTGGTAGTGAGTTCCCTGAAGTCCGCCTTCTAGTCAACGATTACAACACGGGCTATACGCGTCCGAATAATCAGGCGATGCGTGAAAGCAATGGGTGCTATATCGTTTTGCTCAACCCGGATACTTTGGCGCAGCCGAATGCGATTGCCGAATTATTCGGCTTTTTAGAGACGCACCCGCAAGTTGGGATTGTCGGACCGAAGGTACTCAACCGTGATGGGACAATTCAAAAACAGTGCCGCCGCAGTGAAGCCCGCCCGTGGGATTCATTCTGTTATTTTTCTGGGCTCTCGCGGCTCTTTCCGCATGACAAACGTTTTTCAGGCTACTTGATGACCTATCTCGACGAAGACCTGACTCACGAAGCCGAGGCGGTTTCAGGGTCGTGCATGATGATCCGCCGCCAGGTGATTGAGCAGGTTGGATATCAGGATGAAAACTTTTTCGCCTACCAGGAAGATACAGACTATTGCCGTCGTGTCCGCCTGGCTGGCTGGAAGGTCTTCTACAACCCGTCGGCGCAGATCATTCATTATGGGGGCGAAGGCGGCTCCAATGTCCAGCCTTTCCGTTCCATCATCGAATGGCATCGTTCCTACTATCTTTATTATCGCAAGCACTTTGCCAAAGATTATTTTTTTCTGTTCAATGCCATTTATTATTTGGGAATGTTGATCAAATTGGGGTTAAGCCTGCTTGTAAATTTATTCCGAAAAAAGAAGGTGGTTGGCACGCGCAAACCGTAGGTCAAAAAATAGATTGCCCTGCTCACCAAACGCTAGTAAAATTCTACATAAATCTACATTGTGATTTTTGCACTAAAAAGTACAATGTCAATCTCAAAAGCAAGGATGTTGATAACATCCTTGCTTTGTTTAACAAAATTCAACCAGCGGATGGAAACCATGTTCATCAAACGCCTTCAACTCGGACTCATTCACGTCGCCGTGGCGATGACTCTCGTGCCGATCAACAGCACACTTAACCGTGTCATGATCAAAGAACTTGCGATCTCTGCAACTCTTGTTGCCATTCTTGCTTCGCTCCCCTATCTCTTCGCGCCCATTCAAGTTGCCATTGGTTCCTACTCAGACCGCCATCCTATTTTTGGATTTCGCCGCACGCCGTATATTCTCGCGGGGATAATTCTTTGCGTGCTTGGCTTGATCGTCTCTCCATACGTTGCATTCCTCATGGCGCAGAATCTTGCGCTTGGCATTTTCGCGGGTATTTTTGCATTTGGTTTGTGGGGCATGGGCTACAACCTTTCCAGCGTTTCGTATCTTTCCCTCGCTACAGAAATTTCCGGCGAGGAAGGTCGCGGCAAGACCATTGCAACCATGTGGTTCATGATGATCGTTTCGATTATTGCCACGGCCATCGGGCTTAGCCGCATGGTCGACCCATACACGCCTGACGCATTAATTCGCGCATTTGGATATATAGCCGTCGCCGCCTTAATCCTTGGCTTGATCGGACTCATCAAGCTTGAGCCACGCTCGGGCATTTCCTCCTCAAGCGCGTCCGAGACATTTACTGTCAAACAGATGAGCGCCGCCATCCTGTCCAATCCTCTCGCGCGGACATTTTTCATTTATCTGCTTTTATTGCTCGCCGCGATTTTAGGTCAGGATGTTTTGCTCGAACCCTTCGGCGCTGAAGCATTTGGCATGTCCGTGACCCAGACAACACGCATCACGTCCATTTGGGGAACCTTCGTATTGATCGCCATCATCATCGCGGGTCTGCTCGAAGGACGCTTGGCCAAAAAGACAATTGCACAGCTTGGAAACTTTGGCGCGCTCGCGGGCTTTGTTGTCATTGTCGTCAGCGGCTTCACTCGCTCTACAAGTATCTTCTACACCGGTGTGACATTGCTCGGGCTTGGCACGGGTTTATCCACCGTTGCAAATCTTTCGCTGATGTTTGATTTCACTGTGCCGGGCATGGTGGGTTTATATATCGGAGCATGGGGATTCTCCAACGCGCTCTCGCGTCTGGTGGGAAATCTCCTGGCGGGGATTCTGCGGGACGTGGTGACCCAGGCTACCGGTCAGGCTTTGAGCGGGTATCTTATCGTGTTTGCCATTGAAGCGGCGATGCTTGTCATCGCTTCGCTAATGTTGTATCGTATTGATGTCAATCAATTTCAGAAAGGCGTTGAGCAACCTTCATTTATTGAAAAGGTTGCCTTGGCGGTGGAATAATATGATCTCATCCAGCAAAGATATGACAGATAAATGGCTTTCTCTGAGCGCCGCGGCAAAAATGTTGGGCGTGCATCCCAGCACTGTGCGGTTGTGGTCTGATAAGGGCGTTTTGCCCACGCATAAAACACAGGGAGGGCATCGCCGCTACAAGCCCAGCGAAATTGCTATTTGGGCAGAATCAAATCAAAGGTCGAGTGAGATCGAGCCTGAGCGCATGATGCAGGAAGTCGTCAAAACTGTCCGCATGCAAATTTCAGAGGGACGTTTGGAAGCCGAGTCATGGTATCAAAAATTGGATGAGGATGCTCGGACGCAGTATCGCATGAGTTCGCGGTCTTTATTTCATGGCTTGATGACGTATATGGCAACCGAGGGCGCGGACGCTGAAAGCGAGGCATACGCCATCGGCTATGAATACGCTTCGCGAGCGCATCGTTACAGTTTGAATTACGTGGACGCTGTACAGGCATTTTTGTTTTTTAGAAATACGCTGATCGCTTCGGTCATAAAAGTGTATCGGGAAGCGAATGTGTCGTCGGGGCAGACCGCTGAGACCTTCGGCAAAATGTACACTTTCACAGACGATATTTTGGTCAGCCTTCTGCAAACGTTTCAAGCCTTGAATGCCAGCCGTTGATTTTTTATCCTGCCATTGCGAGGGCGCTCTTCCCGAAGCAATCTCCTGTTGCAATGAGATTGCTTCGACGAAAAAGCATCGTCTCGCAATGACATATCACAAAGGAGTTTTTTTTCATGCAAAACATCACGCACTATATTCCAATACTCACCACCATTATTTCCTTCGCGTTTACGGTTGTTTTATACAAACATTGGCAGCATAAACCCGAAGCGAAATATCTCGTGTGGTGGACCATCGGCGCCTTATGCTTCGGCGTTGGCACATTGACTGAGTCTATTAATACGCTTGCCGGTTGGAGTATTTGGAATATGAAAGCCTGGTACATCAGCGGCGCATTGTTGGGCGCGTTTCCGCTCGCACAGGGGACGGTCTATCTTTTGCTCAAAAAGAAAGCCGCCGATATTTTGGCATGGTTTTTTATTGTTTATATCGCGGTTGCATCTGTTGCGATTATCCTCGCGCCGGTGAATATGTCCATTGTTGACCCGCTCCGCCTGACCGGCAAGGTGATGATGTGGACCTGGGCGCGCATGTTCTCGATTCTGCCGAACACCTACGCGTTGATCTTTCTTGTGGGCGGCGCGGCATGGTCTGCAATTCAGTATGCCCGCAAACAGGGCAGCCGTAATCGTGTGATTGGTAATACATTGATTGCGGTTGGTGGACTTCTCCCTGGCATTGGCGGTTCGTTCACACGCTTTGGGTATGTGGAAGTGCTCTTCGTTACTGAATTTATTGGCATTTTGCTGATCTGGGCTGGCTATCGTGCCATGACACCCCCGTGGATTGCTCCCATTCCTGCTCCGCAAGCAGCAACTGACTAACAGAGCGCAAGCGAGGTGCGTCTCACGCCAGCAATTCTCACTATGGCTTTTGTTCATCCGCAGGTTTGGTAGATTGAAAAAAAATCTACTGAACCTGCGGATTCTTGTGATGGTCAAACACATCTTGCGCGAAAACTTTTATCACTGAGACACTGAGAAAGATTAAAAACTTCGTGACTCGGCGCCTCCGTAATACAGGTTTTGGACTTTTGCAACAGGTCACATGTTAATAAAATGACGATCCGCGCCTGATTGCTTGCGCCATACTATTGATATGGTTATACTTACCCGCATGGGTATCCCGGCTAAAATAGGTCGTTACGAAATCAAATCTGAATTCGGTCGCGGAGGCATGTCCACCGTGTACCGCGCTTATGATCCCAGCTTTGACCGCGAAGTTGCGATCAAGGTCTTGCCGCGCGAGATGATGCATGACCCGCAGTTCCGCGCGCGCTTTGAGCGTGAGATAAAAATGGTGGCGGGGCTGGAGCATCCGGCCATTGTGCCTGTCTATGATGTGGGCGAAGAAGACGGACAGCCATATTTTGTCATGCGTTTTATGACAGGCGGCTCTCTTTCAGATCTGATCGCCAAAGGAAGAATCTCGGTATACGACACGGCGCAGATCATTGCAAGGATTGCACCGGGACTCACCTATGCCCATAGAAAAGGCGTTATTCACCGTGACCTAAAACCTGATAACATCCTCTTTGATGATGAAGGCGACCCATTTATTTCAGATTTTGGCATTGCCAAATTGACAGAAGCCACAGGGAACCTGACGGTCAGCGGGGTGATCGGCACGCCCGCCTACATGAGTCCCGAACAGGCTCAGGGACATGAAATTGACAGTCGCAGTGACATCTACGGGTTGGGGGTCATCGTCTATCAAATGTTGAGCGGTCAACAACCTTATAGCGCCGATACTCCCATGGGGGTGGTCGTAAAACATATCACCGACCCTGTGCCCGAAATTCTAAATATGGTCCCCAGCCTGCCTATTGATGTGGATCAAATCATCAGGTCTTCGATGGCGAAGGATAAAACCAAACGCTATTCCACCGCAGTGGAATTGGCGAAAGCCTTGAATATGGTTGCCTTTGGAAATGAAGGCAATTTTACAATCACTACCACTACAGGCTTGCGCTCAGGAGTATACAAAACTCCCACCCAATCCTCCCGTGGAAGAACCGGGTTGGCTGTGGCAGGGATTATCCTGGTGGTTGCCGTTATCGGCTTTTTTCTGCTGCGCAATCAATTGTTCGCCCCGCAGCTAATTGAGCCGACACTTGTGCCTGTGCCCACCGCAATTCCCAGCGAAATTCCAACATCCACTCTTCCACCTGCAACGTCCTCTCCGCAGGCGACAGAATCGGCGGCATCTGCTCTGCCTTTCGCGCCCGCATGTTCCGCTGGGATTAAGATCCCTGCTCCCGTAGTCAAAGAGACAAACAAAGTCTGCGTCAAGAAAATTCCCTATACTTCACTTTCCGTTCCCGAAGGCGCGGTGCTCGAATCCCTCAACCCTGACTTCTCGTGTGTAGTGGAAACAACCAGCAATGGGAAAGATATTATTTCCTGCACAGGCAGGCAATCTTTTTCATATCAACTAAAAGTTTGCGTTCCGCCGGTTGTCTCCAGCGCAGACTCTGGCAAATGCGCGCAGGGCGCAACTTTTGACTCAGCTAACCAATGTTGTCTGGCTACACCGCCTGATGCAGGCTGTAAAATCTTGAAGGTGGACTTGCGGGCTTGTCAATGACTGATCGGGCGTGATGAACGCCCGATTTTATTTTCCCAAAGCAGGGTGATAAAATAGCCGCATGGGAATCCTTTATCTTGTAGCCACTCCGATCGGAAATCTCGAAGACCTGTCCCCGCGCGCTGTGCGCATCCTGCGTGAAGTGGTTTTAATCGCCGCCGAGGATACCCGCCATACCGGCAACCTGCTGAAACATTTCGAAATAAACTCCCCGCTTACCAGTTATTTTGAGCACAACAAAATGCACAAACTTGACCGTATCCTCGAAACCCTCGCAGGCGGTGACGTGGCCTTGGTCTCGGATGCGGGGACGCCTGCGATCAATGACCCAGGATACGAGTTGGTGCAAGCCGCCCTCGCATCCGGCTTCGACGTTCGGCCTGTTCCCGGTCCCTCGGCCCCCATCTCCGCCTTGACAGTTTCCGGACTGCCGACAGACTCGTTTCTCTACCTCGGTTATCTCCCACACAAATCCAGTGAACGTCGCGCCCGTTTAACAGAGATTTCCCAACAGCCTTACACGCTCATCTTTCTTGAATCGCCGCACCGCGTTGTGGATTCTCTTCATGATATTCTCTCCGTTTTGGGTGACCGTAGAATCTGCGTTGCCCGCGAAATGACCAAACTCTACGAAGAGTTCTGGCGCGGACCCATCAGCGGCGCATTGGAATATTTCCAATCCAAAGAACCGCGCGGCGAGTTTACGTTGGTGATCGAGGGGAAGAAGACCGAAGACCGCCGACAGTGGACGGAGGAAGAACTGCTGGAGGCGATCAAGAAAGAATTGCAAGCGGGGAAATCTGCAAAGGAAATCTCTGCTGAGTTGGCAGAGTCAAGCGGGCGGAATAAAAAGCAAATCTATGATCTGGTGAATCGAAGCAAAGGCGAGTGAAGAATCCGCCAGTGGTTAACCAATTAAAAAATAGAGAGAAATTAGGCAGGGCAAATTTCAATCCATCTGTTTTATAAAATTATCTTTTCTACTTGCTTGCTAGAATTCTTTCAAGTTTGCAAGGAAAACTTGTTTCCTGACATTTTTGTGGGTTTGGTTGGTACTCAAGTCCTATCTCAAGCAGGGCTGTTCAGTTCTAGATTCCAAAGGTCTCAGTCCACATCTCCAAGGCATTTTAGAGCGGAAAACGGTTAAAAAACACTGTTTCGTCGCATGAATCGCCTTCAAGATAGGATTTTGTGCTGAAAATTTGTTAGAACTGAACAGCCCTGTATCTCAAGCCCTCAACCTTTGACAACCATAATGTTAATATAGCGCTACGGCATTATTGCATTTTTGGTCTATTTGCCAGTTGTTGGAGGTGTTATGAAAAAGAAATTATTGAAGCCCAGGAATGAAAAACCTTCAAAAACGGTTTATCGAAAACGTAAACAGTCTATTGAAGCGCTAAAATTGCGTTACAAGTTTTTGATTTTAACTGGCACATTGATTTTAGCGGCGGTTTGTATTGTTATGCGTCTTGATGTTCCAGGAGTTTGGACGTTCCTAAGTATTTCTGGCGGTTGGGCTGCGTTTACAAATAAATGAATTTATTTTTCTCCGACTGTATGGGGTTTGAGAAAAAACTTTTTAGCTAATAGTAGACAAGGTTTGGGAGCAGAAAAAAACTTGAAGCCAGAAAAATGCTTGAAAACGAGCAGAATCCCACACGTCGGATGCACCTCCGCAAGATGGAAGCCATCATGTTTCACCAAAGAAACGGGGCGCAATAAGAATATACTGCAAAGCGGCAGACGCAAAAGCCGTACAAAGCAATGGAGACGTGCGCTTGTCGCAGTCCCGAGGTGCACCTTGGTTTCCGATCCAAATGATGTATCCACTGGTGGCGCAAAGAAGCTAACGAAGGAGAGAACCGACCCCGATTAGAAAGCTATATAACTCTTAAGTGATCGGGTCTGCCAATAGACAAATGAATAAAGATCATTGGCGTCGTTTTTGAAAAAATGTCGTGATGCCTTTTTGTGGTTAACTCGCCAGCAGATTTCCCATTGTAAATTGCCTATAACTGTTTCTTAGAAACGCTTTGTTGGGCGCATTCTTGGAGCGCCAGACTTGCTGGCTGAAAAAAGATGATAAAAACTTAACAAGATTTTACAGCAAACTCAATCTCAGAGTTGTTTTTTTGATTCTTGGGACACTCGGTTCGTAAATAAAAAAATCAGCCTCTACATTAATAGAAAGCTGATTTTTTGTTTTCAATTACTTATCTTCGGGAAGAGCAGCAAAGGCTCTCTGGGTTTTTATATACCACCCCATTCCCTTGAGGGGATTTTTCCACCTATCCGCCATCATCTTCGAGGCGCTTTTGTGCGCTTCATCACCACTTGCGGCCATTTCTTTTAAATGCTTATCCTGTGCTTTTATAACATCATCAGCCGTATTTCCATGGAACGAAGCATCACATGCTCCATCCATTTGCCTGCAAGTCATTGTTTTCATAAGTCTCATTTCCTTTGGTTATGATTAAAGTCTAATAATTAGGTGAATGTTTCTGGTAAATTACTTGCGTGGAGAACTATTACACTTTACGATTAGTCTTCAACTCACCGCTTTTTTCACGAGTGCAATGATCTTTGCCTCTTCAGCGGTGGTCAACTTAATCAGTGCGAAGGCGGCGGCCCACATATTTCCTTCGTCAAGCTTCGCATCGGGTTGGAAGCCGAACGTTGCATACCTCACGTTGAACTTACTCGCAGCCTGAAAGAAGCAAATGACTTTGCCGTCCGCGTCGGCATAAGCGGGCATCCCATACCAGGTTTTCGGCATAAGAGTTGGCGCGCTAGCTGTGACGATCACATGCAGCCGCTTTGCCATGGAGCGATCCGGTTCCGGCATCGCGGCAATCGCTGCAAGTATGGCTTTTTCGCCTTCTGCCCTATCCTTGCCTGCACGCGCTTCGGCTTTCATCTCTTGAGCGCGAGCCTTCATCGCGGCTTTTTCTTCGTCTGTGAATCCTTCACCAGACTTCTTAGTGGACTTTTTCGTATCTATCTTTGGGCTCATGGAAATCTCCTTATCTGATTTTGCGTTGTTTTGAAACCTTGCTTATAAACAAATTTACCTTTATAATAAAGATACTTCAAAATAAAGGTAATGTCAAGGGTATATTTCTATGACGAAATCAACAAAGACAGATTTAAAGAAACGAGCCCTGATGGCGGTCAGGGATTATGGCGTTAATTTGACGCAGTTCCGAAACGCCATGAGTGAATGGGCAGGGCTCAACGTAACCGACATGGAATGTCTCAGGCTGCTATTCCTCAAAGGCATTGCCACGCCGTCTGAACTTGCCAGGCATACGGGTCTCACTTCGGGGGCAACAACCGCCATGCTCGATCGGCTCGAAAAAGCAGGCTTAATTGAGCGCCGACCCAACCCCAATGACCGCCGCGGAACTCTGATCGCTCCTGCGCAATCGAGTGCTGAAAAATCCGCGTCATGGTTTGAGTCGGCGAGAAAGGCTCAAGATGAATTGGTCTCAAGTTACTCTGAAAGCGAACTGGAAATCATTACTGATGTTTTTGAACGATTTGCAAAACTATGGAATGATGAACGAAAGAAATTACAAAAAGATTAGTAGCGTATCGGTTCGTTTACAGTTGTTAAAGTTCTGGTACACTTCGTTTCGGAACTGCTTCAATCGGTTTGTTTTCACAGACGCTAATTGTATGCAGTTCCACTTTTTATGCAAATTTTGTCAAAAGTCCAATTATTAAAAATAAGACTATACTATAAGACTATATGAGTGGACCAGATGTTACTCCAGGACGTCGAAGACCAAAAAGCCTAGCAAGGCTGAGATCTTCAGTTGATATTGCCCAATCGAATCCTGTATCAAACGAGCGTCATTCAACAAAACTTCCTATAGTTCTTGCAGAAGTAATAATTGCCGCATCATTAGGGCTAGCAGCATGTGCCCCAGTGAGTGCTTCACCAACAGCAGAATCTACAGGACCAACAAATACAGCAGAAGTACTTCCTTCTCCAACTACTGAGCGTCTCATAAATAAGTAAACTTTTTCATAGGTCCAAGCCTGCATGATCAAAAAAAGATATTATCAGGTCAGGTTTGCGCCGTAAACGCAGGATCGCAAGATTGAGTTGTTGATGT
>Ga0335397_10000497_pt1 | contig 50966 bp, 48 predicted proteins | sample MAT04_FD_205740 | JGI IMG/M metagenome (GOLD analysis project Ga0335397, IMG submission 205740) | Freshwater microbial communities from Lake Fryxell liftoff mats and glacier meltwater in Antarctica - MAT-04 (spades assembly) (version 2) ...
GTATCAGCTGAGCCGATAGTCCCAAATCTGACGTCAGAATAGTTGGGGGACCCGGTTCGTTCGTGCGGTGTGTGGGTCTCCTGCAGCCGGGGAATAGAGTGTCCACGCCCCACCACAGCTCTGGAGAATTCCGTGGACGTTCGAATCGGTGTCACCCAATCCATGCGAGAGATCGAGCTCGACGTGGCCGACTCGACTGATCGCGAGGCCCTCAAGGCGAAAGTCGAGGCTGCGCTCGCCAACCCAGACGGCGTCCTGTGGCTCGAGGACAAGCGGGGACGCGAGGTTGCCTTCGCCACCGCCAAGATCGCCTACGTCGAGATCGGCAGCCCGTCTGAACGACGAGCCGTCGGTTTCACCGCCTGACGAAGCCGGTCTTCGCGCTATGGCATCGGCGAACAGCACGGCTGTTGTGCCGTTGCTCGACAGGCGGCTCATCTTCGTCACCGGCAAGGGTGGCGTCGGCAAGACCACGGTCGCGTCCGCTCTGGCGTTGCTGGCGTCCCAGGAGGGACGACGCACCTTGGTGTGCGAAGTCGATTCCAAGGGAAATCTTGACGGGTTCTTCGGCTCGAAACCGCTGGAATTCGCCCCAACGCAGGTGGCACCCAATCTCTTCGCCATGGCTATGGACACCGAGGAGTCGCTGCGCGAGTACCTGAAGTTGCAGCTCAAACTGCCCCTGATCTCTCGTCTGGGCCCGCTGGCTCGTACCTTCGACTTCGTGGCGACGGCTGCGCCGGGGGTCAAGGAGATTCTCACGGTCGGAAAGCTGGCCTGGGAAGTGAAGGAGCGGCACTACGACCTGGTCGTGGTCGACGCAACGGCGACCGGACACGTCGTCGGTCAACTCGCATCTCCGGTGGCGATGTCGGAATTGGTGAGCGTCGGTATCGTGCGCCAGCAGACAGAGTGGATGATTCAACTGCTGACTGACCCCGCGATCACCGGGGTGGTCGTTGTGACCACACCGGAGGAGATGCCGGTCAACGAGACACTCGAGCTCATCGAGCGACTCGGTACCGAGACCACCATCGACATTGCCGGGGTGATCGCCAATCGGGTCCTGCCGGAGGTGTTCAACCGGGCCGAAGAAGCGATCTTCGACGATCTCGACACCGACCGCGGCCGGACGGCACTCACCGAAGCCGTCGGCGTGGGGTCCGACATCGTGATGGACGCTGCACGCTTGGCCATCTCGCTCCGGAGATCGCGTTCTGAGCATCTCGACCGGCTACGGCGGGAATTACCCAAGGACATGCCCCTGTCCTACGTCCCCTATCTGTTCACCCGGTCCCATGGGGTTCGCACGACCCGTCAAGTTGCTGAATTCCTCGGCCAGGAGCTGCTCTGATGGCGCGACGACGATCGGTCTCCAGCGTGGGCCTCGAGGAACTGGTGGCCGCCAAGGAGATTCTCATTTCCTGCGGCTCGGGTGGCGTCGGCAAGACCACGGCGGCAGCGACCATTGGGGCCATGGCGGCGACGCATCACGGCGGCAAGGTGTTGGTCCTCACCGTTGACCCGGCGAAGCGGCTCGCCAATGCGCTCGGCCTCGAGCGCTTCGGGAACACCGAGACTCGCGTGCCGGAAGCGGCGTTCGAGGCGGCGGGTGTGAGCCCGCGGGGTGAGTTGTGGGCCGCGATGTTGGACACCAAGCAGAGCTGGGACGATCTGATCGTCCGGCATGCGCCCGACGTGCCGACCCGCGACGCCATTTTGTCGAACCCGCTCTATCAGAACCTCACCGGCAAGTTCATCCAGTCGCACGACTACGTGGCGATGGAACGGCTCTACGAGATCCACACATCGGGTCGCTACGACCTGATCGTGGTCGACACCCCACCGACACGAAACGCCATCGACTTCCTCGATGCCCCGGAACGAATGGCCGACTTCTTCTCGTCCCGGTTGCTGCGATGGCTCATCGCCCCCTACCGAAGCCGGGTCATCGGCTTTGCCTCGAAGCCCTTCTACACCGTCGCCGATCGCATTCTCGGCTCGCAGTTCCTGTCCGACATCGCCGAGTTCTTCATCCTGTTCCAGTCCATGTACGACGGCTTCGTCGAACGGGCTCGCGCCGTGGAGAAGTTGCTCGGTTCATCGATGACGAGCTTCGTGGTGGTGTCCACGCTCGAAGCAGCGCCGGCACACGAAGCGAACGCATTCATGGAGTTGCTCGATGAACGGAAGTTGCACCTCGGTGCGTTGGTGCTGAACAAGGTGCTGCCCGCATCGATGCTGGACCGCCCGGCAGCGGCTGCCGCTGCCGACCTGAGCGCACGGCGAGACGAAATAGCCGAGTCGCTCGCGTCGCTGATCGGGTCGGATCCGAACCTGGCCCGCGTGCTCGGGGTGATCGGCGAGAACTTCACGAACTTTGCGGTGGTGGCCAAGCGGGAAGCCGAGCAGCGATCCGAGATGGCGAGACTGCCCGATACCGTCGTATCGGTTCCAGAGATGGAGCACGATGTCTCAGATCTCCGAGGGCTGCTCGAAATCGGCGGCCATCTGTGGCGCTGAGCGATCTCGCTCGCGCCGACGCCTCCTTGAGCGAGGACGAACGTCGCCATCTCCGACGATTGATGGCCTCGTGGAACGTGTTGGCCGACTTCTGCTTCAGCGATCTCGTGCTGTACGTACCAGTCGATGAGGAGCTGGTGGTCTTCGGCCACATGCGGCCGGCGACGAGCCAGACCATCTACCGGGACGATCTGGTCGGCGAGGTCAGAACCCGACCGCAGCGGCCCATCATCACCGAAGCGCTCGAGGGCGGCCGACAACTCCACGCCGAGGTCGACAGCGCATGGGTGGGGGAGCGGGTCCGAGTGCTGGCGCTCCCGGTGCGTCGACGGGGTCGAATCGTGGCGGTCCTGGCGCAGGAGGCGGCGTTGTCGATGTTACGCGAACCCGGTGAGCTGGAGACCAACTACACCATCGTGTTCGAGCGGTTCGTCTCCATGATCTCGTCGGGAGTCTTTCCCTACGACACCGATGACGACGCGCTCCCCGACAGCCCCCGCGTTGGCGATGGCGTGCTGGTGCTCGACGGGTCGGCCGAGGTGAGCTACGCCTCGCCGAACGCCACCTCGGCGCTCACTCGTGCGGGCGTATCCGGGCGACTTCGGGGTCGACCGCTCATTGAGTTGGGTCTCGGCCATGCCCTCGTCGCCGAGGTGACCTTCCTGGCCCGGCCAGTAGCGCAGGAACTGGAGACCGCTACCGGTGCGGTGCTCTCGCTCCGCTCGTTGCCGTTGATCGACACGCTCGACCCGACGTCGGTCGATCAGACGAAAGGTCTGGCCGTCACCGGCACGGTCGTGTTGGTGCGTGACATCACTGATCTGCGCCGACGTGACCGGCTGTTGATCTCGAAGGACGCGACGATCCGAGAGATTCATCATCGGGTGAAGAACAACCTGCAGACCATCTCCTCACTCCTTCGACTTCAGGGTCGTCGGTTGACCGAGCCGGAGGCAGTGACTGCCATCGAGGAGTCGGTCAGACGAATCCGGTCGATTGCGTTGGTGCATGAGATTCTGTCTCGAGAGGCCGGCGACGATGTGTCGTTCATTGATGTCGTTCGGCCGCTGGTTCGCATGGTCGAGGAAGGACTTGTATCACCGGACCGACCGCTGCGGTTCGTGATCTCCGGCGATCCGGGAGTGATGGCATCGCCAACCGCAACATCTCTGGCGGTGGTGCTCACCGAGCTCTTACAGAATGTGATGGAGCACGCTTACCCTGACGAACTGGCGATGCCCGAACCCCATCAGGTCCGGATCGAGTTCCGAAACGACGGCACCGAGATTGAAATCAAGGTGGTCGATGACGGCCGAGGGCTGCCGGACGGTTTCGATCTCCGTTCTACGACGAGTCTGGGTCTCTCCATCGTGCACGGATTGGTCACGACCGAGTTGGGGGGAGCGATCAGTTTCGACAATGGCAATGGCCCGCCGCAGCGTCGAGGAACCGTCGTGACTTTGTCGGTTCCGTTGACCGCCCGGCCACCCTCGATCTGAACCAGCACCCATCTGAACCAGCCTCGATCTGAACTAGTACCCATCTGAACCAGCACCCATTTCGATTCGGACGCGACACGACCCCGCCATAGCGGGGCCGCGTACTCGACGTTGCTGACCTGAGGTCAGCGCTCGGGATCTGGGTCAGCTGGCGCGACGCTGACGCGCCACCCATGCACGGCGGAGCTTGCGGCGCTCCTCCTCGGAGGTGCCGCCCCACACGCCAGAATCCTGGTTGGTGGTGAGCGCGAACTCGAGGCACGGTTCCTTGGCGGCGCAGCTGTTGCAGACCGTCTTGGCGTTCTCGATCTGCTCGATGGCAGGGCCAGTGGTGCCGACGGGGAAGAACAGGTCGGGGTCGGTGTCCATGCACGAGGCGACATCGCGCCAGTCGTCGTTTGCAAGGGACAGGGAGCGGCTCGAAGTGAGGGCCACGGTTTCCTCCGGGGGATTCGTGCGAATAGTCGGTCGAATGGTGCTGATGGAACCGAGAGGGTTACCCTCTCCAGTTCACGGTTCTCCTTGATTCCTGCCGAATGGGTCAGGACCTTGTGAAAAACCGAACAAGCAGACGCTATCTGTTGCAGCAAACGCTGTAAAGGAAAAGTTGCCAGGAATTCGCGCCCATGTTTCTTTTCGGTCACCGCGGTGCCTCGTTCGATCGTGCCGAGAACACGATTTCGGCATTCATCGCCGCGGCTGAACAGGGCGCAGACGGCGTAGAACTGGACGTTCGGCGTACCTCAGATGGTGTTCTGGTGGTCCATCACGACCCGGTACTCCCCGACGGGCGAGTCATCTGTGACATCCGGCGCACCGAGCTCCCGGAGCGGGTTCCGACCCTGCTCGAGGCCGTCGTCGCCTGTGGCTCGCTCATTGTGAACATCGAGATCAAGAACTCTCCGAATGAACCCGGATTCGAGCACGATCGTCGCCTGGCGGTCGACGCGCTCGCCGTGCTCGACGAGATGGCCGACCCGCCGCCGGTCATTGTGTCCTCGTTCGACTACGCCACCATCGAGATGGTCAAGGCGACCTCGCCTCGTACCCGCACCGGTTACCTCGTCATGGCGGTCAGCCAGCCGGTCGATGCCATTGCCCGCTGCCTCGATGGCGGTCACGAGGCCGTTCACCCGTGGGACCCATTCGTCGACGCCGTGGTGGTCGATCAGTGCCGCGAGGCCGGTCTGGATGTAAATGTCTGGACCGTTGATGATCCCGATCGAGTCCGCGAGTTGGCCGCTTGGGGGGTCGATGGCCTCGTCACGAATCGGCCGGGCGTGGCCCGAACTGCCCTGGCGGGTTGACGTCCTCGAATCATGACCTCTGACGCAAGCACCTCTGACGCAAGCACCTCTGACGCAAGCACCTCTGACGTCTGGTGGGCTCGACTCAGGTCGCCTCAGTCTGGTGAATTGACCAGTAGCGGTGCCGCATCGAACCGGCCGCGACGGGAGGCTCGACGGAGCGCAGCCAGCGTGGGCCGGCCGAGAATCGCCATGAGCATCACCATCGACACGCCGCGCATGAGGTCGAACCCGAGCGCCGTCGAAAGGTGGAATGCCCAGAAACGACTCAGGTTCTCGCTCAGCGGTTCGCCCGGGACGAACGCAAAGGTGGTGTCTACCGATGTGAACGGCCAGAACCAGAGGTCCAACGCCACGCCGTAGGCCAACCCGGCAACGACGCCGTACGAGCCGAGCATCACCAATTCACGCCAACCGCGTGCCTTCGGGAGACAACCAGCGCCGAAGCCGACCCAGCCGGCCCCGAACATCTGAAAAGGCAGCCAGGGTCCGATCCCGCCCACGACGAGGGCGCTCGCAAAGATGGTGGTGGCGCCAAGCACAAAACCGAAGCCGCGACCGAAGACCCGGCCACCGGGGAGGAACACGAAAAACACCAACTCGAGCCCGGCAACACCGCCCGTAGGAATCCTAAGCGCCGTCCCAACGGCTGCGAGCACGCCCAGCAAGGCGACCGCCTTGGCATCGAGCCGACCCGCAGTCATCTCGCCGAGAATGGTGACGACGAGCAGGGGCAGCAACACGACGAGGAGCCATGGGGCATCGGTCTGATGTGCAGCGGTCGAGCCGACCTGGCCGGGCCGAGCCAGCAGCGGCCAGACGAAGGCGCCGATCCCGACGAACGTGGTGACGGCGAGCGTGACTGCGCTGAGCGGACGGACTGGGACGAGACGTGTCGGCGTTGATTCGGCAGTCATCATGAGCGATTGGTCTCGATCCGGCCGAGCGTGCGACGTATCGCGGCGACGGTCAACACCGGGAGCGGCGAGAGAATGCGAGCGACTTGAGGTGCGAACACCGTCGACTGGCTGAGCACCTCGGCCGCGGGGCCAGCGGCGGTGACTTCGCGATGTCCGAGGAGCACTACGCGGTCAGCGACCGTTGCCGCGAACTCGACGTCGTGGGTGGCCAGCAGGATCGCAACGCCATGGTTCGTGGCGCGGTGTCGCAACAGACTCGCCAGGCGATCCTTGACCCCGTGGTCGAGCCCTCGAGTCGGTTCATCGAGGAGCAGGGCCGTGGGCGCGGGCGCCAGGACGACAGCGAGCGCCACCTGGAGCTGCTGTCCGGCCGAGAGGTCTCGGGGGTGACGGTTTGCATCGATCGTTCCGTCGGCCGCCAATTCCTCCAACACCGACGCAGTGGTTCCCGCGTCGAGGCCACCATCGCGATCGGCAGCGCGACATTCCTCGGCGACCGTCGAGCTGTACAGCAACAACGTCGGGTCTTGGGGAACGAATCCGATCGAGCGGATCCGTGTCGGGCCGTCGATCGCCGCCGGGTCGAGGTTGCCGATGCGTAGTCGTCCAGCGCTGGGCGTGGTCAGGCCAGCGACGGCTCGGAGGATGGTCGTCTTGCCTGCGCCGTTCCGACCCATGAGCGCGAGCACTTCGCCGCCGCCGCCGCCGCCGACTTCGAAGGACACTCGTTCGACCACTGTTCGTCGACCATGAGCGAGTGAGATTCCAGTCACGGCGATGTGGCCTGAGGCGGCGGGGGAGCGACTCGCTCGGACTGGATAGCGCGGAGAATCGTTGGTGTGCGGGGGCGGGCCAGCCGGGGGTGTGGCGGCGTCAGCCAACCTGGAGATCAGCGGCGCGGCAACTCTCCGTGCGTCGCGCACGGACCGTGGGAGCGGCGACCAACCGGCGAGTCGCCCGAGCTCGATCACCGGCGGGACGTGCGGTGCGATCGCCAGAGCCTCGTCGGGCATGCTTGCTGTGACCTGGCCGCGGTCGATCAGGGCGATTCGATCGACGAGGTGGATCACCCGCTCCAGACGGTGCTCGCTCATGATCACGGTGAGGCCGACATCGTGAACGAGCCGGCCGAGTGCCGCCAACACGTCGTCGGCGCCGGCAGGATCGAGCGCCGAGGTGGGTTCATCGAGCAGCAACACCTTCGGCGAGGCGCAGAGTACCGACGCGATCGCCACCCGTTGCGCCTCGCCGCCCGACAGCGTGGAGAGCGGCCGGTTGCGCAGCTCGGCGATTCCCATCAGGTCCAGGGTCTCCTCGATACGCCGACGCATCGTGGCGGGTGGGGTGGCGAGCTCCTCCATGACGAACGCGAGCTCATCCTCGACAGCGTCGGTCACGAACCCTGAAGCAGGGTCTTGACCGACCCATCCCACCACGTCGGCGAGATTTCTCGGCGGGCACTGCTCCGTCGAGCGGCCAGCCACCGTGACGGTGCCGGACATGTTGCCGCCGGTGAAGTGAGGGACCAAGCCGTTGCAGAGTCCCAGGAGGGTTGATTTGCCAGCGCCGGTCGGAGCCGAGACGAGCAGCCACTCGCCTTCTTCGATCCGCAGGCTGACGTTGGCGAGCGCGGGACGGTCAGAACCCTCATAGGTCACGGTGACGTTGTCGAGCTCGAGAATCGTCATCGGACGTCGCCCCCCGAACTGACCGAGAGAGTGGCGGCGCTCTCGGCGATGTCGAGGCCAGCGGCGCGGGCGTCGTCCGGCTCGATGTCGTCGAACCGCGGAGCGACGAAGAGCGGTGCCAGTGCCAACGCCAACCCGGCGGCCATGATGATCGGAAGGGTCGGTGCGACGAGCGGAAAAGTCGAGGGGTCGAGTGCGCCAGGCTCGATGGCCTCGGTGAGGATGGACGCTGCGAGTGCTCCGGCGCCTGAGAATGCGACGAGGGTCGCGCGGCGATCCCATCGGATGGGTCGATGTCGCGTACGCCGATGGGTTCGATGCCCGACGATCACGGAGGCCCCACACGCCACCGCCCCGGCGGTGAGGCCGCCGATGGCCAAACCGACGGGTGCGGCAGTGTCGAAGACGCCGTACACGCCGATACTCAACATGATGAGCCCGCCGATGAGCGCAACCGACGCCGTTCGTTGTCGGTTCGGTGCGACGTCGTCTCGGGTGCGGCCGTAGCCACGAGTATCGAGCGCCGCAGCTAGGCGAATGGAGCGATCGAGCGCGCCTTCGAGCACCGGAATAGCGATGCCCCGAAGGCCGGCGGCGCCACGGGTCGGCCGTCCTCGAAGCCGTCTGGCCTCGGCGATCTGGCTCGCCGACATGACCGCCTGCGGCGCGGTGGTGAGCGCGATGGTGGACGCGACGCCCATCTCGTAGAGGACTCCGGGGAGGCTTCGAAGCAGCCTCGCTGGGCTGCTGACAGAGTTGACGGCACCGAAACAGATGAGGATGACGCCGAGCCGAACGCCTTGGTTGAGGCCAGCCATCATCGATTCGAGGGTGACCGGTCCGCCGACGGTGATGCCCGCCATGAACTCGGGCAGGGTCAGCGCCGGGAGTCGGAAGAGCACCCGTTCACCGAGACGGAGCCCGAAGATCGCTTGGAGCACCAGCCGGAAGATCACCACTCCGATGGCGATCTTCGTGAAGAGGATGACCGAGCGGCCCAGCGGCCCGTGGATTCGACACGCGGTGGCAACGACGATCACGACCAATGCTGTGAGTACCAACACGATCAGGTTGGTGGTCCGTGCGGCGGCTGCTGCCAGCCCGAGCATCCAGCACCACCACGCGCCGGGATGCACGGGCTGGTCATCCATGGCGAACGCCATTCGAGGCGTTGCTGGCCGCGCCTGCACTGGTTCCCGGTTTCGATCGCCTGGTCACTCCGGCAGCGATGACCAACCCGATGAGAGCGACGCCGAGAATTGTCCACCAGCGGTTGGGCGACTCGTCCGATGTCTGCGGGGACGGAGACGTCGACGCGAGTGGTGTCGACGCGAGCTCGTCGGCTCCGGATGCGTTGGCTTCTGTGGCCGATGGCGGAGCAGTGGTGGTCGTGTCGGATCCGGCTTCTGGCGACGCAGTCGGCGCTGCGCTCACGACGGTGTTGCCCGACGAGTCCGATGATGCCGTTCCGGGCATTGGCGAGTTCGATGGCTCGGGTGGGGCTGGAGCAGCGCCGCCTCGACGAGGACTGCCCGCGGGCGGGGACGTCGGCGGCGTACCGGGCACCGTCGATTGTCCGTTGGCGACCGCTGGGCTCGTCGTTGGACTGGAGGTGGGGGCGGGTGCCGGGGTCGTGGTGGTCGTCGGCTGGCAACCCGACGTGGCGGGGGCTCTCGGGGCCTGATCGGAGCCAGTGCCACTCCCGGCGAGAAATCGCCAGCCATCGACGGAACCGTCGGTCATCGTTCGGCCCGCCGGGCCACGCGTGGCGTAGTTCCACGAGGACGCTTGGCCGATCCAGTACGACCAGTACTGGTACGCGCCGCCGGTCGACGTTTCGCCACACCCTGTGGCGGGTGCACCGTCGATCGCGCACATCAATCCCGATGAGTCGTACCGGGGGCGGGGTCTACCGAGTTGATCGGCCCGTGAGTTGAGGGCATCGGCGCCCGTCGCCGAAGCGCCGGCGAGCGTGACACACGTGGAGCTGGGCGCGCCGGCGCCGGTATCGACGACGACGGTCACTCTGATCGATCCAGCGGGCGTCGCTCCAGCGCACCCACTGATGCCGGCGCCGGCCGGGGTGGCGCCGACCGTTGCAACCACGAGCACCGAGCTGGCGAGCACCGCGCTGGCGAGGCTGGCTGGAATCCGACGACGGGTGATGCACCCGGTCGCAGGGCTCAACGGCGACATGTTCGACGGCCGGCCACGATGGGGCACTTTGATGCCACCGAATGCCGAACGGCGGTGCGCCGAGTCCCCGGCTTGGGGAGGGCGCTGATGTAGTCGAGAAAGGTCGCGAACTGCTTCCATCGCACGAGCCATACCCAGACAAAGAACACCTGTGCTTTGGTCAGTCCAGGGGCGACCGCCGGTGGCACAGGTGCCGGTGTGGCGCCGGAGCCCGAAGTGATGGGCGGTGTGATTGTTGTCGGGGTTGTCATGGTGGTTGTTGTTCCGACGCACGGGTCCATCGTCGTCTGGGCGGAGAACGTCGCAGCGCCATCGACGATCATCGACTTCCCGGCGGCGGCAGGAATGGCCTGCACGGTCGCGAGCGTGTCGGGTGTCCGCGGGCTGGTGGAGGGAAACGGCGGGTACCAATAGGCACCGCGTTCGTCGGCGGGGGCAGTGCACCCGAAGCGAAACGAGTCGAGCGCCGCGACCGGCGGCGCGTCCCGATCGAGGAACCGGGGATCCGAGGCGGCGCCCACGGCGATGAGGGCGCTGATGACGTCTCCAGTTGAGTTCGGGTCAGATGCATCGACGCCGCTGTACGACCAGCCGCCATCAGCGCTCTGTGCGATGTCGAAGTAGGCGAGGGCATCGTGAGGGGGACTGACGCCAACGGCAACAAGGCCCGAGACAGCCAACGCCGCCGAGTTGGTGTCCGTCGCAGTGGTGCAGGGAGTTGTCAGTGGGCTCGCCCGATAGCCCGTCCAGCCGCCATCGGGACATTGTTGGTTCGCCAGCCACGTCGCGCCAGCGGCATCGGTGGCGCCGGCCGCATGGATCGCCAGTAGAGCAAGACCCTGGTTGAACACGCTGTTGTACGGATCAGGAGTTCCGTACAGCCCGGCATCTTCGCCGGTCGTGATCTTGGTGGTGCCGAGACGTGTCAGCAGGTTCACGCCGCCGAAGTCGAGCGGATCGCGACCCATCGTGACCGCCGCGAGAATCGCCCTCGAGAGTCGTCCGGGCTGGTCGACGCCCGACACGCGAATGTACCCCTCGACGTCGGCCAGGAGGCCGGTGAGGGCGCGGTTGGCGTCGGTCTCGCCGACACCGACGGCGGCCAGGGCAAGAATGGCTTGGACGCTGTTGTCTCGCGAACCGACGCCGGGGATCAGGCCGTCGGGGCCGATCCTCGATGCCAACCAGTGAGCGCTCGACGCGTTGGCGGGCGACGGATCAGCTCCAGCCACATTGAGTTCGGAGGCGGTGGAGGCCACGATGGCTACGGCGGCAGTGATCGCTACGACAGCGGCCACGGCTCGGTTCCTGGGTCTGAACAACAGATCTCCCTGGGTCGAGCCGTAGGAGTTGGTTGAGGCCCGCATCAGCGATGCGCGCTCCGGACCCGTATCCCACGACGGTGTAATGGAGCGACGTGAGTCCGGCATTCCGACTCGTCGATCATCGGAATGATCGACCTACGGTTGCGGGACAGTGTCGGAATCTGACCGACTTCCCCGGTGCTCTCGTCGGCTCCACATCAGCACGGCTCCGCCGTAGCCGTCAACTCCCGCGGCGTTCAGAACGTCAGCGTCGGAGGAACCACGAGCGACATCACGTCGGGGTGGTGGGCGATTTCCAACCGTGAGATCTCACCCAGGTAGTCGCCGTCGACCTGGTAGGGAACCGTGCCGAACGCCTCGAAAGTGATCGACTCGATGTCGGAGCGGAAGTCGATGGACTTGTCGCTTCTGAGTCGCACACCTCTCCCCAGAGCCGAGCCGATCAACCGCAGGAACGTTCCCGTCTTCATCGAGCGGACACCGACATTGGTGAGCCCACGATCGAGCGTTGCGGTCGGCGCGAGATTGAACGGCCGGTTTCCGACGAACGTGTACGGATTGAGGTTGAGGCACACAGAGAAGTAGGCGTCATCGATGATGGTCCCATCTGCGTGAATGATCTTGAAGTGCGGTCTGGTCCGGTCGTAGGTGAAGAAGAAGGTTCGCAGCCCGGCGTAGATGAAGAGTGGGTGCCCGGCGTACCGCTTCAGCTCGCTGCGACGCTCGACTTCCTCGACGAGCGCCGCGTCCCAACCGACTCCCACATGGAAGAGGAAGTATCGGCCGTTCACCGAACCGAGTCCGACGCGTTCGATCTGACGTTGGGCGAGCGCTCTGCTGATGACGAGGGCGGCGTCGGTCGGCTCATCGGGCAGGCCGATGGCCCGGGAGAACACGTTGGTCGATCCGCCCGGGAGTGCAGCGAGCGCGCAGTCGGTGTCGACGATGCCGTTGGCGACCTCGTTCAGGGTGCCGTCGCCCCCGAGAACGACGACCGCCTCGTAGCCGTTGCGGGCGGCGTCGAGCGCCAGCTTGGTGGCGTGGCCACGCCGATTGGTCTCGGCGACATCGAGGTCGTGATCGGCTCCGAAGATCTTGGAGATGAGCACTTGGCGTCGGGCCGTCACCGACGACGCCGAGGGGTTCACCACCAACAGGACCTTCACGAACCGACACCGTATCGGTCCCGACTCACGCCACTACGGTCGCTCAGAGTCAGCGCTCTGGCTGTGAATCGCCCGAGAAAACGCGGGCGATTCGGAGGCAGTGCGGGAGGAACACCGAATCTGGTTTTGTGGTCCTTCGCACCCTCGCGGCAGAATCTTGGACATGAACGTCGTCGTATGCGTCAAGCAGATTCCGGACCCGGCCGAGCCTGGCTCGCTGGATCCCACCACCAATACCCTGAACCGGAGCGGCAAGCTGATCCTGGACGAGTCCGACAGCTACGGCGTCGAGATGGCGCTGCAGCTCGTCGATACCGCTGGTGGAGGCGAGGTGACCCTCGTGTCGATGGCCCCCAACAACGAGATGGCCGGTCTGCGGACGGCGCTCGCCATGGGAGCTGCCAAGGCGGTCCTGGTCTCCGACGACGCACTGAAGGGCACCGATGCCCTCGGTACCGCCAAGGTGTTGGCCAAGGCCATCGAGCGTGCCGGGCAGGCCGATCTGGTGCTGACCGCTACGGAGTCATCCGATGGTTACACCGGCACCGTGCCCGAGCAGATCGCTGAGCTCCTCGGTCTTCCGTCGGTCACGTTCGCCAAGTCGATCATCATCGACGGAACCACCGCCAAGATCGATCGTCAGACCGAGTCGGGCTACGACGAGGTCGAGTGCCCCCTCCCGGCGCTCGTGTCGGTAACGGCTGGTGTGGTCGAGCCCCGCTATCCCTCGTTCAAGGGGATCATGGCTGCCAAGTCCAAGCCGGTCGATCAGTGCACGGTTGCGGATCTCGGTATCGATGCTGGCTCGGTCGGCTGGGCCGGCGGCGGACAGGAGATCATCGAGGTCGTCACCGCCGAGGCTCGTGAAGCCGGCGAGATCATCGAGGACGATGGCGAAGGCTTCGCCAAGATCGTGGGGTTCCTCGAGAACCTCAAGGTCATCTGAGCGCCACCGCTCGAGCACTGAGAACTGGGAATCAAGGAGAACGACAACATGACTGTTTCAAAGATCTGGGTCTTTGCCGAAGCCACCGACGGCAAGGTAGCGACCATCACGCTGGAAATGCTGGCCAAGGCCCGCGAGCTCGCCACCACCGTCGAGTGTGTCTACGGCGGTGCCGACGCTGACGCCATTGCCGCCACGCTCGGTGCTCACGGCGCCAGCGCCGTGCATGCCACGGGCGATCTCGATGGCGCACTCGCTGGCTCGCCGGTCGCTGCGGCGATTGCGGCGGCCATCACGTCTGGCAACGGTCCAGACGCCATCCTGTTCGGGACCACCTACGACGGTCGCGATGTGGCCGGCCGACTGTCCGCCAAGATCGACGCTCCCGTCATCACCAACGTGGTCGATGTCGTCGAGCGCGACGGTGGCCTGGCCGGTGTCGAGCCAGTCTTCGGCGGCACACAGAACGTCTTCACCAAGTTCACCGGCGACGCCACGAAGATCCTCCTGGTGCGGCCGAAGTCCTTTGCTGCCGAGGAGTCCGGTGGCGCGGCCGCAACGGTGGCAGCGCTCGAGGTTCCCGCTGGTTCGACCGGCGCCAAGATCGTCAACCGCCACGTCGAAGAGAAGACCGGCCCGTCCCTCGACGAGGCTGCCGTTGTGGTCTCCGGTGGTCGTGGCCTCGGCGACAAGGACCACTATCAGATGGTCGAAGATCTGGCGAAGGCCCTCGGCGCGGCGCCGGGTGCATCCCGAGCGATCGTCGACGCTGGATGGGTTCCGTACAGCTACCAGGTGGGCCAGACCGGCAAGGTCGTGAAGCCCACGGTGTACATCGCTGCTGGCATCTCCGGTGCCACCCAGCATCTCGTCGGCATGAAGGGCTCGAAGAACATCATCGCCATCAACAAGGATCCGGAAGCCCCGATCTTCTCCGTGGCTGACCTCGGGATCATCGGCGATGTCAACAAGGTGTTGCCCAAGCTCATCGAGGCACTCAACGCGCGCTGACGACCGCAAAAATCGCCGCTGTTCTGGCGGCAGATTCGCCGCCGAAATGCGTCGAATCTGCCGCCAGAACGCCGTTTTCGGGCGGTTCGCGGTGTGGGCGCTCAGGGTTGGTCGAGCCGAGGTGCGGTATCATTGGAATCACACCACTTAGTGGGGACCCCTATTTGCCGTCCGGCTCGTTGTCGGATCGATGCCGTCGCCTCCTCTGAGCCAATCGAGGAGTGCCATGTCACAAACCCCCATCTCAGAGCCTGCTTCGACGTGTGCCAACAGTGATCTCACGGCGGAATCGGGCGGCGACGCTCACCGTCCGACGGCCGTCGTCTACTGCGAAGCCAATTTCGGCGAGATCGACGGAAAGACGGCCAACGGGCTGGTGAGACACTCGGAGAAGTACGAGATCCTCTCCGTGATCGACAGCGAAAAGGCAGGTCTCGATGCCGGCGATGTCTTGGGCGACGCCCCCAACTCGATTCCTGTCTGCGCCGATCTTGACGCAGCTGTGGTGTTGGCTGGTGGCATTCCGGACTCGTTCATCTTCGGCATGGCGCCATCGAGTGGGATGTTGTCACCAGTCGAACGGACCGTCGTCCTCGATGCGATCAGCCGGGGCATGAACATCGTCAACGGACTCCACGAGTTCCTCAACGACGATCCGGAGTTCGCCGCCGCTCGCGATGCCCATCGCATCACCATTCGTGATGTTCGCCGGCCCAGGGACAAAAAGGATCTGCGCATGTTCAGTGGACGGATCTCCCAGGTCACGTGTCCCCGCATTGCCATCCTCGGAACCGATGGGGCGATCGGTAAACGCACGACGGCAACGATCCTGACCAAGGCCCTCAACGATCGCGGCATCCGTGCCGTCATGATCGGCACCGGCCAGACCGGTCTCATTCAAGGCGCCCGCTATGGAGTGGCTCTCGATGCGATTCCCTGCCAGTTCTGCTCCGGTGAGATGGAATCCACCGTGGTCGAGGCGTTCGAAGGCGAGCACCCGGACGTGATCATCATCGAGGGGCAAGGGGCACTCAGCCACCCGGCATACCTCACCTCATCGTTCATTCTCCGAGGTGCCCAGCCCAACGGTGTCATTGTGCAGCACGCCCCGGCACGCAACATGTTGTGCGACTTCCCCTCGGTCCCGATGCCGACCCCGGCGAGCGAGATCAACCTGATCCAGACGTTCGCCGACACGACGGTGATCGGTTTGACGATCAACCACGAACACATGACAGACGCCGAAGTCACGGCGGCGATCACGATGTACGAACTCGAGTTGGGGATTCCCGCCACCGATGCCCTGACTCGATCACCTGACCGGCTGGTCGACATGGTCCTGCAGGCGTTCCCGGAGCTGGAAGGCAAACTGGCCACGAGCGCACGATGAGCGCTCCGAGGTTGGAGATCCACCTCGATCGTGTTCATCACAACGCCAGGGCACTCGTGCGCCAACTCGCCGCCACGGGCATCTCGGTCACTGGTATCACCAAGGCCACGCTCGGGTCACCCGAGGTGGCGCGGGAGATGCTGATGGCGGGTGTAGGCGACCTCGGCGACTCACGGATCGAGAATATCGAACGGCTTCGCAACGCCGGGATCACGTCGAAGATGATGCTGATTCGCTCGCCGATGACGAGCCAGGTCGATCGAGTCGTGGCGTCCGCCGATGTGAGCCTCAACTCGAGTCTCGAGGTCATCGACTGCCTCTCGGTTGCGGCAGTACGCCGTGGCTGCATCCACGGCGTCGTGTTGATGGTGGAGCTGGGCGATCTTCGCGAGGGGTTCCTGGCGGCGGACATCGAAGCAGCAGCCCGGCACACGCTCGACCTTCCGGGGGTGGCGCTTCGGGGTATCGGCGCCAACCTCGCGTGTCAGAACGGGGTGATGCCCGATGATCAGAAGATGGCGGAGCTGTCGTTGATCGCCACGGAGTTGGAAGCGTCGCTCGGGATGTCGCTGGAGGTGGTCACCGGGGGGAACTCGGCCAATCTCGATTGGGTGAACAGCACCGAAGGAACCGGCCGTGTCAACAACCTCCGCCTCGGCGAGAGCATCCTGCTCGGTTGCGAGACGCTGCACCGTCGACCGCTAGCTGGTCTCCGCACCGATGCCATTGAGTTGGTGGCTGAGGTCATCGAGTCAGCGATCAAGCCGATGCAGCCCTGGGGCGATGTGGCGCAGAATGCGTTCGGGGAGTTCGTCTCCCAACAGACCCCGCACCTTCGGGCTGACGCAGGAAGCAGTCGGCCAGACGACGGACCCGTCGGCCCGGGGGGCAGTCATCTGGAATTCGGTGCCCGCACGATCGTGGCGCTGGGCCGCCAGGACGTCGACCCGGACGGCCTGATGGCTCCCGCTGGTTACCACGTCCTCGGGATGAGTAGCGACCATCTCGTGCTGAGCACGGGGCCGCAAACCCTCGCGGTGGGATCGGAGATCCGGTTCGGGCTCGACTACGGAGCAGTGCTGCGTGCGATGACCTCGCCGTTCGTGGACCAGGTGTTCCTCGGCGCGTCAGTCTGAACTGAAGAACTTACGTTCTGGCTGCAGATTCGGCACCCGTTGGCGCCGTATCCGCAGCCAGAACGCTGGGACTAGAGGATCACGATCCGTCGCAGGCGCCACCTGACAACGTCTGCCATGGACTGAAGGTGACCGAAGGCGTCGGTGAGGCGGCGACGGTCAGGGGCCGTCCAGTGCCGAGTGGGTTGCCGGCGTTGGTCGGCCCGGTAGCGCTGTCCCAGAAGTTGCAGGTCAGGTCGAGCGGCCCAGCCGAGACGGGCTGGTTGATACTCCATCGAGACGTGACGTCGATCGACACGCCGGCATTGGTGCCGCTGAAGGAGTTGCCGTTGGCGTTGAAGCCGTCGATGTGACCGCCGCCGACGACCCAACTTCCGGTTCCTTCGGTGTCACCAGACGAACCGGTGATGCATTGGCCGCCGTCGAAGCTGGTGGCGATCACGAGGCCGGTCAGGTTGAAGGTGTTGTTGTCCACCGTGATGTTCCTCGTGTCCCACTTCTTGCAGGCGCTGAGGTAGACGCCGGAACCGAGATCGGTGAACGTGTTGTTCGTGATCGTGTTTCCGCCGTTGGTGATGACGATGCCGCCGGTGCCAGCAGTGCGACCGACCGCGTCGATCTGGTTGTTGGTGATCGAACCGCCGGGCTGCTGTTGGCCAGTGGTGCCGCCGATGCCGATGCCCTGGATCGTCACTTGGGTGATGACGTTGTCGTTCACACTGGCGACGAGCGGGTTGAGCGCCGTGTTCTGCGTGAGTTTCGCTCCATAGCGGAACTTCTCGAGCCGGTTCTGGGAGATCGTGGTTGGCCCGGAGCGGACGAGGATGCCGCCGAACGCCATCTGCTGACCCACAGTTGCGCAACCAAAGGCGTTGCAGCTGGGGAAATAGCTGCTGGATCCGACGATCACATTGTTCTTGATCGTTGATCCGGTGGTCCCGCCGACGAGCTGCACCAGCGTGGCATTCGGGGCCGTACCGCCTAGTGCGGCGTCACCTTGGGGATCGATCCGGAAGCCGTCGATCACGATGTTGAGGAACGCGGTTCCCGTGGTCTGGATGGACTTCACGATGCTCTCGGCGCCGCGAACCCCTGCACCGACTCCGGCGTTGATGCCGGCGTTGGCGCCGCTGAAGTTGAGGCTCTTGGCGGTCAACACGCTCTCGGCATAGGTGCCGGCGGCGACGTAGATGGTGTTGCCGGCGATGGCTTGACCGACCGCGTAGTTGATGGTGAGGCACGGCGCAGCGCTGGTGGTGCACGTGCCGGTATTGGCACCCGTGGTGGCCACGTAGCGGCCGTTCGGATCGTCAGCAGCCGCAACCGTGACCGTGACACTGGCCGCCCCGGTGGCGCCCTGGTTGTCGGTGACGGTGAGGGTCGCCGTGTAGGTGCCGGCGGCGGCGTAGGTGTGGCTGGGTGATGGGGTGGTGTCGAACGGGCTGCCGTCACCGAAGTCCCACGAGTACCCCGCGATGCTGCCGTCGGAGTCGATCGATCCGGCTGATCCGAAGATGACAACGAGTGGCGCCTGACCCGTGACCGGCGACGCGGTGGCGTCCGCGACGGGCGAAACGTTGGCCGCGGAGACCGCAACGGTGACGGTGGCGGTGCCCGTGGCGCCGAGGTTGTCCGTGACCGTGAGGGTCACGGTGTAGGTGCCGGCGGCGGCGAAGGTGTGGCTGGGCGAGGCGGTGACATCAGCAGGGCTGCCGTCACCGAAATTCCAGGAGTACCCGGCGATGCTGCCGTCGGAGTCGACGGATCCCGTGGACGACAAGGCCACGACGAGCGGGGCCTGGCCCGCTGCCGGTGTGGCGGCAGCGACGGCAGTGGGTGCAACGTTCGCTGGTCCACCACCCCCGGGACCTACGCAGCCCGTGGCGACGAGCGCAACGATGAAGAACAGCGCGACGGACGCGCGTGAACGACTGATCATGAGTTTCCCTCCAAGGATTCCCCGCAACGGTCATGCGAACGCATGACCGCGGCTCAGTGTCGTGGGTCGGAAGGGTCCGCGTCAACGGCCTGCGGAGAAACCCCCGGGTGGGGGGGGTGTCCAATCAGCACGTTGTGGAGGGGATCAGACGAGGGGCCACGGGTAGCGGCGACCGGTCGGATCCGAGGGGAACACCCCACCCGAGATCACCGCGTTGGCGCGGGTGCGAATGGCGTCCCGTTCGAAGGGGTCGAGGAGTTCGACGAAGCCTGGGGGCAGTCCGTCGTCGAGCAGCCGGCCGAGGCCCTCGATGAGCTCGGTGGGAATCGACTCGCCGGCGAAATCCCACAGGACTGTTCGCAGTTTGAACTCGGCGTGGAACGACAAGCCGTTGTCGATGGCCCAGACTCGACCGTCCTCGCCCAGCAAGCAGTGCCCGCCCTTGCGGTCGGTGTTGTTGGCCACGATGTCGAGCAGACAGATCTGCTCGAGGCCACGTCGAAGAACTGGCTCGTCCTTCATCGTGAAGTAGTGGGCGGTGTAGTCAGACGGCACGAACCACTGGAGCGAGCCGATACCCAAGGGGCCGTCTCGGCGGATGATGGTGGGCGGCACGACGTGCCAATCAAGCCATTCGGCCAGCTCGTACGTCGCCACCTCGCGTTGCCAGAGGCCGTTGGGAAAGTCCCAGAGTGGCCGTTCGCCCGATTGCGGTTTGTAGATGCCCTGCGTGCGATTCGAGCCGTCGTCGAGCGACACCAGGTAGGTGCCATTCGAACTCCAGGGCATTCGTCCGTGGATCTCCAACGCGCCATTGCGGAGTAGCGGAATGGTGACGGGGTCATCGACCGTGACGGTGGTGTTCAGCAGCGTCGACAGCTCGGTACCGGGGCCCGCCTGTGGGGTCCCGGTCTCATCCCAGTTCTCTTCGTCCCAGTCGTCGGAGTCGTCACAGTCGTCCTCAACCGAATCTTCTGGAATGGGGCTGGCCAGGACATCGTCAGGTTCTCGGGCGGCGTCGCTCACGATGCGCTGTTCGTTTCGAACGGGAACACGGTCGCTCAGTTCATCCGAGGGCACGGGTGCCCGTCAGGGTCCATCGACCGGCCACACAGCCGACATATCGGGCGGCCACCCTCGACAATGCGACGGGCGCCATCGATGAAGGCCTCGGTCTGGCCTCGGGTCAATCCGAAGCGGGCCTGCGCCGGCTCGTCGCCCTCGTCGGTCAGCTCCTCGGCAATGATCACCACGCGCCCGGCGGCTTCGTTGATGGCGACCATCATCGATCCGACGACCCACTCGTCGAGCACCGGCTCGACCAGGTCACGCATGTGAGCCGGAGCCGACTCGGGGACCGGGTGGGTCGCGAGTATGCGTTCGAGGTAGTCGCACAACACAGCGACCTGTTGCTTCTCGAGGCGCAGCGAGATGGTCGTCGGCCCAGAAGATGCCTGGAGGAAGAACACCCGGGTGCCAGCAGGGCCAACGGTTCCAGTCACGAAATGGTCGACTTCGTCGATGTCGAACGACGAGCTCATGATGGGGTGAGCGACGTGAGGTCGTCGCCGGTGGAGTTCACGGCCAACACGATCGGGGCGCCGTGCCCCATCAGGATCGGGGTGACCGAACACGGTGAGATCACGATGCGTTGGAAGAGGTCGAGGTGCGTTCCCGAGCAGTGCGCCACGACCGCTTTGATGGGATCGGCGTGGGAGACACACACAATGGTCTGGCCCGGATGCTGGGCGACGAGTTGGTCGAGTTGGCCGACGATGCGGGTCTGCATCTCAATGAAGCTTTCACCCTTGGGGAAGCGGAACTGCGAGGGTGTCGACTGCACGGTTCGCCATTCCGGTAGCTTCATGAGGTCCGCCAACTTGGCGCCGGTCCACTCGCCGAAGTCGGCTTCGATGAGCCCTTTGGCGATGCGGGTGCGGAGGCCGAGTGCCTTGGCGATGGGCGCGGCGGTCTCGCGGGTTCGTTCGAGCGGCGAGGCGTAGACGGCAGCGACGTCGGGGAGCAGGCCGAGGCGGCCGGCGGCCTTGTCGGCTTGGGCCAGTCCGACCTCGGCGAGGTGGAGCCCGGGAGCGCGACCTGGCAGCACCTGACCGGTGGTGGTGGTCTGTCCGTGCCGAACCAGAATGACCAGGGTCGGTTTGGGACCGGCGGCCTTGGAGGCGGTGGATTTGGAGGTGGGTTTGGATGCGCGAGCCATGGAACCCCGAATCCTACTGCCGTCCCGGAGGCTTCCGACCACGAGGTGGGCGTCTCGAACGGGGACCAGATTCGGCTCAGGTGAAGGCGACGAGTGCTTCGGCGAGTGCGGCACTGAACGCGTGTGCCCGTTCGAGCTTGAGCCGCTCGTAGCCCCGGACCGACCGTGGCAGTTCCGCAATGGCGATCGCCGCGGGGACCTGTCCGGGGCGAAGGTGAGCGACGATCGTATCGATTGCCTGTTCGAACTCCGCAAGGATCCGGCGTTCGGTCCGCCGTACCTCCGTGCGTCCGAAGGGGTCTGCCGCGGTCCCGCGGAGCCGTCGTCCGGCGGCGAGCGCCTTCATCAGCGGGGCTCCCACGCCGTCGGGGATGGCGATCTTCTTGTCGTAGCCGAGCGCCGCCAACATCGGTGGATGGAGCTTCCACGCCACCTTGGCGTTGGCACCTCCGATGGCGTCCGCGGTGGCGCGGGCCTCGGGTGCGATGAGCAGCCGGGCGACCTCGTACTCGTCCTTGTAGGCCATGAGTTGATGCAGCGAACGCGCCACGTGTTCGGTGAGCACCACCGAGTTCGGCGCAACGCGCCGCTCGGTCGCGGCCACCGCGTCGATGCGCGTCACGAATCGAGTGGCGTAGGCGGCGCTCTGGTAGCCGACCAGATCAGCGGCCAGGAGACGGACCAGTGCATCAACGTCTGACGTGAGCCCGAGTCGCCCGATGTGCTCAGCGAGTCGACGGGGGAGCGGGCCGACAACCATCTCAGTGGTGGCAGCGGCGGATGCATCTGCTGGGAGAACCGCTGGATCGGCAACCGACCAGCGGCCCCATGCCAGCGCCGCCAGGTTCGCCTGGACGGCCACTCCGTTGAGCTCGATGGCTGCTTCGATGCCAGCGGCTGTGGTGGGCAGCATCCCGGCCTGCAGTGCGGCGCCGATCATGAAGATGTTGGCGCCAGCGGCGCTGCCGAGGAGTCGCCGGCACAGGCCGGCGGCGTCGATGAGGATCGGATCCGGTTGCACCGAAAGTGCGAGACGGCTCCGCAACCGGTCGAGCTCGGGGTAGGCCCGGTCAGGATGGCCAACCATCGATCCGGTCGGGGTCTCCGAGGTGGAACCGACGAGTGCCGTTCGCGACGGGTCGGCGACGGTCAACATTTGGTCGGTGGCGGCGACCAACAGGTCGAGGGCGATGATGACATCGCACCCGCCGAACCCAATGGAGTTCGTGGGTGCCGCGGTCCCACGGGTGAAACGAAGGTCGCTGACAACGGGACCGGCCTTCTGGGAAAGTCCCGTCTGGTCGAGGCCCTGAACTTCGAGTCCGTCGAGCATGGCGGCGGTTCCGAGGATCTGCGAAGTGGTGACCACGCCGGTCCCACCGATGCCGACCAAACGGATCGCGCACGGCATCGTGTGCGACACGGGTGGTTGCGGCAGCGTCTGTGTCGGTAGCGCCACCGGTTGCGGGCGTTCCTTGTCGGAGATGTCGATGGTCATGAAGCTCGGGCAATCTCCTTCCAGACATGACAGGTCGAGATTGCACGAGTCCTGATCGATCATGGTCTTCACGCCGAGAGGTGTGTCGATTGGTTGGACCGACAGGCAATTGCTGACCTCACCACAGTCGCCGCACGCTTCGCAGATGCGGTGGTTGATGGCGATTCGCACCGTGGGGGTGGGCAGGGTGCCGCGACGGCGGAGTTGGCGGGTATGAGCAGCGCACGCCTGGTCGTTGATGAGCACGGTCACACCGGACACCTTCGAGAGTTGCACCTGGGCGTCGTCGATGCGAGCGCGATCCCACACCTTGATCGGGCCCCGTTGGCTCGGCGTCAAGGCGACGTCGTGGTAGCGAGTGGTGTCCTCGGTGGTCACGATGATGTCGGCGACCCCGTGGGCGAGCAGCGCCGTGATGATCTCGGGCACGCCGACAGCGCCGACAGCATCCTGGCCACCCGTCATGGCGACGGTGCCGTTGTAGAGCAGTTTGTAGGTGATGTTGACCTCGGCGGCGACGGCGGCCTGGATGGCGAGCTGGCCGGAGTGGAAGAACGTGCCGTCGCCGAGGTTCTGCACGAAATGATCGCGTTCGACGAACGGTGCCATGCCGATCCACTGGGCGCCTTCGCCACCCATGGCGGTGATGCCGCAGATGTCGCCGAGGCGTTCGTCATCCATCAACAGCACCATTGTGTGGCAGCCGATGCCGGCCCCGACGAGCGAGCCCTCCGGTGCGCGGGTGCTGCGATTGTGGGGGCAGCCAGAGCAGAAATAGGGTGAGCGGACGACATCGGACGTCGTGTCGACAGCCGCATCGGTATCACGGGCGACATCAGGGGCGACAGCATTCGCGACAGAATTCGCGTCGGAGCTCTCAACGGGAATGAGCACTCGTTCGCGGGTCGCTCGGCCTGGGGCGCTGGCGGCCCCAGGGGTCATGCGATCTACCAGTCGGATCGCCAGGCGCTCACGGAGTCCCCCGATCATGGCGTCGGCGTCCAACATGGCGCACTCCGTCATGAGGACGCGGCCATCCGGGTGACGTTTGCCCCAGACTGCGGGGCGGTCGGCGAGGCTGTAGAGCGCGTCTTTGACGAGCAGTTCGAGCGTCGGATTCTTCTCCTCGACCACGATGATCTCGTCGAGTCCGCGGGCGAACCGTCGCACGACCTCGGGGTCGAAGGTCACGGGCATCTGCATGTGCAGCAGACGGATTCCGACGGCGCTGATGTCGTTGTCGGTGGCGAAGCCGAGCCGACGGAGGGCGTCTCGGAGCTGGTGGTAGGTGTAACCGGAGGCAACCAGTCCGATCCAGGCGTCGGTCGGATTCACCGTCGGGTGATTGAGGCCGTTGGCGGCGGCGTACCGGCGGACCAGCTCGGATCGGACGAGCCGGAAGTCTCGTTCGAGTTCGAGGGTGTGCGGGGCGAGCAGCATGGCGTTCGGATGGTGCACGTAGTCGAGTCCGTCGAGGCTGCCCGGGGGCACCAGATCGGGCAACACCGGGACCACGCGGCCCACTGCGAGATCGACGGTCGAGGTTCCGTCGGCCACGGCGGCGACGATCTTCATCGACGACCATGCACCGGTCATGCGCGACAGGGCGACGGCGTGGATGCCGAGGTCGAGGACTTCTTGAACGTTGCCGGGGTAGAGGATCGGCATGTGGAGATCGACCAGGGTGGCGTCGGAACTCGACGGAAGGGTCGAGCTCTTGGCGGCCGGGTCATCGCCGACGAGTGCCACCGCCCCGCCGTACCGAGAGGTGCCGGCGAAGGCGGCGTGGCGCAGGGCGTCGCTGGCGCGGTCGAGTCCGGGCGCCTTGCCGTACCAGATGCCGAGGATGCCGTCGTAGCGAACGTCGGGTTGCTCGGAGGCGAGCTGGCTGCCCATGACCGAGGTGGCGCCGAGTTCCTCGTTGACGGCGGGGCGACACACAATGGGTAGATCGGGTGCGAGCTTGGCGGCGCGGGCGACCTCCTGGTCGTAGCCACCGAGCGGCGATCCTTGATAGCCCGAGATGAAGGCGGCGGTATTCAGGCCGAGATCACGATCGATCCGCAGTTGTTCCAACGGGATGCGAGCGAGGGCTTGGACGCCGCTCATGAAGGCTCGGCCGTCACGCAACAGATAGCGATCGGTCAGGGAGTAGGGGGTCGGCATGGTGGGGGCCTGCTCGCTGATGGTCATGCGTCAACGTCGCACCCGCACCGACGCGAGTCAAGGAACCCGATCGGATCCGATCAGTCGATGATCAACAAGTGCGGGTGGGAGCGTCGCCGGGCGTCGCTCAGCGAGTTGGCGAGACGCTATGGGGTGACGACGAAACACGGGTTGGCGACTGAGCCGGGTGATCCATCGGGGCACACGGCATCGTCGAAATACGCGGAGCCTGTCCACGTCGTCGGGGACCATCCGGTGCCGAACACGGTGTTCCGGAACTCGGTCGCACCGGTCACGGTGGTGTTGGCGGCGTTGGCACCGGTGAAGTCGCCGTTGCGCATGATGACGTCGTGGAACACCACACCGGTGAGGTTCGTGCGGAGAAAGCTCGGACCGGTCGTGCCGGCGATACCGAAGCGCACGACATCCCACGAGTTGGGGCCGGGCACGGCGTTGCCGAAGACGGCGCCGGACAGGTCGGCATCATCGAAGGTGACTGACCAGCGCTGAGGGAACGGCGGTCCGACATCGGTGCACACTGCGTCGGTGTTGTCGAGGAATCGGGCATCTCGCAGGTCGGATCGGGAGAAGTCGACCGAGCAGAGCTCGTTCGACTCGTGCCCTTGGAACGTGGCGCCGCGGAAGTGGGCATCGGTGGCGTCGGTAGTGATGAACGGGGTGCTGTCGAAAGTGGCCCGTCGAAACGGCCGTGGGCCATCGACTTGCAGATGACTGCTTGTCCGGAGATCGTGGCCCCGGCGAAGTCGGCCGTGGCCATGTTCAGGCCTCGGAGGTCGACCAGGCTGCTGCCGGAGATGGTGGCGCCGGCGAACGATGTCTGGGCGTTGGTGACGACGCTGCGCTGGCTGGAAGCCTCGAGCTGGGAGGTCGTGTAGTGGAACTGGAAGCCGAACACCGGGTTGAGCGGGTCGCAGATGCTTTCACCCTGGAACGTTGTGGCCTCGTTGTAGCCGGAGCAGTACGGGGTGTTCGAGCAGGTCCCACCGCCGCCCGAACCGCCCCCGCCGCCGGAGCCGTAGGAACCGTTGGGGTTCCACACGTGGCCGAAGTCGAGTTGGACGCCTGCCATGGAGGCGCCGATGAACAAGGCGCCCAAGAGGATGGCACCGCTGAGGATGGCGCCGGCCAAGTTGGCGTTGGTGAGGTTGGCGTTGGTGAGGTTGGCGTTGGTGAGGTTGGCGCCGGCCAAGTTGGCGTTGGTGAGGTTGGCGTTGGTGAGGTTGGCACCCTCGAGGGATATCCGAAGCGGGCCGCCGGGTTCCTGCGCTGATACGACCTCAACGCGGGGTGAATGTCTCGGCGTCAGGGATCACGAAGCGCTGGCCCACCACGATGAGGTCCGGATTGGAGCGGTCGATCAACCGTTCGCGGTTGGCTTCGATCAGGTGGCTCCACAAGCGTGCGATCTCGTCGTCGCTCGGGGAATGCCCATCCGCCGACAACGTCGCTCGCGCAATCGCCCAGAAGTTGTCGCCCGGCCGCACGATCCAGTCGGAAACGTCCTCGGCGATCGTCGATGCGGGCGCAGGGGGTGAGACCGTCGCTGGTGGAAGCTCGATCGCTGGCGCGTTGATCGCTGGCGCGTCGACGGTGGCTGTTTGAGCGTCGGTTGCGCGCGTGGTTCCCGCTCCGCTCGGCGACGGCGGCGACGCCACGATGTCGGACGCATCAGGACCTTGACCAGTGCCCGCAACCGCGGCAACGGTCGTGACGAAACCCGCGAGCGTCATGCCAGCAATCAGGCGACGCGCAATGCTCGGCGCGAGGCGGTTCATCATTCGCGCCGCACGAGCGTTGTTCGTTCGTTCGATCATCAGGGCAAGTACGCCGACGGTAAACCCGTAGACCGCGCCAACGGCTGCCACACTCCATGCGCTCATCAGCACGATCCGCTGCAGCGGCCAGGATCCGACGGGGTCGAGTTCGCTCGTCAGGCGCATGACTCGAGGAAGCAGCAGGACCAGGAGTCCACCCAAGGCGACGCTTCCGGCGGCGATCGCCGCTGTCGGCCAACGTGTGTCGGCGAGCGGACGAAGCGTGCTCAGGGTTTCCTGGTCACTGCCGGGGCGAGGTCGGGCCTTGGCATCGCCTGCGGAGCCATGCCGGCCGCGCAGACGTCCGCGAAGTCGGGGCAACTGCAAGGTGGCACGGTTGGTTCGCTCCAGTTCGGTCCTCGTGGCAGCCAACGAGGATGGATCACCCGTCGTCAAGCCATCAACGCATCGGCTGAGCCGGGTTCGGAGTCGATCGGGTGTCTCCGGCTCCACCAACCGGTCGAGACACGCGCCAACGAACTGCCCGAGGTGTTCGATGTCGTTCGAACAGGCGGCCGAGGAGTTGCTCGAGGTCTCCCTTGCGTGGCGGAACCCGCAGAGCTGGATCCCGCCGGCGCTCGTTCGGACCATGTGGTCAGGAGATATTCGTCGATGAGCCCACCCGAGTTGATGGATGTCGCCGAGTGTGGCGGCGAGGGTGGCGGTGAACCGGGCGAGCTCCTCGAGCGACGACGGCGGTTCTGCGGCGAGATCTGCTCCACCAGCGTGGATCGTGGTCATGGTCATCTCGTCGCGCTGTGCATGACCAGCAAGCTCGACGACGTTCGGATGGGAGAGGCGCGTCAGCACGGTGCGTTCGTACCGAAGCGACGCTGCCAGCGCTTCGGACGGGGCCGACTTGGTGAGGGCGACGAGGTGTCGGTGGTCGGAGGTGGTGATGTCGTAGGTGGTCATGTGATGGTCCTTCGTCCTGTCGCTCGAACGTGGAGCGGTTGGTCACCCATCCAGGTGGCGATGATGTGGGGGACGGTCGCGCTGAGTTCGACGACCACCGTCCCGGGGTCCGCTCCGGCATGGATCGAGTCGACCCGTATCTGGGCCCCGCCCATTCGCTGGTTCTCCAGGTCGATGGCTACGAACTGCCGCGCCACGTCGAGGTCGATGACCAGCGGGTCACCCTGGCGAAGCCGTTGGATGTCGACGGCTGCAGCCGCGTCATCGGCGGCGGTTCGCGCCAGGTTCGACAACTCCGTGCGTTGATCGCGAATGGCAGCCAGATCGATGGCCATGGCGCCGAACAGGAGCAGCACGAGCACACCGGCTGGATAGAGCAGCAGCGCCGTACCCGACTCTGGCCGAGACTTCCTGGAGAGTGTCCTCATCGGGGTTCGGCTCATTCCGTCTCGTCGCACACTGTCGCCGGTTGGTTCGGCAAATCGCTGTAGGGAGCGTGGTACGGGTCGGTGAACTCGCGATGCGTGACGGACACCTCCGATGCCGTGAGTCCCTGGATGCCAGGTAGTGAGATGCCGTTGACCCGGATTCGGACGTTGACGTCCACCGGAAGGCATCGTCCGAAGGCGCCGGTCGTCTCGATCCTGACTCGGCTCCACGTCACTCCGCGGGCGCTGGCGAGCGACTCCGCTGCCACCAGCGCGTCCCGGCGGGCCGAGGCGGCATCGGTTCCCTCGCTGTAGACGCGAATGAATTGGGTGGCGATCGCATCGGCATCCGCCCGAGTCGCGAGATAGGACGATCCCCAGACGAAGATCAGCGTGCCGATGACAAAGACCAGAATCCCGAGCGACCACATCTCCGCCCCGGCTTGGCCGCGCTCGGTTCCGCCCGATCCCCGACGCCGAGAGTTCGTCATGTCGTCGGACGTTCGCGGATGAGTTCGCGGTGGACCACGATCACCCGATCGATGGGGTCGGGTGCCGGATCCAGCGAACCCATCCTCGGCATCAACGAGAGATTGGCAGCGCGGACGTGGAGTCGAACCGCCGCCGGGTCGCCCTCGTCGACGAAGTCCAGCTCGACCCGTTCAGCGAGCGAACCGAGCGAACTGCGCGCTGTCGCGATTGCGTCACCCTCGGCGCGCGCCAACTCCGTCGCGCTGGTTGCGCCACTGAGCGCCACGGACGTCGCCGCCTGTGCCGCGACGTCCATGACTGTTGCTCGCATCCACATGTTCACCAGGACGTGAATCGAGAATGCGAGCAAGCTCACGAACACGAGGATCCCGAACGTCGTGCTGAGCACCCCTGAGCCGCGTTCGGGAGAGCCACGTCCGGAAGCGGTGAGCTCGGAAGCGGTGAGCTCGGACGAGCCGAGTTCGGAGTCGGTCACTTTCCGATCTGCTCGACTTGGGTCTTGGTGTTCGCCGTCGCGTCGTCGAAGATCGCCTTGAAGCCCACCCACATTCCCACGCCGAGGAAGGCGATGATGAGCACCGCTATAGCGGTCGAGATGACGCCTTCGGCACGGTCGGTCCAACGCTGGTCCCGCGGCGGAGCCGGTCGCGTGGAGCCCCCGATGGGGAGCGTGTCATGTGTGCTGTCATTCATGTGTGTCCTCCTTGACGGACGTGGAGAGGCGTTGTGCCTCGGAGTCGAAATGAGAAGGGTCGTCGGTTCGGGACATTCATGTCCCTCCCGTGAGCTGGTGCATCGCGTCGAGGAACGGCACTGCCATGAACATCACGCCGGGGAGAAGGGTGGCGACCGTGACGGGAATCCACACCTGCTGGCCGCGTTTCTCGATGAGCTCCAGTAGGCCGCGATGGGACTGGGCGCGAATGTTTCGTGCCTCCGCGGAGATCAACCCTCCGAGATCGGTGGCCTCACGATTCAATGCCAGCACCGCGATGAGGCGATCGAGCGCAACAACATCGGCCACCGACGCCCATTCGCGCAACGCGGCAATGTCTCCCAGGCCCTGCCGAATCCGTTGGTTGACGGCGACGAACCCGTGAGCGCAGATTCCGTTGGATCGTTGCGCTAGCCGGGCCAGCGCGCCAGAGAGCGACGAGCCGGCGGACAGCAACATTCCCAGCTGCTCCACGACCACCGGAAGTTCCATCGTCAGGCGCCGTTGCCAAGCCTCGGAACGATTCGCGAGATGTTGTTCGACGACCAGAAAGCCAAGGAGGAACGCGCCGCCAGCGCCCAGCAGAGCGACGAACGGATGGAGGCCGACCGCCGTTGCACCCAGTCCGAGAGCAGCGGCTCCAGCGACACCGGTGGAGAGTTGCCGAACCCTGAATTCGCTCAGGGTGGACGGATCCCCGATGCGCTCGAGGCGGCGCGCCGTGTCGGCGCGGACCCCGAGCGCTCCGTTGACTCGTCCGCCGATCCACACAGCCAGCGGCGACAGGACGGATTCGAGGAAATTCGAAGATGAGCGTGACGGGGACCGATCCACCCCACCGATACCGCCGACTGTCGGACGAAGCCGTTCTGAGATCGAGACGGCTCGTATCGACCGGACTCGACTGAGCAACAGGGTGGAGCCGAGCCAGGCTGTCGGCAACGCGAGCCAGATGGAGCGGGGAATCACCGAAACACCCGATCGCTATCGGGCAGCCGGAGCATTCGGCCGGACCACCACCAGCACGCGGCGATGAGCGCGAGAGCTGAGAGCACCACGAGTTGTCCAGTGGCAGACCCGTAGCTGGATCGGCCATTGCCCAAGGACATCCCAGCGAGGGCCATTCCCGCGGGAACGAGGATGACGAACCGCCGGGCAAACCGGACGCCGGCCTGTTTGGCGCGAGCGTCCTTTCGTGCCTGGAGATCGATGCGGCGATCCTCTGCCAACTCGGCGAGCCGTCGATCGAGATCGACCCCACCGAGTTCATGGGCCACCAGCAGCGTCTCGATAACGGTATCGGCGGTGGCGCTGGCGAGCTCTGCTCGAAGCAGGTCCAAACTTCGCTCGAGATCAGTCGAGAGCGACCACGTTCGTTGTGCTGCGAGGAATGCGGGCTGAAGCACAACGGGGGTACGGCGACCGACCTCGAACAGCGCTTGAGGGATCGACCGACCGGCGGAGGACGTCAGAATTCGGATTTCCTCGATCATCGAGGGCCAGGATTCCTCGGCAGCAGATCTTCGCTCGATCCGGCGCATGCGATAACCGGCCGCGGGCATGGCGGCGAAGCACATGCCGATCGCTACCGGTGGGAGAATTCCTCCGAAGGCAGCTCCGCCGACGATCCCGCCCACGAGTCCGACCGCCGTCGTCGCGAGCAGGAATTGCGACGCTCCAACATCGCCGAGTCCCGACTCGATCATCATGGTGTTGAAGCGTTGTTCCACACCCGCCACGATCCGAGCGAGCCGTGATGGTCCGATCCCCACACCGGTCCAGCCATATCCGAGCGCCGTGACCAGGAGAAACATCCCGTAGGTGCCAGGCACGACGACAAGCCACCGCGTCATGGCGTCGCCTCCAAACGGTGGCTTGACGCCTGGGCGAACAGCGATCGAAGATCGATTCCACGCCGATCGCACGCTGCCAAAAGTCGAATCGGGAGTTGACCCGTCCATTCGATGGGGTGGCCGTGTCGGACGCGATGAAAGACCTCGGTCACGGTGAATTGGACGGCCTCGGTGCCACCGGCCATGTCCTCAACGCAGAGAATTGACATCACCTCGGGGCCCTGTGGGCCTCGGTCGGTGTGGACCACCACGTCGATCGCTTCGCTGACCAACGTGTTCAAAGCGCTGAGTGGGATCTCCGACGCCGTGTCGGAGAGTTGGCAGATGAAGCGGAGCCGTGTCAGCGCTTGACGAGCCGAGCCAGCGTGAATCGTGGTGTATCCCTTCACTCCTGACGAAAGCGTCAACAGCAGGGGCAGCGCTTCACGATCGCGAACTTCGCCGACAATGGCAACGTCGGGGGCCATGCGAAGAAACCCGGAGACCAATCGTCGAAGATCGACGCCGGGTCGATCCGGCCGCGCCGGCCGAGTCTGCATGCTCGCGACGTTCGGGATGGGCAGGTCTGCTTCAAATACCTCCTCGGCGGTCACGACTCGGAGGGTGGGGTCGAGTTCCGCTGCGCAACAGTTCAACAACGTGGTCTTTCCTGAGCCGGGGACACCGGCGAACACGATGGATTGTCGGCCATGGACGCAGGCGGTCAGGAACCTCGCAGCAAGCGGAGAGATCATTTCCCGGCTGACGAGCTCGTCCAGTCGGGTGAACGAGATCCCGGTGAACTTCCGAATGTTGACGATGAGGTGCCCACCCCGGGCAATGTCTCCATGGACGATGTGCAGTCGCGCTCCAGAATCGAGCTGAGCGTCCTGCAATCCTTCGGAGATGTCGAGCTTCCGATGTGACCCGGCTGACCTGTCGAGCAGCCGAGTCAGCGTGCGTACGACGTGGTCATCGTCGATGAAGCCGTCGTCGTGATAGCCACTCGGTCCGGCGTGGCGTTTGACGAAGATCGACGATGGGTTGTTGATCATGACCTCCCAGACGTCGTCGTCATCGAGAAGAGCGGTCAAAGGTCCGTAACGTGCGATGTCGTCGAAGGTGCGATCGGCGACACGCTCTGGGCTGGCGATCGCCACGTCGCGCAGGCCGCGACGATGGTCGCTCTGCCATTGCTCGATCTCGTCGTCGATGAGTCGGCGCAGTTCGAACTCAGCATCCGGCTGGTCCAGATCGAGCGACATCCGCTTCGCGGCGTCCTGCACGTTCCGTTCGATGATGGATCGGGGTGAGTGAGTCATCTCGTCGCTGTCCCCACGGCAACTGGCAACTGCTCCCCGACGAGTGGGCCGACTTCCGAGAACACTCCGCGCACGGCGCTTGCGAGCGGATCACACCACGACGGGGGCAACGGATCGCTGCATCGAAGGATGGACTCGAGCGTTCGCTTGGTCCCAAAGAACGCCGGCGAGGTGCCAGCGGGCGTTGAGCCGAGCGTTCCGAGGGCAGTCGTGATCTCGGACCGTAGATGTCGTTGACGGGGCGCATGGTTGATCACGGGAAGCACCCTCGCCGGATCGCATCCGCCATCGACGAGGTCATCGATGAGCCGCACCAGATCGCGAATTCCCTTCAGCGTGGGCGTTCCGACAGCGACCGTGACGGACGCGTTGGCGACTGCGGTTCGCGCCAGACAGTGACGGTCCTCAACATCGAACGAACCGGTGGCAGCTTCGCCTTCGAACTCAGCAGTGACGTCGGCGATGGTCCAACGAAACCATCGACGGAGGCTGTCGCACGTTGCTGCAACCGTGGTTGGCGTGAGGGTGGTCCAATCGCGACGTTGTCGAAGCCCGAGTAGCAAGGAGTACCCACGGTCAGGGAGGCATCGGAGCATGGACATCCCCTCTGACCGTTGTGGGCAACCGTGACGGTGTGCCTCGACCAGTTCCTGGGTCGCGGGAATCACGTCGGGACTGTCGTGGTAGGTCGCTTGGTCGCCGTTGAGCGTCCAGTCGACCAGCGCGACGCTGCCCCACGAGTCCCGTCCCCCGGCGATGCCTTGGGTCAACGCCATCGAAACGATCGACGCTCCCGCCCCGCCACGAGCGCAGACAGCGACGAGCTCACCCTCGAACGACGATGGCGGTCGGTCCGCAACAATTGATGCGACCGAGGCGGGTATCCGGTCGGTCACCGGAGCGGCGACCGCCTGCAGCATCGCGAGGAGGTCGTGGGTCGTGAAGTCCGAGGGGAGCTCGCCGTGAGCTCCCATGGCGACGGAGTGTCCGCCGTACTGCGCCGACGAGACCGCGATCACGACGGCGTTGTGGCGTTGAGCGAGGGACACGAGATCCCGATCGACTCCGGCGACCCCCAGATCGCAGAGGATTGCGGAGGTCAGCTGTCCTGCGCGCAGCCGTGCTTCTACTTCGGCGATCCCGAGGCACTTGGAGAATTCCACTGGTGCTGCTCCACCGGTCGACCACGCCGCTACGGCGGGGAACCAAGGTGACCGCGGTTGGGCGACGCCCAACACGACGTATCGCTCGGCAGTCATGATCCGGCGTCGCTGTCGACGTCGGTGGACGCGAACGTCGCATCACTGCCGACGACCATCGTGAGCTTGTCGTGCTCGTTGGCGTCGATGATCGCCAAGGCCGAAGCCTCGTCAGCGATCGCCAGGGTGATCCGTACCGACGTTGTTCCGCCGATACCCCCCGACGTCCCGGTGTCGACGTCGGTCACCAGTGCCCCATCGACGATCACTCGTGTCGTGTCGGCGTCAGCACCGGTCGCAACGAGGTCGACGAGATCCCCGCGGCGAAGGGAGCCGTTGAGTGCTCGTGCTCGCTCGAGCTCGATGGAGACTTCTCGGGCAGATGAGTCGTGACGCACCGATCGCTCACCCACGTCCGAACTCGAGATGAGCTCGCTGGTGCCGAGATCGTGCAGCGCAATTCGCCCGATGAGATCGGAGGGAGAGCTGAACGAGTTCGCCGATACCTCGTCGATGAGCCCCAACGTGGCGAACCCCAAGTCATCGGCAGCGATGGCCGCACCGGCGGCCACGGGATGGCGTGCGACGAGCCACTTCGTTCCCGGACGTTCGTTCGCCGACTGATAGGCCACCACGAGTCCGATGCCACTCACGGCGATCAACAGTCCTCCGATGACCGCTCGACCATTCGGAAGCGCCGACCGGCGGCCGAGTGGCTCGGGCTCGACGGACGACGCATCACTGCGCGGACGACGCCGGAGTGGAGATGTGGACTCGCCTTCGTGATACCGGCGACGGCCCGCCTTTCGACCGGTGATGCTCATCCCTCGAAACTCCTCATTTCGCCTCATTCAAATGCTCGACGAGGTGTTTCGATATATTTCACCACTTCAGACGAAGGTAATGCAAGCGCTCTGACTCACTTCAGTACCGATTCTGTGCGGTAAAAGCAATATCTCTTTTGAGGGGCAGGGCCGATTTCGGACGAGGCGGCGGACCAGGCGGTGGACGAGGCGGCCGGTCGAGTCGCAGGTTGAACGCGCAGCCGCGCTGGGCGCGGCGCGGGGTGCAACCTATGAAGCGTCGTGCGCGGCCTCGACTTCGCACGAGTCGCAGGTTGAACGCGCAGCCGCGCTGGGCGCGGCGCGGGGTGCAACCTATGAAGCGTCGTGCGCGGCCTCGACTTCGCACGAGTCGCAGGTTGAACGCGCAGCCGCGCTGGGCGCGGCGCGGGGTGCAACCTATGAAGCGTCGTGCGCGGCCTCGACTTCGCACGAGTCGCAGGTTGAACGGGGTCCCGTCGGCCGCCACGGCAGATCGCTCAATGGCGCATGAGGATCGTCATCTGTTGCAGGCCGCGGTTCGATCTGGCGGCGTAGGGGACGGCCGTCAACTCCACCTGACCCGTTGGTAGCCCACCGTCGCCCCGGCGTCGATAGAGGGGTCCGTCGACCGACAACGTGGAGCCCCACACGCCCACGACGGTCACGCCGCCGGCGAGCATCGGCGCGTCGCGCTCGTCGAATCGGCGGCTCGCGTCCACCACGATCGATCGGAGATCGAACCCGGCGTCGGCAGCAACCTCGACGCAATAGACGATCGGGCCGCGACGAATGAACGAGGCGCCCCGTGCGCCCGTGACTCGCGGGTCGGCCTCCCACCACTCAGCATTGATGTCGAGATGGAGGGAGTGTGTTGCTGTGATGTCTCGATGCCCTTTGCCATCGGCCCAGCTAGGCACTCGCATGGCGATCCGACCGGCGACGGGAGAACGGTGAACAACGACCTCGATGTTGCCGGCCCACGGGTACTGGCCTCGGATCTCCACATCCCAGTGGTCGGTCTCGATCCGACATGCGATCGGGAGATGTATAAGCAGCGACCCATCTGCGGCAACCTCGGCAACCGACATGGTCACACCGGCGAAAGCTCGGGCAAGATTTGTCGGACAGCACGTCACGTCGAACCAGGTGTGGCGATGCGGCGGGAACCACTCGAGCAACACGGATGCCTGGAAGTCCAGCGGCGACGCCCAGGGATTCGCCTCAGCGTCGGTCGAGCAGGCGTGGGGCTGGCTGTAGAACCACGACTCACCGTCAGCGCCCACCCCACCGGCAACAGCGTTGTAGAGCACGACCTCCAGATGGTCGAGGCATTCGGGGGCACGGGTGAGCTCCCACATCCGTTGGGAGAACTGCAGCGCGGCGACGGCTGCGCAACTCTCGCTGTACGAGCTCTCGTCGCTGAGCTCGTAGGGGCGACCGACCGCTTCGCCCAGCCAGCGACCGCCGACAGCGCCAGTTGGATAGGAATGGCGACGCACCATCTGGTTGAAGAGCGACCCGGCTGCTGCCCGATAGCGCGGATCATCGCCGGCCAAGGCCACCTCGGCGACGCCCGACGCCAGATAGATCGCGCGCACAGCGTGTCCGGCGAGCACGGGGTGATCGAGATCGATCGTTGACTCGATGACCCATCGAGCGAACTGCAGGTAGCGATCGTTGCCGGTGTGCCGCGCCAGTCGAGCCATCGCCAACTCGATCTCCGGATGGGCGTCGATTCGCTCGTCTCGACCCGGTCCGAAGGTGTCGCACAAGTGATCGGCGTAGCGGCATGCCGCCTCGACCAGATGGCTGTTGCCCGTCATCTCGGCGTGCGCAATGGCGGCCTCGATGAAATGGCCGCCGCAGTACCACTCGTGGCTGTTGGCGAGATCGCTGTATCGCTCGGGCCCGCCCGCCACGCCGTAGTAGCTGTTGAGGTACCCATCGGGCTGTTGATGGCTGAGCACGTTCGCAGCGTGAATTTCCGCGAGGTCGCTGCGGCCGGCTCGCCAGCACGCTTCCATCCACTTGAAGAGGTCGCTGTCGGTGAACCACAAACCTCGCCGTTCGGGCCGCTCCGCCGGCGAGCTGCCCAGACGCGACCACGCCGCCATCACACCGTGGCGTTCCAGTCGCTCGCCCAGGACTGACAAACCGTGTGTGCGAAGCTGTTCGAGGCGAGTCGCCCAGAACGTGTCCGACAGAGTGACCAGCGGGTCAGTGGCAGAGGTACGTGACATCACAGCGGGTCCAGTACTGATTCGACGGGGCGTCATCCCAGCCTGCCACGTACAGCGATGAATTCATCGCTCAAAGCGAGATTAGTCTTGTCACCTGGGCTGATTTCGATGTATATTGGCGTTCCTGGTTGTATCCATGTCCGCCGCGCTCGACGGGGGAATCCACCAGGCGGCGGTCCAGGGCGGGCTGGTCGGGGCATCACCGATTCGTCGGGGAAGGTGGGATACGTTGTCACCCATGAGTTCATCGTCTGGCATCGTGTGGCTCAATACCCGCGAAACCGCACAGCGCCTCGGCGTCACACCGCGCACCTTGTATCGGTTCATCGACGACGGGCAGCTTCCTGCGTACCGTTTCGGTCGAGTCATCCGACTGAAGGAAGTGGAAGTCGAGACGTTCATCGAGAGCTGCCGCATCCAACCCGGCACGCTCGACTCCGCGTATCACGAGGAAGTCATCGACATCGAGGACACCACGCTCAGCCCGTCGAGCCGCAGGTAACTCACCCGGTTCGAGTCGTCGACGAGCACCAGCACGTCGATACCGAGCGACTTGATGGTGCCCGAGGTCGAGGCGCCACCGGCCAGCTGGATGGAAACCTGCGCCCGACGTTCTGCCAACTCTGCCATGAGATGGTCGAACATGAGCGTGGAATGCGTTGGCTGGGGTGCAGCCCATCGAGGGCTGGACAGGTTGCCGTCCGGGGTCGACGACAACGAGCAGATGTCTGCGGTTCGTATCGCTGACGACGCTCTCGGGGTGGTCAGCGATCCGTCATCGACGCCTCTGCGGGGATCGACGACGACGACGTCGGCTCCAACGGCGACGATGCGCCCGATGAGGCGCCGACCTCCCCGAGTCTCGATGCAAACGACGTCGCCGGATGTGGCGACGGCCATCACCGTGAGGTCCATTGTCGCTTCGGCGTGCAGCATGGCCATCTCATCGCGGACTGACCGGCGTTGTTCGACGGCTGCAGAAACGCGCCATTCGGCGAGCTGGGTGTCGGCATCCAGGGACAACCCCAATGGCGGATCAGGGGTTGTCTGGGATTCGAGGTCGGCGTCGTCGGCGTCCACCACTAACCTGTCGGCCAATCATGTATGCGTCTGAGCCGATCATCCCAACAGGCCTCGGCGCGTCAGCCGAAGCGGATGCGTCGGTAGTCGCTGCCGCTGCCCAGGGCGAGGAGCTCGGCGCTCCCGTTCGCGTGAACGTGACCGGCAACCATCTGATGACCCAACTCCTGGGCGCCCGCGACGAGCACCTCGACGCGGTCGAGGACTCCTTTCCTGGCGCTCGCATCACGGTGCGAGGCAACGAGATCGCCATCATCGGTGTCGACGCGGCGTTGGCCGGGCAGGTGTTCTCCGAGTTGGTGGTGATGCTCGAACGCGGCCATCCCATCGATCGGCCGGGGGTTCTACGCGTCATCGACATGGTCCGCGCCCACGAACGACCATCCGACGTTCTCACCGTCGAGGTGGCGCGCCGCGCCAAAGGCGGCTCGGTGAAGCCAAAAACGGTCGGCCAGAAGCGATACGTCGAGGCCATTGCCTCCAACATCGTGACCTTCGGGATCGGCCCCGCTGGTACCGGCAAGAGCTGGCTGGCGGTGGCGATGGCTGTCCAGGCGCTGCACCGCCACGAGGTGGATCGCATCGTTCTCACCCGCCCCGCAGTCGAGGCAGGCGAGCGACTGGGCTTCCTGCCGGGCGATCTGATGGCCAAAGTCGACCCGTATCTGCGCCCGCTCTATGACGCGCTGTACGACATGGTCGAACCCGAGGGTGCGCTGAAGCTCATCGAACGGGGCACCGTCGAGGTGGCGCCGCTCGCCTTCATGCGGGGCCGAACACTCAACCGCAGTTTCATCATCTTGGACGAGGCGCAGAACACCAGCCCCGAACAGATGAAGATGTTCCTGACTCGGATCGGTTTCGGTTCAAAAGTCGTGGTCACTGGCGACGTCACCCAGGTCGACATCGAGAGCGGCCGATCCGGGCTGATCGGCCTCGAGCCCACCCTGGCTGGCATCGAGGGCGTGGAGTTCGTGCGACTGACCAGCCGCGATGTCGTGCGGCACCGCATCGTGCAGGACATCGTGAACGCGTACGAGCGTGCGCAGCCGCAGTCTTCGCGAGACTGATGACCCGCCCGATGTCCGATGGTGTGTCCGAGGAGCCGATTGTCATCGACGCGTCCGATGATCAGTCGGAGATCCAGATCGATCTCGATCGCTGGCGGGACCTGATGTCAGCCGCACTGTCGGCCGAGGGCATCGCGGGGCCAGGCGAAGCAACCCTCACCTTCATCGATGCGGGGGAGATGACGGAGCTCAATCGAGAGCACATGGGTGTCGACGGGCCCACCGATGTGCTGTCGTTCCCCATTGATGGCGCGGAGCCGCTGAGCGGCCGCGTGCCGAGGATGGTCGGCGACATCGTCATCTGTCCATCAGTGGCGGCGGCCAACGCGCCCGCCCACGCTGGCGATGTCGACAGCGAGCTGGCGTTGCTAGTGGTCCACGGTGTGCTGCATCTCCTGGGCCACGATCACGCCGAGAACGATGGGCGGGCGGTGATGCAGGAGCGGGAGCGAAACCTCCTGGGTGAACTTTGGGGCCCGCTGGCTGCTGACCCGTGGGCTGTCGTATGAACACAATCGCCGTGGCGGCGCCCGCATTCGGGGCGGGCGACTGGTGGATGCTGATCGCGGTGGTGCTGCTGTTGGTGGGGTCGATCCTGTTGGCGGTCGCCGAGACCACCCTCACTCAGACGACGATGGTCAAGGCTCGTTCGCTGGTCGACGAGGGGCGCTCCGGCGCCGATCGTCTGCTGATCGTCATCAGCGATCTCGACCGTTATCTCAACTCGGTGCTGCTCGTCGTGCTGATCTTTCAGACCACCCAAGCGATCCTGATCGGCGTGCTCGCTGATCGACATCTGGGAGCGTGGGGGCTGGTGTTGGCAACGATGCTGAACATCACGGTCGTCTTCGTGCTCGCCGAAGCCGCTCCCAAGACCTGGAGCTTGCAGAACCCGGAGCGCGCGGCGCTACTTGCGGCTCCGCTGGTGCAGGCCATCGGCTCGGTGCCCCCGGTCCGGCTGGTTGCGAAGGCGCTCATCGGGCTGACGAACATCGTCCTCCCCGGAAAGGGTCTTCAGAAGGGCCCGTGGGTCTCGGAGGAGGAAATCCTGGCGCTCGCCGACGCTGCGGTTGCCGGGTCGGTGCTCCTCGGCGGAGAGCGGGATCTGATCGAGTCGATCATCGAGTTCGGCGACACGGTGGCCCGTGAAATCATGGTGCCCCGCACCGACATGGTGTCGATGGCGGCGACGTTTCCGGTGACGGACATGGTCGAGGTGGCGATTCTCAATGGCCTGAGTCGCTTCCCCGTCTACGGAGAGAACATCGACGACGTGATCGGCGTGGTCTACGCCAAGGATCTTGTTCGAGCGGAGCGTGACGGCCGAGGCCACGAAGCCGTGTCGCACCTGATGCGACCGCCGGTCGTCGTGCCGGAAACCAAACGAGTGGCGGAGTTGCTCGCTGAAATGCAGGCGCATTCAACCCACATGGCGATCGTCATTGACGAGTACGGCGGAACAGCTGGGCTCGTGACGATGGAGGATCTCATCGAGGAACTGGTCGGTGACATCTCCGACGAGTTCGATCGTCCCGAGCGGCTCCACGAGCGGCTGGCGGATGGATCGATCCTGGTTTTCGATCCATCCATCAACGTTGATGACCTGAACGACGAGTTCGATCTCGATCTGCCCGAGGGCGACTGGGATTCTGTCGGGGGCATGGCCTTTTCGTTGCTCGGACGAGTGCCCGAGGTCGGCGATCGGGTCGAGGTGCCGGGCGCAACGTTGGTGGTCGAGGGCATGCTGCGGCGTCGCATCGCGCGCCTCCGCGTGGAGTCCACCAGCCGATCCACCAGCGAATCCGACAGCGACGACGAGATGACCCGATGACTGACAGTGGACTGAGCGAGGACAACATGGCCGAAAAAAACATGGCCGAAGGCGAGACGGCTGAAGCTGACACGACATCCGGCGGCTCGGAGGACGACTACGACGCCGCCCTCGAACTCGACGACGACCTGGAAGATGACGATCTAGACGACGACGACGACGACGACGAAGATGAGGACGATGACGGCTTCGAGGATCCCGCCGAGTATCTGAAGCGGATCTCGCGTGAGCCCATGGAGGGCTTCGACCAGTCGACGCTTCCGAGTGGCTTCCGCTCCGGCTTCGTGACCTTCGTCGGCCGACCCAATGTCGGCAAGTCGACGCTCCTGAACCGGATCTTGGGCGAGAAGGTCTCGATCGTCTCCGACAAGCCGCAGACCACCCGACATCAGATCCGTGGTGTGATGACCCGTCCCGACTGCCAAGTTGTCTTCGTCGACACACCAGGAATCCACAAGCCCCGGACGCTCATGGGGTCACGGCTGAACGACACGGCGCTCGGCTCCATGGGTGAGGTCGACGTGGTGTGCATGCTGGTGGATCTGACGGCACCAATCGGTGGGGGTGACGAGTGGGTGGCCGAACACGTGCCAGCCAACGCCGTCATCGTGTTGAACAAGACCGACCGCGCGAGCCATGAGACCATCGTCACGCAGTTGCAACGAGCGTCGGAGTTGGAGCGGGCCGAATACTTTCCCATCTCGGCGCGCACGGGCGAGGGGGTCCCCGAGCTGTTGGAGTACCTGGTCTCCCGTATGCCCGAGGGGCCGAAGTGGTACCCCGACGACATGGTGACCGACAACGAGGACGCCTTCTGGGTGGCGGAACTCGTGCGCGAAAAGTTGTTGGAAGTGACCCGTCGCGAGGTGCCCCATTCGATCGCGACGCGATGCACTGAATGGGAGTGGCCATTGATCCGGGTGGAGATTCTCGTTGAACGCGAGTCCCAGAAGCCGATCGTCATCGGCAAGGGTGGAGCGATCCTCAAAGAGGTGGGCACCCAGGTGCGCAAACAGCTCCCCGAGGGAGCGTTCCTGGAGCTGCACGTGAAGGTCGACAAGGACTGGCAGCGTCGGCCGCGCGCCCTCGAACGCCTCGGCTACTGACACCGCCTGATTCCGACCCGAAAGCAGCCAGAACGAGGAAAAGAGGTCACTCCAAGGCGAAGAAGCGTTCGACCTCGCTGAGTTCCTTGGTGCGACGGAACGGGGGAAGCGCCGAGATGAGGCTCCACCGGTAGCTCTTGTTGTTGGCGAAGCGCGGGTCGAGGATGGCGACCACACCACGGTCGCTGGAATGACGGACGAGTCGTCCCGCTCCCTGTGCCAACAGGGTGGCAGCGCGGGGTACATCGATCAGGCGGAACGCCGAGGGACCGGCAGCCTCCCGTCGGGCCTGCCACAGCGGTTCGTCGGGGCGCGGGAACGGGATCCGGTCGATGGTGACGAGTGACAGCGCGGCGCCGGGAACGTCGATGCCCTGCCAGTAGCCCATCGTGGCGAACAGACAGCTCGACTCGTCCTCGGTGAAAGCGGAGATCAGCGCCGGCTTGGGTCGCGTGCCCTGGACGAGCACCTCGAAGGGAAGCCGATCGGAGAGGGCATCGGCGCTCAACTGCATCATCCGGTAGCTCGTGAACAGGGCCAGAGTCCGGCCGCCCGCGGCGGTGATGAGTCGGAAGAGTTCCTCGGCCACGGCCTCGGGATAGCTCGGCTCGCGGGGATCGGGCATGTGGGCTGCGCAGTACAGCAGCCCCTGGGTCTCGAAGTCGAAGGGGGTCCCCACGTCGATGACGTCGGTGAGGTCTGGTGGGAGGTGGAGCTGCTCGGCGAGCGCCTCGGGGACCGTGGCAGAGGTGAGGATCACCGACCCGGGAAGGCCCGGTTCGTCGTCGTCGGATGCCCGGTTGGCGAACGGGACGTCGTCATCGATGTCGAGCCCGGTCGGCGGCGGATCCCACAAGAGGCGATCCAGCGTGGCGCCCACATCGAGCGGCGCCAGGCACAGGCGTGGGGTGTCGCGGTCCGATTCGATCCACAACACCGAGCCGGGGGGCGGAGCGAGCAGCGTGGACAAGTCGTCACTCAGCGCCGTCAGCGCGGTCAGCACGCGAGCCACCCGGGTGGCGACCTCGGGGCTCACCTTCGAGTCGACGGACCGGGCGGCTTCCATGGCATCGGACAGACGTGTCTTGGCAATGCCCAGCAGGGTTCCGATCTCGGCCGGGATCCCGTTGCGGAGTCGTTCGCCGATCATCGGCCGCATCATCGCCTCGATCCGCAACCCGATCGACTCGACTCCTTCGATGATGCCCTCATCGGCGATCAGCCCGCTCGTGATGCGCGCCGCGTTGGCGAAACGGCCAGCCGTGAGTTCCATCCCGGTCGTCGCCGAGATGACCTCGCCCAGCTCATGACACTCGTCGAAGACCACGACATCGTGGGGTGGCAGGATCATTCGCCCGCTGGCCAGATGCAATCCGTAGAGATGTGTATTGACCACGATCACATCGGCGCTCGCCGCCTTGGCGCGGGCGACCTCGGCGAAGCAGTCCTCGCCTCGCGGACAATTCGATGCGCCCGGACACTCCCGTGGTCCGACACTCACGGCCGCCCAAGTGGATGGGCGAGGCTCGATGTCGAGCTCGGCGCGGTCGCCGTTGACCGTGGTCGCCGCCCAGGAGCGGATGGCGACCAACTCCTTGTCCGAGATCTTCTCCATCCCGTCGAGGGATGGCTGGTTCGGATCGTCGAGCTCGTCGAAGCGCTGTCGGCACAGGTAGTTCGAGCGCCCTTTCAGGACCGCCCATGTGATCGGCTTGCCGCCATGAGCCACCAAGAATGGGAGTTCCTTGTCGGCGAGCTGATCCTGCAAGGCCTTGGTGGCCGTGGCGATCACGGTGGTCTTTCCGAGCGCCGTCGTGGCCGCCAGGTACGCCAACGACTTGCCAGTTCCCGTGCCGGCCTGCACAACCAGATGTCGCTCCGTGGCGACGGCTTGGGCGATGGCTGTGGTCATCTGATGTTGGCCGGGTCGAGCCTCGCCGACGGTGCCGAGGGCGTCGGTCAGGCGTTCGAGCATCACCTCGGCGCGCTCCCCGGGACTCAGTCGGGCAGTCCCGGTAGACGGGGGAGATGAGGACGATGCGGAGCCAGCCATGGGGTCACCATGATGGCCTACCTGGAGGGGTGCAGCGGGTAGGTTCGCTCCGTGGCAACGTCATTGGATCCGACGCGCATTCCCAAACACGTGGCCATCGTCATGGACGGCAACGGGCGGTGGGCGCAACAGCGTGGACGCCCACGCACCGAAGGCCATGCGGCGGGCGAAGAGGCCCTCATGGACACCATCTGGGGTGCCGAGAAACTGGGCATCGGCTGGCTGACCGTCTACGCGTTCTCCACTGAGAACTGGAAGCGGCCCGTCGATGAGGTCCGCTTTCTGATGGGCTTCAATGAGAGGTTGCTGCTGACCCGACGGGACGAGATCAACTCGCACAACATCCGCATGCAGTTCCTCGGCCGACGTGACTGGCGGGTGCCCAAGCGCATCCTGAAGCGGATCGACGAGACCGTGGCGCTGACGGCCGACAACACCGGCATGGTGGTGTCGATGGCGTTCAACTATGGCGGGCGGGCCGAGATCACCGATGCCGTGAAGGCGATCGTTGCCTCCGGTGTTGCCGCCAAAGATGTGTCCGACAAGCTCATCGCCCAACACCTCTACGACCCGACGATGCCCGACCCGGAGCTGGTGATCCGGACGTCGGGTGAACAGCGCACGTCGAACTATCTGATGTGGCAGACGGCGTACAGCGAGTACGTCTTCACCGAGACGCTCTGGCCTGATTTCCGTGGCTCCCATCTCGAGGACTGCATTGCCGAGTACCAGGATCGCGATCGCCGGTTCGGCGGACTGCAGACGTGACGCTGGTCCGAGATGCGGGGGTGGTGCTTCGCACCTACCGGCTCGGCGAGGCCGATCGCATCGTCGTGCTGATGTGCCGCGAACGCGGCAAGGTGCGAGCCGTTGCCAAGGGTGTGCGACGAACCAAGTCCAAGTTCGGCGCCCGCCTGGAACCGACCAGTCATGTGAATCTGCAGCTGCACGAAGGGCGCAACCTCGATCTGATCACCCAAGCCGAGACGGTCGAAGCCTTTCCGACGATCCGTGGGGATCTCGACCGTCTGGGGCGTGCTGCTGCCATGTTGGAGGTGGTCGATCAGATCGGCCAGGAGGGCGAACAGAACTCGCCGCTGTACGACATGTTGTTGGGCGGACTGAGGACGGTGGAGCATCGGGCATCGCCGCTCGTAACGGCGGCGTTCTTCTTGAAGATGTTGGCGGCTGACGGCGTGGGGCTCGAGGTTGGCGGGTGCATCGAGTGCGGTGCCGAGGAGCCGATCGTGGCGCTCGATCTGGCGTCGGGCGGATTGCGCTGCGCATCGCATCGCGCTGGCATTCCGGTGTCAGCGGAGGCGGTGACGGTGTTACGCCAGGTGCTGTGCGGTCAGTTGGTCTGGGCGTTGGGTCAACCAGCGATCCCGGCAACCTACGAGGTCGACCATCTGGCCGGTCTCGCCATGGAGCATCACCTCGAACGACGCCTGAAGGCTCTGCACCTCATTGAGCCGGCATAGATCGGCTGCTGCGCGGTCGGCAGTCCCCCAGGGAGCAAGTCGGAGATGTAAAGCTGTCGCTCGCTGGTGACGATCACCACACCATCGACCGAGGTAGGGACACCGATGACTGATCCGTATGGAAACCCGCCCGAGGGGCAACCCAACTACGACCCCAATGTTCTGCCCCCGGCTCCGCCGACATACGGTCAGCCGGTAGTGCCGTCCTACGGCCAGCCGGTACCGGGCAACTACGCGCCCTATGCACAGATGGGGAATCCCTTCGAGAGCGAGGGTACGAAGATCATGATCTTCGGGATACTGTCGCTCGTCGTCTGTGGCTTGTTGGGTCCGGTGGCGTGGGTGATGGGCAACGGTTTGAAGGCCAAGGCCGAGGCCGCCGGCTACCCCGAACCGGGCAATGCCAAGGCGGGCCGGATCTGCGGCATGGTTGCCAGCGTTCTGATGATCGTCGGCATCCTGCTCTACGTCATCTTCTTCATTGCACTGGCGTCGAGCAATTGAGCGACGATCCGGGAGCGACTTGGCCGCCCAGCCCTGGCACTGAACCGCCGAGTCTTCCCGCTCCGCCTAGTCCGGTGCCGCCGGTCTTCCCGCCAGCACCAGTTCCAGGATACGTCCCCCCGTCGCCGCAACAGCCGGGGTATCCGCAACAACAGCCGGGGTATCCGCAACAACAGCCGGGGTATCCGCAACAACAGCCGGGGTATCCGCCCCCGGGCTACCAGCCCCCGGGCTACCAGCCACAGGGGTTCGCGCCCTACCTTGCCGGCGTCGGCGGAGGTCTTCCGAGCGTCACCGCATTTGCCATCACGTCGATGGTCCTCGGGATCGTGTCGATCGTGTTCTTCTGGTGCTGGCCCATCGGTGGAGCATGCGCCATCGTCGGGCTTCCATTGGGTGCCATTGCATTCACTCGCATCAACAACGGCCAAGCCGACCCGAGTCCGCGGGGCATGGCTATTGCCGGTCTCGTCCTCTCGATCGTGTCGTTGGTCGTCGTTGTCGTATTCACCGTCTGGATCTACAGCGTCCGGACCCGGACCTACGGGTTCTGACCCCGCCCATGTTCACTCCGGGAACCGGGTGACGGTGGACACGAGCCGGACCGCACGGGTCGACCCCGTTGGGTGGACCGCATGTGGTGTGGCGGGCGTCGGGCTTGCGGCATACCTTGCACAACGCGTAGCTCAGCTCGGTCCCATGCAGTGCGTGCTTCGAACCACCGCCGGGATACCGTGCCCGCTATGTGGGATGTCGAGCCTGGCATCGCGAGTGCTCCGCGGTGATCTGCTCGGAGCCATCCGAGCTGACACGATCGGGATTGCACTCGTGGTCGTCGTGGCGGCGGTCGTCGGGCTCCACCTCCTCCGACTGGCTGGCCGGACCGCGCCGCAGCTCACGTCGCGAGTCGCTCTGGTGGGCGGCGTGTCGATGCTCATGTTGCATTGGCTCGTCGTGCTGACCGGCATGGTCACGCTCGCGCCGCTGCGCTGAACGAGGCACTGGCTCACAGCTGAACGAGGACTCGCTCACGTGGGCTGGCCTCGGGCTCGCGAGTGGGACCGAGTCGGTTCGGGCCGAAAACTGCGTGCGCCCGGAGCCGAAGCCCCGGGCACACATTGAACTCGTGGGTCCGATCAGCTACTTGCAGACGACGTACGTCTTGCCGATCTTGTCCCACACGCTCGCCTGGCGCGGGTCCTGGAAGACGAGCACGATGCTGTAGATCTCAGCGATCAACAAGACGGCTGATCCCAAGAGGTAGGCCGAGAAGAACGGCAGAATCAGCAGAAGTGCAGGAACGACGTCGATGGCATGTCGTGTGGCGGCAGTGATCGGGTCGACCTTCGATCCGTCCTGCTTCACGACCTTCAAGCCCATGGCGAGCTTGCCGATCGTGGCTTGGAGCGCCACCGTGGTGCCGATGTAGTAGCCGGCGGTGATGAGAATCATCACGATCGCTCGAATGAGATAGCTGCTGTAGGAGTAGCCGCAGTCGATCCCGAAGTAGCTGCCGGAGCTGGACGTGCACTCGACATCGTTGATACCGAAGAAGGCCGCATTGAGGATGAGGTACGGAATTCCGAGAATGAACCCGTCGATCAACTTGGCGACGATGCGTTTCCACGGCTCGTCCTGACGAAGACCCAACTCGGGGATCACTCGACCGCCAGCGCCGGGCTGGTACGGCTGATAACCGCCCGGTCCTGCGGGGGGAGGCGGAGCCATTCCAGGTTGCTGCGGCGGGTACCCAGGCTGTTGGGGCGGATATCCAGGCTGTTGGGGCGGATATCCAGGCTGTTGGGGCGGATATCCAGGCTGTTGGGGCGGTTGCTGCGGTGGCACGGGCGGTTGCTGCGGTGGCATGGGCGGTTGCTGCGGCGGTTGTTGCGGCGGCATGGGGGGTTGGCCGGGTACGGGGGGTTGATTTCCGTAGGGACCCGGAGGTGGTGGTGGCAGATTCGGATCGCTCATGGTGCTCCCGTCGATCGACCCCGACATGGGGCCCAGTCGTCCACCGGACGTGGACATCTCCGAACGCTAGCGAGCAGAGACTGTCAATCGGGGGAATGTTGCGTTTCGAGCGAATCACGCGGGCGGCTCGCTATCGGTTCTCAGCCTCGGCAGGTCGGTCGGTATGGTGGACGTCCATGGCCGACGTCACCGCTGATCCCACCCTCTTCGACAAGGTGGTCAACCTGTGCAAACGCCGCGGGTTCGTCTTCCCCTCGGCCGAGATCTACGGCGGATTCCGCTCGACGTACGACTACGGGCCGATCGGCGTGTTGCTCCTGCGCAACGTCAAGGACGCCTGGTGGCGCTCGATGGTGCAACTCCGTCATGACGTCGTCGGGCTCGACGCGGCGATTCTCGGCCCCCCCCAGATCTGGGAGGCGTCGGGCCATCTCGCCAACTTCACCGACCCGTTGGTCGACTGCACCAACTGCCAGTCCCGCCACCGCCTCGACAAGCTCGATGATCCCAACGTCTGCCCCACGTGTGGAGCGGTCGGCAAGTTCACGGAACCCCGTGACTTCAACCTGATGTTCAAGACCCAAGCTGGCCCCGTGGCCGACGCCGGTGCCGTCTGCTACCTACGACCCGAGACGGCGCAGGGCATGTTCATCAACTTCTCGAACGTATTGAACACATCGCGAAAGAAGCCCCCGTTCGGCATTGCGCAGATCGGCAAGTCGTTCCGTAACGAGATCACCCCCGGGAACTTCGTGTTCCGTACCCGCGAGTTCGAGCAGATGGAAATGGAGTTCTTCGTACCGCCGGACGACGCGGACACGTGGTACGAGTACTGGTGCGCCGAGCGATACCAGTGGTACCTGGACCTCGGGATGCCCGCTGAGAAGCTGCGGTTGCGGCCACACGCAGCGGATGAACTCTCGCACTACTCATCAGCCACATCTGATGTGGAGTTCCTGTTTCCGTGGGGCTGGGATGAGCTCGAGGGCATTGCCAATCGTGGCAACTTCGACCTCACCCAACACGCCAAGCACTCGGGGGAGAAGCTCGACTACTTCGATCAGGCGACAGGCGAGCGGTATCTGCCGCACGTCATCGAGCCCGCTGCTGGTGCGACGCGGACGGCCATGGCGTTTCTGATGGCGGCGTACGACGAAGAGGTCGTCAACGACGACACCCGGACCGTATTGCGGTTCCACCCACGGATCGCTCCGATCAAGGTCGCTATCTTGCCGTTGTCGAAGAAGCCCGAGCTCACGGGTCCGGCCACGGAGCTCTATTCGATGCTCGCCGACCGCTGGATGTGCGACTACGACGAGACTCAGGCGATCGGTCGGCGCTATCGCCGCCAGGACGAGCTGGGCACCCCGTTCTGCGTCACCTTCGACTTCGACTCGGTCGACGACCACGCCGTGACCGTGCGCGACCGCGACTCGATGGCTCAGGAGCGCGTGGCCATTGCGGACCTCGTGGACTACCTCACCGAACGCCTTCGCTGATCGCGTGACATGAATCGTGACCTTCCCCGTTCTGGCTGCGAAACGCCCGGCAAAACCCGGGCGTTTCGCAGCCAGAACGAGGGCTTTAGCGGATTCGGCGACATGACGGCGGTTCCTGGGGTCGGGCCCGAATGGTTCGAAGCGAACCGTGCGTGGTGGGACGAACGCGCGCCGTTGCATGTCGGCGGCGACTTCTACGAGGTCGATGCGTTTCTCTCCGGGACGAGCGCACTTCGTGACTTCGAGCTGTCCGAGTTGGGCGATGTCGCGGGCCGAACCTTGTGTCACCCCCAGTGTCATTTCGGTCTCGACACACTCAGCTGGGCGGGCGAGGGCGCCATCGTGTCCGGTCTGGACTTCTCGCCAGAGGCGATCGATGCAGCCTCGGCCTTGGCGGAGCGAGCAGGAATCGACGCCCGCTTCGTGTGCGCCGACGTATACGACGCATCCCAGGCGTTCGGAAGCGAACAGTTCGACATCGTCTATACCGGTCTTGGCGCCATCAACTGGCTGCCCGACATCGACCGGTGGGCGGCGACGATGGCCTCGCTGTGCGTGCCCGGTGGAGCGCTGTACCTCGTCGAGTTCCACCCGACGTCCAACAGCCTCGAGGACGAATCGCTCGTCGCCGAAGCGCGGATTGCATATGGCATGGGCCACATCTGGCACGACGAGATCCTCAGCGGGTCCTACGGCGCCGAAGGTGCGGCAACACTCCACAACGAAACGTGGGAGCGGGTGTGGACGCTCGGCGAAGTGCTGAGCGCCATCGCGGGCGCCGGCTTTCGCATCGAGTTCCTCCATGAATTCGACTACACGCTGTACCGCCAGTTCCCGTGGCTCATCGAGAACGGTCGGCACTTCGAACGTCCGCCCGAAGTGCCGAGCTTCCCGATGATGTACTCGCTGCTCGCCCACCTCGACCGCTGACCCGACTGTTCCCACATTCCGAACCCCCGTTCTGGCTGCGAAACGCCCGGCAAAACCCGGGTGTTTCGCAGCCAGAACCGGTGTTGGTACCGTTCCGGCGTGTCCAGCATCGTCGTCTCCGAACTCGAGTACGCACCGCCCGGGGCTGACTCGTTGTTCTTTGACGTCAGCTTCGGAGTCAGCCCTGGCGAGCACGCTGCGCTGGTGGGCGCCAATGGAGTCGGCAAGTCGACCATCCTCCGGATCCTGTCGGGCGAACTGGACACCGACGAGGGCGAATTTGCCGTGGGCGGATCGATGCTCTCGATGACCCAGGACGTCGGCATGAGCAACCCGCTCTCGACACTGCGCGAGATGCTCATCGAGGTGGCGCCGCCCCAACTTCGAACCGCTGGCCGCGCCCTGGTCGAGGCTGAACACCAGCTCGCCGTTGGCACCGACGACGGCATGGGCTATGCGACAGCGATCACCGAGTGGGGCGACCTCGGCGGCTACGAGCTCGAGCAACAGTGGGACGCGGCAGCCCAACGGAGTGTGAAGAGCGACATCGGCGATCTGTCGGCCCGGCTCGTCTCGGAGCTGTCGGGCGGCGAACGCAAACGACTGGTGCTCGATCTGCTGTTGAACTCGGGGGCCGACGTGTTGTTGCTCGACGAGCCCGACAACTACCTCGACATTCCAACCCGGGGGTGGCTCGAGGAGCAGATC
>Ga0335397_10000498_pt1 | contig 50943 bp, 34 predicted proteins | sample MAT04_FD_205740 | JGI IMG/M metagenome (GOLD analysis project Ga0335397, IMG submission 205740) | Freshwater microbial communities from Lake Fryxell liftoff mats and glacier meltwater in Antarctica - MAT-04 (spades assembly) (version 2) ...
ATCCAGATCGGGGTGAGAGATGACAATGGCATCGATCATGCGATGGCCGCGATTCCAGAGGAACCTGCACACGGTGTCGGCTGTTCTCTCTCCACGATGCATGGCCCCTGCATCAAACAGCAGTACGCGATTGTCGGGAGTCTGCACCACCACGGCATTTCCATGCCCAACCGACAACACGCTGCACGTCAGACCATCGTGTTCCGGCACCTGACAAATCGTCCGAAACACGATGATCACAAAGACCAGCAAACCAATTCTGAAACATCGGCGTACGATGGAAATCTGCGCCATCACAGACAATGCCAGCAGTCCGTAGTAAGCCGGCACAAACCATTTTGGCAGGTCCGGAATCATCACAAATCCAATTCGCACATCGGCGGCAAGCGACACGCCAAACTGCAGGATCGAAAGCATTCCGTCGAACGGAATCGCCACGATCGAGGCGGCCGGTGGCACAAACAGTCCAACGAAAATCGTGACGTATCCGCAGATGAGAGTTATCGTGGTGACCGGGATCAAAAGAATATTGATGACCATTCCCATCAGTGACACAACGTGGAACTGAGTCGCGACCATCGGAGCCGCCAGAACGGTAATTGCCAACATGCGGCGGTAGTTCAGCCTTAACCATTCCCGAAACTGCCCCAGCGATTCACGAATTTGTTCCTGCCACGTGACAGCATCCGATGGAGCAGCTCGGTCGTCGGGCGGAGGATCGTGTTCTGATACCCAACCCAAGGCACCGACGGCCAGAAAGGAAAGCCATGCTCCGACATCAAAAGCGATGGACGGATTGAGCAGAATCAGGAGCATCGCCGTCGCACCGATCAAAGAACCTATACGAATATCGCGATACAAGGTCTGGCCAAGAACATAGAGCAATATGAAACCGGTGGCACGCATGACGGACGGACGCAGATCGGTGAGCAGTGCATAGAAGATGCAAACCAGACTGGCCAGCAGCAGTGCGCGGGTTCGAGGCACAAGCAACAGGTTCTGCAATCGAACCAGAAACGCAAACAGAATACCGACATGCAGACCGGAGATTGCGAGCAAATGCATCGTGCCGCTGGCGATGAAGTCTCGTTCCACATCGGGAGTCAGGTGACCACGATTTCCCAGCAGCAACGCCTCGGCAGTCGCTCGATTTTTTGCCGTCAGGTTGTCGCGTAATAACATCGTGGTTTGCTGACGAAACGTATTGAACCAGCGTTTGGGATTCCATGCGCGGGCGGGCTGGATCACGTTTGCCGCTGCGGGATTCCGAGCAAACGCCATGGCCGAAATTCCCTGCCGCTGCATATGACGCGAAAAATCAAACTCGCCCGGATTCTGTGTCGGCTCCGGAAGATCGATTTGTCCGGTCAGTTGAATACGATCGCCCCAGCACAAATGCTCGGTCGCATCGCCGTCGATAAGAACTCGCAGAAGACCTTGTGACCGAATTGTTTCTTCGCCACGCAGGACAGATTTCGTTTTCATCAGCAACAAAGTCCTTGGTGAATCCGACTGACCCACCAGGCTTGCATTATCTTTTGGAATGCTGAGTGCCGGGATGTTCGCGACATCACCGATGATGCGTAGTGCCGGAGCGTCGCGGAATTCCGACGAGCCCGCAAGCAGGGCGATGTCCAGACCTTCATCGACGCGACTGCGGATGGTCCAAAGCGATACGCCGACGGCCAGCATTGCCGCGAGTAACGCAACTGTCTCCAGCAGCGCCCATCGACTGCGGCGCAGAAACGCTGCGCTGAGCAATAGCAGAAACACGGCGGAGATTGCAATCATCGTCGGTACGGCATAGTGATGGACCGCACAAAAATCGGCCAGCCAGACGCCAGCGACCAGCATTGCCGCACAGGTGAGTGAACGCGGCACCGCTGGGATCTTCCAGAGACCTTTCAGCATTTGTGCGGATGTCATTGGCGGCGCGGGATTCTGCAATGCGAACCTCACATTTCGCGACGACGTCCATCCAGAATCGGCTGCAGTTCATCAACAAAGTCGTGGACGTCCTGAAACTCGCGATAGACAGAAGCAAAACGCACGAAAGCGACTTTGTCCAGATCTCGCAACGCACTAAAGACAAGCTCGCCAATGCGGCGTGAAGGAACTTCCCGCTCACCGTCTTCATAGAGCGAGCCTTCGACGTCGCCGACCAGCAGGTCGATTTGTTCTGGACTCACGGGTCGCTTGTAACACGCCACTTCCACACCGCGACGAATCTTTTCGCGATCGAACGGCACGCGCGTTCCATCTTTCTTGATGACGCGGATCGGCGATTCCTCGATCTTTTCGTAGGTTGTAAATCGACGCTCGCAACTGAGACATTCGCGGCGACGGCGAATCGAAAAATCCTGACTGTTGCGTGAGTCAATGACCTTGGTTTCGTCGTGCTTACAAAATGGACAACGCACTGGATTGATCCTGAACAAATGCTTCCACGCACAACCTGTACGCCATGCACAGCGTTCCGAACGGCGTTGGTATTCTATCCAAACTCTACCACGAACTTGCAACCAACCGGACGTCCGAGCATGTTTTTTGGTCCCAGACGCATTTCTACAGGGATTAAAGCTGGTCTGGACACAAATCGGCGGATTCGGCAGACTTCGCGGTTCTCACGTGTTCATTTCTGTTTCTGGAACAGAGATTCGAACGGTCCTCAGCCGTTTTAGTGTGCTTTCCTCTGCAAACTACCGGACTTCGGCGGTTTTCAGATTCCCGTCTATCGATCTCACCTCGCAGCATTCTTAACCCCTCTTCTGCTGCAACGTCTCGTCTCATCTTCCTTTCCCTTAAAATCGCTGGTTACCTGTCATGACGCGACTGGCCATTGCCGTCTGCTGTTACGCAGTCATCTTCGCAGCGTCACTGCTATGCGCATTGCTGCTGCGGTTCGATTTTGAATTGACCGAATATGCATCGAGCGTATTTCGCGACAGCGTTCTGATTGTGGTACTGCTCAAAATTGCGGTCGTGCTTTTTTCGCAGGACTGGCGGCGACGGATGCGGTATTCCACGATTTATGATCTCGCGTGGTCCGCCGGGATCTGCCTTGTCTGTGGAATTCTGATCTCCGCTCTGCAGATCGCACATGAAACGATGCCGCAAATCCCGCGCAGCGTGATTGCGATGGACACGCTGATCTCCGCCGGAGCTATCGTTTCCGCGCGCATTATGGCGCAGGCAATCCGAATGCTGCGGAAGAAACGACGAAATATCAATGCCTCACGAACTCTGATCTACGCCAACGGATCTGAATCCGCAGCAATGACAACATCGATTCAGACAAGTTCCTCGACACTGCGTGTTGTCGGCATCGTCTCGCCAAGAAATCTGATCCCGAATTCCGTCATCGCCGGCGTGCCAGTGTATGACGGATCGCAGGGACTGGAAGCCATCATCGAAAAGACTCGGGCCGAAGTCCTGCTGATGCCGTCGCGGCTGTCTGGTCGCGAAGTCCGTGAAGTGAGCGAAGTGTGTCTGCGGTGTGGCGTCAACGCTCATTTGGTGCCGTCGATTGATGAGATTCCTTCAGGTCGTTTTGAACTCAAGATGCGGGAAGTCACGATCGACGACCTGCTCCGCCGCGAACCCAATCAACTTGACATGGCGGGAATCCGCACGTTTCTTCGCAATCGTGTAGTCATGGTGACCGGAGCATCAGGCAGCATCGGATCGGAAGTCTGTCGCCAGTTGATGGGGTTTGGTCCCAGAAAAATTATCTTACTGGATCAGTCCGAATTTGGCATTTTTCAGATGGAACAGGAATTCCTCGCTCTGCAGCGAGACCCTGCCGTAACTTTGCCGCAACTGGAATTCATCGTCGAAGACATCACCGACAAAGAAGCCATGACGCGGATCTTCATGCTGCATCGACCGGCTGTCGTGTTTCACGCAGCCGCCTACAAGCATGTTCCGCTGATGGAAAGTAATCCTCAGGCCGCCGCACGAAACAACGTCTTCGGCACTCAGGTGCTGGTTGACGTTGCCGACCGATTCTCGGTCGAGCGTTTTGTGATGATTTCCACGGACAAAGCGGTGCGGCCGACAAACGTGATGGGTGCCACAAAACTGATCGCTGAACAGTATCTGCATTCGGTAGCGACGCACTCTAAAACACGGTTCATCACGGTTCGGTTTGGTAACGTGCTGAATTCGGCAGGCAGTGTGGTGCCCACGTTTCGCAGGCAGATTGAAGAGGGTGGCCCTGTCACCGTGACAGATCCGGAGATGTTGCGATATTTCATGACGATCCCGGAGGCCGTGCAACTGGTGCTTCAGTCCGGTGCTGTCGGTGAAGGTGGTGACGTTCTGATTCTCGACATGGGTGAGCCGGTGCGCATCGTCGATCTGGCCAAAGACATGATTCGGCTTTCCGGGCAGCGATATCCGGAAGATATTGACATCGTCTTCACAGGCTTGCGGCCCGGTGAAAAACTCTATGAAGAACTGTTTTACGAAACGGAACAAAACGCCGTTCGTATCCACGACAAGATCTTCCGGGCTCCCCGCGATTCAGAGACCGTTGCGACAACGATGAAAGATGACCTGCGGCAACTTGCCGAGCACCTGAATTCCGGACGTGAAGAATTCCGAGAAGTCCTTTGGCAGGTCACTTCGCGGATCGTGCAACACAGTTCCGCCATGCCCACAGCAGTCACGAAACCACGGCGCGGCGCGGCGTAGCGGAATGATTTTCCTGGTAGACAGGGTGGGACAAGCGGCAGCTAAGCCGCGCCGGACCACCATTGGGGGCTTCCATTGGTGGGCCGGCGCTCGCATTCGGTCGCTGGTCCCACCCTGCTTTCTAACACACACACCGGCGAGCGGCAGGACGTCAGTCCTCCGATTACGCGGCCCCGATCACCGCGATTTTCGACAATTCCGCACGGCATGCCCATCGCAACGCCGCACGTTGGATCGGGCGACTTACGTCGCTCCGCTCGCCGGAGGTTCGAGCGATCCGTAGTGGGCGTTCGGCGAGCGATGGCCGTTGCTATGCAGAATGATCCAGCACTCGAGCGAGCACCGCGACGCTGCAGGATTTTGCACCAGCCGCTTTGAGGACTTTCGCTGCTTCGGAACATGTGGCACCTGTGGTCAGAACATCATCGACGATCAGGATTCGCTGGCCTTGAACTGCTGGTGGATGAGTGACCGCAAACGCACCGTCCTGGTTTTCGAATCGTTGTGTCACTGAGACTCGCTTTTGTGGTCGAGTCCGGGATGTTCGTTTCAGAAGGTGGACGTTGCAATTTGTGTTGAGCCGCGATGCCAGTTCATTGGCTACAATCCAGGCGGGATTGAAATTGCGAACCAGACGCTGTCGCCAGTGTTGCGGAACAGGCACGATCCGATCAAACGGCTGCTCGCTGAGTTCCGTTGCGCGCTCGATCGACATCAAGGCACCGAGCGATCGCATCCGCACGGCTGAAAATGACCACTTCGCAGCCAGCAGTGCTTTTCGCAGAGCGCCTTCGTACATGCCCAGACAAACAACGCCGTCAAACCGCAGCTTGCGGCGGCGGCAATGAACGCAGCCTTGAACCGACGACGCATACAGTCCGATTTCCGCAGCACACCGCCCACAACGATTGACAGGTGCGGGCGCGAGTTGTTCAAGACAGTTCGGGCAATAGGCGTTGCCACCGTCCACAGTGAGATGGTCGGTTGTGCCGCAGAGCGCACATCGTGACGCAAATAACAAATCGGCGAGTTGCAGCAAACCTGACTTCATGGGAAGTGTCCGCGACCAGAACCAGAACGGTTTCAGAACTCGTATTCCTTCTCATCGCCAAACTTGCCTCCGAACGAAGCTCGAACGGCATCCAGTTGCGCTGCCACGGTGACATCCGGACCTGTCAGCTTCAGAAAATACACTTCCCCTGCCGCGTGATTCAGGATGACGCCGAGCATTCTCTGACCGGGAGTTGCTTTCGTTTTGCGAAGAAACGGCGGACCATCCGGCTTCATATAGGTGCCAGCGATATTGACGACAAAGTATTCATTCTTACCGGCTTTGCCCTGACGAACAGTCGCTTCTCGTCCTTCAGCGCTGAACTGACCGACCCAGCGGCCGATGTTCGCGTCAACGCCGCCACCACCACCGGCGAATGACGACACGACGAATTCGCCATTTTCTTTGTCATTTTCGACCGCTGGCACTTCAAAAGTAGCGAGCCGCATTGGCAAAGTGGCGTCAGATCGCTTCCATGATTTCGGAAGCTTCAGGTTCAGTTCTCCGATTTTGGTGTCAACCGTTTCTTCCTTTTTCTTTTCCTGCTTCGTAACGCTGCTGGTTTCTTCAACTGCTGGTTTGCCTGCGGGGGGTTCGTCGTCTCCGAAACAGATCGCCATCATGGACGTGCTGCCAGTGGTAATCAGTACGGCGAGGGCAAATAGCGTCCCGTGTGAGAATTTCATGTTCAGGTACTCCGGAGAATGTTCAACAATGTCGGTATCGGTCATCGAAAATGTTTGTCGAGGTGCTGCGGAGGGTATTGTTTCCCGGCGAGGTGGGATTTTCAAACGGTTGAGCCAGGGATCGCTGACAATCCGGTGCGATTGGCGGAAGAATGTTGGCAGAATACCTCCTGCGCAGCGTACCTGATACAATGTTTCGTCGAGTGGCCGACTTTTTTTTTGCGTCCTTTGGAATTCTTTTCGAAATGCCTGTCGATTCCGAATGTCAGATTCGCGTGCGTCACATTGATCATGTGACACTGGTCGTACGTGACGTAAATGCCAGTCGTCAGTTCTACGTGGGGCTGCTGGGGATGACCGAAGTACCTCGCCCGGCATTCAGTTTTGACGGTGCCTGGTTTCAGGCCGGAGCGACTTTGATTCATCTGATCGCTGAGCACGATCGGAGCGGTCCGGCGGGATTTCCGGTCGAGGTACTGATGAAATCGAGTCGCAATCATCATTTCGCGTTTGAAGTCGATGATGCGTATGCAGCAGCGGCAGTACTGAAAGCCAAAGGAATTCCGTTGATCGATGACGCGAAGCTCAGACCCGACGGAGCGGTGCAGGTTTTTCTGACGGACCCGGATCATCACGTTATCGAACTTTGTACGTCACTACGACGCAGAAAAGAGTAACTCGATGCCTAAAGAATACATCCTGACCATGACCGCCGACAATCGGACAGGAATTCTGTCGGCGGTGACGAAGGCAATCGCCGAACTGGGTGGAGACCTGCGCGAAGCCAGTCAGACTGTGGTCCGCGGTTATTTTACGATGATCTTTTCGATTGAGTTTCCGGACAAAATTGAAGAGTCGGTCATCCGCGACCATCTGCAGGATACCTGTCGGCCGTTCGATATTGAAATCAGTCTTCGCGATCCGACTGTGCATCTGTCGGCCTACAATGCGGCAAAAGTAGAAACCAAACCGTATCGCTTGCGTCTGGGTGGCCGGAATGAACCAGGCGCTCTGCGAAAACTCAGTCAGATCATGTCACTGCACGGGATCGACATCACCGGCATGCATGCGTTGCGAACCGCCGAAGGTGCCGGCTTCGAAATGGTCATGCGTCTGGCGATGCCTTCGACATGCAATGTCGACGGATTGCTGAACGAACTGACCGCAGCGGGACGTGACTTCGAAGTGACAGTCGATATTACGGAATTTATTGAGTAGATGGGCAACCCGGACCCTGCGATCGCGGAAATGATCATCATGGGCACCGGCACCAGTGTCGGCGTGCCCGTCGCCGGTTGTCAATGCGCGGTGTGCCGTTCGCAAAATCCGCGCAACCACAGAACTCGCACCGGCGTATTGATTCGCGGGCCACAGGGCGAATTCATCATTGATGCCGGCCCTGAACTGCGTCTGCAGTTGATTCGCGAAGACGCTCGACTTATTCAGGCCGCAGTGTTCACACATGCCCATGCTGACCACATTCTGGGGCTGGATGACTTGAGGATTTTCGGATACCGGATGAATGCCGCGATCCCTCTTTACTGCGAAGAGCCGGTCGAAGCGCAAATTCGTCAGGTTTTCTCGTATGCGTTTACTGACCCGTCCACACATTCACATCAGTATGCCGCCCCGAAACTACGATTCGAACATATCGTTCCGGGACAATCCTTCGCTGTACTTGGCATCGACCTGTTGCCGATCCGCCTGAAACATGGCGACCTGTCGATCCTTGGTTTTCGAATTGGTAACTCTGCGTTCCTGACGGATGTCTCGACGATTCCGGCCGAATCCAAAGAACTCCTGCAGGGTCTGGACACTTTGATCATTGACGCGCTGCGAAAAGAACCACATCCCACGCATCTGCATGTCGATGCGGCTGTAAAGCTGATCCACCAGCTTCAGCCGCGCCGCGCCTACCTGACGCACATGTCACACGATCTCGACTACGATTCACTGTGCCGCGAACTCCCGGATGGTATTGAACCGGCCTACGACGGGCTGAAAATCCGACTGTCGTAGTTGGCCTGAGTTGTCCTGAATCCACGCTTCGCTGGACTCCTGATGTGGCGAATGGTACACGTTATGCTCTACGCGGCGTGAAATGCTCCCCGGCGAGCGGAGCGGCGTAAGCCCTCCGAGTCCCATGCGTGCAACTCGGTGGGCTGACACCCACCGCTCGCCAAGCCAGATCTCACTTTCTAACTGGACCCTGACGATGCCATCGAATCAACCGTTCAAGCCTCAATCTTCTCGACGCCAATTCATTGCCGCATCTGCCGCCGGGGTTGCGGCAATTGCAACTGCTCCGGCAATTGCGACGGCATCACGAACGTCCGCTGAAACCATCATTGGCGAAGGCGAACACAAGTTTCGTGTAAACCATGCGTTTGTTCAGTTGCCGGACAAGTACACCTGGCAGACGACTCACAACGTCGCGCTGGACAAGGCGGGAAATCTGTATGTTATCCATGAAGGACGCCGTGACCAGAAAGATCATCCTTCGATCTTTGTCTTCGATCCTGAAGGCCAGTTCATCCGCGCGTTTGGATGTCAGTTTCAGGGCGGTGGTCACGGCATAGAAATCCGTGACGAGGGCAGCGAGGAATTTCTGTACGTTGCGGCGTATCAGCAGGTCAAGGCGTTCGCGAAGATGACTTTGGCTGGCGAAACTGTCTGGTTCCGAAAAGCACCGATGGAATCGGGTGTTTACGCTCCCAACGAGGACATTTCGACGGAACCGACATGGACGCGGCAGGGATTCCTTCCAACCAATTTTGCGTTCCTTGACGATGGTGGATTTCTGCTCGCAGACGGCTATGGCACGTTCAAAATTCATCGTTTTGACAAAGACGCGAGATGGGTGAGTTGTTTCGGTGGGGCCGGTGAAGGTGAAGGTACGTTCAATACGGCGCATGGCCTGTGGATCGACCGGCGTGCCGGTCGCGAACCGTCAATCGTTGTAACGGATCGTGCTCACGATACGCTCCAGATTTTCACGATGGACGGGGTCTATCAGGAAACACTTACTGGTCTCGGACTGCCGGCAAACATCGACACCTGGAAAAATCTGATGCTCGTCCCGGAACTCAAAGCCTGTGTGACGCTACTGGACGAACACAACAAAGTTGTCGCTCGGCTGGGATTCGCCGTAGATCGGTTGAATGAAATCAAAGACCTGCGTGGTCAGCCGGATAAATGGATGGATGGCCAGTTCGTCCACCCGCATGACGCCTGCTTCTCCCCCAACGGTGACATCTATGTGGCCGAATGGGTCGGGACCGGGAGAATCACCAAACTGGAACGTGTGTGACTGATTTCTTCAAGTGTCTTCGCTCGCCTCGTCTGTGCTCGCGGAAACGGAGTCCTCGTCCTTGCTGTCATCATCTACCGATTCCAGTTCATCCTTCATCGGCTGTTTCACAAGAATCCAGACCAACATCGAAGACAGTTCCCAGCAGTCATGAATGTGCCACAGCGGCAATTGCGGGGCTTCTGTTTGTTCCGGAGTGCGGAGGACAAGAATTGCGTCGGGCGCGGAGATCGTGTCGCGAGCCAGTCGCTTCAAGCTTGCTGCCAAAGGTTTTCCCGGATCAATTTCGTCCGCATATTTATAGGGCGGATCAAAGAAGATCAGATTGTAGGGCAGAAAGTCTTCGCCGCCGTGAGGCCGAAACGAAGTGCGACGGACGTCTGTTCGCCAGCAAATCGTACGGGAATCCGGGGCGATCGTCTTGACGTTGCTGACCAGAAGTTGGTGAATGTCGGCGTCGGCTTCAAAGAACACGCACGAATGGGCACCACGACTGAGCGATTCCATGCCCATTGTTCCTACACCGGAAAACACATCGGCGACCCGCGCGCCGGAAATAAAATCGTGTAGCCGATCAAAGACGATCTGGCGAACGCGATCTGTGTACGGTCGCGTCGAATCGTCGCTTGGTGTCTTCAGAATTCGGCGACGAAATTGTCCGGCGATAACGCGAAGTGACATCGGGGATACTGTGAATTAGGGGATCGTGAGTGTCCGCAACGGACAGCGGAAATGCCAGCTCGATTCGAATGGCTGCATTATACCACAGCGACCTGCGTGGCAGTGTCATCGAGGACTTCCAATTCCTCACTCGGACGATTTCAGAGGCCTCAAACAACAGAATTTTCCGTGTTTCATGTGGAAAAGAGGACTCCGTTTCGTGCCGAAACCGGCAACTGAAGCTTCAAAACACTGAAAACTCAAGGAAATAAGGGAAATTCGACTTTGATCGTGTTGACACTCCAGGGGATCAGAACTCTACTTCGGCCAGCAAAAAACGGGGATTTCGAACTTCGGGGGGTTCCCGACTGCTCTTGAGTCCACTCCACACACATTTTTCAGGCGAAGGAGAGTTGTTCAAATGGCGAAAAAAGTCGAGAAGCCGCTGTCGAAAACGGACATTCTGAATGCGTTGGCAGAATCAACGGAAATGAGCCGCAAGGAAGTCACCAGCGTGATGGACGCTCTTGAAGCGTTGATTGCTGCAAACATCAGCAAGGGGCCTGGTGTTTTCAATCTGCCCGGTCTGTTGAAGATCTATGTGCATGAGCGTCCGGCAACAAAGGAACGCATGGGTCGCAATCCTGCAACGGGCGAAGAAATCAAAATCTCAGCCCGACCAGCTAAGAAGGTTGTCAAAGTTCGCGCACTGAAAAAGCTGAAAGATCTGATCTAAGGTCGATTGCGGGAACGCGAAGGATCGATTTCCGGATAGGGTGATCGTGCGGACGGCACCCTTTATCCTTTGGATCTCAAAACGCTCAGTATGAGTTGATTTGACGGATCGGGTGGCCGGGGGTGGACGGAGTCCGCCGAAGGAAACCTTGGGGGGGTTGAGCAGCCGCTCTCCAGCCCCGGCCACCCATCATTCCGTGAAGGACAGGACGTTGCCCCTGCAATTCTCCTGAGAAAGAGGGGGTTGTACTGCACCAAATGCCGTTTCCCATCTTGACCGGTGAAATATCTGACATAATATGTGGGCAACTAACGCTCCGGAGCTGTCAGGAATCCTGATTTAGGAGGTTCTTTTACTCGCTTTGGCCGTGCAAAAAGGAGAATGGTCATGTTGGTATTGTCAAGGAAGAGAAACGAAAGCGTCATCATCAATGACAACATCGTTGTCACTGTGGTAGACGTTCGCGGCGAAAAAGTGCGGATCGGAATTGAAGCTCCACGGGATGTTACCGTGCATCGACAGGAAGTCCTGGATGCCATTCTCAGTGAAAAGCTGAAGTTTTCGGAAAATCCTTCCGAAGAATCCTCCGGCTCAGTCGTGATCTGATTTGAATACGTCCGGCGTGTTACGTATTCTGTGCTCCCTGAAGTGTCTGGGAAATTTTACTCGGCCCCATCGTCTAGTTAGGTCTAGGACATCGGATTTTCATTCCGGTAACAGGGGTTCAAATCCCCTTGGGGTCATACCTCGGTTCATCTGAACCGAGGTTTTTTTTTGTCTGCAAATACATCACGGATAACGCTTTGTCGTTCAGTTCTCGCGTCCGAAGTTCGGCGGAGTGACCGATTTGGTCTCACAGTCTTTTCAGAATCAGTACCTCTCAGACCCGGATGTTCAGTTGATGCTGAAGGTCGCCGCAGGGGACAATGCCGCATTTGAACAACTGGTTTTGCGATACCAGGATCGACTGGTCAGTTTTTTCTTTCACTTGATACAGGACCGTGCGGCGTGTGAAGACCTGGCTCAGGAAGCGTTCTTACGAGTCTACAGATCCCGCGAACGCTACGAGCCAACCGCGCGTTTTTCGACGTGGCTGTTCCGCATTGCCCATAATCTTGCCAGCAATCAGAAGCGAGGAGCCGCACGCCGCCGTGAGATTTCGCTTGGTATTCAGTCAGGTGAAGACGATTTTCGTCCTCCGGAACAGCTTCTCGCGGAAAAATCGGCACTGATGCCGACACGACAGCTTGATACCGTTGAGATCAGGGAAATTGTACGAGACGCGGTAGAAGAGTTGTCGGAAGGTCAGCGGACAGCGGTCATCCTTCACAAATTCGAGGAAATGAGTTACGAAGAAATTGGAGAGATCATGGGGCTGGGTACAGTCGCCGTGAAATCCCTGCTCTCGCGCGCGCGAAGTAAGCTCAAGGAATCCCTGGAGAAGTTTTTGTGATTTTCGGACATTGACTGAAGCAGTTCAGATGACAGATCAAAATCATAACCTGAAACAGGACGAGTCCGAGGGAACACCAGACCCTCGGATTACCGAACTGGTTGCCTATCTTGACGGTGAGTTGCCGGAACAAGATGCTGATCGTATCGAGCGATTGCTGCAAGCCAACGCCGTGCTTCGCGGCGATGCCGAAGCTCTGGATCGCACATGGAAACTACTCGACTCGCTTGAAGACGCCACGGCCAGCCGCGATTTCACTCAAAAGACACTGGCATCTGTTTCTACGGTTTCCGCCGGAAACGACACGAATCAGGCTGGCAGCCTACGGTGGTCGGTCAAGCGATTTCTCCCGTGGCCCGCAATCCTGCGCGGACTGATCTGGTGTCTGGCGGGATTCCTTGCGTGTTCTGCGGGATTGACGCTTTCCCGGAAGGCACGCCGGGAACGGACTGACCCGGCAGATGCTCAGATTCTAAAGGATCTGGATCTGTACCGTCAGTATCCAAAGCTCTGGCGTATTCCTGATGTGGAATTTCTGCAGGAGATTTCCGCAGACACCCTACCTTCGGCGACGATCGAGGATCTGCCATGAAGCTGTCTGATTTCCTGAAAGACATCGCTGTTCCTGCTGCGTGCCTGGCATCAGGCGTTGCTGCTGCGTTCGCACTCGTCAGCGGCAGCAGGGAACACGCGCTGCTCGAAAGCCGCCTGATTGAGTTTCGTCAGCTCGACGATCGCGAACAGAAGATGGTGCGATCCAGTTTTACGGAATTCTCGATCCAGACCGACGATCGCAAACGCGAACTCATCGCATTGCACAAGGCGGTGCAGCAGAACCCCGATTTGAAACGCGGACTGGAGAAATATTTCGCGTGGTGGTCTTCGCTTTCGCAGCCCGAATGGGACAACTTTCCGGAGATGAGTCGGGAACAGCAGGCAGCATTCGCCCGTGCCAGAATCAATAAGCTTACCGAGGCAGGAAGGACGGTCGTCGTGGATTTTTCTGACTGGGGTCAAACCGCTCTGCAGTCACTGCATCTGACAATTGAAGAATGCGGAAAGATCATTACGGACTCGCTGAAAGACACACGGATTCCTCCAGAGATCAAAGACGAACTTCAACAACTGCAATCACCGGAAGATCGCTCTCTGGCGCTTTCGCTGTGGCTATTCGAACAGTTTCGCAACAATCCGGATCGCGAAACCCTGGCGGTTCACAGCGAAAAAATCCGGCAGGCTGTTATGGCAAATGTGAGCGATGACGTCTGGAAAAACCAGTTTCAACAAATCGTCCGAGACAACTCTGAGAAATCTTTCATCAGGTACTGGGTCTTCAGAAATCTGCTCGTGATCTTTGATCGATCTACGATGACACTTGGCAACAGACTGACAAAACGCTCTCCGGTCTCGGAAGCAGAAATCGTGGCAGCATTCGTCGGCCTGAACGATAAGGCGCGACAGCATTCGTTGATGGTCATGCCGTCGGAAGAAGCCCGCATGCGACTGGAAATGCTGGCTCAGTCAAGCCGCACACAAACGCCCGAACAAAAGCTGCTGGTGAAATTCATCGAGTTTGCCAGGGACCGTCAACGTATCATCGGGGCAATCACGTTCGGACTCGGAAATCGTCGGCCACAGCTCAACGACAGCGACTCACCATCGAGACCTCAGGAACGGCCGCAGTGAATTATCGTGACACGAATCAGCAGGCATGGAATCATCTGGCCGACAGCGGTAGCCTGTTCGCTCGCGTGGCAACGGACGAAGAATGCCGCAGGCCGTTGCAGGTTCTTGACGGACGTGGCTGGTTACCGGAAAGCGTCGCGGGGCTGAATGTTCTGTGTCTGGCGTCCGGTGGTGGCTGGCAGTCCATTCTGTATGCTGCCGCAGGGGCGAATGTCACCGTCGTCGATTTGAGCGAATCGATGCTGAAACTGGATAGTCGCGAAGCCAGACGCCGACGGTTTCAGGTTCAGACGGTTCATACCTCGATGGATGATCTGAGCATGTTTGCCGACGAATGCTTCGACATCGTTCATCAACCGGTCAGTACCTGCTATGTGCCTGACCTGAAACCCGTATATGCCGGAATTGCCAGGATTCTCCGCAATCATGGCCTGTATATCAGCCAGCACAAACAACCCGTCAGCCTGCAGATTAGTCAACGCAACGAACGCCATCAGTTTGTGATTGGGGTGGAGTACTATCATGAAGGCCCGCTGTTGCAACAGCAGGACACATCATACCGGGAATCCGGAGCGACCGAGTACCTGCATCGTCTGGATCAAATCGTTGGCGATTTGTGTATGGCAGGCTTTGTGATCGAAGACCTGCGCGAACCGAAACGAGCCAACTATCAGGTGGATGTCTCGCATTTCGGTTATCGAGGCCGCTTTGTGCCGCCCTATGTGCGTCTGAAGGCCCGACGAATTGTGCGTCCGATCACCAATTCCGGATCTGAAGCCCCGGAAGCTCCCAGAATCTGGACGCCAGGCAGCCCACTGCGGCCGTCCGTCTGATGCTTGCGGATCCCCCGGCACGCGGCCTGATGAAATATCCGATCGGGAGCCGGAAATCGGGCCATACCGAAGAGATCCGACCAGAGGACAGGTCGGATACTTCTTCGAACTCAGACTTCACCGAGTGCCAATTGTTGTAAAACGCCTTCCAGGATAAGGGACTCGTCGTGATCTTCAGATGCTGCTTCAATGTCGAAATCCAAAGGAGCAGAGTAGTCTCCCAGGACGTCGTGATTGACGTAAGCACGCATCCAGACACGATAGCTGCCGACTGCCAATGGTGAGAGTGGCGTGAATGAGGTTGAAGGAATGTTCGTTTCAAAAATTGCGGTGTTGAGTGTCGCAAGGTTGCGAACAAACAGCTCGTAGCGCGTTGCTCCCGGCATCGCGGTCCACGCAATTGTCGGCGTTGTGTTGAATGTTGATACTGGCAGCGCAAGCAGAGTCGGAGTGCTGGCGTCGGCGATGTCAATGGAAAATGCCACTGGCCGACTCCAGACACTGGCAGAATTACCACTTTGGAATGCTCTGACCCAGGCTCGATAAGTTCCCAGCGGCAGGATCGGCGTCTCGAACTGAGGTACCGTCAGATTCATCGCACGCACGATTTGTGATTGAGGGACATCGATGCGATCGATCCAGAGATCATATCGCGACGCGCCATCCACTGGCGTCCATGTGATCAGCGGGCTGGTATCTGACAAAACTCCTGCTGGAGCGGCAATCACGGGGATGCCGCCGACGTTCAGCATTTGACCGGTGGAATAGCGACCAATCAATCCGCCGGGACCAATAGCCCTGACCCACATCTTGTAGTTTCCGGCAGGCATAGATGCCGCTGGAGTAAATGTTGTGGATGCAAGACTTTGTTCGCGGATGTAAGGCGACACGCCGGCTGTGACACTGTCTATCCAGATTTCGTATTCCGTGGCTCCGGGAACAGCATTCCACGCGAACTGCGGTGTCGTGGAAAAAGTTGATAGCGCTGGACTGATGACCAGAGGCGGTGTCAGTACAGTGAAATAGGCGGCCGTGGACCACATCGCCGGATGATTATTTGCGTCGATCGCACGGACCCAGGCTCGGTATCGCCCCAGCGGCAATTCCGCCTGCGGAATGAACGATGAAGCGAGCACGTCCGTCTTTCGAATAAACTGTGACTGGCCGGTCGAAAGATTGTCGATCCACAGATCGTATTTGGCCGCACCGGGAATGCTTGACCATTCGATCGTCGGGAAGCCAGTTGTCGGCGAGGTCGACAACGGACGGATAACAGCCTGATTATTGACGGAAAAATCGTATTTCGGACTCCAGACGGTATAGGTGCCGTCACTGTATTGACCCCGTACCCAGACTCGGAAATTTCCGAAGCCGAGATCCTGAGACGGGGTGTATTCCGTGTTCGGGGTCTGAGTCAGTGTGCGAATCAATGGATCCTGCCCTGTTGACCGATTGGTGATCCACAGGTCGTAGGCAGTCACGCCGACGACTGCTGTCCACTGAATCGTCGGCCGCATCAGTTGAGTGGTCGCGGTTGGGGCGGTGATGACCGACGACAACGCATTGACAGTTGTCACCGATTGTGCCGCCACCGGCGAGGACTGTTCATGTCCGACATTGTCGGTGGCAACGCTGTAGAATCGATAGGTTTCGCCCGACTGACCGGTGTAATTTGCTGATGTCGATGTCGTACTCGTCTGCCATAAGGCATAAGGACTGTTGTTTACAGAGACATAAACATCATAAAACGCAATGCCGGAACCGGTCCCGTCGCTGCCGGACCAGGTCACTGGAAAACTCACCGTCGTGACGACTGCGGGAAGGGCACTCATCGTGCTGGCAGGCTGGGCCGAATCCAGTGTATTCAGCCATGTATTGGTGAGAATCGGAGCTTCGGTGTCGAAGACAATCGAGGCCTGACCTGTGAACTCCGTCCCGTCCGCCGCATTTTGTTTCGGCTGAATACTGTACCCGACGAAACCCTGTCCTCGCCCTGTCGTGTCATCCGGTGGAAGGAATCCTGCCAGTCCATCCCATGGCAGATCGAACGTGACCGGATCCAGTGATCGAAACGTCCAGCTCAGCTCGCCGGTGACGGAATTGAAGATTGCCGACACATCCACGACCAGCCCTGAGGCGGAGTCGTTGACGCGGGTCTGATACGACTTCAGCCCGGCAGGGACATCCACGGAAACAGATCCCCAGCCGAAACGTGTAAGTTCAAACGAGTCCCAGTCGAGATCCGAATCCAACTGCTGAGTGACAAAGACTTCCTGAGCCGGTACGGACGCAGTCGGCACGTTCTGGAAGTAGATAGTGTACGGAAACACCGCTGGAGTCGTCAGGTATCCCGGTGTATCGAATCCTGCCGGTCCAAAGATCTCGTTCGGGTCTCCGGGTGTGCGCTGTTCGTTGATACCCTCGGCCCTTTCACGTTGACGGACGCACTGAAGTACCTCAATCAACTCATCAAACGAGTAGTACGACCCCCTGCGGGCGATTAACTCGGCAAGCTTCGCACCAAACAACGGGTGCAGAGGCATCTGAGTCCGTATGAGTCGCTCACGGTAATGGTAGTCCATCGAAAATTCGTCAGCTGCTCCGGCTGGGTCAATAATCGACAGGCCAATTCCTACAGGTCCAGTCAGGATTCTCGCGACACCGCCCATACCAGTACCAGCAATTTTTGTCACCGCCGCGACTCCTTCAGATCGTTTGAAATTCTCCTTCAGTCCATTGAGGAGTGGTCCTAACCCTTTGGCACCGGCTCGTTCGCCACTGAGGACGACCCCGTCTGCGACACCCGCTTCCGCTCCGGGGTTGACTCGAGGCACCCTTGGTCGCGGCCCTCGCGGTGGCCGACCTCGCGGCGGGGTTCTCGTCCCAGCACCACTGGTTGAAGCCGCCGGATTGACAGGTTGAACCGGAATGGATCCGCTTGGATCGACTGGATCGAGTCCGCCTGGATCGATCAGCGCTACCGGATCGTTGAGAACCACGCGGTAAAGGTTCACGTCACCGCCTTCAAAACCTATTGGATCCTGCTGCGTGAACCGACCCGTCACGGAATCGTACAGCCTCGCCCGCATATCGAATCCAGCCGTCCCCCGCTGTGCCACTCCCCATTCACCGTTGAATGTGTATTGGTTTGACGCAACACCGGTCCCTGCCGATGACAGGATTTCACCGAACGGCAGGTAGCGATAGCTGGCCGAAACACTTCCATCCTCTGCCGTCAGGGCCGACGTGTTGCCGACGTTGTCGAACAGATAGTAACTGCCGACTCCGGCTCCAGTGAACATCGCTTCCAACCCGTCGCCAATGACGTAACTGGCAGTCTGACTGACTCCGTTGTATTCCGCCAGTACGTCGCTCAGCCCATCGACGCCGCCGACTGCATCGATGAGCAGATCGCTGCGAACGCCGTTGTGAACCACTGCTGAACGATTGCCCAGCGGGTCGTATTCAAACTGCCATCTTTCCGTGCTATCTGTGATTGACGTCACACGATTCCGGCCGTCGTAGCCATAGCTGATGCTGGTGCCGTCCGTTCGCAGCACTGTGACCAAATTGCCGTCGCCATCGTACTGGAATTGTTCACCATTCGGCCCGGTGAGATACTGGTTCAGCGAGTTGACAGTATACGCCGTTCGATTGCCGACAGAATCCACCGAATAATCAATGACTGTCCCATCCGGGAGCGTTGTCTGAATCAGTTGTCCGTCGAGATCATACACATAGGATGTCATGCCGACGGCGTCAGTCATCGATACGATGCGGTCGTTTGCATCGTAGACATATTCGTTGAAACCAATGATTGCATTCGTGTTGTCACGATGCTCAATGCGCGTCACACGATCCAGATTGTCGTAGTTGTAATGTGTGGATGCTCCGTTCGCCAGGACTTTTGAGGCTACTCGCCCGACAGAGTCATAGGCGTAGGTCACCTGAACAATGCTGTTGCGGCTGACTATCGACAGCCGACTCAGCGAATCAAACGTGTAATCGGTGACCAGGCCGTCCGACGTGCTGATCTGGTCCTGACGTCCCTGTGCGTCGTAACGATAATTCACGAAACGACCGCCAGGATATGTCACGCGAGTCACACGATCAGCAACGTCATATGTCAGCGAGACCGTACGAGGAGCACCGGAAGCTGGCGTCTCAACGACCGTCGTCAGATTGCGATGAGCGTCATAGGCAAAGTCCAGCCTGGAACCATCCGAAAACTCCCGGCGCGTCACAAGATTCTCCGAATCGACCGTGTCGAGACTCCACTTGCCGCCTTCGGATTTCCGAAACAGTCGATTTCCCAGAACATCGTAACCAAAAAATTCTGACCGGCCTGAGGCATCGATCTGTTGCGTCAGCAGGTTGCGATCTGAATTCACAAAATTCGTCAGTTGGCCCTCGGAATTAATCAGCGATTCGGGATAGACGCCGGTCGAATCGTATTCCAGCGAAGTATCGTTACCTGCGGGAGACGTCGTTTGAACGACATTGCCAAATGCATCACGTTCGATGTTGATGTTTTGGGAACCCGTGCGGACGCTGATCACACGGCCAGTGCGATCGAATGACAAATCCGTGAATCGACCGCTGGCTTCGGTCAGTTCCGTGATCTGTCCGAATTCACCTTCCAGCCACGTTGAAGAACGACTCGCGGCATCTGTTGATGTGACTTTGCCAAGGTTGATGCCAGTACCATAGCTGATCGACACTGGCTGGACACCACCGGCAAACGATTGCTGACTGGATCGTCCTTGCGCATCATAGGCGAATTCAGTTCGCACGCCGTCCGATGTGGTCAACGCAGACTGCGTCCATGCCTTTGCTCCAGTTGTATCAGGATTCCATTCGATCGACGTTATCCCGAGCGGATCCGTGATCGATGTCAGACGCTCACTGGCATCGTATGTGTATGTTGTCACACGACCGACCGGATCGGTGATGGAATCGATTCGTCCATTGCCGTTGTATGTCAGTGTCGTCACGTCACCGAAATGATCCGTAATTGTCGTCAGTCGTCCGGCCGAATAGTTCGCTGTGGTTCGTACCCCCAGTCGCGATTCGGTGTACTCCCATGTCCCGTTTGCAGCAAACGCGGTCACAGTCCCATCGACTTCAGTCAGCAGATACCCGCCGCCAACACGCGTTCCGAGTTGTCCGCGGTCTCCCGTCACGCCAACAAAAGAGCCGCCTTGCTTTTGAAACGGTCGCATATTGAACCCTGTGACGATCTTGACGTTGCCGTCCACGTCGGTGACTGCGTGCGAGTCGAGCGGGTTTTCGATGCCGTGGCCGAATGCTGTCAACTCGAACCGCTGATGAATCGTGCCAAAGCGATCGGCCTGTTGGAGAAGATAAGCGATCGCTCGAGACGGATTGAGGGTCGGGATGCCGTCACGTGACAAGACCATTGCTGCGTTGCGAATGGCTGCCGCCCAGGTGTCGATCGTGCCGCCGACGAGACTGACAAGCGACGGGCGGACGGCGTTGGTCCACGCATCCAGTGAAATCGTGTCCGGCCGCAGGCTGTCCACGAAATCTGCCGGAAGTGACAGGGCCGTCTCCAGCGGAAAGATCGCTCCGCCGGCACCTGGCTGCGACGCAACGTCGTTTTCCGTGGCTGCCGCCGCAGCGACTTTTGTAAAGACGTGAAGCCCTTTGTTTTTGGGGTAGACGTATAATCTTACCGATCCGCTTTCACCCGGCGCGTACAGGTCCGGACGGCCGCTCGACTTGACTCCCAGAACCAACGCAAATTCGCTGCCGTAATCTGTTTCGCCGTCCAGCCGGAATACTCCGTTGTCGGTGGTGAGTTGAATCAGCGGGGCGGGCTGACTCATCGAGCTGGTGTTGCGGAAATTCACAATCACCGGGATTTCACGGAATGGTCGCGTAATCTGCGGCACGTTGACTTCAATTTGCCAGTTCGCGAGCCGTGCCCACGCAGCGGCAGCATTCGTTCCGGCGGCGATGACAGTGAAAGCCTTGCCGCTGTAAATGACGGGAGTGCCTCCGTCCACAGCGGAAATCTGAAACGGCCCGCCCTGAGTCAGGCCAGAGAATGTCGCGACGGCTTTCGAAGGACTGAGGATCGTCACCTGTGACGCATTGAGCGTGCCAAGGCGAAACTGTGTCGAATTCGTGAAGCCTGTTCCGCGCACTGTGACGCTCAGTGAGTCACCGGCGATGAGTTGAGGACTGACCGAGCCTTCATTTTCGATTCCCGTCAGACTCAGCGACAGATCATCCGCACGAGTCGTCGCGACACCGGCAGTTCGACTGATCACAGACACGTAGTACGTGCCGGCGACTGCGTTGTCGAGTGTGATTGATGCGACTCGATTTGCACCGCTCGGCAATGCGTACGCAACCGTGTCACCCGTGGAGTTATCCGGCAGACTGCCCCGGCGAATTCTCAATTCTCCGGCGTCGTTATCCGGAAAAGTCGTCATCACGCGAACCGACGATGTTCCTGCCGGAATGTGCAACTCGTAATAGACCGGTTGGCCAGACGGGACGTCACTGGGAACATTCACTCCGAACGACAAAATGGTGGCGGGAATCTGAATCGGCGTCGAGGAACTACCGGCGTTATTGCGGCGGTTCAAATCAAACACAACGGCTGCAGCATCGGCGGCGGTGATGACAAACCACCGCCCTGGCCGATTCGGTGCCGAAATGGTTTCTGTCAGAGTCACGGCACCAAATGCCGGTAGTCCCGCAGTGGCTGCGGATCGGGCGACCGGGAAGTCGCGGGAATCCAACCGCGAGTCCTGTGACAGAAACAGCAGGTCTGACCATGGACCGGTGACAGCATGATCGCTCAGATTGCGGACCGTGTATTGCACCTGGAATGAATCGCCGGGATTCAGAGGACCGCTGACTCCGGACAGCAACACATTCTCGACCGCAATGTCCGAAGCGGCCGAAAGCAGCCCCAAGGTGACCGTCGTAGCCGTCACATTTGCAGCGAGGGCGTTGATCTGGACATCGCCAAACAGACCACTGATTGTCGGCGACGTGACGACATCAAACCGATCGGTTTCCAGTGGCTGGAATCCGCCTTCCAGTCCCGTTACCAGAGTCCCGCCGAGTGTTGCGGCACCGGTGACGGCGAGCTGCCCGAATTGTGTCGTTCCACCGACTCGTGTCGTGAGGATCCCATTTCCGGTTTGTGTATATGTTGTGGCGATTCCGAGTCTGGATCCAGAACCCAGCGTGATCTTGCCCTCGTTTGTCAGTGATGCCGGCAGATTCCACGTCGCACCGCCTGTCAGTGAAAGAGACCCGCGAACCGTTCGCAATTCGTCAAGGCCGCTGAAAGTACTGCCAGCACCAATCAGCGAAACAGAACCACCGATCGAGTCAAAAAATGCGGATCCTAACTGAAAATCGATGACACCTCCGTTGCGGGCAGTCCAGATTCCGGGCAGCGTGCTTGCGCCAGCTCCGGCCAGCGTGGTGGGTCGCGGGGTCCAGAAGACGGTGTTTCCCGTGCCGATCACTTCCACCGTGCCGAGGTTGTCGAACTTGGGTCGAACTGAAACCGAACCGGCAGATATCTTCAGGGTGCCTTCGTTCAGGAAGTACGGAATCTGATTGTCTGACGGTGTTCCGCTGTTCCAGCCGAGAATATCTCCACCATTCGTGAACTCGATTACACCTGTCGCGCGATTCGTCAGCAGGCCCGGCCCACTGTTGCCGCCAATATTCAACTGCAACTGTACGCCAGGTGCAAACGTCATCGTGCCATCGTTGGTGAATTCTCCCCAGACGGATCGAAAGGGATAAGGTGAGTTGTCCGGTCCAACCGTCAGTGAGCCAACGTTGGTACCAGCGCCGAAGAACTGCCCTGCGGACCACTGCGCCAGCCCGGTCGGAAAATCCAGGACTGCTTTCGCCAGCCAGTTATTTCCCAGCCGAACCTGTCCTCCACCGGCACCGGTGTAGCGGCCTGCAAAAACTGGTGAGCTCGGACCGGATGACGGACTGACAAGATTCAGGACGGCCCCCGCCGCGACGATGAAATGACCGCCAGTGCTGTAGCTCTGAAAGGCCGGATCGGAAGACCAGTTGCGAATGCTGGACAAATCGAGTGTTCCGGCGCGAACATCCAGCACACCGTCAGCGCGGTTCTGAAAGAGCATGCCAGGCCAGACAACGGTAGTCACCGTGCTGTCAACGACGATCGTTCCGGAATTCTTCACGAACGAGGGACCAACCCCGTTGGCATACGCTCCATTTACAGAAGCATCTGCAGCAAAGGTGACCGTGCCACCGGACCGATTATCGAGCGCCGCGCCTTCGAGGCTAAATCCATTGGTCACGCCGTGAATGGTCACGGACGCATTATTGATGAGCGTCGCGCCTGCCAACTTACTGTGATCCGTCCCCTGTCCCGCAAAGAGGATCGATCCGTTATTTGTGAATATGTTAGAACTTGGATTAGTACCATAGCCAGCGACTCCCAGCCGCCCTTTGACCACCTTCATGTCTGCAACATCAAAGGTTCCAGTGCCTCGTATCGTCGCCGAGGAAGCATCCGCCCCTGAATCGGCCTGCACCAGGAACTGCGTATCCGAGGACTGAATCGTACCGCCGCTGAAGGTCATTTTCCCGAACGTGTGCCGCCATGTTCCGCCTCCCGTGACCGTCACCAGCGTCGAAATATCAATATCTCCTGTGCCAAAAAGATCGTCCTCAAGAGTCGCTCCCGGGGCAATTTCGATCATACCACCCAGCGTGTGTTCAACTCCGCTCAGCACCAGTTTACCACCATCGACGTCAATCACTCCCGACGTTTCATTGGTGATCGAGGCCGATGTCGTGGCAGTACCGTTGGTGGAGGTCTTCCGGATTGTTCCGGAATTGAAGATGTGGCTGGCTCCGGCCTGCGCATCAAATTTTGTCCCATCCGCCATGCGAATCTCGGCAGAGGTGGAGTTTGTGATATTGAACGGCGATAGCCATCCGTAACGGAGCACCGCCGTGATAAAAACGCCGTTTCGCAGATCGATGGTGCCATTATTCGTCAGCGAACCAGACCCATAGGGTGCTCCTGTGCCCAGACCGACGGCACCGCCTGCAACATCGATCACAAACGTGCCATTGTTGATGAAATTGCCCCAGAGGTCGCCACTTTCAATTTTGCCACCATTTGTCGTCAGCGTGTTGGCACCGGTATAGACCTGCACGCCCGTAGCCGTGGGCGTCAAAGCCAGATGATCAACAGAGACGTTCGCGTTCAGCACAACGTTGGGGCTGTGGCTGATGGTGGCCGAGTCTGCGGATCCAGGTACTCCCCGGTTCGTTTGGCCCAGATCCTCGTTGAACCAGTTGGCAGCCGAGGCCCAGATGTTGCCGTCCGATCCTCCCTGCCAGGTGTATGCGGACAAAAGTAAACGTGGCTCAAGATCATCCGACTGTGCAACGAGCCGCTCTCTCGCCGCAGATTGATTCAATTTGCGACGGGAAATGCCACGAAATCCAGTACGGGAGGGGAAGTACCTTTTGAGCAGTTGTTGAATCAATCCGGGCATAGTCATGCGATTTCTGAAAAAAAGGGACGAGCCTATGTGTGTCAACAAATTCGGCTGATTTCCGACTGAGTTTGCGTTGAAAGAAGTTCCACACGTAAGATACGTACTGACGTACGCACACATGGGCGACACGCTTCAAAAGTCTTCGTCTATTTCAACAGTCTTACGTAGGGCAATGCTATCAAATCTTCCCGGTTTTCTGGGTTTTCCGGGTTTTCTAAAGCAACGGAAAACCGGTTCGACTCGCCTGCACGGCAATACATATGTCGAGACACACAGGAGTTCGGCGACGTGGCCCGATCTGTCTCAGATCGGGAACCTGTCGGCGTGGCACTCTGATGGAATCCGACCTGAGATAGGTCGGACGAAATCATTGGTCGATGCGTTTCATGCCAGGATCAGTTCTTCGACGCGCCGAATTCCAGGAATCTCCTGACACCTTAATGACTTTTCCCTGTTTCGTGAACAAGTGAATCTTGAAACTGCGTTTCTTCAGTTCACGAAGTGTCTTGTGCAGTAACGAAAGTGGTGATATGAGATTTTTACTTGCCGATACTTTGAATGTCACATTGTGTTTTCTGCAGTTGAGCCACATGACTTTCGCTGACGAAAGGGCTGGCTCGTCACATCGACCGAACATTGTCATCATCCTCGCAGACGATCTCGGATTCTCAGACGTCGGCTGCTACGGTGGTGAAATCGAGACACCGAATCTCGACCGCATGTTTGCCGAAGGAATGCGGTTTTCGCAGTTCTACAACTGCGCACTTTGTGGTCCATCACGAGCGGCACTGATGACCGGGCAGTTTCCGCATCGAGTCGGGATTGAAAGCTGGACGGGCTTGCTGAATGATCGATGCGTCACACTGTTTGAACTGTTCAAGCAGGCCGGATACCAGACTGCCGCCGTTGGTCGGCTGGGCATGACGACAGCGGATGTCTGGCATGACCCCGCCAATATCGCTCGATCTGTCGACCGCTTTCTGGGTAGTACTGGTCATCGTGGACCAGGACATTATTTTAAGGCTGTCCATAACAATGATTTCTTCCGCGACGGCCGACCATTCACGTTACCGGTGGATTCCTACAAGACCGATCTGATCACAGATTTCGCGACAGACTTCATTGCGGAAGCTGCTGAGAAAACTTCACCCTTCCTGCTTTATGTCTCCGAGTACGCTCCGCATTGGCCACTGCACGCCAAACCTGAGGAGATCGCGAAATATCGCGACCGCTACCGCACAAATGGTTGGGATACTGCCCGACAGAACCGCTACGAGCGGCTTGTTGCCTCAGGGTTGATCCCAACTTCGAGTCCGCTCTCGCCGCGCGATGGCCGGGCGGTTGCATGGTCACAATCGACACACCAGGACTGGGAGGCGGATCGTATGGCAGCCTACGCGGCGCAAGTCGATTCACTCGACCAAAGCGTCGGACGAATTCTCGCTGCTTTGAAAGAAGCCAGGGTTGATCAGGAGACACTCGTGATATTTCTATCAGACAACGGGGCATCCGATCAGCCCATGAACACTGCGTTGGATAAGCCCGGCCGAACGTGGCGTCTGGATGGCAAGCCGACATCTGTGGGGAACATTCCAGCGAATGCGCCTGGCAATCCAGACACCTTTACGACAGCCGGCCCCGCGTGGGCGAATCTGTCGAATGCACCGTTCCGCAGGCATAAACAGTCGAACTACGAAGGCGGTATTGCGACGCCCTGTATCGTCCGCTGGCCAGCAGCGATCAGGGAAAACGGCGCGACATCCAATGAGTTGGCACACATTGTGGACGTCATGGCCACATGTCTCGATGTCGCCGCCGTGCCGTATCCGAACGAGTTCCATGGACGCGATGTCGCTCCTATTTGCGGAATCAGTTTATTGCAGATTTTCCACGGCAAGCAGAGAGACGGGCATGCATCGCTCTGTTGGGCAACATCGGGTTGCCGCGCGGTACGGGAGGGAAACTGGAAACTGGTGGCAGATAAGGAACGGCCATGGGAACTGTACGATCTGTCGGTGGATCGCACAGAACTGCACGATCTTGCCGCAACGTATCCCGATCGGGTGATACATCTCGATGAGATTTTTCACAAATGGAATGAATTGCCCAAAGAATAACGCCATGAGCATCATCTGTCCTCAGATCGGGAGCCGGACATCGAACCACGACAAAGGAATCCAACCTGAGGACAGGTCGGACTACGTCAACGCCGATTCGTAGAATCATTGCGACCGCTCAACTTCATTCGTCCACGACGAATGCGTCAATGTTTGACTAGACGGGTCACCGGGAACAGGCTGGAGTTATCTGAGGAAGCCCCCTTGGCTTCTTCTGCTGTCGTTCACACCCATGGCCGGTCTATCGTGTTCAGAAAACTGATCCCGATTCGGTGAAAGTTGCCACTACCGTGGCTGAAGGAATCTGGTATCTTCTGACACCCACTCATCCTCTTTCGGCTTCCACTGGCACAGATTCACCAGAGTGGGCTACGAGCAATGTACAAGAGACGAGTGCTTTGTCAGAGCCAAAAGTTAGGGTCGGCCGTAATGGACGAGGCAACGAGTCCTGCTATTCGTCGGCTCAATGGGACTCGTTACCTCGTCCACTACCCGAAGATTAATTTGTGACAAAGCACGAGCCTCAGTCGAATGAAAGATACCGCTGCTTTACTTGAACATCTGGATGTCAAAACCAGGGACCAATGGGTCTTTGAGGGTGATTCCGTCGATATTGGTAGTCCCAATGTCTATGGCGGACAGGTGCTGGCTCAGTCCCTGAACGCAGCCTACAAGACTGTGGATCCGACCAGGCTGGCGCACTCGATTCACGCCTACTTCTTCCTGCCCGGAAATTTTCAATTGCCGGTAACTTATCATGTCGAGGCGATCCGAGATGGCCGAAGCTTTACGACGCGTGACGTTAAAGCACAGCAAAACGGTAAGGTGATTTTTCAGAGCATCATTTCATTTCAAATCAAGGAGGCCGAGTCTTATGACCACCAGATCAGAAAGCCATTTTTGTGGAGGACGCCCCGATTCCTGCTGAGCAGCGTTAACTATTACCAGGTGTTCAGGCGTTTTTTTCCGCCGAAGCTCAAAGAATGGCTCTCGTATGATCGACCGATTGAATTCAAGCCAGTGGAGGTTGAGCGATTTCTCTTTCCTAAACTTCGCTTCAAACCTCGGCGACACATTTGGTTTCGCTTCTGGAAGACCATTCCGGTGACGCAACCACAAGCACAACAAATGTTGCTGTATGCCTCGGATTACAATTTACTGTTTACCTCACTGGATCCACATGCTAACGCCACAATGGGAAATGTCCAGGCGGCAAGTATCGATCACGCGATGTGGTTTCACCGCGATATCGACATTTCCGACTGGTTGCTGTTTCAACTGGATAGTCCAAGTTCCAGCAACGCACGGGGCTTTACTCGCGGGAATATTTTCACTCGCAAAGGAGTACTGGTCGCGTCGGCAGTGCAGGAAGGATTGATCCGCCCTCTGCGAAAACAACCGCGGGTTGCCGGCAACTGAAATAACCGGCTTATCGGGCAGATCTTCGCAATACCTACCGTTCCCGCATCTCACGAGACTGTGAATTTACGACATCGACCAGAGTTGTGATTCGACCTGCACCAATCCCTGGAGTGCCACGAGAGAACGTGAATGTAATATCGTCGGTCCTTTTCTGCTGTGGTTCCTGCAACTTGCCATGAGAGCCTGACTGATTCTATTCTGCATGGATGGAATGATCAGCGAAATCCTCCGTCATCCCGGTAAATCGCAGGAATCGCTATCAAGGAACAGACGTCCGCCGATCGTCGAAAGCAGAAAATTTGAGTGCCGACTCCCCCCGTTCTATTCTGTTGGCAGGACGATGAGGGTCAGGACGATGAAAAGCAATAAACGCGATTCGCATCGTCCTGACACCCATCGTCCTGTCGAATGCGCAGACGGGAGCGGGTGGTCCATCGCGAGTACGATGAATGCACTGCGTTCCTGCTACCTGGATGCTACTCGGTGGGCTGACACTCGCCACTCGCCAGAATGAATCTATGTTATTGCAAGAACTTAAGGCGGCGGACGCGGTGGTTGCTGCTGTCGCCGATGTAGAGGATGTTGTCGGCGGAGATGAAGACTCCGTGGGGGCGATTTAGTCGGCACTTCTTTGGATCGCCGTCGGGGCCGTCACCTTGCTTGCCATCGCCGACGACGGTCTCCACAATTCCTGACGACTTCCGGAGGACTCGAATCGTATGGCTTTCCGTGTCGGCAAAGTACAAATCGCCGGTCTTTGACAAACTCACGCCTTTCGGACCGGAGAGCTGAGCCTGTTTCGCGGGACCCCCATCACCTGAGTATCCGCTCTTGCCAGTTCCAGCCAGATGTTGGAGCGTACGTTCTTGAAGATCGATTCTGAAGATCGCGTTGCCTTCGCGGAGTGCGAGGTAAAGCGAATGATCTCCATCAAAATCGAGGGCTCGCGGGCCATTCAACGGGGTGCCTTCTAATACAGCATTGTCCGGCGTCGCCAACCCGGCACCTGTTCCGGCAAACGTGGTGATGAGTCCTGTCGCGGGATCGAAAACGCGGATCCTGTGATTTCGGATGTCGCAGATGTAAACACGGTCATCGTTATCCAGCACAATCGAATGCGGCTGATTCAATTGGGCGGCCGTTGCCGGGCCACCATCTCCGGAAAAACCTGCTGTACCGTTGCCAGCCAGAGTCGAAATGATGCCGGATTTCGCGTCCACTTTCCGCACGAGATGATTCTGCATTTCGACGAACAGCATGTTGCCATGGCTGTCAAATCGCACTTCGTAAGGTTCATTCAGTTCCGCCGCTGTCGCCGGGCCGCCATCTCCTGCGTATCCCTTGCGTCCGCAGCCGGCAACCGTGGTCATCATTTCTGACTGAAGGTCAATCCTTCGAACGACGTGTGCTCCTACTTCGCAGACATAAAGAGCGCCGTCGGGGCCAGTGCAGATTCCGAACGGCTGCGAAAGCCCGGTACTCGTTGCTGGCCCATTGGATGGGACAGTGATCTCTTTCCCGTTTCCCGCGATGGTGGTGACATAATTGATGGTCGCTCGATCGTAAGCTCTCGCCGCGGATAGCACCATCATCCAGACGAGGCTGAATGTTGTGAGTATGTACGTGGTGGTGACGAGACTTTGTCGCCTGTGGAAGTGTGAGATCATATCGAGTAATCCTAGCGCGAGTTCGACCCGCAACCCCAAAGATGCGGGCTGAATTCGTGAATGTTGTTAAGAAATAATCCAGGGAATAGTTCAAACACGCCTGGGATGTCAAAACCGGAATTTCAAATCTATGTTCGCTGGTATCCTACTCTGAGGTGGTCCTGAATCTGTGGGTATAAATTACTCCCGCAGATTCAGGGTGACAGCAGATAGCAATCTGTGATTCACGGATTATCGAGATTCTTCCACTTGACCTGGTGGCTGGAACCCGACCTGAGGACAGGTCGGGCTACTTTGTCAGACTTGCTTTTCCTGATTTTGTTGTCCGAACTGTTCCATCAGTTGCAGCGTTTCTTCGCTCACGTGATGTTCAATTCCTTCGCTGTCAATTGCTGCTGTACGTTCGCTGACTCCGATTGCCCGGAGGAATTCAAAGACGATCCGATGTCGCCGTTCTGCGAATTCCGCCAGGGATTTCCCTTTGTTCGTGAGCGTGACAGGGGCGTAGGGTTCGGTATCGACGTAACCGTCGCGTTTCATTCTCGCGACAGCCCGGTTGACCGTCACATGACTGACGGCAAACCGTACGGAAAGATCCCGCACGCGGCATTCACCCGTTTTCTGAATGAGTTCCGCGATGGCTTCGACGTAATCCTGCGTCAACTCCGTCGCATGATCACGTCGAGTTCTCTCGTGACCTCGAATTCGAATCCTGTGTTCCACCACGCTGTCTTCTCACACGATTCTGCAGCAAGTCCGTCCGGGCTACTCCAGAGTATGGACCAGCAATCCGCTGCGAAGTTTCGGTTCAAACCATGTACTTTTCGGCGGCATGATCTCACCCGCATCGGAGACCGCCATCAATTGATCCACCGTTGTCGGAAACATGGAAATTCCACACGACCAGTCACCGGGAATACACAGCCGTTCTAATTCGGCAGTTCCGCGAATTCCACCTACGAACTCGATGCGTGGATCCGTACGAACGTCCGCGATGCCGAAGATCGGATGCAGAACAAGACGTTCCAGAATGGCCACGTCCAGAGAATTGATCGGATCATTGACGAATTCCGGGTCCGGCGGAATCGTGAGTTTCCACCAGCGGTTATCGATCAGAAAACAAAACGACCCTGGAGCTTCAGGGACTGGATTGTCGGTTAGTGCCATATCACCCAATTCGTCGAGTTTTTCAAGCAGCTCGGCAACCGTGTGACCGTTCATTTCCTTCAGCACGCGGTTGTATGCCAGAACACGCAGTTGAAGAGCCGGGAACAATACGGACAAGAACCAATTGCATTCTTCATCGCCTGAGCCACCGTCCGGCAACCTGCGTCGAAGTTCCTTACCCGCGCGCCACGCGCTGGCGGCCCGATGATGTCCGTCCGCAATATAGAAGTGCGGGACAGCCGACAGAGCTTCAACAAACGGCTGGGCGTCTTCGATTCTCCAGACCGTATGTTGCACACCATCAGTCGCGACAAAATCATACAGAGGCTCAACCTTCGTTGCTGCGGCCACCATAAAGTTGATGTCTTCGACGCCACGATAAGTGAGAAACACCGGTCCCGCATTGGCGTTAAGAGCCAGGACATGGCGGGTCCGATCGTCCTCTTTGCTTTTCCGGGTTTTCTCATGCTTCAGGATGAGGTTGTTTTCGTAATCATCAATGTGGCAGCAGCAGACAATCCCGGTCTGCGAATGACCGCCCATGATCTGGCGGTAAGCATAGACACAGTTTGCCGGATCCCGCTGCAGGACACCGTCGCTGATGAGCTTTTGAAAATTCTCGGATGCCTTCTCGTAAATGTCCGGATCGTACGGATTCTTCGATCGAGGGAAGTCGATGTCCGGCCGGACCACGTGCAGAAAGCTCAGAGGATTCCCCGCCGCCAGTTCTGCTGCTTCTTCTCGATTGACGACATCGTAGGGAACTGAAGCGACTTTGGCGGCTTTTTCTGAAACCGGACGCACCGCCTGAAACGCCTTAATACGAGGCATGAACAAATTCTTTCGTCAAATTCTTCTAAAACTGGTTTATGTTTCTGACTACTTTTGGGGCGGGGTCGCCCTGAATGGCCATGACGGGTTCCCCGGCGGATCTGGTCGATGCGGAGATTTCCCGAGACCAAAGTCTTCCGGTTTCATGTTCATCGTCTTGTAATAATCCGGCTCGTTGATGAAACAAAAAAACGTCGGATAAAACGGATCAACAAAACCCACATCGGCTTTCGCCGGCACTTCGCCGCCCGTGAGATGGATTGAGGCATTCACGATCAATCTTCGAAGATCTTCGTCCACAAAATCCAGGGATGCGCCAGCGGTGGTGCAGAAGGAATGCCCTTTCTTTCCGTTGGGTGCGATGTAAGTATGGAGCCATGCGAGCGGCTGCATCGGCATGTTGCGGGCATCATCAACAAGGGTTCTGGATTCTGGATTGAGCGATTCTGTGATTGCGCCTCGAAGCAGTATTGTGTCCGAATCGGTCAGGTGTGTCACACCGTAGACGTCACTCGGAGCGAAGATCTCACCAACACCGTTCAGAATGGCGCTGCCTGAAGCACCTGGTTCGACAACGCTTCGACATCCCTCGACTTTATGTTTTCCATGATGCGACACCCATTGCTCACCCAGAATCTGACGACCAAACTGATCGTAGCTCAGTGAATCCGCAAACTGTTCGGCACCCTGAAACGCATGAGTCGCTGTCCTCAACCCAATCACCGGTTTGCCGGCATTCAGAAAATCCGTGATATGTTTTGCCTGCTCAGCATCGGGCCGACGGAATCGAGTGGCGATGATCATCAGATCGGCCGAATCAAGAGCGTCTAAGCCACGCAGCCCGTGCGAATTGTTTGAGTCGACATATTCTGCGGCGTCAGGACCGAATGCGAATAACACGGTACACCGGAATCCGTGTTTCTGACTGAGGATCTTGCCAAGCATCGGCATGGTTTCTTCCGACCGGTATTCCTCATCGCCTGAAATCAACACGACATGCTTGACGTTCTCACCTGCGTGTGGCGGTTCAAAAACAAGTCTGTCGGCCGCTGAAGCGGAATTCCCCCCCAGACAGACAGTTGCCAGGATGGCTCCGCCAATGCACAAGACAAAAGGGTGTCGCATGATATCTCGCCTCTCGAAAACAGGTCACAGCCCGCGCGGTATCGCCGATACTGACCGCAGTGCAGGCAGTTTAGCACGGAGAACGCTGTTCACCAGAGTGCGCAAAAAAGTCACCGGTGCGAGTCTCATCTACGTGCCGCGTTTTTCCGGCGAGAACTTTTCGAGATATTTGCTGAGACGCAGTTTGCGAGCGGTATTTTCAGACGTCATGTACCGGATCTTGCCAAAGATGGGACGTTCGGGACCCCACGCTCGATCATAGCGCCCCAGGACCCAGAAAATTCCGGAATACGAATTCGGGTCGCGACCATCCACTGCGAAGCGATTGTTGAGTTCGATCATAGTGTTGAGCGCGTCACGAGGCGTGTCCGACCATTCCAGAATTTTCTTGCCCCACAACATCCGCAAATAATTGTGCATCCGACCTGTGGAAGTCAATTGGAACTGCGCGGCATTCCATAAATCATCATGGGTCTCGGCATTTCGCATCTGGTCGAAGGAATACAAGATCGGTCGCGGATCGGTTGCGTGGATTCGCAGGGTCGTTTGAGCCCATTCCGGCAGTGATTCATAGCGATCGAAATCCTTGCGACGAGAACACATGTTGAATCCCAGTTCACGCCATGTCACAAGTTCGTCCAGAAACGATTCGGCATTCTGCGACATGCCCCACCAGCCCGCCCGGCTGCCTCGCGTCTTTTTGGGATCGGCAAGACTGTCGAGTGACCAGGATTCCTGTGCAGCCAGCCGCTGAAAAATCTCGTGACATGATATCTGACCAAAATGCAGATAAGGTGACAGCCCGCTGGAGGCATCTTCGTCCGGTTGATTACGGTCTTCGGCGTATCGAGCGAGACGCGAAGACAGAAATCCTTCTAACTGTTTGCGGGCGGCAACCGCGCCTCCCGTCATTCCGGCTTCTCTGACGCCTTGATCGATCGGCAAGCGTTCCAGAGCATCTGCTTCGCTATTCAGCAACGAGACGGTCGCGGAGGGCCAACGTGACAAGAGTTCCTGAGGCGGTGCGGAAAGTCGTGGCGTCTCCGGATTGGCCAATGGTTCAGTCTGCGGCATCGCCGGCAGGTAGACGCTCAGGTATTTCTGAAGATACCTGCGAAATGCGTAGGCCGTCGGAAATTCCGTTTCGGCAACGTGCATCGGAAACAGACCATTGGAATCGACGGCCTCCAGCTTCACATGAATTCGCCGAGCCACGGCATTGATCATCCCCGGCAAAAAGAAGCACGGGAAATCGTCCGTCACTATCACTGCCGCCTGAGACGCCAACCAATCCATCATGCCGCTGCCCTGCCCAACATGTGTCTCGACGAATGGCAGATAGCTATGCGAATACCTGGCCGCCTGGTCGCGATTGTCACGCATTCCCTGCAACACAAAGGCGTGCAGTCGCCGACTTGCCCACGGATAGTCCAACCGCAATGCTTCGACGATCAATAAAGGTTTCTGAATGGCTTGAGCCAATTCTGCCGCGCGTTGCAAAGCAAAATTGGATGACAGGCGACGATACGCGGTCATCCAGTACACGACGAACTTTCCATCGCGGCGCAGAGGTCGCTTGTTCAAGTCTCGAATACGAACAGCGGGAGTCTGCATCAGCATGGCACTCCCGCGATGAGCTGCCACGGCGGTTCCCGGAAAATTTCCAGCATTCTCTGACAACGGTATTCAAAGATTCGCTCGAGTTGAAACGCATCACTGAAAAACGCGAACACTTTCTCCCAGGACTGTGGGAGCAACGGTGAACACGTCAGAACGTAGCATTTCTGGCTTCGATGCCATTCGACGGTGATCATATATTCGAAGTCCTTGAGATTGCAGCCGCTTCAGACGGGATGCTGGCACTCTGTCGGAGTCACAAATCAGGGTTGGCTTACTTCCCGGCCGGGAAACAGAGGACTGATTCAGAACCTGAGGAAAGGTCGTGCTCCTTCGCCTTATGAACGATAGTGCCCTCCTTGGTAGGTTCATAGATCAGTGCTGAAATCCTTCAATAATCGGAAAAATAAATGTTATTGCGTCTACCATGGTTATCTCGCGAATCGTTCGTCGGTTAGAATAATGTGGATGTTTTAATGAAAACTTGGCTGTTTTACGCGATCCGGTGTAAACAAACGGAGGATGCTCTGATGCCGAACAAACTGAAATCCAAGCCTTCTTCGAGCAACCGAGCTCAGGCTTCTCCTTCCCTCCGACCCACGAAAATTACCTCAGCCTCGAAAATGCAACGTCGCGCAGCAGCACTGCTTGCGCAAGACATTCGATTCATTTCTGCGGACGAGTTTGCGGAATTAGACGGTGACTCAATTCCGATAACTGATGCGCTGGCGATCATCGAAACCCTGCAGATGCCGCGAGCGTATCTTGACAACGGCGCACCCTGCTCTGCTGCGATGGACATTGAAGAACTACCAGTCCGTCGTGACTGGCATTCTGATGCTCCACTGCTGAACTTTGAACAGGAGCAGCTTTTGTTTCGCGCCATGAATCTCTTGAAGTTTCGCGTTAACAAACTCAGGAGCAGATTGTCTCCTTCCGCTCCCTCCAGGAAGGCGATGGATCAGATCGAAGAGATGCTGCAAACGGTTGAACGTGTCCGCAGTCAACTGGTCAATTCAAATCTCGGACTTGTTTACAGCATTGCTCGAAAGTTCACTTCTCAAGACTGTGACTTCGACGATTTCAGCAGCGACGGCTGCATGATTTTGTTGGGAGCGATCGACCGCTTTGACTATTCGCGAGGGTTTCGTTTCAGCACTTATGCGACTCATTCCATTCAGCGGCATTTCTACCGTGCATGGAGAGTGCAGCAACGACGCAAGGAACGTTTCCCAAACGCTGCGGCAGAGATGCTGTGTGAGGTTCCCAACGCGACGGTCGAGCGGCCTTTGTGGGACAATCCTGAAGCTGTCGCCAATCATCTGCTTGCGTCAGCAGAGTCGGTTCTCGACGAGAGAGAGCATCATATCCTTCTCAGCCGGTTCGGACTGAATTCCGCTACCGCTCAGGGACGCACACTTAGAGAAATCGCATCGGACATGGGCATCTCGAAGGAGCGAGTTCGCCAAATCCAACTCATGGCCCTGGAAAAACTTCGCGATCTGCTGCCACCGGATCTGATGTTGTCAGGCAGTTAGCCATTGTCCCGTCTGACGATCCGTGTTTGAGTGGCTTTTGTTAGAGTATGTGAAGCAACGCACATCGCACCACAGGGAATCAGTGCTGGCGTATATCGCTGCGCTTCCATCACCCTTCTATTACCTTCGTTTCCGGAGCTCATTTCGGCACAATTCCTTATTTTGACTCGTTCACTTCTGGAATTCAGTCAATCCTATTTCCCAAGCGGTACTGCAAGCTGAAGTTCATCAAAACCGCCCCGTTCTTCGAAGGGACGAACACTGAAGTACCAGTTGGACCAGTCTTTCAGCGCTTTTTCACGCCAAGGTGTCGCCAGTCTGAGTCGATCTTCCGGGGAAGCATTCTTAATCTGGCTTTCTGTGCCAAGCGCCGCGAAAGGTGCGAGTGTCTCACCAAATCCCTGCGGTTTGCGTGCAATAAAGCGCAACGCCTGAATCGCTTCGATATTGACATCTACGCTGGAGTCCCGAATACCGTCCAGCAAGATTGGCACCAGTTTGAGGTCACCTGTCCGACCCAAAGCCCAGACCGCCGCGCTGCGGACTTTGGCGTTGGAGTTTTTCATCAAACTCTTTAACTGATCTTCCTGACCAACTAGTTTTTCCGGATCGTCGATTGCCAGCACGCTCCGCACTATTTCGTCGGCCACTTCTACACGCGTTTCGTCGAGTTTATCGAAGTCCATTTTTGAGATGTCTGCTACGAGCCGATCCAGTTCCGTCGGTTCCTTCAATCTCTTTTGACCAAACGGATTACCGCGGTCTGCGAGTTGCTGGCCCAAGCCGTACTGCTTGTCCAGAGTCTGCTGGGTCGATCTCATGAAGTACAGGATGGCAAAGGAAGTACCTATCGTCGATGACGAATGCTGCCTGCTGTCGCGATCAAACACCCCCTCCGGACTCCGCATCGTGAGCAGAACATCCCCGTACGTTTCATACCAGTCCTTACCGTTGACCTCTTTAAGCTCGTACAATGCCGCTGCTCTCTCCAACGCATAGAAAAAGTAGTATTTGAAAAACACTCCGTCTCCGGTTTGCGGGGGCGGAAATCGGACATCAATCCAGTCGAATGCTCGAGTAATTCGGGCATCAATCGTGTCGGCGGAAATCTGTGGGCGGTAATCCTTGAAACCGTACTGTGGCCCAGCTTCTTTTTCCAGGTCGATTTTATCCAGTACACCCAGTGTTTTTTCGGCCTTCACCTCTTTTTTGGGCTTATTTTTCGGTCCATACAGCAGCAGCCGACCAATTCCCATGCTTGCAGATCCAGCCATAGCAAGATTATGGGTCGGGATCAGGTTCGCGCCTTCGGGACGATACCCCCAACTTCCATCGCGGGTACCATTGCTCAAGTGCCAATTGATGTTTCGCTCAACGACTTCCGGGGAAATCGTCGCTCCTGCACCTTTTGCCGCCCACAGTGCAAGCATTGCGTATTGCGCCATACTTGTGTCGGCGTTCGTTGTGCTGTCGGACCAGCCTCCGCTTGCGAGCTGCTTAGAAGCCACGTAGTCTGCGATCTTCTGCAGTGCAGCCACGTGCTGTTCCGGATTGACTTCCGCCAACAACATCGCATCGACTCCGGACATATAGATGTGATCATACCCAGAATGCCCCTTCTCGGTTCGTGCAATGGCATCGCGTAGTCCGTGCTGAACCAACTCATCGTCTGCGGACTCGCCCGCCTTGACCATCGCATAGGCAACAAGACTAGTTTCACGCTCGGGGATTTTCCCGGTCTGTGATTTCAGATAGCGAACTCCACTGGCTACAGCCTCATCATATCTGGGAATACCCGTTGATTTTCTTGCGCCATTTGTCACGGTACTACTGAAAACAAACATGCATAACAGAAGAATCCGCATTTGTAGTTCCCGCTTCTTTCGGTCAGACATCGCTCCTGATTTCCCTTAATGAATGCCTTCCCGAAACTCGCTATATTATCCTGAACCACCCCAAGACAAAAACCTTTCCGGGCGGCGGATTCTAAAATACGTCAGGAGAAGAATCCACGCCGTTCTCCTGAACTTCTTTACCCCAGAGGAATGGGCCGCTGCGAGCGTTCAGCACTGGCGTGCTACTTTGATTATCCCTAGCATACGAACGCGGTGCCACCACGCTTGGCTGTTTCACTGGAAATGCCGGCTCAACTTGAACAGTGAGGTGAGATATTGGATGCTGGAGTTGAATTGTATCTGGATTTGCTGAAGCGATGCCTGATGAACTCGATTTATTCGAATTACGAAGTCAGGGATTTTGTGCCGTCTAAAGCCCATAAAAAGCTGCTCTATCGTTTGTGGCTTCAGCCGCTGTTGCGCCGCTCCGGTGCCCGCGTTGTGACCGATTACCCATACGATGATCAGAAGCGTTTGAATGGCACAGACTGGTCGCCGATGGCCCACACGATGATTGGAAAGAACAGACTGGACAATCTTCAGTACTGCATTCAGCAGGTTCTGGAGAATAAAATCCCCGGCGATCTTATTGAAACAGGTGTTTGGCGGGGCGGTGCTACAATTTTTATGCGGGGTATGCTCAAAGCCTGCGGGGATACTTCAAGAAAGGTTTGGGTCGCCGATTCGTTTGAAGGTTTGCCTGAGCCGGACGCACAAACATACCCAAAGGATCAGGGAGACCAACATCACACTCATAGAGAACTCGCGATCAGCCTGGAAACAGTCAAAGAAAACTTTCGCCGGTACGATCTCCTGGATGATCAGGTCTGTTTTTTGAAGGGGTGGTTTAAGGATACGTTACCCTCGGCTCCCATTGAAACGCTGGCTATTCTCCGGCTCGATGGCGATATGTATGAGTCCACAATGGATGGATTGAAGAATCTTTATCACAAGCTGTCGCCCGGTGGTTTTCTGATCGTTGATGACTATGGTGCGGTCGAGGCTTGCCGGGAATGCGTCCATGACTTTCGCAGCGAACAGGGGATTGACGACGAAATTGTCAGGATTGACTGGGGCGGCGTGTATTGGCAAAAGACCGCTGCCTGATCCGCAGGTTGGTTCTGTAAAGAGTCACTTCAAGACGTTTACGTTCAGAAAGATCGATGATTGGCGTGCTTAATCTGTGAATCAGAAAAGGGAATGACTCATCTCGTGCGCGAAATGATGTTCGGCATGCGACAAGCGTTCCATTACTTCGAATGTGATCACTGTTGCTGTCTGAGTCTTCAGGATCCGCCAGATGACATGTCATTGTTTTATCCGCCGGATAAGTACTATTCGCTGAGCGAGAATCGGCCGATCTCTGTACCTCGGTACCCGATTCACCGTTGGATCAAGCACATCCGAGACCAGGCGATCTGCTTCGATCGGCGCGGATTGCCGGGCGTGATTGCACGACGGTATCCAAATCAGGACGCACTTGACTGCAGGGAATGGATCAGGCATACATCTCTGCGATCTCACCGAGCGCGGATTCTTGACGTCGGATGCGGCAATGGCTGGCATCTGGCACGGCTCCACGGGCTTGGATTTACGGATCTCACAGGCGTCGATCCGTATCTTCCGGAAGATATCAATTTCGGCCCGGTTCGAATTCATGCCAGCCCTCTTTCGGCGGTTGGCGGTCGCGTGTTCGATTTCATTATGCTGCATCATTCACTGGAACACATGCCCGATCAGGTGGAAGTTCTGACGCAAATCCGAAGACTGCTGGCACCGGATGGCGAATGTCTGGTGCGAATTCCCATTGTTTCGAGGGGTCCGTGGCGAACATATGGAACGGACTGGGCGGAAATTGACGCGCCCAGGCATTTCGTGCTCCATACGGAAATGAGCCTGAAGATCGCCGCAGAATCGGCGGGACTTGCGATTACGTGCATCCAATACGAGTCAGAATCGTTTACCTACGCTGCCAGTGAGCTGTATCGTCGTAATCTCAGCCTTTACGACAATGATGCAAAACGTCAGCGTCTGCTGGCTTCCGTGTTTGATGCCAGCGAATTGCAACAATTCGAAACTCTGAGCAGGACACATCTCCTGCCTGGATGGGCAGGCCGAGCTGCTTTTTTCCTGACGCCTCTCTCTTCTCCCCAAAAAAACTTTTCTGTTTTTGCGGGCTGACGACTGGTTCCGCCAGTACACAAGGATACCGACCAAGTTAGTTCCCTCATTGGAAACCTGATCTTCAAATGCCGTCAACTCCGCTCATTTCGGTCATTGTGCCGTCATTTAATCATCGGAAGTACCTTCCGGAGCGTATGAACACCATTCTGCAGCAAACGCGACAGGATTTTGAGTTGATCCTGCTTGATGATGCATCTCAGGATGGAAGTGCGGAATTTCTTGAAACGTTTTTGGCTCGTCCGGGCGTCAGGTTCATCAGGAACTCGCAGAATACTGGCAGCCCATTTGCACAATGGAACCGAGGACTGCAGGAGGCTACGGGAGACCTGATCTGGATCGCTGAATCTGACGATATCGCTTGTCCGCAGTTTCTTGAGGTTCTTGTCGGCGTGCTTGAACAGAATGAATCTGTTGGAATAGCGTTCTGCCAATCGAACAGGATCGATGAAAACGGTGTGATCATTTCTGATAGCAATCGGGTCGGAGTGAATGAAGTCTGTCAAAACAGTTTTCGCATCGACCGAGGCAAGGCGGTCAGCGAGCATCTGTACATCAGCAATATGATCGTGAGTGCAAGCGCGGTTGTCTTTCGTCGTCACATCTATAACGCCGTGGGCCCTGCTGACGCTTCCTTGAACTTAGTCGGAGACTGGATGCAATGGTGTAAAATGCTGTTGGTCAGCGATATGTATTACGTCGCACAACCACTGAGCGGTACTCGGATCCATACAAACACTCGACGCCACAGCACAGCGTCCAACGGTACACTCGAACTGGAAAGTCTGACTGTCCAAAAACAAATTCGTAGCTGTCTGAATGTCGATCGACGGAGAATTCGAGAAGGCACAGAACGGGTTGCCCGATCATGGCTGCAGGCGATGCGGGCAGGCAGGTTCTCAGGGACCCTTCTGCGACATCCTCTGTTTTTAAGCCGGCTTCTTCGTGCGGATTTTAAGACGGGGCTCTGGTTCGCAATGAACTGGCCGTACGCCTATCTGGTGTGGCTTGTCAAAAGATTCGTTGTTCCGTCCTGATGAATCATTGGTACACACTCTGAGTTGAGGTCACTGTTGGCGTTTAGAAAACACATCCCGGTTGTCGTAATGACTTCTGCCAGAGCCATCGGACTCGACACGGCAGTGGCTTTTTCGGTGTCCGCACGCCTGTGGCAGGTGATGGCAGCGACTGGTACCGTCGTTTTGATGACGAAGTTCTTCTCTGCTGAACTACAGGGTTATTACTATACGATCGTCGGTTTGCTCGCGATTCAGGGATTTCTGGATCTTGGCCTCAGCGGAATCATCGTGTTGCTGTCAAGTCACGAGTGGGCTCACCTGGCTACTGAAGATGGCAAGATTGCGGGTTCTGCTAAGTCCCGAGGAAGACTGGCAGAAATCCATCGATTTGGGTGTTGGTGGTATTCCTGCTGCGCGACAGCATTCCTGCTGCTGATTACGCCACTTGGAATTTACGTGTTATCTGACGGTCTCAATGCTGCCGACGTGTTTCAACAGAATTGGCTGGCACCGTGGGTCCTCTGTATCGGTCTGAATTCCGCATCTATGCTGTTTGTACCTCGAATTGCTCTCCTTGAGGGATGCAATCAAGTGGTCGCTGTCAATCGAATGCGATTCTCGCAATCCGTGACAGGCAGTTTCTTTGTCTGGGTCAGTATTGCCGCCGGATTTGGACTTTGGACCCTCGTCGTTTCCAATCTGGTGCGACTTATCTGGGAGCTGAAGATTGTCTATCAGGAATACGGGCCCATGCTGACCGAGCTTGCATCGACCCCCAATGAAGGTCACATTGACTGGCGGACTGAGATCTGGCCGCTGCAGTGGCGACTGGCCGTTCAATCTGTTTGCAGCTATTTCGCGAGCTGGTTTATGGTTGTCGTCGGTTTTCACTTTCAGGGAAAGGTTTTGGCCGGGCAGCTCGGTTTAACGTGGCAGTTACTGACTACCGTTCAGGCTGCAAGCCTTGCGTGGATCCAGACCCGGCTCCCGCGTTTCGGATCTCTGCTTGCCGCACGCAATCGCAGCCAACTGGAAAGAGAAATGTTTCGAGCCTCGATGCTTTCCGTGGTGGTATTTGTCGGGGCAATGAGCGCTTTCTTCCTGACACTGTATGCATCACAATTTATCGGGCTGAATTTATCCGGTAGATTTATTTCCACTTCGTCGATCGTGTTCTTTGCACTTGGTATGGTCGGGTGGACTCTGGCCATCGCTGAACAAAGTTATGTTCGACTTTCCAAAAAGGATCCTTTCCTTCTGGTCAGTGTGCTGGCCAGTTGTCTGGTCGCTTCTGCGATCTGGTATTTTGGAAAGACTTCAGGCCCGCATGGCATTAGTATCGCTTACTTCTGCGTGTCATGGCTGTATGCGATCCCCGTTAGTACATGGATCCTGTTCAGACACCGTCGCAAACATGTCGTATCATGACCACTATGGTGTCGATTGATGTACGCCGATGACTGCTGTGTTGGGCTGTTTGATAATGCAGACCGATGGATGCTGTCACGAACGTCCAGCGCAGCCTTTAACAATTGATGCTAAGCATCGAGCGGACATTAACTGTCGTAGTGGATTCCGCCAGAAATCCCCCATCGCATGGTATTCTGGCGAATCCCACTGCAAACACGGACACTTATTTTCCGCTCAATGCTAAACTGTTCATTACCCCGCTTTTCATAGTATTTCATCGCCGCGCGGAACACGCTATGAGTCATTCGTTGATCGATAATCTGATTTGTCCTGACTGCAGGACTCGTATGACACGCGAGAGCTCTGAAGATGCCAAGCCTGATCGTTGTGTCACCGTGAACTGTGAGAGATGCTGCAAGTCGTATCCGGTGCTTAAAGGCATTCCACGAATTCTCCCCGAATTGGCGCTACCTTCAACTGCACCCGGTTCTGCTGCTTCGAGCAGCGAAGACGATACTCGTAAGTTCCGCAGAACATGGAACCGAACTCAATCAAGCTTCGGCAGGCAGTGGCTCCGATACGATGTGCAGACGAAAGACGAAGACAAACAGACCTTTAAAAACAAAACCGGTTTCTGCCTCGAACAACTGTCTGGAATGAAAGTCCTCGACGCAGGCTGTGGTGGTGGTCGCTATGCGTTTGTGACGGGTTCGGCTGGTGCGCAGGTTGCCGCGGTGGATATCAGCATTGCGGTCGAGAAGACCCAGGAACTCTGCAGGTCATTGAAAAATGTGGAGATTGTCCAGGCTAATCTTATGTCACTCCCGCTCCCGGAGAAATCATTTGACCGGATCTACTCGATCGGCGTGCTGCATCATACCCCGGATACTCGCAAAGCCTTCGAAGCTCTGATTCCTTATCTGAAGCCAGGAGGGGTGATCTCGATATGGCTCTATCCTGAATGGGATCCTCTTCGCGAAACTATGAATCGATTCTGGCGTTCGTTGACGACGCGTCTGCCGCTCGCCGCGATTCATGCCTTTAGCACCATCGTTTCTCCTTTCGGAGCCCTCCGCGGCCGGGTTTATCGCTCGAATTGGCGATTTTTGGCTCGTGCTTTCTGGCAAACGGAAAAGCTCTTTCCCGGGATTTCTAATCATCCTGATCCCCGACAGCGAATCTGCGACACGTTCGACTGGCTCACGCCCCAGTACCAATGGCACCACACAGACGACGAAGTCAAGGCCTGGTTTGTTTACGCTGGGCTGACGAACGTTCGCAACTTATCCGAGTTGTTTGGTCAGTTTCACCCTGGTCAGGGAGAAGGTGTTTGCTTCATGGGGCAAAAGCCAGCCGATCGCACGACAGGCTATTGACGCTGGCTATCCCTGATATTTCTACGGTTTGATTGGTATTCCGACGACGACAGCCTTTTGCCGATGTTGAATCATCAAGCGGCACGACAAACTACGAACGTCCCAGGCAACCTTTGACGATCCCTTTCCAGCTATTGACATCAAACGGCCAGTACCACAGCGAATTCATGTACCACCGAATGGCTTTACGTGGTGACGAACCCGCCAGAAACCACGCTGAACAGCTTTCGATGTTCGCCAGAGCACGACGGCGAACTAACCATGGCAGCGACCTGGCGCGGTCGCTCGTGAGTGCCCGCTGCAGGATCGTCATGCGAGTCGTCCGCATCAGATCATAGTTCTTTGACATCGAACCTGCTCGCCACTGATACATTGTCACTGGTTCACGCACGGCGGCGAATCGAACCCCACTGGCTGAAAGTTTGAGCCACAAATCCCAGTCCTCGACACTGGGCAGGCTCGTGTCGAATCCTTCCTTCTCCTGAAGCAACGCACGCTTGATCATCACACTGGATACGACGATAAAGTTATCCAACAGCAACTTTTCCAGTAAATCTCCTTCGGCCATTGCTTTCGGTTCACTCCGAAGATCGGCCACTCGATCCACGTCTCCAAAATTTCCTGCATTCGTGTAAATCACCTCGAAACCTGTTCGCTGCGCTGCTTTCAGTTGCAGCGACAGTTTTTCCGGTTGCCAGTAGTCGTCATGATCCAGAAAGGCCACCCATTCTCCGGTTGCCAATGCGATGCCATTATTTCGTGTTCTCGACAGCCCGCAGTTTTGCTGATTGATGGCACGAATTCGGTCTCCGTATTCCTCCAGCACCGATGCTGTTTCGTCCTTTGAGCCATCATTCAGCACTATCACTTCTACGATGCAATCCGATTGCCCCAAGGCGCTGTCGATTGCCCGACGGACTTCTGCCGCACCGTTATACACCGGGATTATCACCGATATCGTCGGGTTCATGCTCGACTCGCTCTGCCCTTACAACAAACTGGCCAGCAGCAATCTGAGCTTTCTCATTTCACGCAGCCTTTCTTCCCCTTCCATCGTTCGCGGCAGCAGATCCACGCTCAGCGTCCGCTGAAATCCTGTCTGTCGCAACATCTGCACGATATGGTTGTAATCGACTTCGCCCAATCCGGCGAGTACCTGCAGCTCGGTCGGTGAACTGTCCCGCAGATGAACGTGCTGAGTGTGGCTGAACACGACATCAAAATCTATCGATCCGCTGGGGCGACAGATGTAGTAACTCGGATCCAGAGTGATACCCAAGCCTTTGACCGACTGGCAAAGTTCCACTGCTGTATTTGGATCCTCTGTCAGTGTACCCGTCTTCGTTTCGATCGAGAGACGAATTGCTTCTTGACTGCAAATGGCGTTGCGTTCTCTAAGTCGGTCGATTTCGGTGTTGAACGGCGTGCCTTTTGGTGATGCTGGGATTGTGATTTGTACTATTCGCTGCAATTTAGCGAATTTCACTATTCCTTCGAACGTTGCGAATTCCACTTCACTTTCTATAAATATCGCGTTTGCTGTCAGCCGACTGGCTTCTCGCATCATCCCTGCGCAGCCCTCCGGATCTGCCGCCACTTGTGATGGCCGCAATTGCCCAGAATCCTCATTCAACCAGATCTCGACTTTATCGAATCCCAGCTCCTGAATCTGCAGGCATGCTGCCGGGAACGCCAAATCCCAAAGGCTTCGCGTTGAGGCCGCTAAATGCACTTAGATACTCCCTGTTAGTCTTCTTAAACCATTATTTGGTCTATGGTTACAATTCCTCAGCACGTCGATCTTTTGTCAAGATCACTGCCGCTAAACTGTATTCCCGACACCCTGTTTCCGCAAGACCTCTCAATCTTCCTGATCGAACTCGGGACGATTTGTAGGGATTTTTCACAATTCAACGATTGGTCTGCCGATAACGACTAGTATCGCTGTCTTGAGTACAGCGCCGCGATATTGTTTCGAACTTACGCTCGCTGTCGGTTCCACCACGGGAATTCGCTTTGGGTCTTTAGATCGCTGATCGCTGAGAACTGCTGAGTCACAAAGGGAGTCTATTCCATGTTTCATCGAACTATGGCTGTGCTGCTTTCGGGGGCGATTGGGCTTCTCGTTACTGGCTGCGCTTCGTCCACTCCGACGATGCGTGCCCAAAGTCCTCAGGATGGCTTTGGATCTTGGGCCGATGGCCCTGCTTCGGCTGGCCACGATTGCCCGATGTGTCAGTCGTCTGACGGGCATTCTTCCGATCAATCCTGCCAGCCAAATCGACGAGGCGGCCGAGGTGTTCAGAGATGTTCGCCGGGTTGCCAGGGCGCTGGATGCAATCTTCCGTTCCATCCTGTGCATCGCAATTTCCAAACGTACCATGCTCCGCAGAATCTGATGTACCCGCCCGAAAATGCTCAGCCTGCTCAAGTCCAGTTCCCGTACTACACGCTTCGAGGACCGACGGACTTTTTTATGAAGTAGGAAGTATCCGAGCGACTAAGCATCGAGCGGAAAATAAGACATTATTTGACAGGCTTTGTGGAGTCACATCCATGAGGCCTTGTTTTCGTTTTGAGCATGTGTTTTAAGAAAGAGATTTAAATAAAATAGAAGTGGTAGTAGTCGGCAGTTCAGTTGTTGATAACTTCCGTAAGAAACAGGAATAACAGCATAAAACACAGAGAAAGAAGAGAACGAAGAAAGTGAAAACTACATTAAAGACAGTAGGGAAACAGTAGGAAAAGTGGTGACCAGTATCCGAAAGAATCCACAGAGCCGTAGAAGATCAAAAACAGAACAAGGATAAACGATCATATAAGGAGCAAGAGGAGCCGGCGGAATCGCACACGTTATCAACAACATGAAAGTCGATCACTCCGATTCAATGTATTCAGTCTGAATGGCGGTATTTGGCAGGTGCTTCCTGAGTTCAGCGACGGCGGCATCACTTGAACCCATAGCCGAGCGAGTAATCTTGAGATCTTTCAGCGTAGTCAGATGAAACAGCAGCGGAGCACCGTCGCCAGTGATTTGGGTGGAGCCGAGATGCAGGAAAATAAGCGAATTCATATTTTTCAACGCCGGCAAACCAGCGTCAGATAGTTTCGTGTTATCAAGATTCAACCACTCCATACGACTTAGCGAGGCAAGCTGCAGCACTCCTTCGTTCGAGACCTGAACTCGCCACAAATTGAGTTTTTTCAATCCGGAAAGTTTCGCGAGATGCTCCATACCATCATTCGTGATCAGTGAATCTTCACTGAGATCAAGGTCTTCCAGCAGTGGACATTTTGAAAGAGTCTCAAGAGCAGCGTCACTGATCTGGTTTCTGGAAAGTCGCAGTTTTTTCAGCTTGGGAAAATGGGCTATGACTATGCATGTTTCATCATCAGTGATCGTACCGCCGACATAAAGTTCCTCAAGGTCTTTCAAATCGATCAAAGCTGACAAGCCATCGGTACCGACGAAAGTCAGTTCATCCAGGGCAAGAACTTTCAAAGCCCGGCAGGCGGCAAGAAGCTTGACTCCGTCATCGCTGATGCTCGTCTGACCGTTTTTCCCATTGAACCGCAACGCTCTCAAAGCAGTGAAGCGAGCAATCACGGCGGTGGCCTTATCGGTGAGCGGACAGCCCCGGAGATCGAGATTCGTCAGCGTCGCAGAGACTCGCTCCAGCACCGGCAACGACTCATCCCCGAAAGACGAATCCGCGAGATTCAGGACTCGCAGCGACTTCAAATCCGGAAGAAACGCAAGTGTTTCCGGGGAAAGTGTCAGTTTGTGCAGATCTATATCGGTAACAGATCCACTCTCATCGGTTTTCACGACCGCCCCGGCGGCCAGAAGCGCCTTGATGGCGGCGGCCTCAGTTTCACCGACAGCAGGCACGGCAGGATGCGGCCCAGAATCGCGGGAACAGCCAGCGAGGAACGCCACAATGACCAGTGAACGCACAAAGCGAAAGACAACCACAGCCAATCTCCGGTGAAACAGTCGGATGACGATGCTCACCGATGATAGCGGCAAACAGGTCTGTTGTCAGCAACACGCCGACAAAGTACGAGTTTGGCCGCAAACACTGCCCTACGACACAGGAGTCCCCGTGAGCATCGCTGTCGAGGAACCGGACGCTGCGAAAGGTTCGAAACGGTCTTCAATGATCGTGACTTCATCATATTCGGCACAACTGTCTGCTGCAGAAGCTGGAGTGACCAGAGCAATCGGTCTGGCATCAGCCATCATGTCTGTAGGGTTCTGAACAGGAACCTTTGGCTGATCGTTAGAGAACAGCAGTTCAAGTGGATTGCGAGTGTGAGAGTGAGTGTGAGATTTGATCGAGGTGTAACGACGATGCAATTCACTCAGAATAGCGATCGCGGACGTGAGTGTGACCCATGTGATCATAGGGTAGTCGATCGCACCCTTGGCGTTCGCAATTCCCAGGATCAAAGTCATCGTCAACAGAACAGCGGCAAACGCGGTACGGCCAGTAAACCCGTGACGTTCCACCTTGATGGCGTGCGAAGCCAAAGCGTTTTCAACAGATTGAGTCGAAAGTGTTCTGAAGGAATCCATATTTTCCTTCAACTTCTGGAGATCCATTTTCTGGCGAGGCTGCGGAGGTCGTTCTTCAACGGCCACCTGAGCGTCACGGATTTCCGTGTCGGGACCGGACGTCGCAGATGGCTTCATATCTTGCAGTGATCCCATGTTCCCTGCCAGGTACTGATCTATGAAGGAAGTGACTTTTGGTGCGGATTTCTTGCCAGGTTCGGCAGCCGAAGCAGCGGCAGGCTCACTCTTCTTTTCACTGGATTTCAGTTCGCCCGGCAAGACGGTGCCAGCAGTCTTACGGCTGCGTGACAACAATTGTTCCATATAGTCGCGTACAAAATCGTCAGAATTTTCTTCGCGCGCCGGCGGGGCTTCTGATTCCGTCGGGAGTTCTGGCGGGGCTTCAACCAGTCTCGGGGTGTTTGGACCGAAACGGAACGCGATCGATTTGTTTTCACCGCTCGGTTCGGACAAATCCATCTCTTCCAGAACGTTCGATGGCTGAAGAGCTTTTGGCAAGCCGAAGAGTCCAGCAAGCTCGGATCGCAAATCAGCAGCCGGACCAGAGACCTCGGATTTTGCCCGAGACAATTCGTGCGCGCCATCGCGGTCATTTGCAGCATTACCATGTTGAAATGCCTCGGCAGCCAAATCGGCCGATTTTTCAGGCGTGGCGGATTCCGCTGGTCGAGTAGATACCGATTGCTGTCGGAGGGCCACTTGAATCTCAGCACGAGCCTGTTCCAGTTGCTGTCGCGCTTCAAGCAACTGGCGTCGCTGGGATTCGACATCATTTTCGGACTGTTCGATCCTCCGTGCCCGTTCACAGAGTTCGTCATCGCGTCGGTCCAGAAGTTCCGCACGCTGATCCAGTTCCCGTGAGAACGTATCGCGGGATGCACTCGTATCGATGCCAGTGTTGACGGGCAGGACCATGGTGTTCGAGATTTGCGATTGCTCCTCCTGTTTGGCAAGCAATTCGTCTCGCTCGTGCTTCGACTGATCAAGTTCTGCACGCACTGCTTCCAGTTGCTCGGTCATAAGCTGCAACGTTGAATCACTCTCCAGCAGATTTCGAATGCGAAGTTCGCTGTCCTGACGGGCTTGTTCCAGTCGCTGTTCCAGCAACATGGATTCGCTCTTCAGGCGATGAGCGTCTTCTACGTCTTTCCGAACGTCCTGAAGGGCTTTCTGCAGATTCCGTACGGCTATCAGCAGCTCTTCGCGTTCACTGACCATCGCGGCGCAGGCACTATCGCTCGCGTTCAGGTCTTCCTGCAGTTTCTCAATTTTCTGTCGCGCGGCCAAAAATTCTTCCGCAGTCTCGCCGACCGAAGGATTTGCTTCCTGGGCGGACTGTTCGTGACGGATCGACTCCCTGAATGCTTGCTGTTCTTTCTTCAATTGCTGAACCCGGCGATGGACGTCAGCAGAACGGCTGTCGATCTCCGATTCGTAGTGTTTCTGTTCTGCCGCCCGCAGATCGAGTACGGCAAACCGACTTCGCAGGTCTTCCAGTTGCCGAGCGACCAGCACTTCGCGTTCAGCGACTCCCGATTCCCGGCTCGCCAGATCCTGACGAAGTTGTGCCAGTGCGTTTCGTTCGCAAAGCAATTCCTTGTTCGCGCCCAGTAACGCGGTTCGTTCCGATTCCGCGACATGCGTGATTGATGCGGCAGAAGCCAGTTCTTCGGCAAGGTGCTCCTCAGCAGCAACGATCTCGGCAGCTCGTTGGTCAAGTTCTTCCCGCTCCTTTAGAATCGCAGCCAGTTCCTGTTCCATTGATTCTGAAGAAGCAAGAGTCTGCGGCTCGTTTGTGACTCGAACAGTATGTTGCTCACTTCGATACGATTTCAACACGACTAATCGATGAGCCAATTCATCGGCCCGAGATTCGATTTCCGATTGCCACTTCTGAAGGTCTGACTGTCTGAGTTCGTTTGATTGTTGAAGCTGTTGCAGCTCTTCTTGAACTGTGCCTGCCTCCAGTTCACGCTGTCGCAGCAACTCTTCTCGTGTGCGGAATTCTACTTGCAATTCGTGAACTGCGGATTCTCGCTGGTCCAGTTTGGCTTTTGCCGCCAAAGTCTGCTCTTGCAGCACGAGCAGTTCCGCTTCCCGCCGTGACAACTCCGATTCAGCCGATTCCACTGCCGCGACCGCCTGTGAATTCCGCTCGGCGGCGACCGCCAGTTCACGCTGCTGTTCGACAAGGGCTAGTTTCTGTCGTTCGATTTCCTCATGTTGTGCCAGCAACTCCGAATTCCGGCTGTTTTGTTCAGTCTGTGTTGCCAGAGTCTGTTCACTGAGGGCGAGCAGTTCCACTTCCCGCCGTGACAACTCCGATTCAGCCGATTCC
>Ga0335397_10000501_pt1 | contig 50837 bp, 44 predicted proteins | sample MAT04_FD_205740 | JGI IMG/M metagenome (GOLD analysis project Ga0335397, IMG submission 205740) | Freshwater microbial communities from Lake Fryxell liftoff mats and glacier meltwater in Antarctica - MAT-04 (spades assembly) (version 2) ...
CTTCTCGGCTAGGTTCCGTCGGCGTGGCGCGAATCATCCAGCCATTGATTCGAATACCGATTCCGCCGTCCAGAAAAATCCAGCCCCCTCAACGCAAGCCGCAATTCAGGCGACCTGGGCAGTAACGTTTTTTTCAACCTTGCAACGCAAACGCGGCCGACAAGGTTCTACCGAGTGGCCCAATTAAGGTTATCGGCGCTTAGGTTGGGACAGCGCGCAGGCAACCGTGGACCTGGCGGCGGCCGAAAGCGATAATGAATTGTTAAGGTTCTTTGCCGGCCGCCGCTTCGAGCTGCTCGGCGCCTGGACCTGACGGGAACCGCCGCGCGCGAGCATCGATGACCAGTTGGGATTTTCAGTTGCGAGGGGTCGACGATCCGCGGCTTGCGGTTCACGCCACGCGTGCGCTTCCGGTCTGGCTGTGGTCGGTCGATGGCACCCGCGTGCTTTGGGCCAACCCGGTCGGCGCCCGGCTTTTCGGCGCGAACAACGGCAAGGAACTCGGCGCGCGGACCTTCGGACCGGCGGATCCTCATCGCCGCCTCGTGGCGCAACTCGCCGGCAGATTGCCGCCGAACGGCGCGACCCGCCTGGAGCGGTTGCGCGGCTTCGGCGCGCGGCTCGGCGCGCTGGTGACCTGCGCCTGCGCGCGGCTGGATTTCGCCGACGGCACCGCCGGCGTGCTGATCGCCGCCGCGGAACCGATCGGCCGCGCGATGTCGCTGGTCGATCGGCTGCGCGGGCTGGTCGAAAGCATCGACACCCCGATCGCGGCATTCGCCCGCGACGGCCTGTTCATCGGCTCGAGCGCCGCCGCGCGCACTTTGCTCGGCTTTCGCAACCTGACCGACGCGGGCCTCGACCAGGCGCGCGCGGACGCCCTGCGAAACGGCCGCTCCGAAACCCCGATCGGGATCGGCCGCATGGTGCTGCAACGCGTCGGCAGCGGCAGCGATGTCGGTCTGGTCGCGCTGCTCGCGCCGGGCGATTCGCCAGCGGAACAGCGCGCTACGCAGATTCAGGATCCGGAGCTGCCTGCCGAACCGGCGCAGCAAGACGATCAACCATCGGCGCAGGAAACAGAGTCTGCCTCCGAGGTCAGTCCGGACCCGATCCAGCCTGTCAAATCCGTGGCGGACGCCGACATCACCGACGACGAGGCATTCGAAAACACCAGCGAGGCGCCGGCCGAATTCACACTGCTCGGCGACGTGCTGCAAACCGCGGAAGCGCCAACGTTACCGAGGGAGCCCGCAGCGACCGAGGCGCCGGCGGAGTTCGCACGGCTCGACGAGACCATGCCGGCGGCCGGAGCCGAACCACAGCCGGCGCAAGACGTGACCGCCGTTGAAGAGGCATCGCCCGCTGCCGCCGAGATCGCCCCGCTCGCCCCCTCGCCGTTGATCGCGCCGGTCGCCGACGAGCCACGGCCTGAAGCGCCTGCGACCGAAACACTGCCCGACAGGTCGGCGGATGTAGCGCCTCACCCCGCGCAAAACCCCGCGCCGCTCACCGAAGCCGAACCGACCGCAGAGCATCATCCCCTCGACGTCCCGTCGCAGGATGACTCCGAACTTGCCGAACCGGCGATGATCCTTGCGGTCGAGCCGGAGCCAAGCGGCGAGCTCGCGGCCTACGAACCATTGCCGCCGCGCCGGCATCCGCTGCGATTCGTCTGGCAGCTCGACAGCGACAGCCGCTTCACGGTGAGGTCGGACGAGTTCATCCGTCTGGCCGGACCGCGCACCATCGCGCATTTCGGTCAGCCCTGGACCGAGATTCGCGCGGCGCTCGACCTCGATCCCGACGACAGTTTCGCGCAAGCCATTGCGACGCGCCACACCTGGAGCGGCATCACGCTGCAATGGCCGGCCGATGGCGCCAGCCGTCGCCTTCCGGTCGAAATGTCCGGCCTGCCGGTGCAAGACCGCGATGGTAACTTCACGGGATATCGTGGCTTCGGCGTCTGCCGCGATCTCGACGGCCTCGATCAGCTCGCGGCGCTGCGCCAGCGCGGCGGCCCGGACGAACATCCGCCGCGGTCGCTGTCGGCGGATTTCACACCGCGCGACACAACGCTCGTCGGGGACGCGACCGAAACGGCCGCGACCGACGCTTCCTACCAACAACAATCGGATATCATCGTGGACACCCCGAGAAACGTTCTTCCCTTCCGGCCTATCCACGACGTCCGGTCGCCGGCTCTAACGCCGGTCGAGAACAGCGCCTTCAACGAACTCGCCCGGCAATTGTCGGAACGGCTGGAAAGCGATGCCGCAAACGCAGCGGAGCGTCTGTTCGCGGAAGCGCCGACCGATGCGCCGCAGGACACAATTGCTGAGCAGCCCCCGAAGGCGAACGAGGCCGCGCCGAGCGAAACCACACCGCCACGCGAGCAACCCGCGACGCCGAAAGCCGACTGGCTTGCGCCACTCGCGACGCCTGCGAAGGGCGACAGCGCGCGCGACCGTGTGCTGCTCGACCTGATGCCGGTCGGCGTGCTGATCTACCGGCTCGACCGTCTGATCTACGCCAACACCGCCTTTCTGCAGCGGATGGGCTTCGCAACCTTGTCCGCGCTCGAAGAGGCCGGCGGCCTCGATACGCTGTATGTCGAAGAAGGCGTCACCGGCTCGAGCAGCACGTCGGAAAGCGGCACGCCGATCACCGTCACGACGACGCAATCGGCGCCGACCGCGGGCCGCCTTCATGCGATCGAATGGGACGGCGATCAGGCGCTGGCGCTGATCTTCTCCGCCACAGCCGAGCCGATCGCTGAAGTCGGCGCGGCGACGCCGATCGCGCCCGAGATCAACGCGCCTTCGGATGTCGGCCATGCCAACGCCGAAGAACTCGGCGCGATTCTCGACACCACCGCCGAGGGCATCCTGATGTTCGACGCCGACGGCCGGATCAGCGCCTGCAACCGCAGCGCCGAGGCGCTGTTCGGCTATGACGGCGACGATCTGGTCCAGCGCAACATCGCGGAGTTGTTCGCGCCTGAAAGCAACGGCGCGGTGCTCGATTATTTCGACAGCGTCAAGGCCGGCAGCGCCGAAAGCCTGCTCGATCACGGACTCGAAGCGCTCGGCCGGGTGCGCGAAGGCGGGCTGTTGCCGCTGACGATGACGATCGGCCGGACCCAGCCCGACGGTCCGAATTTCTTCGCCGTGTTCCGCGATCTGTCGCAGGCGCGCAAGATCGAGACCGAACTCAATCAGGTACGTAAGCTCGCCGAGCGCGCGGCCGGCGCCAAAGCCGACGTCCTGGCGCGGCTCAGCCATGAAATCCGCACGCCGCTCAACGCCATTATCGGCTTCGCCGAGGTGATGATCGAGGAGCGGTTCGGCGCGCTCGGCAACGACCGCTACGGCGAGTACATGAAGGACATCCGCGCCTCGGGCGAGCGCGTGATCGGCATCGTCAGCGATCTGCTCGATCTGTCGCAGATCGAGACCGGCAAGCTCGAGCTGTCATTCACCAGCCAGAATCTCAACGAAATGGTCGAGCAATGCGTCGCGGTAATGCAGCCGCGCGCCAATCGCGAGCGCATCATCATCCGTACCTCGCTTGCGCATCTGCTGCCGACCGTGGTCGCTGATCCGCAGGCGCTGCGCCAGATCGTGATGAACCTGATCGGCACCTCGATCCATCTCGCCAATGCGGGAGGTCAGGTGATCGTCTCGACCGCGCTGTCCGATTTCGGCGAGGTGGTGCTGCGGGTGCGCGACACCGGTCAGCGCCTCAACGAGAGCGAAATCATGGCGGCGCTGCAGCCGTTCAACACGCCGGCGCCGAGCGACCGTTCGGAAACCTCGGGCGTCAGCCTGTCGCTCACCAAAGCGCTGGTCGAAGCCAACCGCGCCAAGTTCCACATCAAGAGCGCGCCGCAATCCGGAACGCTGATCGAGGTGGTGTTTTCGCACGTGCCCGCGCAGGCGTGAGCGGTTTGTCGAACTCGAAGTAAGCACGCCCGCAATCGCGATTTGGCTCGTTTCGGCCACATCAACCGCGAGACATCGCATGGCGACCATCGACGCATCCCTCGTGACGAAGCTGCCGCTGTTTGCGGGGCTGACTGCGGACGAGCTCGACGCCATTCTGCAGCAGGCGCGCTCGATCAGGGTTCCGAAGAACGCCAATGTGTTCGAGCAAGGCGAGGACGCGCATTCCTTCTTCGTGTTGCTGCACGGCCATGTCCGCGCCAGCAAACTGACGCCGGCCGGCGAGCAGGTGGTGGTGCGCTACGTCTCGCCCGGCGAGACGCTGGGCGTGGCGATGGCGATCGGGCTGCTCAGCTATCCAGCGACGGCGACCGCGGTCGACGACAGCATCGTGCTGGCATGGCCGACGGCGGCCTGGCCGCGCCTCGTCGAGCAATATCCCTCGCTCGCCACCAATACGCTGCGCACCGTGGGCGCGCGGCTGCAGGAAACCCATTCGCGCGTCGTCGAAATCTCCACCCAACAGGTCGAGCAGCGCGTCGCGCACGCCCTGCTGCGGCTCGCCAAGCAATCCGGCCGCAAGGTCGCAAACGGCGTCGAGATCGACTTCCCGATCAGCCGCCAGGATATCGCGCAGATGACCGGAACCACGCTGCACACCGTCAGCCGGCTGCTCTCCGGCTGGGAGCAGAAGGGGCTGATCGAGAGCGGCCGCCAGCGCATCGTGCTCCGCAATCTGGATCAGCTCGTGGTGCTGGCGGACCAAACGCCCGACGACTAGACGTCATGATGCTCGTTTCACCACCGTGCGACATAACGGTTCCGGGCGACCGACATTGACGCGCGTCAATCTGATCCGACGTACCGGCCTCTAGCCTGCTGTCGCGCGCGTGGCCCCGCCTGCCCCGCCCTGCCCTTGATCCGGCCATCCGGCCGATGCGCGGAGTCCCCCCGCCGTGAACGCCTCCCACCTGTCCCGTCCACCGCTGACGATCCGGCGGATCAGCCTCGATACCGGCCGCGAAAATGTCGCGGTGATCTCGCGCCGCTCGCGGGCGTTGCGCGCAGACGTCTTTCGTGGCTTCAGCCGGGTCGCGTTGCGCATCAACACCAAGGTGCTGCTGGCGACGCTGATGATCACCGACGACGATGCGATGATCGGCCCCGACGAACTCGGCCTGTCCGAGCCGGCGTTTCGCCGCTTCAACGAACCGGTTGGCAGCGCGGTGAGCGTGTCGCCGGCGCAGCCGCCGGCCAGCCTCGACGCGGTGCGCGCCAAGATCCAGGGCCACACGCTGACGCCCGCGGAAATCACCGCTGTCATCGACGACGTCGCACACTTCCGCTACTCCGACATGGAGATCGCGGCGTTCCTGATCAGCGCCGCACGCTTCACCTCGACCGATGAATTGCTGGCGCTTGTCGACGCCATGGCCTCGGTCGGCACCCGGTTGAAATGGCAGAACCCGATCGTGGTCGACAAGCACTGCATCGGCGGCATTCCCGGCAACCGGACCACCATGATCGTGGTGCCGATCGTCGCCGCGCAGGGGCTGATGATTCCCAAGACCTCGTCGCGCGCGATCACCTCGCCGGCCGGCACCGCCGACACGATGGAAGTGCTGGCGCGCGTCGATCTCGACGTGGAACAGATGAAGCGGGTGGTCACCACTTGCGGCGGCTGCCTGATATGGGGCGGCCACGTCAATCTGTCGCCAGCCGACGACATCCTGATCTCGGTCGAACGGCCGTTGAGCCTCGACACGCCGGAGCAGATGGTCGCTTCGATCATGTCGAAGAAGCTCGCGGCAGGCTCGACGCGGCTCCTGATCGATTTTCCGGTCGGGCCCAGCGCCAAGATCGCAAGCGCTTCCGAAGCGATGCGGTTGCGCAAACTGTTCGAATTCGTCGGCGATCACTTCGGCATCGCGGTCGAGGTGGTAACCACCGATGGCCGACAGCCGATCGGCCGTGGCATAGGCCCGGTGCTGGAAGCGCGCGACGTGATGGCCGTGCTCGGCAACGAGCCGAACGCGCCGGCAGATCTGCGCGAAAAATCGCTGCGGCTCGCCGCGCATCTGCTCGAATACGACCCACTGCTACGGGGCGGCGCCGGTTACGCACGGGCGAAGGAGCTGCTCGACAGCGGCGCGGCGCTGAAGAAGATGCAGCAGATCATCGACGCGCAGGGGCCGTCCGTGTGCAACTCCGAACTCGGCAGCCATGCCGCCGACGTGCTCGCGCCGGCCGACGGCGTGGTCAACGGCATCGACTGCCTGCGCATCAACCGCCTCGCCCGCACCGCGGGGGCGCCGATCGTGAAGGGCGCGGGCATCGATCTGTTCAAGAAGATCGGCGACCGCGTCGATCAGGGAGAACCGATCTATCGCATCTACGCCTCCGACCGCTCCGAGCTGGACCTTGCGATCGCGGCCGCGGAAGCGGAGTCCGGTTTCTCGGTCAACCACCACTCTCCCGCCGCCGTGGAACCGGTGTCGTGACCACCGCGATCCAGTGCCTAGCTTCGACCGCCGACGACGCGACGCGGCTCGGTGCGCGGCTCGGCGTGCCGGTTCACCGGATCGCGCAGCATCGGTTTCCCGACGGCGAGATCGCGGTGACGGTCGGCCCCGCGGCGGCGACCACGATCCTCTACCTGCCGCTCGACCAGCCGAACGACAAGCTGCTGACGATCCTGTTTGCCGCGGAAGCGCTGCGGCGCGACGGTTGTTCCCGGCTCGTGCTGCTGGCGCCATATCTCTGCTACATGCGCCAGGACATCGCCCTTCATCCAGGCGAGGCCATCAGCCAAAGGGCGGTCGGCCGCCTCCTCGCCGGTCTGGTCGATCGCGTCATCACGGTCGACGCGCATCTGCACCGGACCGCAACGCTTGGCGAGGTGTTTCCCGGGATCGTGGCCAACGACTTATCGGCGATGCCAGCGATCGCCGCGGCGCTGCGTCAAAGCCGTCTCGCGCCAACGACCATTGTGGTCGGCCCCGACTCCGAGTCGCAGCCATGGGTCCATACGCTGGCGGGACTGATCGGCGCACACTCGGCCGTGGCGCGCAAGATCCGCCACGGCGATCGCAGCGTCGAAATCGCCTTCGACGACCCCGCGCGGATCGCCGGCCGCCCGGCCCTCCTGATCGACGACATCGTGTCGTCGGGCGGCACCCTGATCGCGTGTGCGCAGGCGTTGTTTGCGGCCGGCGCGGCATCGGTCGACGCGGTCATTACCCACGCGCTGTTTTCGCCGAAGATGCTGCCCGAGTTCACCGCGGCGGGCATCAGCTCGATTCGCTCGGCCCACACCGTGCCGCATCCGACCAACGCCATTGTGCTCGACGACCTGTTCGCCGAGGCGCTGCGCGACGAGGTCGGTGCGGCGCCCCCGGAGGCACTCACATGAGCATCACCCTACGGTTCTGCGGCGCCGCGCGCACCGTCACCGGCTCCTGTTACTTGTTCGAGACCCGAAACGGCCGCTTTCTGGTCGATTGCGGTCTGTTCCAGGGCCAGAAGACTCTGAAGGAACTGAACTACGGCGCCTTCCCATTTCGCGCGTCGGCGGTCGACGCGGTGCTGCTGACGCATGCGCATATCGACCATTCCGGCCTGCTGCCGAAGCTACTACGCGACGGCTTTCAAGGGCCGATCTTCGCCACCCGCGGCACCATTGATCTGTGCTCCTACATGTTGCCGGACGCAGGCAGCATTCAGGAGTCCGAAGTCGCGATGCTAAACCGCCGCAACGTCGCGCGCGGACGGCCGGAAGTGAGCCCGATCTACACCCAGGCCGACGCCATCGCTTCGCTGCAATTGTTCCGGCCGGTGGACTATGAGACCTGGACCAACGTCATTCCCGGAGTGCGCGCCCGCTACTGGAACGCGGGCCATCTACTGGGCTCGGCATCGATCGAGATCGAAATCGCCGGGGAAGGCCGCTCCGCCTCCGCGCTACGCGTGCTTGCCTCCGGCGACATCGGGCCCGACGAAAAGCTCTTGCAGCCCAATCCGGAAGCGCCGTCGCATTTCGACTACGTGATCTGCGAGTCCACCTATGGCGACCGCGTCCGCGAGGCGACCTCGTCGCAACTCCGCCACGAGCGGCTGGCGGCGGAAGTGAATGCCGCCGCCGCTGCGCGCGGGGCGCTGGTGATCCCGGCATTCGCCGTCGAGCGCACCCAAGAGCTGATCGTCGATTTGATCGACCTGATGGCGCGCGGCGTGATTCCGGCTGCGCCCATCTTTCTCGACTCGCCGCTGGCAATCCGCGCCACAGAAGTCTTCCGCCGCCACGCGGCGAGTCTCGACGAGGACGTCGATATCGAACGTCTGCTGTCGTCGCCGCATCTGCGCTTCACCGAGACTGTCGAGGAAAGCAAGGCGATCGCCAAGCTCTCCGGATTTCACATCATCATTGCCGCAAGCGGAATGTGCGATGCCGGCCGCATCCGCCATCATCTGGAGCGCTGGTTGTGTCGCAGTAACGGCACCGTGCTGCTGGTCGGCTATCAGGCACAGGGCACACTCGGCCGCTTCCTGCAGGAAGGCGCGACATCCGTACGGATCATGGGCGATGAGATCCGCGTCAAGGCACGGATCCGACGTATCGACGATTACTCCGGCCACGCCGACGCCAATGAACTGGCGCGCTGGATCGCAGCGCGTCGTCCGATCGAGCGCGGGCTGTTTCTCGCGCATGGCGAGGAAACCGCGATCGCTGCGCTGGCAGAGCGGATCTCCGGCGGAGTGTTGCCTGCCGCAAAAATCTTCCAGCCGGTGCTGGATGACATCTACGAACTTGCGGCGGCCAGCCCGACACCGCTCGACGCCAAACATCGCCGCCGGCTCGAACCCGAGGCCGTGGTCAAGCTCGACTGGCACAACGACATGTCGAAGCTCATCCTCGATATCAACGAACGCATCGAGACGGCGGCGGACGCCCGCGCTCGCAGCGTGATTGTCCGGCGGCTACGCCGCGCGCTGGACGAAACCGACCGTGACAAGCCGCCCATAAACCGGTGAGAGGCACATCATCTCGCGACACATTGCCTAAATACCGTCGAATACCGCGATGAACGCCAAACATGTCGAGCGGCGCCGGATCCCGCTCGCCAACGCAATCGGCTCGCAGCTATCTTGTTTGCTTTTCCCCGCCGGCTGTGTGCTAGACTATCTCGCAGACGCGAGATGCGGGGGACGCAAGTGGTCGCGAACTATCATGTCGCCGTTGGCGACCAGAATGCACTCGGGCAGTATCTGGTCGACCGCACCGTTAGTCTCGACAAGCGGCCGCATCTGCGGATCGGCTGCATTCATTGCGGCAACGAGTATCTCGCCACCGACGTGAGCTTTCACAATTGCAAATGCCCGTCCTGCCAGGACGGCGAGAACAATCGTCCGATCTCACGCGATCTGATCTGAGACGGCTGCTTCGAAACAATTGAATCTGGTTAACAGCGCTTTCGATGCCCCCGGCCGGCCGCATTTCGTCTGATTGTGGGCCAGGGCTGGTGCGCGCGAGTGGCTGCTCTGCCGGCTGGAATCGCTCTAATCGCGACATTCCGTCGCTGCACTCCTTCGCCCCCCTGAGCTACTGACACCGGGTATCAACTAGCCCGTTCAGGAGTCCGCTGCATGAGCCGCCACCGCGCCGCTGCCCTCGCCTTCGTTGCCGTTCTGCTGCCGCTGCAGGCAGGAGCCGCCGAACAGGTCAATGTCTACACCTATCGCGAAACCAAGCTGGTTCAGCCTTTGTTCGACGCCTTCACCAAGGATACCGGCATCGCCGTCAACGTGATCTCAGCGAGTTCCGGGCTGGAGCAGCGGATCAAGGCGGAAGGCGCCAACAGCCCGGCCGACGTGCTGCTGACGGTGGACATCGGACGCATCGACGAAGCGGTGCAGGCCGGCATCACCCAGCCGATCAAGTCCGCGGTGATCGACGAGACCGTGCCGCCGCGCTATCGCGATCCCGACGGGCACTGGGCCGGCATCTCGATGCGCGCACGGGTGATCTACGCCTCGAAGGAGCGCGTCAAACAGAACGCGATCACCTACGAAGAGTTGGCCGACCCGAAATGGAAGGGCAAGATCTGCATCCGGTCCGGCCAGCACATCTACAACAACGCGCTGTTCGCGGCCTATGTCGCCAAATACGGCGAGGAGAAAGCCGAAGCCTGGCTGCGGGGGCTGAAAGCCAATCTGGCGCAGAAGCCGTCAGGGGGCGACCGTGAGACCGCGCGCGACGTCGCCGCCGGCAAATGCGACCTCGGCATCGGCAATACCTATTACTGGGCGCTGATGATGAATGGCGACCCCGACAAGAAGCCGTGGGCCGAGGCGACCCGGGTGATCCTGCCGACCTTCGAGGGCGGCGGCACCCACGTCAATCTGTCCGGCGTGCTGCTGGCGAAGAACGCGCCGAACAAGGACAACGGCGTGAAGCTGATCGAATGGCTGGCCGGCGAGAAAGCGCAGCAGATCTACGCCGACGCCAACTACGAATATCCGATCCGCCCCGGCGTACCGCTCAATCCGACCATCGCCAGCTACGGCCGGCTGACGGCCGATCCATTGCCGATCGCCAAGATTGCGGCGCAACGCAAGGCCGCCTCGACCCTGGTCGACAAGGTCGGATTCGACAACTGAGCCGCGCCGGCCACTCCCCGTCAGGGCCGGGCTTGACCCGGCCCTCCAAGGGAACTCCCGACGCGCGGCCTGAAGACGTGGATGCCCGGGACCCGCCTGGGCGTGACGGTGCGCGTGCGACATCCGCCCATGGCGTCGTTGCACGACCGGCCGGCCTTCGAGGAGCAGCGGTTGCGGCGCCTATCCAAACATGAGGCTTCGTCGCGTCACATCCTCGTCCGCAACGCCGCTGCGCGCCTGCTCACGATGAGAGCGTCGGTGCGGGCGTCGCGTGTCGAATTCATCGCGCTCGGAATCGCGCTGCTGGTTGGGCTGATGGTCGCGGCGCCGGTGATCAGCCTCGCGGTGACCGCGCTGCAGCCCGCTGTCGATATCTGGCCGCATCTGCTCGCTTACGTGCTGCCGCAGTCGCTGCGCGACACCGCGCTGCTGTTGGCGGGCGTCGGCACGCTGACCCTTCTGATCGGCGCCGGCACCGCATGGCTGGTGTCGTCGCATGACTTCCCGGGCCGCGCGCTGCTGATCTGGCTGCTGCCACTGCCGCTCGCGGTGCCGACCTATCTGTCGGCTTACGTCTATGTCGATCTGTTCGAGCCGCTCGGCCTCGCCCATCGCACGCTGACGCTGCTGATGCCGGCGGCGGAGGCGGTGCATTGGCTGCCGCATCTGCGCTCGCTGCCCGGCGCGGTGCTGCTGCTCGCTCTGGTGCTCTACCCTTACGTCTTTCTGTCGGCGCGCGCGGTGTTTCAGGCGCAAAGCGCGGATGCGATCGAGGCCGCGCGGACGCTGGGCGCCGGACGCTTCACCATCCTGCGACGCGTGATCCTGCCGATGGCGCGGCCGGCGCTCGCGGTCGGCGTGGCGCTGGCGGCGCTGGAGACGCTGAACGACATCGGCGCCAGCGAGTATCTCGGCGTCCGCACCCTCACGGTCTCGGTGTTCTCGACCTGGCTCAACCGCGGCAGCCTCGCCGGCGCGGCGCAATTGTCGCTGGTGCTGCTCGGCTTCGCCGCGCTGCTGATCACCGTCGAGCGGATCGGCCGCCGCAACGCCAACGTCGAATTCTCCGCCGAAAACCCGCGGCTGCGGCCGCGCACGAAGCTGGCGGGCCTCAAGGGCTCGCTCGCCTTCGCCGCCTGCCTGCTGCCGGCGCTGCTCGGCTTCATCGTGCCCGCCGCCTATCTGCTCGGCGAGAGCCTGCGTCGCAGCCTCGCGGGGCGGATCGATCCGTCGCTGTGGCGCGATGCGCTGCATACGGTGACGCTGGCGTCGATCGCGACGGCGCTGGCGCTGATGCTCGGCCTGATCGTGATCCTCGCCGCGCGCTGGCGTCCCAGCCGGACCGCAACCGCGGCGGTCTCGGTGGCGCAGCTTGGCTACGCGCTGCCGGGGCTGGTGCTCGCGCTCGGCCTGCTGGCCCCGCTGCTGGCGCTCGACGGCGCGATCGCCACGTTCGCGCAATCTATCGGTCTTGCCTCGCCCGGCCTGCTGCTGATGAGTTCGGGCGGCGCGGTGATCGCCGCCTATGTGATCCGCTTCCTCGCGGTGCCGACCGGTCTGCTGAAAGCCGGCTTCGAACGGATCCCGCGCGATTACGACGACTCGGCGCGCGCCGCCGGCGCAAGCCGGCTGGTAACGCTTGCGAAAATCGACCTGCCGCTGCTGAAGCCGGCGCTGCTGGGCGCCGCGATCCTGGTGTTCGTCGATTGCCTGAAGGAACTGCCGGCGACGCTGCTGCTGCGGCCGCTGAACGTCGACACGCTGTCGACCTCGATCTACCAATACGCCAGCCGCGGCAGCTTCGAGGAGGGCGCACTCGCCGCCTTGATCATCGTCGCCGCCAGCATCCCGCCGGTGATCTGGCTGACGCGGTTTTCGGATTTGCCGGAGTGAAGCGGCAGCCCCCAAAACCAACGTCATCCTGATGAGGCGCCGCGGTGCAAAGTGAGACGCGGCACATATTGTCGGCGATGGAACCCGGAAGCGACCATCGGCCGCTCCCGCTGGCCTTCGGACGCGCCAAGGCGTAGAATCCCTCGCCTTATGACGGAAGCCCGGATGACCCACTTCGCAGCCAAAATCAGCCTCGCCATCGCCGCCGCGCTGTGCCTCGGCGCGCAGGCGGCGTCGGCGCAGTCGGCGCCGATCCGGTATTGGGTGCCAGGCGGACCGTTCGGCTTCGGCGGCGGCGCATCCGCAAACTGGCAGCCCTTGAGCTGGGGCGACGTGCCCGGCTTTACGGCGGACAGCGTCAGCAGCGAGGACGGCGAGCGGACCGGCTTCGCGTTCCGCAGCTACAGCACGCCGGTCAGTTCGTTCGCCGGCGGCTCCGCCTGGCGCGGCGTCGGCGGGATCGGCGGCGCCGGCGCATTCGGCAATTTCAGCGCGCTGACTTCCGAGGGCGCGCAATACGGCTATAACTTCAAGGGCGTTGGCGGTCTGCCGGTGACGCTGTTCGGCGGCGTCGATACGCTGAAATACAATCCCGACGTATTCACTTCGCTGACCTCGCCGGGCTTCAGCAGCGGCCACACCGCGGCCACTGCCGTTCACGGTGGCGTCGAGATCCGGCCGACGTCCAATCTGAGCCTGTCTGTCTCGGCCGGCTACGTCCAACCCTCGGGCGCGGTCGACAGCGACATCCGCTCGTCGCTGCTACCCGGCGAGTCGACGATGTTTTCGGGCGGCCGGCGGTAACCAAACCTTGTCCGGTTTCGACCAGGTTCGGCCTGGAGCTACGGACCGCTGCGCGTCGACCAACGCTTTTCGATCTCCACCAGCACCAGCAGAATGACGCCGACCGCGACGATGACGAGTCCGTCAGCGAGCGACACCGCACGGCTGTCGAACACTTTCTGCAGCGGCGGGGCATAGGTGAAGGCGAGCTGTGCGATCACCACGATCCCTACGCCGATCAGCACCGCGGGTGTGCCGACGACGCCTTGCCAGGTCAGTGACGGGCCGCGAATGTAGCGGATGCTGAACAGATAGAAGATCTCCATCACCACCAGCGCGTTGACCGCCATGGTGCGCGCGGTCTCGACCGGCAGCCCCCGTACGGTCGCCCAGGCATAAATCCCGAACGTCCCCGCAACCATCAGCACAGACACGAACACGATCCGCCAGAGCAACAGCGCCGACAGCAGCGGCTGGTTCGCCGGCCGCGCCGGACGCCGCATGGCGTTCGGCTCGGTCGGCTCGAACGCCAGCGTCAGGCCGAGCGCGACCGCGGTGACCATGTTGATCCACAGGATCTGGATCGCCGTCACCGGCAGAGTCAGTCCGAACGCGATGGCGAGGATGATCGTCAGCGCTTCGCCGCCATTGGTCGGCAGCGTCCAACCGATCACCTTGGTGAGGTTGTCGTTGACCGTGCGGCCCTCGCGGACCGCGGCGGCGATCGAGGCGAAATTGTCGTCGGCCAGCACCATCTCGCTGGCCTCCTTCGCGGCCTCGGTGCCGTTGGCGCCCATCGCGATGCCGACATCGGCCCGCTTCAGCGCCGGGGCGTCGTTGACGCCGTCGCCGGTCATGGCGATCACCGAGCCGTCCTCCTGCAGCGCCTCGATCAGCCGCAGCTTGTGTTCGGGGCTGGCGCGGGCGAACACCACCGCCTCGCGGGCGTAGCGGCGGAACACGTCGTCTTCGGCGACGTCGAGATCGCGTCCGGTGACCGTGCTCGGATCGTCGGCGAGGCCGAGCTGCAGCGCGATCGCGCGTGCAGTGGCGGCATGGTCGCCGGTGATCATCTTCACCCGGATGCCGGCCGCGCGGCACTCGGCGACCGCGGCGATCGCTTCGGGGCGCGGCGGATCGATCAGACCCACGAGACCGAGCAACGTCAGGCCTTGCGCCACGTCGGCCGGCGCGAGATCGCGGACGCCGCCCGCCAGGCGGCGGCGGGCGATCGCCAGCACGCGTTGACCGCTGGCGGCCAGCGCGTCGCTCTGGCGATCGAACCAGTCGCGATCGAGCGGCCGCACGCCGTCGATCGTCGCGACATCGCCGCACATCGAAAGCACCGATTCCGGCGCGCCTTTGACATAGGCGACGGGCTCGCCATCGCACAGGTGCAGCGTCGCCATGAAGCGATGCCGCGGATCGAACGGAACGTCGTCGATGCGCGAAAACGCGGCCACGGCCGCTGCCCGGTCATGGCCTGCCTTGACCGCCAGCGCGACCAGCGCGCCTTCCATCGGATCGCCGTCGACGACCCAGTCGGCGCCGACCTCGCGCAGGCCGGCGTTGTTGCACAACAGCGCGGCGAGCGTGAGCTGCTCGAGCACGGCGTCCGCGGCAGGGTCGATCGCACCGGCCCCATCGAGGCGAAAGCCGCCTTTGGGCTCGTAGCCGACGCCGTCGACCTCGATCCGGCCGCGCGCGGCCACGACGGTCCGCACCGTCATCTGGTTGCGCGTCAACGTGCCGGTCTTGTCGGAACAGATCACCGAGACCGAGCCCAGCGTCTCGACCGCCGGCAACCGGCGGATGATCGCGTTGCGCCGCGCCATCCGCTGCAGGCCGACCGCGAGCGTGATCGTCATCACCGCCGGCAGGCCTTCGGGGATCGCCGACACCGCCAGCCCGATCACGATCATGAACGCTTCGTCGAGGCGGTAGGCCTGCACGAACACCGCATAGGCGAACACCAGCACGGAGACCGCGAGCACCACGAAGGTGACTTGCCGCGCGAACTGATCCATCTGCCGCACCAGCGGCGTCGCCAGCTTTTCAACCGAGCCGATCATGGCGCTGATGCGGCCGAGCTCGGTGGCGCCGCCGGTGGCGATGACGACCCCGGTGCCCTCGCCTTCGGTCACCAGCGTGCCGGAGAACGCCATGCACTGGCGGTCGCCGAGCGATGCGTCGGCCGCAACCGCGATGTCGTTCTTTTCGGCAGGAACGGATTCGCCGGTGAGGATGGCTTCGTCGATACGCAGATTGCGGGCGCGTAGAATCCGCAGGTCAGCTGGAACCCGGTCGCCGGCCTCGAGCACCATGACATCGCCCGGCGCCACGTGATCGGCGGCGATCGTGACCCGACGACCGTCGCGCAGCACCGAGGCATGCGGCTCGATCATCTTGTGGATCGCCTCAAGCGCCTTCTCGGCCTTGCCCTCCTGCACGAAGCCGATCACCGCGTTGATCAGCACGACGCCGACGATCACCATCGCATCGGTGACGTGGCCGATCGCCCCCGCCAGCACGCCTGCGGCCAGCAGTACGTAGATCAGCAGATTGTGGAACTGCAGCGCGAACCGCAGCAGCGCGCTCCGCTCGGCTTTGGTTGGCAGACGATTGAAGCCGAAGGTGACGAGCCGCCGCGACGCCTCGTCCTCCGTCAGCCCGTCCGCACCGCTGCGCATTGCGGCGAGCGCGGCGCCGGCGTCGAGCGCGTGCCAGTTCCGGTTCGACGCGTCAGGCGCATCGTCGCGTTGAAGGGCCGAGCTTTCCGTGGGTGCCATGGATTCCGTTCCAAGATGTCATGCGCCTTGGCGCCGCACGATGAAGTACGCCGTCTCTTCCTCCGCGAACCGTGGACGAGTCAGCGGCGCGAGGGAACCCTCGACGAACATCGCACAGGCCGCAATACGATTTGCCGACGGACCGGAGGTGGCATTGAGCCACGTCATGGAGATGCATGCGACGGCGACGCACGTCGTGGCGACAGCGTGGAGGACGAGATAGCAGGAATGCCGGCGTTCATTGCGCTCATGACGCGGCCGCGTCGCGCCGACGCGATGCGCGACGTTTCGTGCGACACAATGCCGCCGAGCGCGCGCGTCCTATCCGCCGTGATGCTGGAGTGCTCGCCCTCTTGGGCGAGCTTTGAAGAATGGGTCGCATGCAAGTCGCATCGACGTTATCCTCGCCGCATCCATCGAGGCTCGGGCTTCGCCCTTGCACCGCGGAATGACGGCGCCGTCCTCCGGCGAACGCGCCGTACTACGCGTTCTTCAGCGCCACCCGAAAGTCGGCTTCGGTCTTGGCCCTGACTTCGTCGAGCGTGACGCCGTCGGCGAGTTCGATCAGGGCCATGCCGTCATTGCCGTGCTTGTCGATGGTGAACACCGCAAGGTCGGTGACGACCATGTCGACGACCTTCTCGCCGGTCAGCGGCAGGTTGCACTCTTTCAGCAGCTTCGGGCCGTCCTTGGCCGAATGCTCCATCACCACCACGACGCGCTTGACGCCGGCGACCAGGTCCATCGCGCCGCCCATGCCCTTGACCATCTTGCCGGGGATCATCCAGTTGGCGAGGTCGCCATTCTGCGCCACCTGCATCGCGCCGAGGATCGACAGATCGATATGGCCGCCGCGCACCATCGCGAACGAATCCGCGCTGGAGAAGTAGCTGGTCGACGGCAGCTCGGTGACGGTCTGCTTGCCGGCGTTGATCAGGTCGGGGTCTTCCTCGCCCTCATAGGGGAACGGGCCCATGCCGAGCATTCCGTTCTCGCTCTGCAGCACCACGTCGACGCCGTCGGGAATGTAGTTCGACACCAGCGTCGGAATGCCGATGCCGAGATTGACGTAGAAACCGTCGCGCAATTCCTTGGCGGCGCGCGCAGCCATCTGTTCGCGGGTCCAGGCCATCAGAGGTCTCCTCAGGTTGCCGCGGCTTCGGGGCGCTTGCGGGTGGTGCGCTGCTCGATACGCTTCTTGCCGGTGCCGACGTCGATGATGCGCTGGACGAAGATGCCCGGGGTGTGGATGTGATCGGGATCGATCTCGCCGGCCGGGACCAGGTGCTCGACCTCGGCGATGGTGATCTTCGCCGCGGTCGCCATCATCGGATTGAAGTTTCGCGCGGTCTTCCGGTACACGAGGTTGCCCGCGGTATCGCCCTTCCAGGCGTGGACGATCGCGAGATCGGCGAACAGGCCGCGCTCCATCACGTACTTCTCGCCGTCGAACTCGCGCACTTCCTTGCCTTCCGCGACCAGTGTGCCGACGCCGGTCTTGGTGAAGAACGCCGGAATGCCGGCGCCGCCGGCGCGGATGCGCTCGGCCAGGGTGCCCTGCGGGGCGAATTCAAGCTCGAGCTCGCCGGCCAGGAACTGCTGCGCGAACAGCTTGTTCTCACCGACATAGGATGAGATCATCTTCTTGATCTGCCGCGTTTCGAGCAGCCGGCTGAGGCCGATGCCATCGACGCCGGCATTGTTCGAGACAACGGTGAGGTCCTTGACGCCGGACTCGCGCAACGCATCGGACAGCGTCTCGGCGATGCCGCAGAGCCCGAAACCTCCGGACATGATCATCATGCCGTCCCGCAGGATTCCGGCGAGTGCCGTTTCGGCGTCGGGGTAAACCTTGTTCATATGCAGGGACCTGGTGAGGGGGGACTGGCTGCGAATGGGTTTATTAGGCAAAAACCCAGAGGGCCGTCAATTGCACCCGCCGCGCCGCCCCGGAGGGCCTTGAAAGAGACAAGAAAACCGATCAAGTTGCCGCCAAACAGGGGCCGGCGGGCCCTGCACGTCCACTCCCACATTCGATCTGGATAATCATTGGCGATGGCCCAAGGAATCAAGCGCCTCGGGATATCGGTGGCGGCGCTCATTGCCGTTGCCGTGATCTGCGCGTTGACGCTTTCGCTGCTGATCGATCGCGGTGCGATGCGGCAGGCGGTGGAGTCGCAACTGCGCGCCGCCACCGGGCTCGAACTGGCGATCGATGGCCCCATCGAGGTTGCGATCTTTCCGCGCAGCTACGTCACCTTCAAGGCGGTGCGACTGAAAAGCAGCGAGGACGGCGGCGGCGATACCGCGCTCAGCGTCGATACCCTCACCGCCACTCTGCGGCTGCTGCCTTTGCTGCTGCGCCGCTTCGAGATTGCCGACGTCGTGCTGTTTCAGCCGACCATCCGCGTCATTCGCGATGCCGAAGGCGGCAGCAACTGGACGCCGTTCATCAAAAGCCTGACCCGGACGATGAAGCCGGGGCTCGACGAACAGGTGTCGTTCTCCGAGATCCGTTTGCAGGACGGCGTCCTCAATTACCAAGACGACGCCAACCATACGCTCGAGAACATCGGCGACATCGACCTGTCGCTGGCGTGGCCATCGATCTCCCGCACTTTCGCGGCCGCCGGCCAGTTTGACTGGCGCGGCGAGCGGATCGACGGCAGCATCAGCGTCGGCGATTTCATCCAAGCCCTCGCGGGCGACCGCTCCAGCCTCAAGCTGCGGCTCGCCGGCGCGCCGATGAAGATCGCGTTCGACGGCGCGATCGCCAACCGATCCAGCCTCGTGCTGGAAGGCACCCTGACCGCCGACAGCGCCTCGCTGCGCAACGCGCTGCGCTGGGCCGGACAGGAGCCGCCCGGCGCCGGCGGATTCGGCCGCTTCGCGATGAAAGCGCGCGCCAATCTCGTCGGACCGTCGATCGCGCTGACCAACGTCAATATCGAACTCGACAAGAACGTCGCCGAAGGGGTGATGACCTACACCATCGCCAGCGGCCATCAGGGCCTGCAGGCGACGCTCGCCGCCGGCACGATCGACGTCACGCCGTATCTGTCGACGATCAAGCTGCTGACCACCGGCGCGCGCGACTGGAACCGGCAGCTGTTCGATCTCGGCGCCGCAAATCCGCTCGACCTCGACGTGCGTCTGTCCGCCGCCAAGGTCGTCTTCGGCTCCTCGACGCTGGGGCGCACCGCTCTCAGCGCCAATCTTCGCGGCGGCACGTTGGCGCTGAGCGTCGGCGAGGCACAAGTCTATGGCGGCATCGTCCGTGGCACGCTCGGCGTCGCCCGTAGCCAGAACATCGCCAACATCAAGACCCAGTTCCAGTTCAACGACGTCGACCTCGAAGCCTGCGCCGCCGACCTGCTCGGCGTGCGCAATCTCTCGGGCCGGGGCAATCTCAGCATCGCGCTGGAGGCCTCGGGCTCCAGCCCGTTCGGACTGGCGCAGTCGCTCGACGGCTCGGCGCTGCTGACCGGCCATGACGGCGCGATCACCGGTTTCAACGTCGAGCAGTTGCTGAAGCGGCTGGAGCGCCGGCCGCTCTCCGGCGGCGGTAATTTCCGCAATGGCAAGACGCCGTTCGACACGCTCAATGTCGCTGTGCGGTTCAGCGACGGCGTCGCCACCGCCGATGACGTGCGGATCGACGGCCCGACCGCGCGGGTGTCGATGACCGGGACCGCCTCGGTCCCGACCCGCGAATACAACCTCAAGGGCGTCGCCAGCCTCGCCAAGGCCTCGGGCGGGGCGCCGGGCTTCGACCTGCCCTTCATCGTCGAGGGTCCGTGGGACGACCCGCTGATCTTCCCCGATCCGGAAAGCCTGATCCGCCGCTCGCCTGCCTCCGCGCCGCTGCTCGACGCTGTGAAGGACCGCAAGACCCGCGACGCCGTGCGTTCGGTGCTGGAACGCATCACCGGCGGCGGCCGCAAGGCGGAGCCCGATGCGGCGGTGGACACGCCAGCCGCGCCGGGCGCTCCCGAGCCGGACGCTGCGCCGAAGGCGAACTGATCGGTTCACGCAGATAGCCGCTTGTGCAAAGCGTCATCCTGAGGTGCTCGCCGCCTTCGGCGCGCCTCGAAGGATGACCGAGGCGCGTGCCTGTCGCCCATCCTTCGAGGCGCGCAAGACCGCGCACCTCAGGATGACGTTGTGCACATTGGCGAAAGCGGCTCGCCTCACATCGGCGCGGCGCTGTCGGCCCGTCCGCGTGACAGCTTCGAGGCCAGCGAGGCGATCACGATCGCGATCGTCACCACCGCGATGATCAGCGTGCAGATCGCGTTGATCTCCGGCTTCACGCCGAGGCGTACTTCCGAATAGATCCGGATCGGCAGCGTCGCCGAGCCCGGCCCGGTGGTGAAGCTCGCGATCACCAGATCGTCCAGCGACAGCGCGAAGGCCAGCATCCAGCCCGCCGCGATCGCCGGCCAGATCAGCGGCAGGGTGGCCTGGAAGAACGCCTCGACCGGGCCGCAGCCGAGATCCATCGCCGCCTCCTCGACGCTGCGATCGAGCGAGCCGAGCCGCGATTGCACCACCACTGCGACGAAACACATCGTCAGCGTGGTGTGGGCGATCGCCACCGTCCAGAACCCGCGCTCGGCGTTCAGCGCCACGAACAACAGCAGCAATGACAGCCCGGTGATCACTTCCGGCATCACCAGCGGCGCATACAGCATCCCGGAGAACAGCGTGCGGCCGCGGAACGAACCGGCGCGCGACAACGCCACCGCCGCCAGCGTGCCGAGCACCGCGGCCGCGGTCGCCGAGGCCAGCGCCACCCGCAGGCTAATCCAGGATGCGGCCAGCATCGCATCGTCCTGGAAGAATTCCCTGTACCAGCGCAGCGACCAGCCGCCCCACACCGTGACCAGGCGGGAGTCGTTGAACGAGTAGACCACCAGGACCACGATCGGCAGATACAGAAACGCCAGCCCGAGCGTCAGCGACACCAGATTGAAGTTGGAGAAGCGGGCGACGCGCGCGGCCATCACCGCCCTCCTTCGAGCTGGCGAAGCTGCACCCGCTCGTAGATCGTCAGCGGCAACAGCAGCACGGCGAGCAGGATCAACGCGATCGCCGACGCCACCGGCCAGTCGCGGTTGGTGAAGAACTCCAGCCACAGCGTCTGCCCGATCATTTGCGAGCCGGAGCCGGCCAGCAGATCCGGAATCACGAATTCGCCGACGATCGGGATGAAGCACAGCAACACGCCGGCGCCGATGCCCGGCAGCGACAGCGGAAACGTCACCAGCCAGAACGCCTGGCGCGGCGAGCAACCGAGATCGGCCGCGGCCTCGCCGAGCGCGTGCGGCAGCTTCGCCAACGTCGCATACAGCGGCAGCACCATGAACGGCAGATAGGAATAGACGATGCCGAGATACATCGCGGTGTCGGTCGACAGCCACACCACGGGCGCGGAGACCAGATGCAGCCACAGCAGCACTTTGTTGAGCAGCCCGTCGTGCTGCAGAATGTTGATCCAGGCGTAGACCCGGATCAGGAACGAGGTCCAGAACGGCACGATCACCAGCATCATCGCCAGAGGCTGCCACCCCCGCGGCAGTCGCGCCATTGCGTAAGCGACCGGATAGCCGATCACCAGCAGGATCGCGGTCGACACCGCGGCGACGGTGAGGCTGCGCAGATAGGACAGCACATAGAGATTGTCGGAGATCAGCAGGCGGAAATTGTCGAGCGACAGCTCGGCGAACGCCGCCGCCAGCGCGTCCCATCCGGCGGCGAGATCGAACACCGGCGTGTAGGGCGGCAGCGCGATCGCGCTCTGCGACAGGCTGATCTTCATCACGAAGCCGAACGGCACCAGGAAGAACAGCCCCATCCACAGATACGGCGCGATCACTGCGATGCGGGCGGGCCGCGTGAAGATCTGACGTGCGCTCATCGGTCCGTGCTCACTTGTCCAGCGCCACGCAGTCGTCGGGCGCAAACCACGCCACGACGTGCTGGCCGGCGCGATAGGCGTCGGCATCCAACCGGGTGGTGTTGGCCATCTTGGCGAGCAGCGTCGCGCCGGTATCGAGTCTGATCTTGTAGCTGGTCAGCCCGCCATAATAGCCGACCTCGGCGACCTCGCCGTCGAGCCGGTTCATCGCATCGGCGTGGTCGATGTCGGCGGCGGGTCCGCGCCGCGACAGCTTGATCTTCTCCGGCCGGATCGCGATGCACACCGAGGTCGCCTCGATCGGCTGACGCGGCTCGGCGATGCTGATCCTCCCGGCGCCTTCGGTCGCGACCGTGAGACGGCCGTGATCCCGCGCCTCGATCGCGCCTTCGAGCATGTTGACGTCGCCGACGAACTCGGCGACCCACCGCGACGCCGGTGTCTCGTAGAGCTGCCGCGGCGTCGCGACCTGCGCGAGGCGGCCGGATTGCATCACGCCGATGCGGTCGGCCACGGTCATCGCCTCGTCCTGGTCGTGCGTGACGATGATGAACGTCATGCCGAGCCGCTTCTGCAGCGCCATCAGTTCGAGTTGGGTGCTCTCGCGCAGCTTCTTGTCGAGCGCCGCCAGCGGCTCGTCGAGCAGCAGCAGGCGCGGTCGCCGCGCCAGCGCACGCGCCAGCGCCACGCGCTGCTGCTGGCCGCCGGAAAGCTGATCGGGCTTTCGCCGCTCCATGCCTTCGAGCTTCACCAGTGCCACCATCTCGGCGACGCGCTCCCTGATCTCGCGGCCCGGCAGACCGGCGCGCTTCAGGCCGAAGGCGATGTTGTTGGCGACCGACAAATGCGGAAACAGCGCGTAGTTCTGGAACATCATGTTGACCGGGCGCTGATGCGGCAGCACCGCAGCGATGTCCTGCCCGTCGAGCAGGATGCGGCCGCTGTCGGGCGTCTCGAAACCGGCCAGCATCCGCAGCAGCGTGGTTTTGCCGCATCCGCTCGGCCCGAGCAGCGCGAAAAACTCGCCGGCCCGGATATCGAGCGACAGCCTGTTCACCGCGACGAAGCCGCCGAATCGCTTCCAGACCGCTTCGATTTGAAGGAGCGGCGCACCCGAGGCATCAGCGGGTGCGCTGCGCTTTGCAACGTTCTCGATCATTCCACCATCCCAGTCCCACCCGCACGCTAGCCGCGGATGGCGAATGGCTCAACAGGCGGAGAGTGGAATGCGCGGCGGCGCTCGCCCTGTGCATAACGCGCGATGCGCGCGTCAGCCGACCTGCAGGGCGAGGCGGGGAACTTCATCGAGCATCGGCGCGAGCCCTACCATGCAGGGGAATTGATCGATCGGCACCGGCCTGCCGATCAGATAGCCCTGCACCGCGTCGCAGCCTTCGTCGACGAGGAAGTCGAGCTGCTCCTGGGTCTCGACGCCTTCGGCGACCAGCGACACGCCGAGACCGTGGCCGATCCCGATCACCGCGCGGACGATCGACGCCGACTGCGCGTTGCGGCCGAGATTCATGATGAAGGCGCGGTCGATCTTGATCTTGTCGAACGGGAACGCCTGCAGATAGGTCAGCGACGAGTAGCCGCTGCCGAAATCGTCCATCGAGACGCGAACGCCGAGCGCCTTCACCCGGCGCAGCAACGCCAGGCCGCGCTCGAAATCCTCGATCAGTACGCCCTCGGTGATTTCCAGCTCGAGGCGGCCCGGCTGCAGCCCGGTCTCGAGCAACACCTGGTGAATGAAGCCGACCAGATCGGAATTGAGGAACTGCGCCGGCGACAGATTGACGGCGATCTGCAACGGCTTCGGCCACGACGCCGCTTCGCGGCAGGCCTCCCGCAGAATCCATTCGCCGATCTCGACGATCAGACCGCTCTCTTCCGCGAGCGGAATGAACTCGCCGGGCGGCACGAAGCCGCGCGTGGGATGCCGCCAGCGCGCCAGAGCTTCGAAGCCGACGACGTCGGTCTCGTCGATGCTTTTGCTGCTCGCCGCCTGCGGCTGGTAGTGCAACGTCAACTCGCCATTGCGGATCGCGTTCGACAGATCCTGATGCAGCGCCCTGCGGTCGCGAATCTGCATGTCCATTTCGGGCGCGAACAGGCTGACCGAACCGCGCGCCCGCGCCTTGGCGCGGAACAACGCGGCGCCCGCATTGGCGAGCAGCGAGGCGGCGTCCTTTCCATCGCGCGGGAACAATGCGATTCCAGTGGTGACGCCGGTCCGCACCGTCTTGCCGTCGATCTCGAGGCCGTCGGCCAGCGCCTCCGCCACGCGCTCGGCGAGCGCGTGGGCGGCCTGCGGCTGCGGCCCGTCGATGATCAGGCCGAATTCGTCGCCGCTGAGCCGCGCCACCACGCCGCCGCGCGAGGCGCGTTCGATCCGGCGCGCGACCTCGATCAAAAGCTTGTCGCCGACCGCGTGGCCAAAGACATCGTTGATTTCCGCGAGCCCGTCGAGATCGACCGACAACACCGCGAACTGATCCACCGTGCAATCGCAGGCCTCGATCATCTGCGCCAACGCCTTCAGGAAGGCAGTGCGGTTCGGCAGGTCGGTGAGTCCGTCGTGATAGGCCATGTGCGCCATGCGCGCCTCGGTCTGACGGCGATCCGTGACGTCGGCATGGGTCTTGATCAGGTAGTTGGTATTGCCGGCCTCGTCGGCCACCGTCATGCGGCGGGTCACGAACAGCCGAAGGCCGTTCTTGGTGCTGATGGGATATTCCTCGACCATCATCCCGCCTTTGTGGATCGCGAGCTGGTCGCGCTCCTCGATCAGCCGCGCTTCCTTGGCGTTGAAGATTTCGCTCGAGGTGAGGCCGATCGCATCTTCGCGCCGGCGATTGAGAATGACCTCGGCTCCGCGATTGGCGAGCAGGTAGGCGCCGTTGCTGGCGTTCTGAACCGTGACCGCGACCGGAATGTTGTCGACGACCAGCTCGAGGAACCTGCGGGTCTTGTCGAGTTCCCGCGCCAGCATCTGACGTTCGGTGACGTCTTCGAACAGCACGATGATGAATTCCGGCTCGTTGCGTTCGTTGAAGGCCACCACGCGATCGGTCGCCAGCACGACATCGCGCTGGCCGAATTCGATCGACAGTTCGGAGCGGAATCCATTCTTGCCGGATTCAAGCGTGACCCGGTCGGAATCACGAATCACGGCGGCGGATCGCGGCGGAAACAGGTCCTCTGCAGTCTTCCCGATGATTTGTTCGCGCGGCAACCGCGACAATTTCTCGAACGCCCGGTTGGCCAGGATGTAGCGACCGTCATCGATGCTCTTGGCCGCGACGCAGACCGGAATGTTGTCGATCACCGACTCCAGGAACTGGCTAGTGGTCGCGAGTTGCTTCGACACCCGCCGCAGTTCAGTGCAATCGTCATGGGTCGAGATCATCCCGCCATTGGCAAGCTGCGAGAACTTCACCTGCACGAAGCGGCCGTCCGGCAGCTCGCTGATGAAGCCTTCGGGCGTCGCGGCGTGGCGGTAAAATTCCTCGTTGCTGAGATCGAGCGTGCCGCGGGCGCGGCGCAACGCCAGCATATCGCGGCTGGCGATGCCGCACGGTACGTCTGAACGCTGAAGACCGTAGAGTTCGAGATATCGGTCGTTGCAGAACACCAGAGTGCCGTTGGCATCGGTGATGACGACTCCCTGCTGGAGCTTGTTCAGCACCGAGTTGACCAGTATGTTCTTGCGGCGCTGGGCGCGGCGCTGCTTGCGCAACATTGCGGTCGCCCACAGCGCGACGGCGCTGGTGAACGACGCGAGGACGAAGCCGCCGATCAGCAGCTCCCAGATCAACTCGGTCTCAAATCCACCAACGTGGCTGCCGGGCTCGAATTGGGGCGCTGCCTGCGCGAGGCTGATCGACGCGAACAGTCCGGCCATAGCCGCAGCCCCCGCTGCCACGCTGCCCGCCTTCCCAATCCTCAGCACCATGAAACACCCAGCAATTGCTCGTTGAGTCTCGCTCGTGACCTGTTTGAAACGTGTAAACGGTGATGATGCATCTTCGGGCCATTGACCAGATTTTCATCATTTGACCTGTGATGGTTAATCCCGCGATAACACCGAGTTATCAGCACGAGCCGAAGTGAGGACAGTCAGCGGATGGAACAGGTTGAATGCGTCGTCGTCGGAGCCGGCGTCGTCGGTCTCGCGATTGCGCGGCGGCTGGCGCAGGAAGGCCGCGAAGTGATCGTGCTGGAAGCCGCCGAGGGCATCGGCACCGGCACCTCGTCGCGCAACAGCGAGGTGATCCACGCCGGGATCTATTATCGGGCCGGCAGCCTGATGGCGCGGCTGTGCGTTTCCGGCAAGCAGACGCTGTACGCCTTTTGCCGCGACCATGGCGTGCCGTATCGCAATTGCGGCAAGCTGATCGTCGCCACCACGGCCGCGGAGGCCGAGAAACTGGCGTCGATCCGCGCCCATGCGGCGGCCAATCGGGTCGACGATCTGCGCGCGCTCGACGGCGCCGAGGCGCGGGCGATCGAGCCGGCGCTGAACTGCGTCGCAGCACTGCTGTCGCCCTCGACCGGGATCATCGACAGTCATTCCTATATGCTGGCGCTGCGCGGCGACGCCGAGGCGGCCGGCGCCGCGTTCGCTTTCCACGCGCCGCTCCTGCAAGCGACGGCCGGCGACGGCGGCTTCGCGCTGGAGGTCGGCGGCGAGGCGCCGATGACGCTGGGGTGCCGCCTGCTGATCAATGCCGCGGGGCTGGAGGCGTCGGCGGTGGCGCGAGCGATCGCGCCGATGCCGGCGGTGCTGGTGCCGTCCGCGTATCTCGCCAAGGGCAATTACTTCACCTGCAATGCGCGCGCGCCGTTCTCGCACCTGATCTATCCGGTGCCCGAACCTGGCGGGCTCGGCGTGCATCTGACGCTGGATATGGCGGGGCAGGCCCGTTTCGGACCGGACGTCGAATGGATCGATGCGATCGACTACGTCGTCGATCCGGCGCGGGCGGAGCGATTCTATCCGGCGATCCGCAGATACTGGCCCGGCCTGCCCGACGGAGCGCTGGCTCCGGGTTATTCCGGGATCCGGCCGAAGATCGTGCCGCCTGAAGTGGCCGTGCAGGACTTCGTCATCCAGGGCGCGGATCAACACGGCGTCCCCGGACTGATCAACCTGTTCGGCATCGAGTCGCCGGGGCTGACCGCGTCACTGGCGATCGCCGACCACGTCGCCGACCTCGCGCATTCAAGCTAGCGCGGAGGGCTGAGGGCTCGGCAGGGTCTCAAGACTCTGCGTTTGAAGACTCTGCGTTTGACGGCTCTTGACGGCTCTGCGTCACGCCGAACCGATCCAATCGGCGAACGTTGTCAACGATCGCTATTCCAATCGTTGGCTTCGATCATCGTCAACGATCGCTGGCAGCGATCGGTATCAACTATCAACCGTTGCTATCAACAGAAGTCAGCGTCGCTGCAAACCCGGTCTTGGCGCCGACGCGTGAGCGTCCCGGACAGGTGGCGCAGACCGGATCATGACAGCTACATCGCAACGCCTTCAGCGCGATTGCTCACGAGAGGGCGACAGCGGTTCTCTGTTGCGCTGCGAAACGGGATATCAATGGAGTGTGCTGGAGACTTGCCGAAGCCGGTTGATCTCGTCCCGGACCATGAGCTTGCGGCGTTTCAGCTCGGCGATGCGCAGAGCGTCGGTGGAGGGATGGACGAGCGCGTCGTGCAACTGGGACTCTAGAACTTTGTGTTTACGTTCAAGTTCAACGAGATGCGCCTGAAGTGCCATACGAAACCTCCTCGGTGAGTGAGACTAGATTCCATCCGGACAAGTGAGTGTACATCTCTTGTTGCGGCTGTCGATGATTTTGAAATACGTGCGTCATAATAACCCGATCGTGTGAAACGATTCGTGACCATGCCGGTTGCTGCTGACGCCCTGCTGCAGCGCAGGACAGCCGGCGAACCAGTCGAACAAGCAACGCCGAACAGCCGGCTGGGATTTTTAACGCCTTCGAAATCATTCACTGTCGAAGGTCGCGTTCGACGAACGAACAAGGCGCGCCGCTTGCTCGCAAGCTCGGCAAAGGCGATACTCAGCTTGTAACCGATCTATCATTCTCTCTGCCACCGGCCGCGCTTCAGCGACCCGGCTCAAGCCGACTTTGGTCATGACCGATGAAGACGAAGGCGAGCTCGATGCCGAGCTCGCGAAATTGCAGCAGGAACACCGCGATCTCGACGCGGCGATCGATGCGTTGCACCATTCGCCGGCGCCCGATCTGTTGCGGCTGCAGCGGCTGAAAAAGCGCAAGCTGGCGCTGCGCGACCGCATCTCCTTCATCGAAGATCAGATCACGCCCGACATCATCGCCTGACCGGGTCCGGCTTGCCCTCGGCCGCGCGGCGCTCGGCCTTGCGGGCGTACATCGCCCGGTCGGCGCAGGCCAGCGCCCCCGCCGCATCCATATCCGCCGTCAGCATCGCGACGCCGGCCGAAACTCCGGCAGCGACGGTGTGCGTCCCGAAACGAATCACGAGCTGGTCGACCGTCTGCTCCAGCGCGGCGGCCTTCATGTGGGCGTCGGCCTCCGAGAGATTCCACAGCAGCAACGCGAACTCGTCGCCGCCGAGCCGGCCGATCAGGTCGGAGGCGCGGACGTGGCTGAGCAACGCCTCGACCACCGACTTCAGCACGACATCGCCGGCGGCATGGCCGAAAGTGTCGTTGACCGGCTTCAACCGGTCGACGTCGAGCAGGATCAGCGCGCCGGCCGCGCCGTAGCGCTTGATGTAGGCGAGCGCGCGGTTGAGTTCGCGCTCGAAGCCGCGGCGGTTGGAGATGCCGAGCAGGAAGTCGGTCTCGGCGGAGGCGCGCAGCTCTTCGATCTGCGCCAACGCAGCGGCGAGCTGGGCCTTCAGCCGCCGGATTTTGGCCTGGGGGTCCGAAGGCAGCCTGCCGGCGCCAGCGCCGGCGCGCGCCGGCGCCTCGTCCGGGGCCGCCTGGCTTGCTCCTGCAGCGGACCGCGGCAGCTCCTCGGCGACGGGGCCAGCCGCAACTTTGCGGCCGGAGCGGTGCGATTCGGAAGGTCGGCTGGGCGTCTTTTTCATCAGAATCAACGTGAGAACCACGACAACACTTGCCGGTCTTCACCAAGAAAGGATAGTCCATTCCCGGTGCCTTGGCCGACGCTGCGGCGCGCCCTATATTCCCCCGCCTATGCTTCTGGATTCTCGAAAGAATCATTCGAATGACAGCCCCCATTGCGATCATCATGGGCAGCCAGTCGGACTGGGACACGATGCGGCATGCCGCCGAGACCCTGACCGCGCTCGGCATCGCTCATGATGCGCAGATCGTCTCCGCCCACCGCACCCCCGACCGGCTCTATGGCTTTGCCAAGGGCGCGAAAGCGGCCGGTTTCAAGGTCATCATCGCGGGCGCCGGTGGCGCTGCGCATTTGCCCGGCATGACCGCAGCGCTGACCGAGCTGCCGGTCTTCGGCGTTCCGGTCGAATCGAAGGCGCTGTCGGGCGTGGATTCGCTGTACTCGATCGTGCAGATGCCGGCCGGCATCCCGGTCGGCACGCTGGCGATCGGCAAGGCCGGCGCGATCAACGCGGCACTGCTGGCGGCGAGCGTGCTGGCGTTGACCGACGAGGCGCTCGCGGGTCGGCTGACGGCCTGGCGCAAGAAACAAACGGATGCGATCGCCGCCCGGCCGGAGGGCGCGGCGTGACGGCTCCCGTTCAGTTGGTGCTCAAACCCGGCGATACGATCGGCATTCTCGGCGGCGGCCAGCTCGGCCGGATGCTGGCGATGGCCGCGGCGCGGCTCGGCCTGCGCTGCCATGTGTTCTCGCCGGACCCCGATTCGCCGGCGTTCGACGTGGTTCAGAACGCGACCTGCGCCGAATATGCCGATGTCGAGGCGCTGGAAATGTTCGCCTCCGACGTCGACGTCATCACCTACGAATTCGAAAACGTGCCGGCCTCGGCCGCTTTGGTGCTGGCGGCGCGTAAACCCGTGCTGCCCGACTACAGGATCCTGGAGACCACGCAGGACCGGCTCGGCGAGAAGGACTTCGTGACCAAGCTCGGCATCGGCACAGCCGCTTATGCCGACGTGACGTCGCCGCAGATGCTGCGTGCCGCGATCGCCAGGCTCGGTCTGCCCGCGGTGCTGAAAACGCGCCGGTTCGGCTATGACGGCAAGGGCCAGATCATCCTGCGCGAGGGCGACGACCCCGACGCGGCCTGGGCCAAGCTGGAAACCCGCGCAGCGATTCTCGAGGCGTTCGTGCCCTTCGAGCGCGAGGTGTCGGTGATTGCCGCGCGCGGCAGCGACGGCCAGGTGGTGTGTTACGACGTCACCGAAAACGAGCACCGCGATCACATTCTGAAAGTGTCGCAGGTGCCGGCGCCGGTGACCGATGCGGTCGCGGACGAGGCGCGGCGGATCGCCAAAACGATCGCCGACGCGCTGAATTACGTCGGCGTGCTCGGCGTCGAGATGTTTGTGGTGCCGGGCGACGGCGGCGCCAGGGTGTTGGTCAATGAAATCGCCCCGCGCGTGCACAATTCCGGTCACTGGACGCTCGACGGCGCCTCGGTGTCTCAATTCGAACAGCACATCCGGGCGATCGCCGGCTGGCCGCTGGCGGAACCGCTGCGCCACGGCCGCGTGACCATGACCAATCTGATCGGCCACGACGTCGACGATTATGCGCGCTGGCTGACGGTCCCGGGCGCCACGGTGCATCTTTACGGCAAGCGGACCGCCCTGCCCGGCCGCAAGATGGGCCATGTGACGGTGATCGAGCCCCAGTGATCGAACCGTCCGCCAGACCTCGCAATCCGGCCGACCAATGTCGCAAAAACTTATCCCCGGCCGATGTGGACATCGGCGACCCGATCTGATACATCCGCGCCCTTAAGGCTGAGGGCCTGGCCGTTGTCGGCTCCGCCTTTTTCAGAAATTCAAAATCCGACCAGACTCAATCGGACCAGTCAAAAAGGATGCCGCGTGCAGGTTCTCGTTCGCGATAACAACGTCGATCAAGCTCTCAAGGCGCTCAAGAAGAAGATGCAGCGCGAGGGCATTTTCCGCGAGATGAAGCTCCGCGGTCATTACGAGAAGCCGTCCGAGAAGAAGGCTCGTGAAAAGGCCGAGGCCGTTCGCCGCGCTCGCAAGCTGGCCCGCAAGAAGCTGCAGCGCGAAGGCCTGCTGCCGATGAAGCCGAAGCCGGCCTTCGGCGCCGATCGCGGCCGTCCGGGCGCTGCCGGTGCTGGCGCAGGCGCAGGTGCCGGCCCCCGCGGTCCGCGCTGATCGATCGGATTTCAGTTGTAGTTTTCGAAACGCGGGCCCTGTGCCCGCGTTTTGCGTTTCAGCCGAGCCTGTTGAGCCGATGCCTGCCGGACCAGCGCCGCTGCGAGTGAAAAAGCCGCTGCGGTTAAAAAAATGCCCGGGCGAAGCCCGGGCTCGATCGGCAGAATCGCGGCCGCTGCTTAGCGCGGCAGGACCGCGTGGAACACCGATTTCGCAGCGAGCAGCACATCTTCGGCAACCGACGGCCGTTGCTGTATTCCGCCGCCATCAGCGGCCGAGGGAATATCCGCCGGGGGGCTGATCCGCGGATTGCCGTAGCTCGCATCCGCCGTGGCGGCGGATGGCACGGAGCCGGTGACGCTCGAGCCGGTGGTCACCGACGCGTTGGGAACTGGCGTGGCAACGTTGACCGGGGCCGGCAGCGGCTGCAGCGCGACGGCGCGCGGCGCCTCCTGGACCTTGACTGCCTCCTGCACTTTGAGAGGCTCCTGGACCTTGAGAGGCTCAGGCGTCCGCGAGGTGACTTCGGTCGACGCCGGACGCGCGGGCTCCGATGCACGCAGCCGCTCGATGGCGGCGCGGACCACGTCGTTGGGATCGCGGTTGGCGTCGCGGCGCTCGTCCTGAGCCTTCTCCTGGGCCTTCTCCAGGGCCTTGGCAGGCTCGGACGCCACCGTGGCCACGGCCGGCTTCGCAACAGCCTTCTCGGCCGTGGCTTTCTCGGCAGCAGCCTTGTCGGCGGCGAGCTTGTCCGCGGCCGCTTTCTCTGCAGCAGCCTTGTCGCGCGCAATGGAATGCCGCGCCGACGTCTTCTCGGCTGCCTTGTCGGCCGCTGACGCCTTCGGCTTGGCAGGCTCGGCCTTGTCGGAATCGGGAAGCGATGCGTTCAACGCCGGCGTCTCGGCGCCCGACGCCGGCTTCGCCGCCTCGGCTTGGGTAGCGGCCGGCGGATTCGGCCTGGTGATGTACTGGTTCACGACATAAGCGCCGAGCACGGTGGCGACCACCGACGGCAGAATCTGCCCGATCAATTTTTCGGTGATGTATTTCAGCATTAGCGGCCTCTTCCCCGAACGTCTTGATGCTCGATGTTTGAGGCTGATTGAGGGATCAACTGCGACGGATCGGTGGCATCAAAACGTAGAAAGGGCGCGTCGCGGCGCGCCCTCGGGGAAGCTGGTCCACAAGGTTTAATGCGCAGTTAAACTTTCAGCTCGACCTCCAGAAACACGATCTCGGTCGCGGTTTCGTTGAGCACGTCGTGCTCGACGCCGGCCTTGCGGAAATACGACTTGCCGGTCTTGAGCTGGGCCTTGGCGCGCGCGCCGTCCGGCGCCACGATCGTCATCTCGCCATCCGCAACCGGGACGATGACGTAGTCCATGCCGTGCCGATGAGGACCGGTGGCGGCGCCGGGCGGGAGCCGCCATTCGGTGACGCGCACCTCGGCATTGTCGACCTGAACTTCGGATTGTGCGGCGACCGTCATTGTTGTCATCCTCGGGTGCGGGCAGCAGGAGCGCGAACAGCACGCATACCATCAATGGCCGCCGGGCCGAACACCGGATGCAACCGAGCGGCGCCCACTCCGATGCGAGCGAATTCCGCCCCGCGGCAGGTTCGCCCGCCGTCTCGCCAAATCACGCGCGATGCGTATAGTCGCGCGTCATCTTTGCAATGACATCAAGCAAGAACAAAGGGAGCGCTATGTTTTCACATGTCATGATCGGCACCAACGATCTGGATGCGGCGAAGACGTTCTACGACAAGTTGCTCGGCACCATCGGCATCGCCCCGGGCGTGGTCGATCGCCACCGGATCTTCTATCGCAGCAAGACCGGGACCTTCGCGGTGTCGAAGCCGATCGACGGCCAGCCCGCAACAGCGGCCAATGGCGGCACCATCGGCTTCCTTGCAAAGTCCACCGAAGAGGCCGACGCCTGGCATGCGGCCGGCGTCGCCAGCGGCGCTACCACCTGCGAAGATCCGCCCGGCGTGCGGGCGATGGGCGACATGAAGCTCTACCTCGCCTACTTGCGCGATCCCGACGGCAACAAGCTCTGCGTGATGCACCGGATGTGAGGCTGACAACAACCTCCGTCATGCCCGGCCTTACGCCGGGCATGAACGTCTGTCGGAGGTAAATAGACGCGGTGGCGCATGGTCGCATTCTGGACCTGAGATGACGATGGCCCATCCCGATGTGTTCCACGTCGCCACAGATCACCAACAGGCTCGTGCGGCGGCCGAGCGCTTGTTCGCGGCCGTGCAGCAGCAGCTTCACGCTCTTCTCCCTGCGACCGCCGAGGTTCTGCACGTCGGCGCGACGGCCGTCCCGGGATGTCTCACCAAGGGCGACCTCGATATTGTCGTGCGGGTGGAGCGCAAGGATTTCCAAGCCGTCGAAGCCGCGCTTGCCGCCCGCTTCGCCCGCAATCCTGGCTCGATCGGAACAGATGAGTTCGCCGCCTTCGAGGACGAGGACCGCACGCCTCACCTCGGCATCCAACTCACGGCCAAGGGTGGCGAATGGGACGTCTTCCACCGCTTCGTCGACGCGCTGCGCGCCGATCCGGATCTGGTGAAAAGCTACAATGCTCTCAAGATGGCGCATGACGGACAAACCATGGAACGTTACCGGGCGGCCAAGGACGCCTTTGTGGCCGATGCGCTGCTCCACGCTCCAGCCAAACCAAGTGGTTGAACGCCACGATTTAGTTTGGCCTCAAAACGAAAACGCCCGGCCTTTCGGCCGGGCGTTTGTCGTTCGAGACGTCGGAGCTTTAGTGATTCATCGCCTTGACGATGTTCTCGGTCATCTTCTTGGCGTCGCCGAGCAGCATCATCGTGTTGTCGCGATAGAACAGCGGATTGTCGATGCCGGCGTAGCCCGACGCCAGCGAGCGCTTGATGAACATCACGGTGCCGGCCTTCCAGACCTGCAGCACGGGCATGCCGTAGATCGGCGAGGTCTTGTCGTCTTCGGCCGCCGGGTTGGTGACGTCGTTGGCGCCGATCACGAAGGCCACGTCGGCCTGCGGGAACTCGGAGTTGATGTCCTCGAGCTCGAACACCTCGTCATAGGGCACGTTGGCTTCGGCGAGCAGCACGTTCATGTGGCCCGGCATACGGCCGGCGACCGGATGAATCGCGTACTTCACCTCGACGCCTTCCTTCTTCAGCGTGTCGGCCATTTCGCGCAGCGCGTGCTGGGCCTGCGCCACCGCCATGCCGTAGCCCGGCACGATGATGACCTTCTGCGCGTTCTTCATGATGAAGGCCGCGTCGTCGGCCGAGCCGAGCTTGGCCGGGCGCTGTTCGCCCCCGGCGCCGCCCGCGGCTGCGGTCTCACCGCCGAAGCCGCCGAGGATCACCGAGATGAAGGAGCGGTTCATGCCCTTACACATGATGTAGGACAGGATTGCACCCGAGGAGCCGACCAGCGCGCCGGTGATGATCAGCGCCGAGTTGCCCAGCGTGAAGCCGATGCCGGCCGCGGCCCAGCCCGAATACGAGTTCAGCATCGAGATCACGACCGGCATGTCTGCGCCGCCGATCGGGATGATGATCAGGATGCCGAGCAGCAGCGCGACGCCGGTGATCACCCAGAACGCAACCTCGCTCTGGGTCGCGACCAGATAGACGATCGACGCGATCATCAGCACGAACAGCGCGATGTTCACCACATGCCGCGCCGGCAGGATGATGGGCGCGCCGCTCATGCGGCCGGACAGCTTCATGAACGCGATCACCGAGCCGGTGAAGGTCAGCGCGCCGATCGCGACGCCGAGCGACATTTCCACCAGGCTGGAGCCGTGGATGTCGCCGGGGACGCCGATGTCGAACGCGGCAGGCGCATAGAACGCGCCGGCGGCGACCAGCACCGCGGCCATGCCGACCAGCGAGTGGAAGGCGGCGACCAGTTCGGGCATCGAGGTCATCGGCACGCGGCGGGCGATCACCGCGCCGATGCCGCCGCCGATGGCGATGCCGAGGATGACCAGCCCCCAACCCAGGAGGTCGGCAGGCGGATGGCCGGCCAGCGTGGTGGCGACCGCGATCGCCATGCCGGTCATGCCGAGGAAGTTGCCCTGCCGGCTCGACGCCGGCGACGACAGCCCGCGCAGCGACAGGATGAACAGGACGCCTGCGATCAGATACAGGACTGCGGAGAGATTGGCGTTCATCGACGGCCCCTAATCACTTCTGCTTCTTCTTGTACATCGCCAGCATACGCTGGGTGACAAGGAAGCCGCCGAAGATGTTGACGCTTGCAAAGATCAGCGCGACGAAGCCGAAGCCACGCGCCCACAGCGGCCCGTTGTCGCTGCCCACCAGCGAAACGCCGACCGCCAGCAATGCACCGACCACGATCACCGAGGAGATCGCGTTGGTGACCGACATCAGCGGGGTATGCAGCGCGGGCGTCACCGCCCACACCACGAAATAGCCGACAAACACGGCCAGAACGAAAATCGACAGCCGAAACACAAACGGATCGACGGCCTGTACGACATGCTCCATGGCGGCTTTCCTTTACTTCGGCTGGAAGTTCGGGTGAACAACGGCGCCATCGCGCGTCAGCGCGGTGGCCTTGACCAGATCGTCGTCCCAATTCACCGCCAGCGCCTTGCTATTCTTGTCGATCAGCGTCTCGATGAAGCTGAACAGATTGCGCGCATACAGACTCGACGCCGACGCCGCGACGCGGCCGGCGACGTTGGTGAAGCCGACGATCTTGACGCCGTCGGTCTCGACCACCTCGCCCGGCTTCGCGCCTTCGACGTTGCCGCCGCGCTCGACCGCGAGATCGACCAGCACCGAACCCGGCTTCATCGAGCGGACCATCTCGGCGGTGACCAGACGCGGCGCCGGACGACCCGGGATCAGCGCGGTGGTGATGACGATGTCCTGCTTCTTGATGTGCTCGGCGGTCAGCGCGGCCTGCTTGGCTTGATATTCTTTCGACATTTCCTTGGCGTAGCCGCCAGCGGTCTGCGCGTTCTTGAATTCCTCGTCCTCGACCGCGAGGAACTTGGCGCCGAGGCTTTCGACCTGCTCCTTGGTGGCGGGGCGGACGTCGGTCGCAGTGACGATGGCGCCGAGCCGGCGCGCAGTCGCGATCGCCTGCAGACCGGCGACGCCGACGCCCATGATGAACACCTTGGCGGCCGGAACGGTGCCGGCGGCGGTCATCATCATCGGGAACACCCGGCCGAACTGTGCGGCCGCATCGACCACGGCGCGATAGCCCGCGAGGTTGGCCTGGCTCGACAGCACGTCCATCACCTGCGCGCGGGTGATGCGCGGCATCAGCTCCATCGCAAAGGCGACAACACCGGCGTCGGCCATCGACTTCAGCGCGGCGTCGTTGCCGTACGGGTCCATGATCGCCATCACCAGCGCGCCGCGCTTGTAGGCAGCGAGTTCGGACGCCTCCGGCCGCTTCACTTTGAGAACGATGTCCGCGTCCTTCAGCGCATCCGCACTGACGGTCGCGCCGGCGGCGGTGAACTCGGCATCGAGCAGGCCGGACCTGATGCCGGCGCCGGGCTCGACAACGATGTCGGCACCCAACGCCTTCAGCTTCTTCACCGTGTCCGGCGTCGCCGCGACACGCGGTTCAGAAGTATCGAGTTCTTTAGCAACAGCAATTTTCATGGAGCCTCCTGCGGCGCCTGGCGCGCGCGTGAGCTAGCAGTCCCGACACCGCTTTCGGGCGATGCACTCAGGTCAACGTCAAGTCAGGAATATCGCCATCAAGGCGACGATCGCGATCACAGCCGCCGAGCCATACTTCACCAGCTTGATGAAACCTTCATAGGTTTGCTCGTGGGCAGCGTAGTCGTTGCCCGAAGCGGTGGTGTAGGCAAGGTCGTGTTTCTCAGCCATCGACTTCTCCGAGCGATTTTCGCGAAAGTGCTGTGCCATTAGCGCAATCCCAAAGCGAGGGCAACGGCGCTGCACTGCACGCACCTAACCAGTTTGGATCATTCCAAATCAGCTCGGCTGCCGTCCCTGCGACGACGCAGTGTGATCGCAACCGAGCGTCAGGACAAGCATTTCGGAGGCACTCGCAACAACTGCATTGATAATTCCGCTATGCGGGTCACGACGGCGAATTTGCGCAGTGCACACTCACAATTTGCAGCTGATCATCAGACCGAGCGCTGCAGCCGAAGTTCTCTAGCTGCGCGCCGAGCAAGCTCATCACTTCGTTTGAAAAGCTCTAAGTCGGCCAAGTGTCCCTGATCCAACGCGTCAGGCTCGCCTCACTGACTTCGCCGGCGGCGAGCGAGAGGATCATTGCCGCCGCATCTGCTTCTGGAACGATGAAGTCGATGCCGTTGACACCGAGGAAGGTGTAAAGCGCGAGCAGCGACGTCCGTTTGTTGCCGTCGACGAAGGGATGATTGCGCGCGATGCCGAAGGCGTATGCTGCGGCCAGCTCCGCCAAGTCGGCCTGCTCGTAGGTCCATCGATTGCGCGGGCGGTCCAGCGCGGATTCGAGCATTCCTTCGTCGCGCAGCCCCCCGGCGCCACCATGAATGGCCAGTTGCTCATCGTGAATCGCGACGATGATCTGCCGAGTGAGCCAGATCGGCTCGCTCATTTGGCGAGCTCCGCCAGAGCGTTGTGATAACGCTTCATCCCCCGCCGCGCGACTTCCATCGCTTTCTCGAAGTCGGGATTGGAAGGCGTAAAGCGGATGCCGCCATCAGGCGTCAGCGTGGCGTAGAGCTGATCGCCGACGCTCAGGTTCAAGCGCGACATCAATTCCTTCGAGAAGATCAGCCCCGACGAGTTTCCGATCTTCTTGATCTCGACGGTCGCGACGACCTGGCTCGGGCCGGATTCGCTCTTGGTCTGCTCGTTCATTAAGACATCCTCCGTTATACGTTACGTATAACGGAGGATGGAAGCAGGTTCAACAATTGTTATACAGAGATTGGGCGTTCCCTACCCCATCTCCTCCAGCTCGTCGATCATGCCGGCGATCACCGACAGGCCGCCGTCCCAGAATGTCGGGTCCTTGGCGTCGAGACCGAACGGCGCGAGCAGTTCGGAGTAATGCTTGGTGCCGCCGGCCGAGAGCATCGCGAGGTAGCGTTCGGCGAAGCCTTCCTGGGCATTCTCGTAGACCGCGTAGAGCGAGTTCACGAGGCAGTCGCCGAACGCATAGGCGTAGACGTAGAACGGCGAATGGATGAAGTGCGGGATGTACATCCAGAAGTTCTCGTAGCCCGGCCGGATGTCGATCGCGGGTCCCAGACTTTCGCCCTGCACGCTCAGCCAGATCTCGCCGATCCGTTGCGCGGTGAGTTCGCCGCTGCGGCGCTCGGTGTGGATCGCGCGTTCGAACGAGTAGAACGCGATCTGCCGGACCACGGTGTTGATCATGTCCTCGACCTTGCCGGCGAGCAGCGCCTGGCGCTGCTTGACGCTCTTGGTCTGCGACAGCAGCCGGCGGAAGGTCAGCATCTCGCCGAACACGCTGGCGGTTTCGGCCAGCGTCAGCGGCGTCGGCGCCATCAGCGCGCCGTTGCCGGCGGCGAGCACCTGATGCACGCCGTGGCCGAGTTCGTGGGCGAGCGTCATCACGTCGCGCGGCTTGCCCTGGTAGTTCATCAGCACGTAGGGATGCGCAGAAGGCGTGGTCGGATGCGAGAACGCGCCCGGCGCCTTGCCGGGACGCACCGGCGCATCGATCCAGCGATCGGTGAAAAACCGCTCGGCGATCCGTGCCATCTCCGGCGAGAACGCGTTGTAGGCGGTCAGCACCATATTGCGCGCTTCCGGCCAGGCGATGCTGCCGGTGGCCGCGAACGGCAGCGGCGCGTTGCGATCCCAATGCGGCAGCTTCTTCTTGCCGAACCAGCCGGCCTTGAGCTTGTAGTAGCGATGCGACAGCCGCGGATAGGCGCCGCGCACCGAAGCGACCAGCGCGTCGACCACCTCGCGCTCGACGCGGTTGTTGAGGTGGCGTGAATCGGCGACGTCCTCGAAGCCGCGCCAGCGGTCGGAAATCTCCTTGTCCTTGGCCAGCGTGTTGGTGATCAGCGCGAAGGTGCGCTCATTCGCCTTGAACGTCTTGGCCAACGCGTCGGCCGCCGCCTTGCGCTTCGCAGGCGTGCGATCCTGCAACAGGTTCAGCGTCGGCTCGATCGCCTGTTCCTTGCCGCCGACCTTGAAGCGCAGGCTGGAGATTGTCTGATCGAACAACCGGTTGAAGGCGCCGTAGCCGGTCTGCGACTTCTCGTGGAACAGTTGCTCGACGCGATCTTCGAGCTGATACGGCTTGTCCTTGCGCAGATCCTCGATCCACGGCCGGTAGTGGCCGAGTTCGGGCGTCTGCATCGCGCGCTCCAGCACCTCGTCGTTGACGCGGTTGAGTTCCAGCGCGAAGAACAGCAGATGCACCGACGCCGCGGTCAGCCGCTCGGACACGTCGCCGTAGAATTTCGACTTGACCGGATCGACGCTGTCGCCGGCATGGACGAGGCCCGCATAGGAGCCGAGCCTTCCTGCAAGGTCCTCGATCGCCTCGTAGCGCCTGACGGCGGAAGCCAGCCACGCGCCGCCGCCGTCCTTCGCGGCTTCCTCGGCGAGCTTGCCCTTGAAGTCGGCTTCGAACGACGCGCAATCGGCATCCAGCCGGTCGAGATCGGCGGCAACCTGCGGCGCATCGATCGCCGGATACAGATCCGCCAGATTCCATTCCGGCAGCTTGGCCGGCTTGCGGCTCGCCGCGGACGCGGATTTCTTGCTGGCGGGCTTGGTCGGCTTGGCGGGCGCCGATTTGCGCGACGACGGCTTACGGGAAGTCTTGACGGTGCGGGAGGTTACAGCTTTCGGCATGTCAACTTTCGAAATGACGTCAATTGCGTTGCAAAACGCTACTAGGTGACACGTGGCCTCCGCAAGCGCCTCTTTCAAGGCAGGATTTCAGCGCCACCACCGCCAGTTCCGCCCGAGGCATGATCGCGATTCCGCGCCCTGCCTGCGACAAGGCGGCGCGGCCTTTACGACGCTGCGTCACTTGATCGCAACCACCGCCATCACTAGGAAATGGAGCCCTGCTCGAGGAACGTATGCCCAACGCGGATCGCGTGAAGCTTTGTGTCGTGGCTGGCCTGCTGGCGCTGCTCGCTGTCACGCTGGCGCTTCGGGACGTGGTGCTGCCGGACGCGGTTACGCCCACGGTCGCCGCGCTGCTGATGGCTGCCGCGGGCGGCGTCGCCCTCGGCGGTATTTTGCTACGCGATCGCTTGCGAGGCGCGAAATGGCTCGACGCAGCCGGGCTGCTTGTCTATGCCGACGTCGCCGTCTCGATCCTGATCGACCCGGACCAGTTGCTGCGTCTCATGCCGCTGTCCGATCAAACCAATAGCGAGTGAATTAACCCTTCGGACGCCGACGCCGTCGTGCCACGACTTCAGACAATAACGTCCAAGGACCGGGCCCCTCTGGCAGTTCGCAAGAACTGTGATGTCGGACTGGACGTTCACGGAGAGGCCCCATGACTGAATTTCTCACGATCTTTACCCCGGAAGGCCTGACCGCTCTGGCGCAGGTCATCATGATCGACCTGGTGCTCGCCGGCGACAACGCCGTGGTCATCGGCCTCGCCGCCGCTGGCCTGCCGAAAGAGCAGCGCGGCAAGGCGATCCTGATCGGCATCATCGCCGCCACCGTGCTGCGTATCCTGTTCGCCAGCGTCACCGTCCAATTGCTGCAGATCCTCGGCCTGTTGCTGGCCGGCGGCGTGCTGCTGCTCTGGGTGTGCTGGAAGATGTGGCGTGAGCTGCGAACCCAGCATCCGGATGACGACGATGCTTCGGAGGACGCCAGCCGAATCGGCGCGTCATCCGCCGGGCCGACCAAGACGTTGGGTCAGGCGGTGTGGCAGATCACGCTGGCCGACGTCTCGATGTCGCTCGATAACGTGCTCGCGGTGGCGGGCGCCGCGCGCGAACACCCGATCATTCTGATCTTCGGCCTCGGCCTGTCGATCGCGCTGATGGGTCTCGCCGCGACCGTGATCGCCAAGCTGCTGCAGAAGCACCGCTGGATCGCCTATGTTGGTCTCGTGATCATTCTCTACGTGGCGCTCGACATGATCTATCGCGGCGTCCTGGAAGTTTGGCCGCACGCATTCACCGCGCTTTCGTCACTTTCATGAACCATTAACGCTTTCACGCCCATGGTGCACCAATTCGGGACACTGCAGGCCTGAGAGTGGTATGGTTGAGCGGATTTTGATCGCAGACGACGACCCGGTGCAGCGCCGGCTGGTCGAGAACATGGTGCAAAAGTGCGGCTACGAGGCCGTGCTGGCCGATAGCGGCGACGCCGCGATCGCGCTTCTGACAGCGCCGGATACCGCCGCGATCGACGCCGTGGTACTCGATTTGGTGATGCCGGGCCTCGATGGCCTCGGCGTGCTCGGCAAGATTCGCGAGTCGGGTCTGAGCGTTCCGGTCATCGTACAGACCGCGCATGGCGGCATCGACAACGTGGTGTCGGCGATGCGCGCAGGCGCGCATGATTTCGTGGTCAAGCCGGTCGGCATCGAGCGGCTGCAGGTATCCTTGCGCAACGCGCTGAACGCCAGCGCGCTGAAGGGCGAGTTGCAGCGCATCCGCCACAGCCGCGAGGGCCGGCTCACCTTCGCCGACATCATCACCCGCAGCGAGTCGATGGCTGCCGTGCTGCGCGCCTCCGAGAAGGCCGCAGCCTCCTCGATCCCGGTGCTGATCGAGGGCGAATCCGGCGTCGGCAAGGAGATGTTCGCGCGCGCCATTCACGGTTCGAGCGAACGGCGGAGCAAGCCGTTCGTCGCGGTCAACTGCGGCGCGATCCCCGACAATCTGGTCGAATCCATCCTGTTCGGTCACGAGAAGGGCGCGTTCACCGGCGCCACCGACCGTCACATGGGTAAGTTCGTCGAGGCGACCGGCGGCACGCTGTTTCTGGACGAGGTCAGCGAGTTGCCGCTGGCCGCGCAGGTCAAGTTGCTGCGGGCGCTGCAGGAAGGCGCGGTCGAGGCGGTCGGCGGGCGCAAGCCGCTGAAGGTCGACGTCCGCATCATCTCGGCGACCAATCGCCGCCTGCTCGACCGGGTCAAGGCCGGCCAGTTCCGCGAAGACCTGTTCTATCGCCTGCACGTGCTGCCGCTGACGGTCCCGCCGCTGCGATCACGGCGCGAGGACATCCCACCGCTGCTGCGGCATTTTCTGGTGCGGTTCTGCGCCGAGGAAAACCGCACGATCGGCGGCATCACCGGCGAAGCGATGGCCCGCCTCGCCCAGCTCGACTGGCCGGGCAACATCCGCCAGCTCGAAAACGCCGTGTACCGCGCGGTGGTGATGAGCGACAGCGACCAGCTCGGCGTCGACGACTTCCCGCTCGCGAGCGCGCCCTCGACCGTCCCGACCGGCGAGGCGGACGGCGAGCCGCTGATCCTGGAGCCGCCGACCTCGGCGCAATTTGTCGCCGCCAACGAGGCGCCGATCGCGCCGCTGCCGACCCATGGCAGCCTGCCGATGCTGAATAGCGACAATGATGTCCGGGCGCTGGACGAGCTGGAGAGCGAGATCATCCGCTTTGCGATTTCCCATTATCGCGGCCAGATGTCCGAAGTGGCACGGCGGCTGAAAATCGGCCGCTCGACGCTGTATCGCAAGCTCGACGAGATGGAAGCTGTTCGGGCGGCGCAGGCGTCATCGCCGGCGAATACCCGCTGAGAAATTGTGGCGAGGCCGTGGCGCCGCACCTCCACGGCCTTGACCGCCCGGAACATTTGAACCGTTGCGGAGTGGTGACAGACAAAGCCGGCAACACATGGCAAAAACGCTGCGCATCAACGGTTAACGCTTTCTAACCGGGCTGCGCGGTCAGTTTGTCGTGACTCGCCCGGCGGGCGCTGGCCGCTCCGACAGGGCGCGTGTATCGTCGGACCGAGTCGTGAGTTTGCGACGCGTTGTCGCTCGTGGCGCGGGTCACTCGTGGCGCGGGTCAGCGAATCCATCGAAAAACGAACAGCAAGAACACGAACTGCCCTCCGGCAGCTTCTCCCAAGGGGTGCACGAATGCGAGATCACTCGACTGGCCGCCGCGGTTTTGAAGGTGTGCTGATGGCCGTTGCGGCAACCTTCCTGACCGTATCGGTGACCTCTGCGATCGCGCAATCGCCCAGCAAATCCCCCGCCGATCTCGCCATCGACGCCGCCGTTCCGGTGCCGCAGCCGGTCGACCTGCCGCCGCCGTCGATCGGCGATTTCAAGCCCGACACGCTGGCCGCTCCGGTGAATCCGCCGGCCGAGACCAACACCGACAGCGCCGCCGCGCCCACGCCGGCCGCGCCCGCACAGTCTGCGCCTGCGCCGACCGCAGCGGTGCCGGAAACGGCCTCGCCGGTCGCCGCGCCGCCCGCCGCCACCGCGACGGCGCCCGCCGCCGAGCCCGCCAAGGAGCCGGTGAAGACGCAGGCAACCAAGGACCAGCCCGCCGAGCCGCAGAAGGCCGCGAGCACCGTGCCGGCCGCCGATCAGCCGGTCGCCGACAAGGTGCGCGACACGCTCGCCACCAAGGCGGCGCGCTATTTCGATCGCAAGGCCGAGCGCGCCGCGGTCGAGAAATTCTATGAAGCGCGCGACTACGCGCCGGTGTGGACGGTGTCGGGCGCCTTGACGACCGCCGGAAAGGGTGTGATCGCGCGGCTGAAGGACGCCGCCGCCGACGGCCTCGATCCGACCGATTACCCGGTGCCGGATTTCGCCGCCGCGACCTCGCCCGACGCGCTCGCCGAGGCCGAGCTGCGGCTGACCGAGAGCATGATGGACTATGCGCGCCAGGCGCAGAGCGGCCGGATGCACTGGTCGCAGGCCGGCTCCGACATTCAGTATCCGGAACACCCGATCGATCCGGCCGAAGTGCTCGCCAACGTCACCACCGCGAAAGACGCCTCGGCGGCGCTCGACAGCTACAACCCGCCGCACAAGCCGTATCGCGAACTGAAGAAGAAGCTCGCCGAACTGCGCGGCGAAAGCGGCATGCCGGTTCTCAAGATCGCCGAGGGCGAGACGCTGAAATTCGTGCCGGCGCGCAAGAAGCAGCCGGCGGTGACCATGGACGATCCGCGCGTGCCGCAGCTCCGCGCCAAGCTCGGGATCACCGAGGACGCCGATAGCTCCACCTACGACGCCAAGGTCGCCGAAGCGGTGCGCAAATTCCAGCGCAGCGCCGATCTGAAGCCGACGGGCGTGCTCGACGACCGCACCGTCAAGGTGCTGAACACGCCGAAGCGCGACCGCAGCATCGACACCATTATCGTCAACATGGAGCGCTGGCGCTGGCTGCCGCGCCAGCTCGGCGCGGCCTCGATCGGCAACGCCTATGTGATCCTCAACATCCCGGACTACACGCTGAAGGTGATGCAGAACGGCGCCCAGGTCTGGACCACGCGCGTGGTCACCGGCAAGCCCGGCAAGCACGCGACGCCGCTGCTGACGGAAACGATGAAGTACATCACCGTCAACCCGACCTGGAACGTGCCGCCCTCGATCATCAACAACGAGTACCTGCCGGCGCTTGCGCAGGACCCGACCGTGCTCGACCGGATGGGCCTGAAGATGTCGCGTAATCGCGACGGCTCGATCCACATCTCGCAGCCGCCGGGCGAAGCCAATGCGCTCGGCCGCGTCCGCTTCAACTTCCCGAACAAGTTTCTGGTGTACCAGCACGACACCCCGGACAAGAATCTGTTCGCCCGTGACGAGCGCGCCTTCAGCCACGGCTGCATGCGGGTGCAGAATCCCGATCAATACGCCGCGGCGTTGCTCAACATCACCATGCCGAACGAGCGCTATACGCCGGAGAAGATCCGCTCGATGTACGGCCGCAGCGAGATCGACCTGAAATTCCCGACGCCGATCCCGGTCAACATCACCTACCAGACCGCGTTCGTGGACGATGACGGCAAGCTGCAGATCCGCAAGGACATCTACGGCCGCGACTCCGCCATGCTGGCGATCTTGCGCAACGACAAGGGCAAGAACCTCGAAGCCGTGGTTGCTCACTCCCAGCCGAATTACAGCCGCCCGACCAGTCTGCCGCCGGGCGTGAACGTCGCCGGGGACTACACCGGGTCGTCGCAGGCCTCCGGCTTCAACTTCTTCGAGCGGCTGTTCGGCGGTCCTCCGGCACCTCCGCAGCAGCAGATGCGCCGCCAGCAACAGCGCTACACCCGCTGATCGCGGTTCCGGCGTTAATCTGAAAAGCTTAAATGGAACAACGGCTCATCTCCGGATGAGCCGTTTCCATTAACCATTGTCCATCAGGATGCCGGCAGCGGGCTCGATTTCGCCATAGTCCGCGGGTTATGGTTGACGATCGACTTGGGGAAACGGGCGTCGTTTTCGGTTCGGTAACGCTCCGTCGGCGATGTAACGACCCTGTCCGGCATTTGGTCTGGCAGACTTGGTCTGACAGATCTGGGGTTTGCCGACAGGCTCCCGTTCGGTCGTCCTTCTGGTGGGGCTTCTTCGTGCTAGCTGGACTCACGCGCCGTCTAAAATCATTGTCGTTTCCCAGAGCCGGCTATGGCGCCGTGCTGAGTTCGGCCGTGTTGCTGGCCGGCGCGGGATCCGTGCACGACGCCTCGGCTGTCGGGGACAGCCGCACCCTCTCCTTCCACCACACCCATTCCGGCGAAGACCTCACCGTCACCTTCAAGCGCAACGGCCGCTACGACGAAGAGGCGCTCGGCAAGCTCAATCACTTCCTGCGGGACTGGCGCAGCCAGGACAAAACCGTGATGGACCGGACGCTGTTCGACATCCTCTGGGAAGTCTATCGCGACGTCGACGGCAAGCAGCCGATCCAGATCATCTCCGCCTACCGCTCCCCCGCCACCAACGCGATGCTCCGCCGCCGTTCCTCCGGTGTGGCCCGCCACAGCCAGCATACGCTGGGCCACGCGATGGATTTCCATATTCCGGGCGTGGCGCTCGAGCAGATCCGCTTCGCCGGTCTTCGCCTGCAGCGTGGCGGCGTCGGCTTCTACCCGACCTCCGGCTCGCCCTTCGTCCATCTCGACACCGGCCGGATCCGCCACTGGCCGCGCATGAGCTCCGACCAGCTCGCCAGGGTGTTCCCGGATGGCCGCACCGTTCACCTGCCGACCGACGGCAGGCCGCTGCGCGGCTACGAACTGGCGCTGGCCGACATTCAGAAGCGCGGCGACGGCAGCAACGCCTCATCGTCCAAATCCAATTTCCTGACCGCGCTGTTCCGCGGCAAGTCGGCCGACGACGAAGACGAGGGCGCGAGCGCCGCCACCGCAGCCGCCAGCGCCAAACCGGCCGGCAAGCTTCCGGACATCAAGGTCGCGGACGTCAAGGCCGCCGAGGTCAAGCTCGTGAACACCGAGACGGTGCCGATGCCGCGCGCTAAGCCGGCCGGGCCGATTCAGGTCGCGTCCGCCGACAACATCGTGCCGCTGCCGTCCGCGAAGCCCGCCAGACAGGCCGCGAAGTCCGAACCGAAGCCGCAGACTCCGACGGATATCATCAACGCGCGCGGTTTCTGGGATGACATTCCGGCGGCGCCGAAGCAGGCCAGCCCGGCGCAAGTCGCCGCGATCAGCGCCCGTCAGGCGCTGGAGGCGGCGGACCCGCAATCGCCGATGAACGCGATGGCGTTTGCCGCCAATTCAAGCGAGAAGGCCGCGAAGCCGCAGACCCATCCGCAAGTGGTGACAGCGAGCGCGCCGATCCCGTCCGGTAGCCGATCCGCATCGCTGGCGCGCCATCCGGTGACGACCAGCAGGATCGACACCGTGGTCGGCAAGACCGCACAGGGCAAAGTCGGGGTGGTCGCAAATTCGGCGCGGATCACCGCCGCCGGCAGCCGCGACAGCGACGTCTGGATGCGCGCGATGATCCTGATGCCGAGCGCGGTCACGACCGGCGCCACGGCGATCGGCGATGCCGACATGACGCAGCTGACCAAGCACTTCGCCAAGCCGCAGACCACGGTGACGATGGCGTTCAGCGACGATCCGCAGCCCGGCCTCTACGCCGACACGTTCACCGGCCCGGCCGTGGCGACGGTGTCGACCACGACCTTCACCACCGCCGCGCTGCGCTGAGCGCCCGCGACGCTTCCCAACTTACTTCCGAAGTGTTGGCTTCCTCGTAGCGAGGAGGCATGGACGCCTCGCAGCGTCATCGAATGTGTGTGCTTGCGCGCATCGCAGCGTCATCCTGAGGCGCGCACGCGAGCGCGCGCCTCGAAGAATAGAGCACGAGCTCCGAGTGAGGCGGATGCCTCACAGCATTCCGAGCGCCTGCATGTAGGTCTCGAGGATGGTCTCCTGCTCGGCGCGCTCGTTGGCGTCCTGCTTGCGCATCCGCACGATGGTGCGCAGCGCCTTGACGTCGTAGCCGTTGCCTTTGGCTTCCGCGTAGACGTCGCGGATGTCGTCGGAGATCGTCTTCTTTTCTTCTTCCAGCCGCTCGATGCGCTCGATGATGGCCTTGAGCTGGTCCTTGGCGAATCGGGTCGCGGGCTCATCTTGGACGGCGGCAGCAGAGGTGGCCATCGTTCACTCCTGGGGACATGATGATCTGAAAAGGGCGGCGGGGATGATCGCCTCGCGCCGCATCTGAGGGGGGACAGTCCCCAGAGCGACCCGCCCCGTCAAGGGGCATCGTGCCGATCCACAGCGACGCACAGAAGAAATCTCGGAGGGAGATTTGCGTGCTGGACTCGCGCGTCAGTGGCGGTGGGTTTTCTTGAACGCGTCGAGCTGCGCCGGCGTCGCTTCGCTCTGATGTTGCGCTTTCCACGCGTCGTAAGACATGCCGTAGACCGCCTCACGGCTCTCGTCACGGCTCAGCGCGACGCCCTGCGCGTCAGCGGCCTCCTTCAGCCAGTTCGACAGGCAGTTGCGGCAGAACCCGGCGAGATTCATCATGTCGATGTTCTGGACGTCGCTGCGCTCGCGCAGATGCGCCACCAGCCGCCGAAACGCCGCGGCTTCGAGTTCGGTCCGTGTGTTGTCGTCCATCGTGGTCACCTTCTCGTGCACTTCAACGCCCTTCTCAAATGGGCGCGGTCTCGAATTCTGCCACATCTTGCGGCTCATGCGATGGGATCGAACAGCCGCGCCAGAACATCATCGCCACGTTCCAGGGGCGCCCTACCGGACATTCGCCCTGCAGCGCCGTTGACAGGCCGGTCATGTCACGCGAAATCATCCTCGTTTTGTTATAGCTTGGCGGCATGACCAGCACAGATTCTCTCCCCCGCATCGCACAACCGCGCCGTATCCAGGTCGCCCTGTCGGCCGCGCTGGCGCTTTGCGCCGTGGTGCTGGCCGTGGCGCCGGCGGCGGCGGATTTCCGGCTGTGCAACAACACGTCGAGTCGGGTCGGCATCGCGCTGGGCTACAAGGACGTCGACGGCTGGACCACCGAGGGCTGGTGGAACGTGGCGTCGCGGAGTTGCGAGACGCTGCTGCGCGGCACTCTGGTGGCGCGCTATTACTACATCTACGCGCTCGACTATGACCGCGGCGGCGAGTGGTCCGGTCAGGCTTTCATGTGTTCACGCGACAAGGAGTTCACCATCAAGGGAACCGAAAACTGCCTCGCGCGAGGCTTCGACCGCACCGGCTTCTTCGAAGTCGACACCGGCGAGCAACGCGCCTGGACCGTGCAGCTCACCGAGAGCAACGAACAGAACACCCAGAAGCTGCCGGGACTTCCCGGCGGCTCGCCGCCAGGCGCCGGGATGCCGGGCATCCCGCCGACGCCGGGCCGCACCGCGCCGGCCACACCGACCGCGCCGCCGGGCGACGGGAACAAGCCATGAGACGCCTGCGCCGAATCAAAATCCTCGCGACCTTGGGCCCCGTTTCTTCCGACAGCGCGATGATCCGAAAGCTGTTCGAGGCGGGCGCCGACGTGTTCCGCATCAACATGAGCCACACCTCGCATGACAAGATGCGGGAGCTGGTGAAGACCATCCGCAATGTCGAGGGCAGCTACGGCCGCCCGATCGGCATTCTGGTCGATCTGCAGGGGCCGAAGCTTCGTGTCGGCTCGTTTGCCAACGGCCCGATCCAGCTCAACAACGGCGCGACCTTCGTGCTGGATTCCAGCAAGGAGCCCGGCGACGCCGACCGCGTGCAGCTGCCGCACCCGGAGATTCTCACCGCGCTGAAGGTCGGCGACGCGCTGCTGCTCGACGACGGCAAGGTCCGGCTGATCTGCGAAGAGGCTTCGCATGATCGCGCGGTGACCCGCGTGGTGATCGGCGGCAAGATGTCCGACCGCAAGGGCGTCAGCCTGCCCGACACCGATCTGCCGGTGTCGGCGATGACCCACAAGGACCGCGCCGACCTCGAGGCTGCGTGCGAGACCGGCATCGACTGGGTGGCGCTGTCCTTCGTGCAGCGCGCCGATGACGTCGCCGAGGCGAAACGGATGATCCGCGGCCGCGCCGCGGTGATGGCGAAGATCGAAAAGCCGCAGGCGATCGATCGGTTGCAGGAGATCCTCGACGTCTCCGACGCGCTGATGGTCGCGCGCGGCGATCTCGGCGTCGAGATGCCGCTGGAGCGGGTGCCTAGTCTGCAGAAGCAGATGACGCGGATGGCGCGCCGCGCCGGCAAGCCGGTGGTGATCGCGACCCAGATGCTGGAATCGATGATCTCGAGCCCGGTGCCGACCCGCGCCGAAGTCTCCGACGTCGCCACTGCGGTCTATGAGGGCGCCGACGCGATCATGCTGTCGGCGGAATCCGCCGCGGGCAAGTATCCGGTCGAAGCGGTCTCGACGATGAACCGGATCGGCGAAGAGGTTGAACGCGATTCGATCTACCGCACCGTGGTGACGGCGCAGCGACCGGAGCCGGAAGCCACCGCAGGCGACGCGATCGCCGGCGCGGCGCGGCAGATCGCCGAAACGCTCGACCTGTCGGCGATCATCTGCTGGACCAGCTCGGGCTCGACCGCCCTGCGCGTCGCGCGCGAGCGGCCGAAGGTCCCGGTGGTTGCGATCACCCCCAACATCAACACCGGCCGTAAACTATCGGCGGTGTGGGGCGTGCATTGCGTCGTCGCCGAAGACGCCAAGGATCAGGACGACATGGTCGACCGCGCCGGGCGGATCGCCTTCCGCGACGGCTTCGCCAAATCCGGCCAGCGCGTCATCATCGTCGCCGGCGTGCCGCTCGGCACACCCGGCGCCACCAACATGGTCCGGATCGCTTATGTCGGGCCGACCGATACGGATGTGTGAGGCTAGAGCTTTTCCGGTTCTGATAGAATCAGAGCCGGAGCTCTAGCTTTTTGTTCCGACGCGTTTTCTTCACGCGAACCGGTTTCCACTTCGCTCGAAAACGCTCTAGCAGGCTGTTGAAAAAGCACTGGCGGCAGGCCTCTCGTCATGATTCCCTTCGATGCGGATGGTTCGAGGGGAAGACGATGCGGGGAAGTGACGAACGATCTGGGGCGCTGTTCAGCT